>Ga0160502_100344_pt1 | contig 38692 bp, 35 predicted proteins | sample DIDnMG_14_FD_108237 | JGI IMG/M metagenome (GOLD analysis project Ga0160502, IMG submission 108237) | Enriched soil microbial communities from UW Madison campus, WI, USA - DID2933_E24_Xylan MG | ecosystem: Environmental > Terrestrial > Soil > Unclassified | place: USA: Madison, Wisconsin... | reverse complement strand
ACACTTTGGGTTGCATTAGATTTAATTTATCCTGAAAGAAATATCAACAAGATTTTGCCTCTTCGCAAAATTGCTCGTTTTGCTTTAGTCGCTTTATTAATCCAGATTATTTACGGCGGATTTGTAGCAGGTTTAAATGCAGGACTAATTCATAATCACTGGCCTTTAATGAGCGACGGAGAATTTATTCACGAATCGGTTTTTATTGAGCAATCTTCTTTAGTTAAAAATTTAATTGAAGGAAAAAGTGGTGTTCAGTTTGTACACAGAACTTTTGCTTATGTTGTTGTAGCGATTATTCTTTTTCTTTTCTTCAAAAGCAAGAAATATACACTTACACGTACGCAGGCAAACGGAATCAATACTTTGGTTGTTTTTGTTTTTATTCAATTCTTACTTGGAGTATTCACATTATTATACAGTGTTCCATTGGCTTTAGGATTAATTCACCAAATTATGGCGTTTTTCCTTTTAAGCGCTATGACATTTACATTGCATAGATTGAGTAAATAAACTAACTTTCATAAAAAAACATTTATGAAAACAGTCTGTTTTTTATTTACAATTATTTTTACTTGCATTGTTTCTGGGCAGACAAAAGATAATCCGTTAGTCATTTTGGATTCTAAATGTATTGGATATATGGAACAGGCAGAAAATACCTTGAAAAATATCAATCAGAATGATCTGTTGCCATTTATTTATAAAGGGAATGCTGAAGAAGTTGAGCAAAAGTTCGGTTCTAAATCGGGAGTTCTAATATTTGCTACCAAAAAATATATTCTTAATACGTTTTATCAAAACAATATTGAAAACTCTCCATTAAAAAAAGACATTCCAACAACGGATTTTTTATCTAAAATTGGGGTAATAGGAAGTATTGCGAGTAATATAAATCAACCTTATGATGAACTTGTAAATTATATCAGCATTACTCCGAACAATAAAGCAGTAAAAAAAATTGCGTCAATAACTTTTATAAAGCCTACTGACGCTCAAACAATTAATTCAGATTGGAAATTTGGAGCTATAGAAATTATGTCAACTATCGACAACTAATTATCCTAGCCAAGTCTTAAAATCTTGTACTTTTTCTCGGCTTACAATGACCTCATCTTCTTTATAAGTTGGAAGAATCACTTTAAGTCGAGAATTAGTATAAACCTGAATTTCTTTGATTGCTTTTAACGGAACAATAAATTTTCTGCTTACGCGAAAGAAATCCTTTTTATCAAGTTCTTGTTCTAAAATCTCCAGAGTCGAATCGATCAAATAATCACGATTGTCGTAGGTATGAATGTAAGTTCCTTTGTTTTCACTAAAGAAACATTCGATTTCTTCTGTGGTAATTACTTTTAAGTGTTGTCCAATTTTAACTGTAAACCTCTTTTTGTATGTTTTCTCAAAAGGATTTGACAGCATTTGGCGAATCTGCTCAAAATCTAACTGCAGATTTGAAGTTTCTGCTTCTGCTTTTGGCATTCGGGTTTTGAATTTAGAAACGGCCGTTTCCAGATCATCTTCATCAATTGGTTTTAAAAGATAATCGATACTATTTAGTTTAAATGCTTTTAAAGCATATTCGTCATAAGCGGTTGTAAAAATGATCGCGCTTTTGATATCTATCTTTTCAAAAATTTCAAACGACAAACCATCTGATAATTGAATATCTAGAAAAATTAAATCGGGATGAGAATTGTTTTCAAACCATTCAACAGCTTCTTCGACAGAATGAAGCATGGTTTCTACTTTTACATTTAACTTTTCAAGTTTTCTTTGCAGCAATCTTGCAGCTGGTTTTTCGTCTTCTATAATTAATGTTATCATTTATTATATTGTAAAATTTAGAAAGAATAGTATTTCAAAGTTACTCCCATTTATTTTTATTTGCGGCGTCTTTCTCCATATATTTTTGAATTTTCTTTTGTTCCCAGTCTTCGTTGAAAAACAAATTAGAACCAAAAACAGATAATCCGTGAGCTACCAAACCAATTCCCCAATAAAAAGCAGTTGAATAGGTATGCCATTCTGATAATCCGCTGAAATCAATTCCTTCAGTTAAATGATCCCTACTTAAACTAGAAACAATAATAATGACATTTACAATGATATAAACTTTCAAATGCGAATAAAATCCTTTTATCTTTTTTACTTTTTTGTACGCTGCATTGTAACTCTCATCACCTGTATATTCTCCAGAATGCTGTTTTGCATATTCCTCGTACATATGTCTTCTAAAACGTCCCATGCTTTTATTTTTTAAAATAATTATTGCCACTTGTTTTTATTCTGTTTTTCCTTTTCCATAAACTCTTTGATTTTTCTTTCTTCCCATTCTTTACCCATTCCTGGAAAAACTTCAAAGACTTTTAATCCGTGAAAAATTACACCAACTCCCCACCATAATAATGGCCAAAAGAACCATAAATAGCTTGGCGATGTATATAAATTTATAAAAATCAATATCGCATTTACTAATATGAAAGCAACTAGATTTCCATAAAATCCTTTAATATTTTCGACTTTTTTTCTAGCCTGAATATATCTTTCTTCTTCGCTTAAATTCATTTCCATGATTATTCCCATTTTTGTTTTTTATATTTTTTTTCTAAAATGCTTTTCATTTTTCGCTGTTCCCATTCTTGTCCGAAAATCTTATAAGAAGCAAACAAATCGATTGCAGAACCCACTATAACAGCCGACCAAATAATTACAACTACCCAATTGATGTATTTTATTGGGAAAAATTGCAGTGGTAGATTTGTATATTCTTTTAAAAGAAAAAGAATTAGTGCGATGGTATAAATGAACAAATGTTTGTAAAAAGATTTTAGCTGAATCACTTTTTTACTGGCCAATTCTTGCAGTATTACTTGTTCCTGATCGTTACTCAAATTTGTTTCCATGATTACTTTCTAATCGTTGTTTGTTTTCTTTTTCTAGAATTTCCTGAATCTTTTTTTGTTCCCATTTTTTATTGAAAAAAGGTGGGAAACTAAAAACCTTCAATCCGTGTAAAATAATAGCCATTCCCCATCCCATTACAGACCAGATCCACCAAAGGTATTCTGGAGAAGTCATATAATTTACAACAATCACAATTGGATTACATAAAACGTAGACAGTCAAATGCTCATAAAATTCTCTAATTTCTTTGACTCTTTTTTGAGCATCGTAATAACGATCTGCTTCTGTGAAATTATTTTCCATTATTTCCACGTTTTTTGCTTGTTATCTTTCTCTAAAATTTCTCGAATTTTTCTTTCTTCCCAATCAGAGCTGTATCCAAAAACTTTAAAAGCATGCATGGCAACTCCAAATCCCCATCCTAAGGCCGAAAACCAAAACCATTGAAATCCTGGTGAAAATTTTAAATTAATAAAAACCAAGAACGGAATCACACAACAGTATGAAATAATATTTCCATAAAATCCTTTTAGTTCTTCTACTCTTTTTTTGGCTCTATAATATGCTTTCGCTTCGTCTGTATATTCTGCACTCGTTTCCATAACGGTAATTTGTTTTGTTAAAATTGGAATCCTAACCGTGAAATTCTTCTCATCTTCCTGAACTTTCACTTTTCTGTCGGTTATAATTCCGTATCTGTTTACAATATTTTGCAATCCAACACCTTGTCTGTCCTGCAGCACTTCTTTTTTCTGAAGATCATTTTGAATTGCTAAATAATCTTTATCAATAAATATTCTAATATGAAGTGGTTTTTGCTCACTTACTATATTGTGTTTCACTGTATTCTCCAGCAAAAGCTGTAAAGAAAGCGGAACCACTTTTGCTTCCGGATTTATGTTTTCTGTTGGCAATTCGTAAAACAAACTATTTTCGAAACGCATTTTCAACAAATTCATATAGGTTTTTGCAAATGACAATTCATCTTCAACAGAAACTAATTCTTTGTCTTTTTGTTCTAAAACATATCTGTAAATTTTAGAAAGAGAAGTCGTAAAACGCTGCGCATTATCTGGATTTTCTTCGATCAAAGAACTTAAAACATTTAAACTATTAAACAGAAAATGCGGATCGATCTGGTTTTTTAAACTTTCAAATTTTGCATTTGCCGTTCCTGCGATAATCTTCTGTTGCGTGACTTTATTTTCCTGATAGAGTTTATAAAAATTAAGTCCGTGAAAAAACACTAAAACAATGAATGTCATTACCGAAGATTCTATATAATTTTCTGCCTTTTCATTGGCTAGAAAACCTAGAATTGTCTTATTCTCGATTATTATACTTGTAAACAAGCGCAATACACCAATTACAATCATCGACACTAAAAATGAACTTACAAAACCAATTAAAATTCTCTTTAGCGAATATGGATTTTCTCTGAAGACTCTATCTAAAAATTCAAAAAGAACGACATTTACGACATATAAAACCACACTGTAAAGCATGCAGTACAAGAAATAAATGTAAAGATTCTTGGTAAAAACTGCTGTTCCTATAGAAGCAAACCGAATTAGAAAAGAAAATAAAAATACTATTCCTCCAACTAAGCATGCTTTTAACAAATTAGGTTTTAATATCATGATGGCTTATAACTATTAAATTATTTACAGGTTTTTTGAATTTCTAACGCTCTTTCTAATCCCCATTTTGGAGAATATGGCGTTGCTGGTTTAAAATTATTAAAAAGTTCAATAGATTTATCAACTTGTGCACATAAAGGTTTTGTATCAACTCCTGTCCATTTTGCTCCTCCCAATTGATAATCTGCTTCACCAAAAACGGCTCTTGGATTATTTGGGTCTAATGTTTTAGCTTTCGCGTAAGCTTCCATCACCTTTCCAGAATACTTCATTCCGTTTGTCATTGGGTCTGCAACAACATATCCTGTGTAAATTAAAGCTTGTAAAACATATAATTCTGAGTTGCTTTGATCTTTTATCATTTCAACATCTACAGCATCTTGCGCTTTTGTCAATAACAAATCGATTTTTGTTTTGTCTTTTTCTGTAAAAACAGCTAATGCATTTATTAAACCTACATAATAATTTGGTAAATAACTGTTTTTTTCAGCGCCAGCGATTCTTTCAAATAAAGCAGAAGCTTCAGTATTTTTTCCTTCTTTCCAAAGTCCGAAAGCTTTGTTCATTCCTTGTTCAAATTGTGTTTGAGCTGAACTTATTACTACTACAAATAGTGCTATTAAAGTGATGATTTTTTTCATTTTTTATAAGTTTTTTAATGGTTTGTTTATATGGATTAGTAATTTGTTTATTAGAATGTAATTTCAATTTTTGAATCTTTATTGACATTAAATTTAGCATCGCTATACAAAGGAGGTCCCATAAATCCTTTTGCATTATTCGAAGCTGCATATTCTTCTAATGGCATTCCCATTGCATTTCTGTCTAGCTTTCCGTTGATATTTTCATCATGATAAGTTGAAATTGCATATTCTCCCGCAGGAAGATCATCAAAAGTTACAACCGCTTGATTGTCTTTAATTTCGGAAGCAAGACTTTTATAAGTTGATTTAAGAAACGTTCCGTCTGAATTATATAATCCTACTTTAACAACTCCTGTATCATTTTTCAAACCTGAAACAGCAACAGTTAATTTTACATTTTGCGCAGACATTAAGCTGCAGATAAATAAAATAGTTATTGTAATAATTTTGGTCATGATTTCTATTTTTTTAAAGTTTCTAAGTTACTAAGGTTCTGAGGTTCTAAGTTTTTCATTGATGATTAAAACTCTTTTTTAGGTTCAAAGATTCAGAGTTTTTGAATTTGCAAAGAAACCTTTGCTACTTTGTTACTTTGTAACTTTGAACCTTTATTTAATTTATACTTCAAAAGTATGCTGGTTTTTACTCTTTTAAAATTAAATGATACTGAGTTGTTGATTTTTGATGATGAATTGTTTTTTTTGAAGATTCTAAGATTCTGAGCTACTAAGATTCTAAGTTTTTCTCTTTTCAGGCAAAACCTTAGCATATCAGAAACTTAGTAGCTTAGCATCTTTACCAAGAACTACAAGTTTTTCAATTGATTCTCATTTTTATTTTGGCTAATCGTCCAGAAGAAACCTACGAAGAAGAATCTGTCTGCAGTCGGAACAACGGCTTGTCTTTGATAAACTCCACTTGGATCTGGATTTTTAGCATAATCGTAACCGAAAACATTTTGTGTTCCTAAAAGATTTGAAACTGAGAAATAAAGAATTTTTTGTGTTGTTAATAAGTATGCCCAATTGAAACTCAAACTATTATAAGATTTAGTTTTTCCGTTCATAAATTGCGTTTGGTTTGGATCGTTGTACGGACGTCCTGAACTATAACTATTTGTAAATCCGATTTGTGATTTCCAGTCTGTAATGAAATATTTTGTTACTACAGACAAACTATGGTTGGCAATAAAACTTGGAGTCGCCATGTTCGGAAAGTTTTTATATTGTCTTTCTGAATCGATGTAAGAATATGAAATCCAATATTCCAAGTTTTTGTACAAATTGCTGTCTCTCCAAAGCAAATCAAAACCTTTTGCATAACCTGATCCGTTGTTATTAAAAACTGAATTGTACTGAATATCTCTCGTATCGTACTGAACTAAATTTCTATAATCTTTATAATAAAGTTCTGTTCTCAGCAATTGTCCCGGTTTCGTAAACGTGTAATTCAAAATATAATGTTGCGCTTTTTCACTTTCAAACTGATGGTATTTTGAATATTTAATATAATCTACAACAGGCGTTTGAGAGAAATCTCCGTAAGCAAAAGAAAACTGGCTGCTTTTTGAAAGTTTGTATCCTAATGAAGCTCTCGGCGCAATATTATTTTCGTTTAATAAACTATTGTTTGAATATCTTAAACCTACTTTTAAAGCCAGATTTTTTGAAAACGAAACATCACCTTCTACATATGATGCAAAAATGTTAGAATCATAACCATTTGCAATATCAAGAGAAACATTGTCAACTATATCTTCATTGTATTTGGTAATGAAATAATCTGTTCCGAAAGACAATCTGAAATAGTTTGAAAATTTCTTGCTTAACTTTAATTTCAATTGTGCAGCATTTTCTACACTTTTAACGCCCGTAATATCATATTTCAACTTGTTATTACTATAACCGTAACTAACTCCCGAAGTTAACGTCCAGCCTGATCCAAAACTTCCTTTGTAAGATGAATTCAAATAGAAGTTATTATTGTTCATATCTGTTCTAATAGGATTTTCAAAATTGACATTCTTCTGATTTAAATCGAATCTTTCTGAATCGAATGAAGCATATAATTTGAAAACTCCGTTTGTGAATTTATATCTATAAACTGTTTCACCTCCTAGCGATTGATAAGGATTATTCCAATCTACGTTTTGCGGAATCACAGCTTGATATGGCGCTAAATTCACATACATCATATTTACGCTCAAAGTACTTTTTTTGAATTTTTGAGTATTTCCTACGCTCAAACCCACAGTCATAAAACCCAAATCTGTTTTTTCGTGATCTTCGTCATCTTGTGTATTCAAAAGCAAAACACTTGACAAAGCTTCGCCGTATTCTGCAGAATATCCGCCTGTAGAAAAAGCAATTCCGCTAAACAAGAAAGGAGAAAATCTGCTTCGAGTTGGTAAATTATTTGTAGTTGCTCCATACGGTTGTGCTACACGAATTCCGTCTACAAAAGTTTGAGTTTCGCTAGCTTCTCCTCCACGCACAAACAAACGTCCATCTTCACCTACTGTCTGCGTTCCAGGCAAAGTTTGCAAAGCTGCCACGATATTTCCAGCAGAACCCGCAGTCGTTACAATATCTAAAGGTTTTAAAACAGAAACTCTAGCCTTTTCTCCAGACTCTAAAGTTCCAGCCGTAATGACAACTGCATCTAAAGCATTAACATTTTCTCTTAATTTTACCGTTTGGTCTTTATAATTAGCAACATCAATTTCTTGTTTATAAGTTTCGAAAAGTAAAAAACTAACCACTAAAAATTTATTTCCAGTTTCAGTAGTTTCAAAAGAGAACTCTCCAGTTTCAGAGCTTGTTGCTCCGTCATAAGTTCCATCTATATAAATATTTGCACCTGCAACTGGTTTTCCTTTTTGGTCAACTACTTTTCCTGAAATAGTATTCTGAGCAAAAATTAAAGCTGTAAAAAATAAAAAGCTAACTGTAAAAAATAATTTGGTTTTCATATCCGTTTTGGTTTTTGATGAAGCAAATGTATTTTAACAATTCATGTTAAAAAATATATAATAACCCAATTGTAGAATTTCGAGGATGAGTTGTAAAATACTAATTTGTATCTTAGCTAGGAAAACCAAAATCATTTTTTTATGTCAGAAAGTAAACGAATTTCAAATCTATATCAATCCATTTATAATGGAAATCCTTGGCTTGAAGTCAATTTGGCTAGCACTCTAAAAAATGTAACAGCAGAGCAAGCTTACAAAAAAGCAAACCCTAATCTTAATACGATTTGGGAAATTGTGAATCATTTGATACAATGGAGAAGAAATATTTTAGAGCGTATGCAGGGAGAAGTGATCATAACTCCAGATCATAACTATTTTGTTCCTGTTTTAGATCCGTCAGAAGTTGCTTGGGAACAATCGCTTCAGACACTTGCAAAAACTCAAGAATCGTGGAATGCTTTTTTTGAGAATTTTGATGATGAAGATTTAGCGAAGATTTATGTAAATAACGGTCATACGTATTACGAACACATTCACGGAATTATTCAGCATGATGTTTATCATTTAGGGCAGATTGTTATTTTGAAGAAACTGGTTTAAAACGTCGCTTATGTCATTTCGAGGAACGAGGAATCTCCGCGAGAAGCTCTACAAAGATTGGATTTTAGTTATGGAGTTACTTGCGGAGATTCCTCGTTCCTCGGAATGACAAAATTGAGCCTAATTTTTAAATAATATAATTTTAAACTTGAATTGCATTATGAAAAAATCAATACTGTTATTTGCTCTTTTGCTATTAAGCGCTACCAGCTTTTCGCAAGAAACCGAAGTGAAATATGATGAAAACCTTGCAAAATCTCTTAATGCCGACGAATACGGAATGAAGAAATATGTTTTTTGTCTTTTAAAATCGGGAAGCAACACAACCGCTTCTAAAGAAGAAACCAAAAAGCTTTTTGAAGGGCACATGGAAAATATTGGCAAATTGGCCAAAGAAGGAAAACTGGTTGTTGCCGGACCTTTCATGAAAAATGATCGAAATTATCGTGGCATCTACGTTTTTAATGTTGAAACGATAGAAGAAGCAAAAGCTCTTGTCGCTACCGATCCAGCAATAAAAGCCAATTTACTCGAAGCCGAATTAACGCCTTGGTATTGCACCGCAGCTTTACAGGAAACTGTGAAAATACATGACAAAATCGCCAAGACGAAAATGTAAAATATGAAAACAGAAAAAGAAAAAATGATCTCTGGCGAGTATTACAACGCCTTTGATCCTGAATTGGTAAAAGGACGCCGAAATGCTAAAAATTTACTGCATACTTTAAACGTAAAAGAATACAGAGTTACCAAAAAAGCAAAAGAAATTTTAAAAGAACTTCTTCCAAATGCTGGAGCTGGTTTTTATATTGAACCTCCTTTTCACTGTGATTATGGCTACAATATTTTTGCTGGTGAAAATGTTTATTTTAATGTGAATTGTGTAGTTTTGGACTGTGCTCCTGTAACTATAGGATCAAATGTGTTTATTGCGCCAAATGTTCAAATTTATACCGCTTCTCATCCGCTTGACGCTGAATTAAGAAAAACATTGGAAAATGCTTATCCCGTTACAATTGGAGACGATTGCTGGATTGGCGGAAATTCTGTTATCTGCCCTGGAGTAACAATCGGAAAAGGTTGTGTTATTGGTGCTGGATCTGTTGTTACAAAAGATATTCCAGACAATTCACTTGCTGTTGGAAATCCAGCAAAAGTTATTCGAAAATTAAATCAAGAACCTGAATCAAAAAAATAATGCTTACCCTCAATAAAGTTCACCATATTGCCATTTTATGTTCCGATTATGAAAAATCGAAATATTTCTACACTCAGATTTTAGGTTTAACCATAATTAGAGAAATCTATCGTGAAGAGCGCCAGTCTTATAAATTGGATTTGGCTTTGAATGGCTCTTATGTTGTCGAATTATTCTCCTTTCCAAATCCGCCACAAAGACCTTCGAGACCTGAAGCAGTTGGTTTGCGCCATTTGGCTTTTGAAGTTATTAATTTAGAAGAGACAATTGCTTTTTTAACTTCTAAAAAAATTGAATCAGAACCAATTAGAATTGATGAAACGACAGAAAAACGTTTTACTTTTATTGCAGATCCTGATTTATTGCCGATTGAGTTTTATGAGCGTTAAGTTTTTTTTGCCACAAAGGCACTAAGACACTAAGTTTTTTTTAATTTTTAAAGATTGAAGATTGAATAAAATAAAACTTAGCGTCTTTGAAAGTTTACTCATACGAAGATTCTACAACTTGTTCCCAACCTTTACAATAAAAAAATACTCTATTCAAGAAAGGAAATTCTAAAAACATAGATATGAGATTATTTTACTTATTTATTATCATTTTTTTTCCACTTATTCTTTTCAGTCAGGAAAATAGAATAATCAAAATGATAGATGGTGAACCTATAAAAAACGGCGTATTTTTAAAATCAACTCCTGAAGGGTGGACTTTTGTTAACAAGAAAGGAGTCCAATATTACAAATCGTTCAAATCAGTTTTTAGTATAAATAACGGAATGGTAAGAGTTGAAGAAAATCTGCCAGCTGATCAAACTAGAGACAATAGCAAAGGAAAGACCGCCAGTGTAAGTGAAATTTATATTTTAGAAATCATGAAACAAATGGGTGATATTAATTATTATTATTTTCCAGATCGATATATAAAAGTTGGATATTTTGAAGACAATTCAAATAAATTAGATTATGTTATTGAACTTAATAATCACACGGATGCAGCAGGATTTGCTGGCTCCAGAGACGGGAAATATGCTAAGATAAATAAGAATGGTGATGTTTTAACGGATTTTAAATATGACCATAGCTTTAGATTTTTCACTGTTACTAAAAAAAATAAAAGCGTAAAAACCTATGTAAAATTAGATTATTTTACCGGAAAAGAAGTTTTTTCAACGAAAGACAGTCTAGTAAGATATTGGGATACAAAAAACTATATTGTCAAAAATACCAAAACTAAGAAATATTTATTTACTTACAATTCTCATACTTACACAGTACCGAAAGAATTTATCTATATAAAAGGTTTATCGCAGAAAAGTAAAATTTTCACCTATAGTTTTTACAATCGTAAAAAAGAGATTCACGAATATGGTTTTATTAAACTTAACGGAAAAAAATTAAAAACTGATTTAGAGCCTCTTTCTACTTTCTATAACGGTCATGGTATTGTGAAAGAAGAAATAAAAGACAGTCTTCAAAAAACAAAAATTGTTATTAAAATTGTAAACGAGCAATTAGAAAACTTCAGAATCTTAAACGATATTACAGTTGGTAGTGATTTTGATAGCTATGGAAATATCATTATGTCATATCCAGTAGGAGAAATACAGAATATTCAGTTTAAAGATTGTGTAATTGACTATAAAGGAAATTACATCATTACTCCTGCCGGAGATTGGAACAAAATATGGGAAGTCTCCGACGGAATTTATCATCGCGAAGTATATTATTATAAAAAAATAGACAGGATTTTAAATAGTTGGACTACTGATGAATATTACTACAACCAAAAGGGCGAGAAACTATTTCAAGTTTCAAATGAAGGTTTAAACAGGCCTTTTTTCTTTATTGGTGAAAAATTCAATTATTTCCGCATGTCTAGTATGCAAAATATCATTATGACTTTGGATAAGCAAAACAATGTCCTTGAAAGCAGTATATCCGGTATAGTCGAAACGAAATTATAGATGAATAGAGCGTTATATATCAACAAGCATACTGAACGAATTTTCCTGTTTATATCCATTTTAACATACTAAAATGAATATTTCCTAGAAAAACCCGAATTTGATGCTTAATTTTGTAATCCGCAGAAAAAAAATGCGGAATTCTCAAACTTATAATGATGAACAAAACGGCGCAAATCAAAAAAAATCATCAATTAATCAAATTCCGAAAATTAGTTATTGTTTCTATTTTAATTGGCTTTCTTTCAGCTTTCCTTGGAATTTCACTAAAAAAAATAACGGAATATTACGAAGAGATCTTCTTTCATGAAGTTTCAGTTCACCCAGTATTTTACATCATATTTCCAGTTTTCGGATTATCGGTAATTTATTTCTTAAGACAATATCTTTTTAAGAAAAAAGAAAATAAAGGAATCAAAGAAGTTTTTGAAAGTACAGCATCAAAATCTAAAAATCTTCCTTCTTATAAAATTCCATCACATTTCATAAACGGATTATTAACGGTTATTTTTGGAGGTTCAACAGGAATTGAAGTTTCTACTGTTGTTGCTACAGCAACTATCGGATCTGTTGCTCATGAAAAAGAAAATGTTTTCCGTCAATACAAAACCGAATTAATCTGCGCGGGAGTTGCCGCGGGTGTTACAGCACTTTTCAGCAGTCCGATTGCGGGAGTTTTATTTGCTTTCGAAGTAATTTCAAGAAAAGTAACGCGAGCATTTGTGATTTCTAATTTAATTGCCGTTTCTATCGCATTTGGTTTATTGACCATTTTAAAAGAAGAACCTTTATTTGCAGTTTCAATCGTAACTTGGAATTTAAAAGCGATTCCGTACTTCATTCTTTTAGGAATTTTAGCTGGAATGAATTCGGTTTATCTAACTCGTTGTGTTTTATTCTTCAAATCACAATTTGGTAAAATCGACACACATTATTACAAAATCATTTTAGGTTCAGCAGTTTTAAGTCTTTCCTTATTCTTTTTTCCTCAATTGTACGGAGAAGGTTATCACGCCATTAAAGGAATTTTTGGAAATGCACCTCAAACTCAATTAACTATAACTTTAGCTTTAACATTTATTGGAATTTTAATCCTAAAACCAATCGTTACTTCTATAACATTGGCTTCTGGAGGTGACGGAGGTGTTTTTGCTCCAAGTTTATTTATCGGAGCATTTTTAGGATTACTATTGGCTTCGATCTTAAACAGCTTTTTCCATGTAAATGTAATTCCAGTTAACTTTATGATTATCGGAATGGCTGCGGTTCTTAGCGCAAGTATTCATGCGCCTTTTACAGCGATATTCTTAGTTTGCGGTTTAACAAACGATTATACTTTGTTTTTCCCAATTCTTGTAGTTTGTTTAATTTCAAAATACACTGCAAAAACAATTTATCCGTATACAGTATACAGTTATTCTCCAAGCTTAGTTAAATAATTTACAGGCTAATAATAATCTGGAGATTAAAAAAACATACAGCAAAGTATATTTAAAAGCATAACGAGTAAAATATAATACCACAATAATGCCAACTGAAAAAATAAAAAGAAGCTATCGCAAAACACGTTACATCCTTTACAAAGAAACTTTAATTGATTATAAAGAACACTTTTGGTCATTTTTAGGTTCTTTCGTTGGAATTGGAATTTTAGCTTATGTACAATCGATACATTTTTCTGGTCCTGATGCAGTTTATTTAATTGGTTCTTTTGGAGCATCGAGTGTTTTGGTTTATGGAATTATTCAAAGTCCGTTTTCACAGCCTCGAAATTTAGTTGGCGGACATGTAATTTCTGCTCTTGTCGGTGTAACTGTCAACAAATTGGTTCCCGATATTATGTGGATTGCCGCACCTTTGGCGGTTTCAATTGCCATCATTTTAATGCAGATTACTAAAACGCTTCATCCGCCTGGAGGAGCAACAGCTTTAATCGCAGTTATTGGAACAGAAAAAGTAAAAGCTTTAGGTTATATGTATGTACTCTCTCCAGTTTTTACAGGAGTTATGATTTTACTTTTAACGGCTTTGATCTTTAATAATATGACTTCAAGCAGAAGTTATCCAAGTCACAGTACTTATCACAAACATTATCATAAGATTAGAAAAAGACTGACAAGAAAATAAATCTTTTAAGTTCTGTTTGTCAGGCTGAGCGAAGTCGAAGGCTCGCAAATTGGAATGTGGCTTCGACTTCGCTCAGCCTGACAAACTAATTGAAAATCAATTTCCTAAAATCTTTTCAACAAATCGCAATTCGAGATTCGAATTTCGTTTTTTATATTTTACCTTTGACCTCTCAATAAAAACAAAGATTATGGTTTATAAATTTAGAGTTATTCTAGACGCCGAAGAAGATATTTTTAGAGACATTGCTATTCTTGAGGAAGATACACTTGAGGATTTACACAATGCAATCTTCAATGCTTTTGGCTTTGACGGATCAGAAGTGGCTTCATTTTATACTTGTGATGATACTTGGAATCAAGAAGATGAAATTCCGCTTTTTGATACAGGAGATGTTCCTGGCGAAATAAGAACCATGAACGATTATCCGTTATCTAGTATTTTAGACAAACAAAATACTAAGATTATCTACGTTTATGATTTCATCAGTATGTGGACTTTCTTAGTTGAATTGGCCGCTGTCGAAGATGAACAAGTTGGAGCAATTTACCCAGAAACTTTATATTCTCACGGCGAAATGCCAGACGAAGCTCTTGAAAAAAACTTCGAAGCAGATATGCACGACGATATTTACGGAGAATTTGAAGACGACTTAGACGAAGAAGATCTTGATATGTTTGAAGGCGATGATAGCTTCGAAGATTATGGATTTGAGGAGAATTGGAATTAATCTAAGTTGCTAAGATTCTGAGACACTAAGATTCTAAGTTTTCTTTTTTTTGAGAGATTTTTCTTATTTTTAAAATTAATTTAAAAATAAAAAATGAGTCATTTTAAAAAAATCTTAGTTTGGCAAAAGTCAATTTCCTTAGTTACCAAAATTTACAAAGCAACAAGTACATTTCCCAAAGAAGAAATGTTTGGATTAACTTCGCAGATACGTCGAAGCTCAGTTTCCATTCCGAGCAATATTGCGGAAGGATCAGGTAGAGAAAGCAGTAAAGATTTTTTACGATTTTTATATATTTCTCTTGGTTCTATATTTGAGATGCAGACTCAACTCGAAATTGCAAAAAATATAATTTACATAAACGAAGAAGAATTTAACCTTTTATATGAGGATAGTCGAGAGATCGAAAGAATGTTAGCGTCATTAATTAGAAAATTAAAAGACAGTAATTAAAAACTTAGTATCTTAGAAACTTAGAATCTCAGCAACTCAAAAAAAATGATCAACTTATTCAACACCCACATCGATACGCTTGCTATTCACCGCGTAGGAAACAAAAGCCGTAACGAAGCGATTTTTTTATCAGAGCAGCCGTTTAATTTAAATGACGAGATTGTTCCTTTGATTAAAGAATTCTTTTTTAAGCCTTTTAGAGAAAAAGAAGAAAACTATTATCAGTTTGCACACGAAGTGGACTTGGACTACAACGACATGTTTAAATATGCAACTGAGATTTTTGCTAACCCAGCAAGTGTTCATGAGGTTTCTAAAAACATCACAAAACATTTATACGAGCAGTCAAATCACCCGCACATTAAAAATGGTGAGGTTTATGTAACGTATTTGACTAATCTAAGTATTGATAACAATGTTGTTGATGCAATCGGAATTTTCAAAAGCGAGTTACAAGCAGACTTTTTACAGTTTGAAGAAAATGGAAGCAACCTTGAAATGATTTTACAGCAAGGAATTAACTTGAGTAAATTAGATAAAGGATGTTTGATTTTCAACTACAAAAAAGAAGAAGGATATAAAATTTTAACTGTAGATAGCAACCGTTATGATGCTCGCTACTGGTTAGAGCACTTTTTATCTGTTGATGCTTTTGAGGATGAAAATTTCATCACTAAAAAATATTTAAAATTCTGTCAAAACTTCGCAAAAGATGTTGTTTTGCCAGCAGAAGACAAGAAAGAGGAAGTAATGTTTATGAACCGATCTGTGAATTATTTCGCTAAAAATGATCAGTTTGAAGAACAGAATTTCTTGAATGAAGTATTAGACAATCCTGATTTGATTCCTGAATTTAAAAACTATAAAGTTGATAAAGGAGAAAAATACAGCATCGAAGATGTTACCTCATTCCCTATTGCCAACGCAGCAGTTTCTGACGCTAGAAAATCGATTAAAAATGTAATTAATTTGGATACTCATATTCAGATTAAAATGGATTTTATTAATCCTGAAAGTGCAGAAAAATTTGTTGAAAAAGGCTGGGATGAAGAAAAACAAATGTATTACTACTTAGTTTACTTCAACAAAGAAGAGAAAAGCTAAGAAGTTTTCATTTTCTATTACTTACTTAATACAAAAAAAGGCAGTTACATTTGTAATTGCCTTTTTTTATTTGCTTCAATTCTCTTTAAAATAAAGAAAAAATAGCTTTCAGAATATCATCATAAACTTGTTTGTCTCTTTCTCCTGCGCGAGCTAAAACTCGAATTCCAGAATAATTATTAAAGATAAAACGAGCTAAAGATCGAGCTTCTTGTTTATCAGAAATCTGGCCTAACTCCTGCCCTTTTTTTATGGCTTGACAAAAAATATCTTCGACCGTTTTCTGATTATTGTGAACAATTTTTGCAATTTCAGGATCGTGCATCGCCAATTCTACTGACGAATTTACCATAAAACAGCCTTTTGTAATTCGATCTTGAAGACTTTCTACAACAGCCTGTTTAAATATTTCAATTAAAGCTGTTTTGATGTTTTCAGCATTTTCTAAAAGCTCTTTAAGGATGTCTTGATTTTGCTGTTGATATCGTTGCAATGACTTTACAAATAGCTTTTGCTTATCGCCAAAAGTATCATACAAACTAGAACGGCTTAATCCTAAATGATTTACCAAATCCTGTGCAGAAGTTCCGTTGTAACCCTTGTGCCAAAAAATCTCGATTGCTTTATCTAAAGCTTGATCTTCATTAAATTCTTTCGTTCTAGCCATGACATTCAAATTAAATTCATTTACAAAGATACAAAAAACGGAACAATCGTTCCTGAATTAGTCAAAAAAATTATAGCACTGTATTTACAGTAAGTCCGCCATCAACCACAATTTCAGTTCCTGTTATGAATGAAGAATCGTCTGATGCAAGAAAACTAACTGTTTTTGCAACTTCGGTAGCTTGTCCAAAACGTTTCAATAAAATCTTTTGCCCTAAAGCTGCTCCTAAACCTTCAACTTCTTCTTTTTCCAAACCAACTTTACCATATAAAGGTGTTTCGATTGGACCAGGAGAAACCGCGTTTACTCTAATTTTTCTTGAAGCTAATTCTGCAGCAAAAATTTTGTTTAATGATAAAACTGCTGCTTTACTTGCTCCATAAACACTTGAACCTGGCATTCCTAATTGCGCATTTACTGAAGTATTGAAAATGATAGAACCGCCATCGTTTAAAATTGGCAATACTTTTTGAACTGTAAAATAAACCCCTTTTACATTCACGTTCATAATACTATCATAATGATCTTCTGAAGCTGAATCAACTGGAGCAAAAGCCGCAATTCCTGCATTCAAGAATAGAATATCAACTTTTCCGAATTTTGATTTTACTTCTGCTACCAAATTATCGATTGATTTTAAATCAGATTGATCTGCAACAATTCCAGTAACATTTAATTCTGATTCCGCTTTCGCTAAAGCTTCTTTGTTTCTTCCTGTTACAATTACTTTTGCTCCTTTTGCAACTAAATCAGCTGCAGCTGCGTATCCAATTCCGCTGTTTCCACCTGTCACGATTGCTACTTTGTTTTCTAAATTTTTCATTGTTATTTGTTTTTTAAGTTATTGATTATTCAATTATTATGGTACAAAGATATAATAACGGAACGATCGTTCCGTTATTATTAATGTTAATTTTTAGTTAAAATAAAAAAGAACTTCCCGAAAGCCTTTAATTATAAGGGAAACAACTATTTAACTATAGAGGAAAGAGATTATAAAATGTCGTACATTCTTAATTTATCCTTAATTTTGTATTAAAAAATAACTCAGATGGATATTCAATTTTTTAAAGAAAGTCCTTTTAACACTATAATTTCCTTTCACAAGCTAATTGAATCTTTTGAAGAAATTGCTTTATCAGACGTTGATTATAGATCAAACTACGCCAAAGCGATTTTAGAACAAATTGACTTAATTCCGGAACTTAGGACTGGAATCCAGGATTATTCAATCATTAAAGACAATGAAGCTTTAATTAAAAATATTTTAGCCGATTTATTTCCAACTGCATTGACGCACAACGAGATAAAAGCGGTAACGATTCCATTTCAAAATATCTCCTTTAACTATACAGAGCGTTTCAAGAAAATCCTCAAAAATGCGGGAGACGAATTTTACATGGAAATTCGTGATTTTAGCGAACATCAATTCTACATCAATAACTGTTGTTTGATTTTAAGCTATTATTACAATCAACGTATTGATTTTAATCAGCCTTTTTTCTATGACATTCCAGATGAAAATGGTGTAGAAAAGCATTATAGAATTTTATACAATGCTGATTTCATGGAAATTATTCCAACTGAAAACTCTGTTCTATTAACGCAAGAAGATATCGATCAATTGATTGACAATTACAATGATATTGATTTATGGAAATCTAAATTCCCTAAAGGAAGCTGGAATTTAAGAGGTTTCGGAATTGTTTCATTGTTTGATGCCACAACAGAAAGTGCTATTTCTATTTTGAAAAGCAATTTGTTGAAACCTGGACCAAAAACAGTTGAAACAGATGAGGAAGTTTCTAATATTTTTCAGTCAATTTTTAATCTTCCGAATTTAAAAGTCGGATTTATTATTTACAATCCTGAAGAAGAGAAATTCATCAGACCAGCAAAATATGATAAACAGATGAAGAGCTTTTTACTTTCTGCCGATCAGGAAGTAGATTGCAAAAATGCTTTTTTTGGATGTTCTTTTGAAAATTTATTGGACAATAGAGAACCTTTCGTTATTTCTAATGTTAGTAAATTCACAGAAGAATCAACAAATAAAAGACTTGGCGAACATTTACTAAAACAAGGAATACAGAGCTGTATTTTTGCTCCAGTTATCAAAAGCGGACATTTATTAGGTGTTGTCGAATTGGTTTCTCAAAATCCAAGAGATCTAAACAGTGTAAATGCTACAAAACTAGATCTGGTTCTTCCCTATTTGACTGACACAATTGATCGTTACAATACAGATATGCAACATCAAATTGAAGCGATTATTCAGCGAGAATATACTACAATTCACCCAAGCGTTTATTGGAAATTTAAAAGAGAATCGCAGAATTATTTTCAAAATATGAATCATACTAAAGATTATATTTTTAAAGAAATTGTCTTTAAAAATGTATATCCGCTATATGGTCAAATCGATATAAAAGGCTCTTCTGAGCATCGAAATGAAACCGTGAAAATTGATTTAAAAAGTCAGTTGACGGCACTTTTGGAAATCTTCGATAATCAGAAACCAAATTCGAATCTAGTTCTTTTGGAACAAAGAAAATTTGAATTGGAATCGCTTCGAAGCGAATTGGATTTTCCTTTAAAAGCAGATACAGAACAGCATATTCAAAGATATATTGAAGAAGAAATTCATCCGATTTTAAAAAATACAAAAGGCAATGCTAAAGATGAAAAATTAGCAGAATTGTATTTTGAAAAACTGGATGAAAAAACAGGAATGTTTTATCACGAAAGAAAGAAGTTCGACAACGCAATGTCGATTATCAATAAGAGATTAGCAACGGTTTTAGATAGAAAACAAGTTGAAGCGCAGCAGATTTATCCGCATTATTACGAACGTTTCAAAACGGATGGTGTTGAACATAATTTGTATATCGGAGCTTCTATTTCGCCAACAAAACCATTCGATATTATGTATTTGCATAATCTTCGTTTATGGCAATTGCAGACTTTATGTGAAATGGAATTGGAACATCACGAACTTAAAGAATCGCTTCCGTACGAATTGGATGTTACTTCTTTAATTTTGGTTTTCAGTTCTCCGCTTTCTATTCGTTTTAGAATGGATGAAAAACGTTTTGATGTCGATGGAACGTATAATGCAAGATATGAGGTCGTTAAAAAACGAATCGACAAATCGAACATTAAAGGAAGTAACGAAAGAATTACTGAAAAAGAGAAAATTACAATTGTGTATTCTCAAAACAGCGAAGAAGCAGAATATTTAAAATATATTAAATACTTGCAGCACAAGAAAATTCTTGAACCTTCGATTGAGCAATTTGAAGTTGAAGATCTTCAGGGAGTTTCGGGCTTGAGAGCAATTCGTGTGAAAGTAATTAACAACATTTCAAACTCGAAAATTAAAAAAATAACCTATCAGGATTTATTAGATGAGCTCAACTAGATAGTTGAGCTTTTTTTTGCAGTTTTAAATTATTTAAACACATAGAAACATAGATTTTGAAAACCTATAAAAGGCATTTCATTTTTTTTGAAAAAACATAGCTGTACTTCTACTAATTTATGCGCAAAGCTTTGTCAAAGTTTGAAACTTTGACAAAGCTCTCAGCATTTTGATCTATGTGTGAGAAACTAGCTTCTTTCTCTATTCTTTTCTGAAATATAAAAAACTATATTTCTATGTGTTTAAAAACATTTCTGTAAAAAAAACTTTGTCAAAGTTTAAAACTTTGACAAAGTTCTCTAAATCTAGATTGATTTAAAAGCAATCACAAACGCGATTACGGTTATGATAATTCCGACCATAAAAAAGTTATATGCAATTCGGAGTAAATTATATTTTCGCTGTAAAACCAATCCCAGATAATACAAATCTTTGATCATTGTTGAATACAAATAATCTCTGTCTTTCATCATTTCATTCATTGCCCAATCGTAATCTTCGAGAGGCATTTTATAGAAATTTCCAAAAAACATTAAATTCACTTTTTTAGCTTCCACGTCATCTCTTGTGAAAAATCCAGAAGTTACTTTGGGACGAGTAGAAAGAATCGCAAAAATAATCGTGATCACACTCGAAATCAACATAATAAAAGTTGGAACGACTAAATGTGCATTTTTCGGACTGTCTAATTTTGGAATAATAGACGATAATGCAATCGAAATAATAATCGCATTTACCGACAATAAAATATTGGCTTTACTATCTGCAATGCCACTTAAGCGAGTATGATTTCCAAGCGTAACACGAAATAAAGTATCAATTCCGCGATCTGGTTTTTCGGCTTTCTCAGCTTTTTCCTTTTTTTTATTTTCTTCTTCGAGTGCGGCAGCAGCTTTCAATTCCTGTTTATTGATTTTTTTCTGAATTAATAATAGATTTTTTTCCTTTAAAGGTTGCCATTTTCTTAAGGCGTAATCTGTATAAAATCTGTGCTTATTTAATAAGAAATTTAAATTTTCTCTAGTCCATTCGGCATTTGAAAAGCTAACTATGCCAGCATTTTTTAATTCAAGACGCAGCAATTCGCAAGTTGTAGCATATTCCGCTCCCATTAAATGCGCGTAATCTGCATCTCTTATAATTTTCTCTAAATGCGTTCTAGGCTCATATTCTTTAACTGTCGCCAAAATTAAACTTGAAACAAGTGCAATAAATTCTTCCGATTTTCCTTTTTCGCGCAAAAAGTCAGCAGCAATTTTTGTACTTTTCTTTTCGTGGTTTTCATAACCTTCAATATATCCGGTGTCGTGAAACCAAGCTGCGACCAAGAGTGCCTCTTTATCATCACCTTCCACATCTTCTTTTTTACAAAGCTCTTTTACCGCATTAACCACTGTAAAAGTATGATTAAAATTATGGTAAGAATATAAATTAGAAAGTTTATCTTTGAGTAAATTACCGACAAAATCCTCGGATTGTTCTATTAGATTCATAAAGAATATTTTTATACCACTAAATTATGAAATTGTTTTTGGATAATCATTTTATTGCCAAGATTAAAAACTCATCATTAGCAATAATGTCACTATTCATTGTTTATTCCTGTGCAACGCGCAAACCGCAGTACGGAAAAAATGTTAGTGCCAACGAAACAGAAAACGCAACAGATACTATAAAAATTGCTCATACATTTTTTCTTGTTGGCGATGCTGGAAATGCTGACGAAGAACAAGCGCAGCAAACTCTGGAACTTTTGCATCAAAAGCTAAAAAAAGCAAGTAAAAAATCGACCCTTATTTTCTTGGGTGATAATATTTATCCAAAAGGTTTTCCGAGTGACAAACATCCAGAAGACAAGGCTTTGGCAGAAACTAAACTGACAAATCAATTAAAATTAACCAAAGATTTTAAAGGAAAAACAATCGTAATTCCTGGAAATCATGATTGGTACAGCGGCATCAAAGGTCTGGAGCGTCAAGCAGATTTTGTAACGAAATATTTAAACGATAAAAAGAGTTTTCTTCCAAGAAAAACCTGCCCGATTGAAGATGTAAAAATTGACAGCACCACAACTTTGATAGCTGTTGATAGTGAATGGTTTCTGGAAGATTGGAACGATCATCCGACTATAAATGACAATTGCGAAATTAAAACAAGAGAAGCTTTCTTTGAAGAATTAGAAGGTCTTTTAAATAAAAACCAAGAAAAAACAGTTGTTTTGGCAATTCATCATCCTTTATTCAGTAACGGAACTCATGGCGGACAATTTTCATTAGAAAAACAATTATTCCCTTTAGAGCAAAAAATTCCGCTTCCGATAATTGGGTCTTTCATCAATTTATTGCGAAAAACATCTGGAGTTAGTCCGCAAGATATACAAAATAAACAATACACGATTTACACAAAAAGAATTAAAACGCTTTTACAGAAGCAGAAAAATGTAATTGTAGTCTCTGGACACGATCATAACTTGCAATTTATCAGCAAAGAAAATATTCAGCAGATTATCAGCGGTGCAGGATCAAAATCGGAAGCTGCGAGAGCAATAAATCCTTATGATTTTTCGTATGGCGGAAATGGATACGCAACATTGACTATGTTCAAAAGCGGCGATGCAAAAGTTTCTTTTTATGGAAATGAAAATAATAAAGAAAAACTGCTTTTTGAACGCGAAATTATAAAAGCCAAAGAAATTAACTGGGCTTCAGATATTCCAAATAAGTTTCCTGCAACAGTGACCACTTCGATTTATTCTCCAAAAATGACTCAAAAAGGAGCATTTCACAGATTCTTATTTGGTCAGCATTATAGAAAATATTACAGTCTTCCTATTGAAGCTACAGCTGCAACCGTTGATACTTTAAAAGGTGGATTGAAACCAATTCGCGAAGGCGGCGGACATCAATCTGTTTCCTTAAGAATGTCTGATCCTCAAGGACGTGAATACATTATGCGCGCCATGAAAAAAAGTGCGACAGTATTTTTACAGTCAGTTGCTTTTAAAGATCAATATGTAGTAAATGAATTTGAAAAAACATACGCAGAAGATTTCTTATTTGATTTTTACACTACTTCTCACCCTTATTCTTCTTTTGCAATTGGCGGAATGTCTGATAAAATTGGGCTAAGACATACCAATCCGATTTTATATTATGTTCCAAAGCAAAATGGTTTAGGCGAATTTAATGCAAGCTTTGGAGATCAATTGTACATGGTTGAAGAGAGACCTGCAGACAATCATTTGGATGGGAAAAATTTCGGAAAACCAGACAATATTATTGGAACTGATGAAATGATGCTAAATCTTCATAAAGATGAAAAGTATGTTGTTGATGAAAAAGAATATATAAAAGCGCGTTTGTTTGATATTCTTTTAGGAGATTGGGACAGACACAGTGATCAATGGCGCTGGGCTGAATATAAAGAAAATGGAAAAGTAATTTACAGACCAATTCCTAGAGATCGTGATCAGGCTTTTGTTAAATATGATGGTGCTTTGCTTTCGCTTATCATGAATATGCCTCCGCTTCGTCATATGCGAACTTTTAAAGGCGACAGAATCAATGTGAAATGGCTTGGAAGAGAACCATATCCAATGGATTTGGCATTTCTAAGAACTGCTCAAGAAAAAGATTGGGTTGAGCAAGCTAAATACATTCAAGAAAATCTAACCGATGCAGATATCGATGAGGCTTTCAAAAATATGCCTAAAGAAGTTCAGGATGAAACAGTTGATGAAATAAAAGCAAAACTAAAAAGCAGAAAAAAAGATCTTCAAAAGTATGCTCGCAGATATTCTGATGTTTTAAACAAAACAGTTATGATTGCTGGAACAGACAAAAAAGATAAGTTTGTTATAAATCATAATGTAAAAAAAGGAATTGAAATTCAGGTTTTCAGAGTTAAAAAAGAAGGCGATGAATTGGTTTTCACCAAAAACGTAACGGATGATAAAACCAAAAATCTTTGGATTTACGGACTAGATGATAATGACACATTTGAGGTAAAAGGAGATCAAAAATCTAGCATTAAAATTCGTTTAATTGGTGGCCAGAATAATGATACTTATAATATCGAAAACGGAAGAAAAGTTATTGTTTACGATTTTAAATCAAAAGAAAACACATACAATTTAGATTCTAAAACCCAAACACAGTTAACAGACGATTACGATGTTAATTTATATAATTATGAAAGGCCAAAATACAATGTAATTGCAGGGCTTCCAACGATTGGATATAATCCAGATGATGGCGTAAAAATGGGAGTTAATTTAAATTATACGGTCAATAATTTCAAACAGAATCCGTACACACAAAGACATATTTTTAATGCATTCTACTATTTTGCGACAGGCGGTTTAGAGTTTAATTATGCTGCGCATTTTCCAGGTTTGTTAGGCAAATGGGTTATTGATGTGGAATCTTTATATACCACTCCAAATTTTGCTATGAACTATTTTGGATACGGAAATGAATCACAATACGATGAAGATTTAGGAATGGATTATAATCGTGTTCGTATCAGAAAATTTAATGCTTCGGCCGCTATTCGTCACGTAGGAAGATTTGGAAGTGAATTCAGCATTCAGCCAATTTTCCAGAGAATGACAGTTGAAGAAACAGAAAACAGATATATAAATATTCCTGGAATTGTAAATCCAGTTGTTTTTGATAGCCAAAATTATGGCGGTTTGAAAGTTAAATATACTTTCAAAAATTCAGATTTTCAAGCAAAACCAACTTTAGGAATGTTCTTTATGATTGCTGGAACTTGGACGACAAATCTTGATCAGACAAAACAGAACTTCCCAACTTTGGAAAGTGCTTTAGGTTTTACACATAAAATTGATCATAATGGTAAATTGATTTTAGCAACTTATGTTAAAGGAAAAGCGATTTTAAATAATAACTACGAATTTTATCAAGGTGCTTCTCTTGGTGGCGATACCGATTTACGAGGTTTTAGAAATGAGCGTTTCTTAGGAAATTCATACTTCTCTCAAAGCTCTGATTTGCGTTTAAGTATTGGAAAAATCCGCAAAACGATTGTGCCTTTTACATACGGAATTTTAGGTGGTTTCGACTACGGAAGAGTTTGGCTTGATGGCGAAGATTCTAGAAAATGGCATCAAGACTACGGCGGCGGACTTTGGCTGAATGCCATAAATGTTATTACGGCTAGAATTTCTTATTTCAAATCTCCTGATGAAGTTGGAAGACTGATTTTTGGAGCTGCATATAGTTTTTAAAAAAGATGCTAAGATACTGAGATACTAAGGTTCTAAGTTTTTAGCTTTGAGATAAAAAATAGCCACGAATTCACGAATTATTTTTAATTAAAATTCGTCAATTCGTGGCTAACTTTTTTAACTTAGTAGCTTAGCAACTCAGAATCTTAGCGACTTAGAGTTTAAATTCATAAACCTTTCCTCCTATTTTATTTGTTTTTTCGTCGGCGATTAATAGCGTATTGTTGTCTTTAAAAACGATGGCTTCTTTTTGAGAAAAATGATTTAGATTTAATTCTGTTTGCTTTCCTTTATGAAATAAATCTCCTTTAAAATCTTTAAATAATAAAACTTTATCATGACTTAATAAGGCAACTTTTTTTCCGTCTGGGCTAATTGTTGCGCTTGTCAGCACGCAATGATTGTAATTATTACAAGTTTTAAATTCACCAATTCTTACTGCTTTCTGAGTTCCTGCAGCATTTTTTATTTTATATATAAAAGCAGTTCCATCAAAACCTTTGCTTCTGTTTTTGGTGAAAAGGTAGAAATAACCATTTTGCTCAAAAAAACCTTCAACATCATAAAACATTTCTTTTTTCTTTGGAGGAAATTCTGTTTGTTCTGGATATGAAAATGAGATTTTATATTCGGCTTTAGCCAAATCATTATTCAATTGATTTTTTGCGACTTTATAAATACACAAATCTCTTCTTTCGTTATCATTGTTTCCGAAATCTCCAATGTAGATATTTCCAGATTTATCTTTTGTAATATCTTCCCAATCAACATTTGCTGCATTTGAAATGGTGATTGTTTTAGCTAATTTTCCTTTAGAATCAATTGCGTAAATAGCGTTTTTATTTCCGCTGTCTTCCAAAGTGTAAAGCAAATTCGTTTCAGGGAAATAGGCAATTCCCGAAACTTCTTTTAATTTTTTTGGAAGCGAATAAAGTTCCTTTAATTCAGAACCAGATTGTTTCTGGCAAGCTAATAAAACAATTGAACAAATAACTAGGAAAGATTTTTTCATGATACTATTTTTTATTTTTTTTCATTCTGAGGAGTGATGAATGACAATAATTCTAAACTAAATTAGTGTTTTTAAAATTACGGATAATGAACTCAAATGCCGCGTGCATGACATGCCCCATCGATTTTGCGTTTTTGAATTTCATATCGTTGGTATAACGGTACAATTCCATTTTTAATTGCAGTAAATGTTCTGGCGTTGAAATGGTATCGTGGCACATTATATTTAATAATTTTTTAATTCTGGTTTCGGCAGAATGAATACGTTTTGCCAAAATCGCTCTTTCTTCATCTTTATATTGAATGATCGAACGTTCTTCCAATTTTTCTTTAATCAGTTGAATCATTGGAAAATTTTCCTTGAAAAACTGTGGGCGATAGACTTTAAAATTCCCTTCGTAACATTGCTGATCAAAATCGATTGGACGGATTTTATAGACTACTTGATCAAAATCGTGAATTGGGACAATTACATAATTATAAGCGCGCATATCTCCTAAAAGACGAATCATACAACGTTCGTTAAACTTTACGAACTCTTTTGCAATCTGTGCTTTTTCCATTTCACTGCATTTATCAAGCAGTGTATCCATAAAAACATCACCAGGAATTCCTATAATATGTTCTTCGATCAAAGTATCTTTATAAACCAAAAAGTTGATTTTATCTGGCGAAAGAATATCTTCCAATTCTAATCCGTAAATACGCGAAGCATCAGCTTTTTTAATGTAAAAATGAACGTAGTTATCGTTGAGAATATTTCTCACTTTTACTCGAAAAGGTTTCGAATTTCCGAAAGTACAATAATCAATTGCATCAACATTCAGAAACTGAATAATTTCACTGTTACCATCAGAATGCAGAAGCGAGTATATTTTTTTCAGATTTAAATCAATTTCATTGCGTTCAAATTCACCGTAATATACTCGAATCCAAAGCGTATCATTATCATTTTTATCATACACATTGATTGAGCCCGAAAAACGAAGCAAATCATCATAAAACACAGAAACCTTAGAAATACGTTCGTATCTTTCTAAATAACTTAAAAGTGGCTGTGTTAAAGGATAAGAAGGTTTTTTTAAAACCATTAAAGGCTCGCTCATTTTGAATATCTTTATTACAAATTTACATCAATACGATTTAAAGTAAGACTTTAAAGTAACAAAAATCAACTTGCCTCGTCATACTAAAAACTAAAACCAGAAAAATTTGGAAACCATATTAACCATCGAGAATTTAAGTAAAAGATACGGCCGAATTCAGGCTTTAAAAAATGTATCTTTTCAAATACAAAAAGGTCGCGTTTATGGCATTCTTGGCCCAAACGGCAGCGGAAAATCGACTACTTTAGGAATTGTATTAAACGTTGTCAATAGATCGTCTGGCAATTATCGCTGGTTTGACGGCAATATTGAAACACACGAAGCCTTAAAAAAAGTTGGCGCTATTATAGAAAGACCAAATTTTTATCCGTACATGACTGCTGAACAAAACCTTCAATTGGTTTGCAAAATTAAAAACATCAACTATTCTAAAGTAAATGAAAAACTAGAATTGGTGGGTTTGAGCGAAAGAAAAGACAGCAAATTCAGCACTTTTTCTTTAGGAATGAAACAGCGTTTGGCAATTGCTTCGGCACTTTTAAACGATCCTGAAATTTTAATTTTAGATGAGCCAACGAATGGATTAGATCCGCAGGGAATTCATCAAATTCGAGATATTATTAAAAAAATCGCTTCTCAAGGAACTACAATTTTATTGGCTTCTCATTTATTAGATGAAGTTGAAAAAGTTTGTTCTCAAGTAATTGTTTTAAGAAAAGGCGAAGTTTTATATTCTGGTCCTGTTGACGGAATGTCTTCAAACGAAGGTTTCTTCGAATTACAATCCAATGACAATTTAGCTTTGAAAACTATCTTGCAAGAACATCCAGCTATTGACAGAGTTTCTGAAGAAGACGAAAAAGTTTTGGTTTATCTAAAATCTGATTTATCAGCTTCAGATTTAAATCAGTTTTTGTTTTCTAAAAACATTGTTTTAAGTCATTTAGTAAAACGTAAAAACAGTTTAGAAGCCCAATTTTTAGAATTAACCAAAAATGCTATCGCCCAAAAAAACTAAACCATGAAAAGACTTCTTTCTATAGAATTGCAAAAAATCTGGATGAACAAAGCCAGCCGTATTTTAACTTTAACTTATTTCATATTACTTTCTTTTATAGCGCTAATCGCTGCTATAAAATTTGATATTGGACCTTTTAAATTTCATTTGGCAGAAATGGGAATCTTTAATTTTCCTTTTATCTGGCATTTTAATACTTATGTTGCCGCTTGGCTAAAATTCTTTTTAGCAATTGTAATAGTTTCTATGATGGCAAACGAATACAGTTACGGTACTTTAAAACAAAACTTAATTGACGGTTTAAGCAAGAAAGAATTTATTTTATCCAAATTCTTAACTGTAGTTGTATTTGCCTTTATATCAACGGTTTTTGTTTTTATAATGAGCTTAATTTTGGGTTACTTTTTTTCTTCTTATACAGAATTGAGTATTGTTTTTAGCGACCTAGATTTTCTTTTAGCCTTTTTTGTAAAACTAACTGGATTTTTCTCTTTCTGTTTGTTCTTAGGAATCCTGGTAAAACGTTCCGCCTTTGCATTAGGTTTTCTATTGGTTTGGAGTATACTTGAAGGAATTGCTAGAGGCACTTTAGCATTTAAAATTTTCCCAAACAGCGATACTGATGAAAAAATCACACAGTTTTTTCCTTTAGAATCAATGTCAAATTTAATTGTAAATCCAGGTCCTAGATTATCTGTTGTTAAAAATATTGGTACGCAAATGGGAATCGAAACAGATAGCAGTTACGCTGTAGATTATTCTGCTATTTTAATCGTTTTAATCTGGACTTTTTTATTCGTTTATTTTTCTTACAAATTATTGAAAAAACGAGATTTATAGTATATTTGTTACTATGAGTCGTATAAGCAGTTTTTTAATTATTCTATTAGCATGTTTTTCATCTTTAAAGATGAATGCACAGTTTATAACTATAGATGATCAAAGAACTCCGCAACAGCTTATAGAAAATGTTTTAGTAAATAGTTCTTGTGCATCGGCTTCAAATTCAACTGGAAAAGGTGATACTTTTAGATCTGGAAAACAAAGCTTCGCTTATTTCAATAGAAACGGAAGCAATTTCCCTTTTGAAGAGGGAATTGTGTTAGCCACATCGACTGCTGAAACTGCTATTGGTCCTTTCGTTAGTAATCTTACAAGCAATGATAGTGACCAATGGCTTGGCGATAGTGATCTTGATCAGGTTTTAGGAATTAATTCTATAAATTCTACATTATTAGAATTTGACTTTATTGCTTCTGCAAATTCATTAAGCTTTAATTATATTTTTGCTTCCAATGAATACCAATACGATTATCCCTGTCAATATTCAGACGGATTTGCTTTTTTAATAAAAGAAGTTGGATCAACTGGACCATATGAAAATTTAGCTATTATTCCCAACACAACTACACCTGTTTCCTCTGTAGATATTCGCCCAGAAATTAAACCCGGGACAAGGCCTGGCGGAATTTCTTATACAGGTTGTCCGGCTTCAAATGAAAGTTATTTTAATGGTTTAAACAATAATACAAGTCCAATAAATTACGCAGGGCAAACCGAAGTAATGACAGCCCAAACTACAGTAGTTGCTGGAAAAAAATATCATGTTAAACTGGTCATTGCTGATGATGATTTCAAATATTTAGAATCTGCCATTTTTCTGGAAGCGGGAAGTTTTTTAACGAAAATAAACTTTGGTGAAGATAGAACAATCAGCAATAACAATCCTGTTTGTTATGGCGAAAATTTTGTTTTAGACACAAAACTAAGCACTGCTGATTATACTTTTAAATGGTTCATTAAAGATGTTCCAACCAATACTTATGTACAATTATCTGGCGCGAGAACTTCTACTTATACCGTAATCACTCCCGGAGCATACAAAGTTGAAGCGACTTTAAATGGAACAACTTGTGCATCAATAGGAGATATTAAAGTTGAATTTGCACCAGAAATCATAACAAGAAATACTTCATTATTGCAATGCGATGATGATACTGACGGAATTACAATTTTTGATTTGACTAAAGTCGCTAATATTATAAAAAATAATAATTCTGAAATTATTAATCAGGGTTATTATGAGACATTAGCAAATGCGCGAGCAAAAACAAGCCCTATTTTAAACCCAGAAAGCTATACTAATAGAATTCCTAATCAAACTGTTTTTGCAAGAATTGAAAACATTTATGGCTGTTTCACAACGCCCGAAATTGCTTTAAATGTTTCGACTTCTGTTATTCCTGATCAGTCGCCAATTGAAACATGCGATTATGACCAAACTTTGGATGGTCTATATCAATTTGATTTACAAGCAGAAGTAACTCCTCAAATCATGACAGGTCTTCCTTCTGGATTAGTAATAAATTACTTTTTGACAGCAAATGATGCGTTAAGAGAGACAAATCCGTTGCCAAATATATTCAGGAACACTATTCCGAATAGTCAAACTATTTATGCACGTGCAGTAAATGGATCTGACTGCTATGATATAACACCTGTAGAATTGGTGGTACATACTTTCGATCCTCCAAATTTTGAAGATGAAACACTATATTTATGCAAAGGCGACCAGTTAACATTATCAGTAGCCACTGGTTTTAAAAGTTATAATTGGTCAAATGGAGCTACGACAAACTCAACATTAATTAATACTGCTGGCGATTATTCTGTTATAGTGACTAATGCTAACGATTGTCAGAAAACAAAAAATTTCAAGGTGATTTTATCAGAGCCTGCTTTAATTACGGCAGAGGTAAAAGATTTTTCTGGAAATGATAATACTGTGAAAATTCAATATACTGGTGTCGGAGATTATGAATTTTCTCTTGATGGAACTATTTTTCAAGACGATCCAACTTTTACTCAAGTAACACCAGGAGCTTACAATGCAATAGCAAGAGATAAAAACGGATGTGGTTTATCAAATTCTTTATTAATATATGTTTTAGATTACCCTCGTTTTTTTACTCCTAATGGTGACGGTTACAACGATTTGTGGGCAATAAAAAACATTGATCAAATGCCAGATTACACTATTTCAATTTTTGATCGCTACGGAAAACTTTTGAAACAAATGACTCAAAATAGTGTCGGATGGAACGGAATTTTCAACGGACAGGAAATGCCATCAGACGATTATTGGTTTACTCTTTTATTTGTTAACGGAAAAAATGTAAAAGGTCATTTTAGTTTGAAAAGATAAACCTAACAAAAAATTCAAATTCCAAATTTCAAATTCCAAATTCCAAATTCTAATCTTTGAAACTCCAAGTTCTGGAATTTTAAATTTCAAACTCCGAAAATAATTTCATTTTAATAAAAAAAGAATCCCAAATTCCTTAATTGGAATTTGGGATTTTTTATATTGAAATTTAAAATATAATTAGATTTTATATCTTTTTCTATCTGTTTCGCTTAAGTAAATTTTTCTTAAACGTAAAGATTTTGGAGTAACTTCAACATACTCATCTTTTTGGATGTACTCTAAAGCTTCCTCTAATGAGAATTTGATAGCAGGAATAATTCTAGCTTTATCATCAGCTCCAGAAGAACGTACGTTAGAAAGTTTTTTCGTTTTAGTAACGTTAACAGTCATATCGTCGCTACGAGTGTTTTCTCCAATAACTTGACCTTCATAGATGTCTTCGTTAGGATCAACGAAGAATTTACCACGATCTTGTAATTTATCAATAGAGTAAGGAATTGCTTTTCCGTTTTCCATAGAGATTAATGAACCGTTGTTACGTCCAGGAATTTCTCCTTTGTATGGCTCGTATCCAATGAAACGGTGTGCCATAATAGCCTCACCAGCAGTAGCAGTAAGCAATTGATTTCTTAAACCGATAATTCCACGAGATGGAATGTTGAATTTAATAATCATACGCTCTCCTTTACCTTCCATAGAAAGCATTTCTCCTTTACGGATAGTAACGAATTCAACCGCTCTACCTGAAAGATTTTCTGGTAAATCGATAGTTAATTCCTCAATTGGCTCACATTTTACACCATCAACTTCTTTGATGATAACTTGTGGCTGACCAATTTGAAGCTCATACCCTTCTCTTCTCATTGTTTCAATAAGAACTGACAAGTGTAATACACCACGACCAAATACCATGAATTTATCAGCAGAATCAGTTTCTCCAACTTTCATCGCTAAGTTTTTCTCTAACTCTTTTGTTAATCTTTCACGAATATGTCTAGAAGTAACAAATTTACCTTCTTTACCAAAGAAAGGAGAATCGTTAATTGTAAACAACATACTCATTGTTGGCTCGTCGATAGCAATAGTTTGTAAAGCTTCTGGATTTTCGAAATCTGCAATAGTATCACCAATTTCAAAACCTTCAATACCAACTACAGCACAAATATCACCAGCAACAACTTGCTCAACTTTTCTACGGCCTAAACCTTCAAAAGTGTGTAATTCTTTAATTCTTGATTTGATGATTTTACCATCTCTTTTTACTAAAGAAATTGGCATACCTTCTTTTAAAACACCTCTTTCAAGACGACCAATAGCGATACGACCTGTAAATGAAGAGAAGTCTAAAGAAGTAATCAACATTTGAGGAGTACCTTCTGAAACTTTCGGAGCTGGAACATTAGCAATAACCATATCTAATAATGGCTCAATGTTTTCTGTTTGATTTTTCCAATCATCAGACATCCAGTTGTTTTTAGCAGAACCGTAAACAGCTGGGAAATCTAATTGTTCTTCAGTAGCTCCTAATTCGAACATTAGATCGAAAACTTTCTCGTGAACTTCTTCTGGAGTACAGTTTTCTTTATCTACTTTATTGATAACAACGCAAGGTTTCAATCCTAAATCGATCGCTTTTTGCAAAACGAAACGAGTTTGAGGCATTGGTCCTTCGAAAGCATCAACTAGCAAACATACACCATCGGCCATGTTCAATACACGTTCTACTTCACCTCCAAAATCGGCGTGACCTGGAGTATCGATAATATTGATTTTTGTTCCTTTATATTGAACAGATACGTTTTTAGAAGTAATTGTAATACCTCTCTCACGCTCTAAATCATTATTATCTAAGATTAAATCACCTGTGTTTTCGTTTTCACGAAATAACTGACAGTGATACATAATTTTATCAACCAAAGTTGTTTTACCGTGATCGACGTGGGCAATAATTGCAATGTTTCTAATAGATTCCATCTGTGATTTTTAATGGGCGCAAAGGTACACTTTATTTTCTAAAAAAAAACGTTTCTATCATAGTTTGCGTATATCCAATCAATTAGTTAATAGAAAACGTTAAAATATAGGCCTCAAAATAATATTAACATACGTTTACTTATTGTTAAATTAACTATATTTGAAGTGATGAAAAGTAAAACTCTCCAAATTACTCTTATTTATACAATCATCTCGATAATTATGGCGGTCATATGTCATAAATTACTCATCGCCTGCTTTTCTTCCTCAGAATATCTATATCTCTCTCTTTTAAAAGACATTGTATTCATATTAATTACAGGACTGATCTTCAGATTTATACTTGCAAAAAACGAAAAAAGGAGCATAACAATTTTTGAAAAGTTAAACAAAACCAACGAAGAAATAAAAGAATCCAATGAGAAATATGACATTGTAGCGAAAGCAACTAGCGATACTATTTGGGATTGGAAAATTCAAGAGGATAGTATTAATTGGAATAAAGGAATTGAAGGTGTTTTTGGTTACGATCCCGAAGAAGTGGGTAAAACTTCTAAATGGTGGTTTGACAAAATTCACCCGGAAGATAGTATCCGAATGTCAATAAAACTCTACTCTTTCATTGAACAAAAAACTGAAAAGTGGCAAGATCAATACCGTTTTAGATGTGCTGACGGAACATATAAATATGTTTTGGACCGAGGATTTCTCTTAAAAGATGAAAATGGAAGAGCTATCAGAATGATTGGTGCCATTCAAGATATTACAAAACAAAAAGAAGAAGAACAACGATTAAAACTTTTAGAAACTGTAATCACCCAATCTAAAGATTCTATTTTAATCACTGAAGCCAATTCGCCTGAAGGAAAAATTCCTAAAATAGTCTATGTTAACCCAGCATTTTCTCAAATGTCTGGATATCAGTCAAACGAAATAATCGGAAAATCTGCTAATATTTTTAAAGGCCCAAACTCCGATTCGGATGAATTAAAAAAATTATTGCGAGCCATAAAAAATGAGGAAGAATGCCTTATTGAAACAATTACTTACACCAAAAGCAAGCAAGAATATTGGGTACGTTTTTCTATGATACCTATTTTTAATAACGAAGGAGTAATTTCGCATTGGATTTCAATACAAAGAGACATTACGGACGAGAAAAAACTAGAAACAGAAAAAGAACATCTTATTCGAGAATTAACTCAAAACAATAAGGATCTAAAACAATTCTCATACATCACTTCACACAATCTTAGAGCACCGCTTTCTAATTTAATTGGCCTCTTAAATTTAATAGAAGACACTCCAATAGAAAACGAAGAACTTCAAGAGATTTTGGCTGGTTTCACCAAATCAACCCATTTACTAAACGAAACCATTAATGACTTGGTAAAAGTTATCATCATTAAAGACAATCCTTCGATGCAAAAAGAAGAAGTATCTTTAAAAGAAGTTTTTGAAAATGTATTTAGCCAGTTATCATTTCAAATAGAACTGCACAAACCTATTATCAAACTTAAATTTGACAAAGTTCCTGAGCTTATCACAAATAAAGCTTACATCGAAAGCATTTTGCTAAATTTGCTTACCAATTCCATAAAATACAAATCTGAGAATAGAAAACTTAAAATATCTATAACTGCAGAACAAATAGAAAACAGAACAATCTTAACCTTTAAGGACAACGGAATTGGAATTGATCTTGAAAGAAATCGCGACAAAGTGTTTGGACTTTATCAAAGATTCCACAATTACCCAGACAGTAAAGGATTAGGCTTGTATCTTGTAAAATCGCAGGTAGAAACAATGGGAGGAACAATTTCTATCGACAGCGAAGTCAACAAAGGAACTACATTTACAATAACATTTAAAAATTAATTATTATGCTTGAGCAGATTTTATGCATTGACGATGATCCAATCACATTGATGCTTTGCAAAAAAGTAATTTCAAAATCTTCATTTTCCCATGAAGTTATTACGGCTCAAAACGGTGAAGAAGCTCTTCATTACTTCAACATCTTGAAATATACAAACGACAAGACCAAAAGAAAACCCGAGTTAATCTTTTTAGATTTAAATATGCCAATTATGGGAGGTTGGGAATTTTTAGATCACTTTACCTCTTCAGATTACAATGAATTCAATTCTGTTCCTGTAATTGTTTTATCTTCTACAATTGATCCGGAAGATTTAGCTAAAGCAAAAAAATACCCAATAATAATAGATTTTCTTTCTAAACCCATTACACAGCCAATGCTAGAATATCTTAAGAAGAAAATAGAACCTTAAAAGTTCAAATTCCAAACACAGGATTAAATTAAGATTTAAAATCATAATCTTTTAAATAACAAAATTCCAAATCCCATTTTATAGATATTGGAGTTTGGAATTTATTTTTTTATTGGAATTTCATTTCGATTTGAAACAAAAAAAAGTCCTCTAAAAGAGGACTTTCTATATCTTACAAATTGTTTAATTACAATTTAGCAACGTGTTTCGTTAATTTAGACTTCAAGTTAGAAGCTTTATTATCGTGAATGATGTTCTTTTTAGCTAATTTATCAATCATAGAGATTACAGTTGATAATTTTGCAGCAGCATCAGATTTATCCGTAGCTAATCTTAATGCTTTAATAGCATTACGAGTAGTTTTATGTTGATATCTGTTAAGAACTCTTCTTTTTTCGTTACTTCTGATTCTTTTTAATGCTGACTTATGATTTGCCATTTCTTTTAATTTTAGATGTAATAATTATTATAAATACTAGTTAAAAAAGAAAAACCTCCCACAATTGTAAAATCAATCACTTTGGTTTTAACTAATAAAACAAAAACCGAGACACCAATTTTTGTTTTACAAAACTTATTTACAACTAATTTTGTAGTCCGTAGGGGAATCGAACCCCTGTTACCAGGATGAAAACCTGGCGTCCTAACCCCTAGACGAACGGACCAATATTCTCCTAAGTTGGAAACTTTTCAATATGTAATATAACTTGTAGTCCGTGGGGGAATCGAACCCCCCTTACCAGGATGAAAACCTGGCGTCCTAACCGATAGACGAACGGACCGTGCTTCTGTATTGCGGATGCAAAGATACATCTATTTTTTATTTGCGCAACACCTAATGCAAAAAAATATATATTTTTTTAATAAGCCTTAGCAAAAAGCACTCTTTTAGAAGATGGTTTACCAGTAAACACGCAGGTTCCCGCCTCTTCAACAGCGTCTAAAGGGATACAACGAATCGTTGCTTTTGTCAATTCTTTTATCTTCTCTTCTGTTTCAGCAGTACCATCCCAATGAGCAGACAAAAAGCCTCCCTTACCTTCTAAAACTTCTTTAAATTCCTCAAAATTATTCACTTGCGTAATATGACTTTCACGATACTCAAATGCTCTTTTAAATAAATCGTTTTGAATCTGCTCTAGCAAATCATTTACATAATCAACGATTTTATCTCCTTGAACAACTTCTTTTGTTAAATTATCGCGTCTTGCCACCTCAAAAGTTCCATTTTCTAAATCTTTTGGTCCAACAGCAATTCGAACAGGAACACCTTTTAATTCCCATTCAGCAAATTTAAATCCTGGTTTTTGTGTTGTTCTATCATCAAACTTAACCGTGATTCTCAATTTTCTCAATTTAGCTGTTAATTCATTAACTGCTTCTGTAATTTGTGCCAATTGTTCGTCTGTTTTATAAATAGGAACAATTACAACTTGAATTGGAGCTAAATTTGGAGGAAGAACTAATCCTTGATCATCTGAATGCGTCATAACCAAAGCTCCCATTAAACGAGTAGAAACTCCCCATGATGTTCCCCAAACATATTCTTGTTTCCCTTCTGCATTAGCAAACTTAACATCAAAAGCTTTTGCGAAATTTTGACCTAAAAAGTGAGAAGTTCCCGCTTGCAATGCTTTTCCATCCTGCATCAACGCTTCGATACAATATGTTTCATCTGCACCTGCAAAACGTTCAGTTTCAGTTTTAAATCCTTTTACAACTGGAATCGCCATGAAATTCTCTGCAAAATCAGCATAAACATTCATCATTTTTTCAGACTCTTCAATAGCTTCTGCTTTTGTAGCATGAGCAGTATGCCCTTCTTGCCATAAAAACTCAGCAGTTCTCAAGAATAAACGCGTACGCATTTCCCAACGAACCACATTTGCCCATTGATTAATTAATAAAGGTAAATCTCTATAAGATTGCACCCATCCTTTATATGTAGACCAAATAATTGCCTCACTCGTAGGTCGAACAATAAGTTCTTCTTCTAATTTAGCGTTTGGATCAACGATAAGTTTTCCAGGTCTTTCCTCATCACCCTTTAATCTATAATGTGTTACAACAGCACATTCTTTTGCAAATCCTTCTGCATTTGTTTCTTCTGCTTCAAACATGCTCTTCGGCACGAATAAAGGGAAATAAGCATTTTGATGTCCAGTTTCTTTGAACATACGATCTAATTCAGCCTGCATTTTTTCCCAAATAGCATACCCGTATGGTTTTATTACCATACAGCCTCTAACTCCTGAATTTTCAGCTAGATCTGCTTTAACAACCAGTTCGTTATACCATTTCGAATAATCTTCTGATCTTGTAGTAAGGTTCTTACTCATATTATATTTTTTGGCACAAATTTTGTTTTATTCAATTTTAACTAAATAGTTTGACAAAACTAACTAATT
>Ga0160502_100342_pt1 | contig 38848 bp, 38 predicted proteins | sample DIDnMG_14_FD_108237 | JGI IMG/M metagenome (GOLD analysis project Ga0160502, IMG submission 108237) | Enriched soil microbial communities from UW Madison campus, WI, USA - DID2933_E24_Xylan MG | ecosystem: Environmental > Terrestrial > Soil > Unclassified | place: USA: Madison, Wisconsin... | reverse complement strand
TATAATTTTGCCTTATAAATTTAAACCAATTAAAAAATGAGAGCAATAATTTTAAATGAGCCTGGTGAGGTTAATCAATTACATTATACAGAAATCCCACAGCCTGAGCCGCTGGAGAACGAGGTTTTAATCAAAGTGAAAGCAATTTCTATTAATCCCGTAGATGTTAAGACAAGGGCAGGAAAAGGAGTTTACGGCCGATTAAAAGAGGAAAGTCCGTTAATAATCGGCTGGGACATTTCTGGAGTTGTGGAGAAAACTGGCAGTAAAGTAACCCAGTTTAAAAAAGGGGATGCCGTTTTTGGAATGGTTAATTTTCCCGGGCATGGCAAAGCATATGCAGAATATGTAGCTGCACCTGAAACACACTTGGCATTAAAGCCTGCAAACGTAAGCTTTGAGGAAGCTGCTGCTGCCACACTGGTTGCCTTGACGGCTTATCAGGCACTCGTCCATCATGCAAAAGTGCAAGCTGGACAGAACATCTTAGTTCATGCCGCTTCTGGAGGTGTCGGGCATATCGCGATACAGATTGCTAAATATCTGGGCGCAGCAGTAACTGGAACCTCATCGTTAAAAAACAAAGAATTTGTACTTGGACTTGGAGCCGACAAACACATTGATTACAATACTTATGACTGGAATTCCCATCAGGACAGCTTCGATTTTATTCTTGATACAATTGGAGGGGATAATATTGACAAATCGATAGAAGTGACAAAAAAAGGGGGAACCTTAATCAGCATACCGACAGGTCTTAATGAAAAGGTGGCTAAAAAAGCCAAAATGAAAGGCATAGAAGGCTATTTCATTTTAGTGCAGTCAAACGGCGAGGATATGAAAGCAATTGCAAATCTGTTAGAAAAGGGAATCATCAAGCCATTTGTAAGTGAGACGTTTCCTTTTGATAAAATGAAAGAAGCACATCTGCAGCAGGAAACAGGCAGAACAAAAGGAAAAATAATTATCACTTTATAAAAAAGAAATAAAATGAAAACTTATATTGAAATAGGAATAGTACTAATTGCAGCATTTACGATAAGCTGTAACAATCCTTCTTCTAAAAAACAGGTAAATGCCGTTTCTTCAGATGATGCTGGCAATGAAGTAAAAATAGAACAAGTCTTCGCGGATTCAACTTATCAATTAACGGGTGTTGCAGTTGCAGAAGACAGCCGGCTGTTTGTAAATTATCCCTACTGGCTAGAAAAACATAAGTATTCAGTAGTCGAAGTTATAAAAGGCAGACCTACTCCCTACCCTGACGCAGAATGGAACAGTTTTAAGAAAGGAGAAGACGGACAAAACAAGTTTGTGTGCGTGCAAGCGGTAGTAACAGATGACAAAGGTTTTTTATGGGTTGTTGACGCTGCAGGCATTGGACTTGGCAAGGTGTATAATAAAAGCAACAAAATTGTCAAAATAAACCTAAAAACCAACCAGATAGAACACATTTACCGTTTTCCTGAAAATGTCGCCGGCGAGAATGTTTATCTTAATGATATCCGCGTTGATACTGTTAATGGCTTTGCTTACATCACCAATTCCAATACTGGCGGCATTATTCTTTTAAATACAAAGACAGGAAGTTCAAAATTTGTTCTGGGAGACTCGCCAGCAGTAAAATCAGATCCTGCTTACCATTTTTCTCCTTTAGGGAAAGAGCTGCTGAAAGGAGACGGAACACCATTAAAAGTGAATTCAGATGGAATTGCTTTAACTCCAGATAAAAAATGGCTGTATTTTAAAGCGCTGACTGATGATAATTTATACAGAATTAAAACAGAACTGCTTCGACAGTTTGACATATCTGATGAAATCCTGAATAAAAATGTTGAGAGTTTAGGAAAATTTACAACTACCGACGGCATGATATTCGATAAAAAAGGCAATCTCTATTTTGGCGACCTGGAAAAAAACAGCATCGTAAAGATTACGCCAGACTTAAAAATGCAAACAATAGTACAGAATGACAATGAACTGATATGGCCCGACAGCTACAGTATCTCCGAAGATGGATATCTGTATGTATCGGTTTCACAAATACAAAACTCTCCCTGGTTTCATCAGGAAAAAGAGCTGTTTAAAAAACCGTTTAAAGTTGTAAAAATTAAAATCAATTAAAAATGGCAAAAAATATTCTCAGCATTTTATTTTTGGCATTTGCATTAAACAGCGGTGCTCAAAAAACACAGCACTTTTCCTTAAAGGAACTGCCGTCAAAATCTGTTAACGAACTTTTGACCCGGGGGATGATTTCGGGAGAAAAAGGAACTATTGGTTATTTTACTTATAAAAAAGGAGCCGTAGTTCCAATGCATCAGCACAGCAATGAGCAGTATTCCCTGATAACGCAAGGGAGCGTAAAGGTTTTAACTGAAGGCAGGGAAGTTATAGTTAAAACGGGCGAAGGCATTATAATTCCTCCTAATGTACCTCATAGCTTTGTTTCTCTGGAAGACAATACTATAGACATTGATTTCTTTTCTCCATCCAGAATGGATTGGATTACAGGTTCTGATAATTATTATAAAGATTCCAACCAAAAAGAAACTGCTAAATGGACTGGTGAAGTTTTGGCCCCCGAAATATTTGCCTCTTTAGATGAAGCTGCAGGAAACATTGCATTTACGCCTCAGGGAGATCTAATTTATAGTCTGCACCCATTTTTCAATCCGGAAATCCGTGTAAAAAAATATGACGCAAAAACAAAAAAAAGCGTGCCGTTTCCTAATCTGGAGTGGAATACGCCCAGAGCGGCAGACGATCATTTTTTAAGTAATGTGTTAGGTGTCAGAAGTGATGAAAATGGTATTATCTGGATGCTGGATATGGGACAGAGAAATGAGGTAACACCCAAAATTGTAGGATGGAATACTCGTTTTAACCGATTGGAACGCATTTACTATCTTCCGCAAATCACCAGCAAAAAGAATACACAATCTAATGATTTTGTAGTTGACACTAAACACGGCTTTTTTATTATTGCCGACGAAGGTATTGGAAATGGCGGTGATGGAAGCACGGCTTCTCTGTTAACTGTTGATATGAATACTGGAATAACCAAAAGAATTCTGGAAGGACACAGAACGACTCTTCCTGAAAATATTCCGATAAAAGTTGACGGTAAAATATTAACCTCAGGCAAAAATAACTTATTAGTTGGCTGTGACGGCATAACAGCAGATAAAGATTTTGAGTGGCTGTATTATTCGCCGTTGAACGGAACTAAGATTTACAGGATCAAAATTCAGGATTTAATTAACGTACAATTTACAGATACTGACCTGAATTCCAAAATTGAAACCTACTCCGCAAAACCAAATAACGGAGGTTTAAGTATCGATATTGCTGGCAATCTGTACCTCACAGCTGTTGAAAGCCATAGTGTCTCCATAGTTTTGGCATCTGACAGAAGCGTTCATACACTAGCTTCTGATGAAAAAATGCTTTGGCCCGACGGCGTAAGTTATAATTCGACAGATGGATTTATGTATGTCTCTGCAGCACAGGTGCATTTGGGCGCTGCATTTAATAATGGAAAAAATGAAGCCCGAGCTCCATTTTACATATTCAGGTTTCTGCCTTTATCCAAAGGTGTTTCCGACAGATAATCCTTACTCTTAAAAAAAGCTGACAGATTCCTATCAGCTTTTTTTATAGTACTGCTCTATATCCCAAAGGGGTAAAACCTGTCTGTTTTTTAAATAATCTTGTAAAATAAGACGGGCTTTCAAAACCAAGCTCATAGGCAATCTGCGCCACATTTTTATCAGAACCAACCAGCAGGTTTTTAGCCTCCTTTATCAGGTAAATATGAATGTGGTCTAATGCTGTTTTACCTGTTTCCTGTTTAAGGACATCACTTAAATAACGAGTGGATAAAAGCAGTTCGTTTGCCAGATAATTAACAGACGGAAGCCCCACCGACTGATGCAGGCCCTTATCGAAATAACTGCTCAATATCTTCTGAAATTTATTCACGGTATTTCCCGATACATTGATGCTTCTGTCAATAAACTGTCTTTTATAAAAACGGTCAGAATATTTTAAGATAGAATCCAGATGCGATAAAATAATTTCACGGCTGAATTCATCCTGGCTCGTATCATATTCACTTCTTATTTTATAATAAAGTTCCCAAAGTATTTTATCTTCTGTCGGAGAAGTGTGCAGCGCTTCGTTTATTTCATATTCAAAGTATCCATATTTTTTTATCAGCTCGTGAAGGGCATGCCCCATGAGATATTCCTCATGAAAAAACATTACAAAACCTTTTTCGGCAAATTGAACATTGCTTACTTCTATGGTCTGTCTGGGTTTCATAAACACCATTGAGCCACTGCTGTGATCATACTGTGTTTTGCCATACAAAACATGTCCTGATTTTATTTTTTTCAGTGCAATCATGTAAAAATCTCCCGTAAATCTATCCTCTCCTACAGAGTACGTCATAAGTTCCTTACAGGTCATCATACTAATCAAAGGATGCTGTGGCTTTTCAAAGCCGCTCTTTTCATGAAGTTCTGAAATACTTTTATAATGGCTTATTTTTTCCATCCTTATAATTTTAATGACTGCGGCGATTAATAACTGTCACAAATTAACAAAATTATATCCAAAAATACCTTCATCGTATTTCTGTGCTATTCTTCCGCTGAAATGAGATATTTCTCTAAACAGCTTGGATCTAACTTTGTCCTATCAAAATGAAACAATTAATTAAAATTTAAAATCATGAAAAAAACAATTTTTATAACAGGAGCTTCAAGAGGATTTGGAAAATTATGGATCGAAGCATTATTAAAAAGAGGAGATAATGTAGCAGCAACATCAAGAACAATCGACGCCTACAAGGATTTGTCTGCACAATACGGATCTCAATTTCTGGCTATTAAACTGGATATTACAGATAAAGAAGCAGCAGCGACAGCAGTACAATCTGCAAAAGAGTATTTTGGAACATTGGATGTAGTAATCAACAATGCAGGTTACGGAGTGTTTGGTGCTGTGGAGGAAGTTAGCGAGAAAGCAGTTAAAGATGTTTTTGAAGCAAATGTTTATGGAACATTATGGGTAACACAGGCCGCACTGCCAATTTTCCGCGAACAGGGACATGGACATGTAATTCAGTTATCAAGTGTTTTAGGTGTGTGGTCTCTGCCAACTTTAGGTATTTACAACGCTACAAAATTTGCTGTAGAAGGATTTACTGAAGCATTAGCAGATGAAGTGAAAGACTTTGGAATCAATGTTACCCTGGTCGAACCAAATGGATATGCAACAGATTTTGGAGGAAGTTCAGCTGTTGTCAGCGAATCGATTGCTGCTTATGATAAAGTAAAAGAAGCATTGGGAGCAGCAGAAGGTTTATTGCCTGAAGATTATGGAAAACCAGAAGCTACCGTTCCTGCTATCTTAAAACTGATAGACAGTAAAAACCCTCCTCTACGTTTATTTTTAGGAAAAGTCGGGCTGAAAAAAACAGAACGTGTCTATGCTGAAAAATTAAAAACCTGGAACGACTGGAAAGAAGTGTCTGAAGAAGCACATGGTTAATTAAATACAATTAAACAGCATAAGAAGAATCTAATAAAAATACAATTATGAAAACAATTTCAGTTCCTGCAAAAGAACAGTTAAATGCAGCTTCACAATCTATTCTCGAAGCTGTACAATCTAAAATGGGAAAAATCCCTAATCTTTATGCCACAATTGGCTATTCATCCGCAGCTTTAAAAGCCATGCTGGATACGGAAAGTGCATTATCACAGGATTCTTCCTATACCGCAAAAGAAAGAGAAGCTATCAATCTTATTGTGTCACAAGTCAATAATTGTGATTACTGTCTGGCTGCGCACACTATGCTTGCTAAATTGAAAGGATTCAGTGAAGAAGAAACAATTAAAATTCGTAAAGGCGAATACTCAGATTCAAAATTAAATGCTGTCATTCAATTGGCAAAATCTATTACCGATAACAAAGGCACTGCTAAGGAGGATGATTTGGAAAACTTTTTTGAAGCTGGATATGATGAAAAAGCACTGATAGAATTAACAGCGCTGATTGCCTTAAGAAGCTTTACTAATTATGTTTTTGCCAATACCAGGATTCCTGTAGATTTTCCTGCAGCAACAACTATCTAAAAGAGAAAGACCAGCTTAAAAAGCTGGTCTTTCTCTTTTTTTGCATAAAGCAGATTTACTGCGCAAGTCTAAAATTCTTTGGAGACTTTCCGGTTTTCATTTTAAATATTTTACTAAAATGAGAGGGATGATCGAATCCTAAACTATACGCAATCTCACTTACGCTTTTATTGGATCCCCATAAAAGTGATTTAGCTTTTTCTACCAATTGAAGATGAATATGCTCAATAGTGGTTTTGCCTGTATATTTATTGAGTAGATCAGATAGATAATTGGCGGACAAATTTAACTGCTCGGCAAAATATTTAACTTCAGGAAGCCCCTTATCGGCCAGATCGTCAGCTTCAAAATAATTTTGCAGCAGATCTTCAAACTGCTGTACAAAATCGTTGTTTACCTTAGATCTGGTTAAGAACTGGCGATTATAAAAACGGTCACAATATTGCAGCATAAGCTCAAGATTGCTAACAATCAAACCCTGAGTATGCTTGTCCATGTTCTGCGAATATTCCACTGCAATTTTTTGTATGCTTTCTTCTAAAGTTTTTCTTTCCACATCTGAAATATGCAGAGCTTCATTCACATCATATTTGAAAAAAGAATAAGAACCTATATTTTTCCCCAGCAAAGATCCATAAAGTAAATCCGGATGAAAGGCAAGAAACCACCCCTCTTCGATTATCGTATTTTCACTTGGGCTCAAAACTTGATTTGGTGCTGCAAACATTAATGATCCGTCCTGAAAATCATAAGTTGACCGCCCATATTTCAACTCTCCTTTAAACTTTTTAAAAACAACAGTATAAAGTCCGAGTTTATAAAAGGCATCTTCAACTCCCCTATTTCTCGTCTTTACTGCCTTCAAATCAATTATTGTGATGAGCGGATGCCTAGGACTCCCGTAGTTGTAATAATGATGAAGGTCAGCGATCGTATCTATATTTACAAATTTTTCCATCATTACTTTGATCTCATTAATAACTCAAATATAAGCTAATTTCAATTTCTCATCAATCTTAAATATTCAGCTTCTGTATTTTTAGTTTTCAGATCAATATAATACTGGGAATCGTCACCTGTTACATAACGTAGTTTTACAGTTTCATCCGTTGCTGCCGTCCATATGGCCTGTGCGACATCTTCTGCTGTGGCCTTAGATAAGTGTTCTGTTCTTTTAATAAATTTTGGAATAAAAGAAGCTAGTTCTGCGTTATAATCCTCGATAGTGTTTTGAATCATTTCTATGCCAGTTCTAAAATTCGTAGGAACACTTCCCGGTTCAATTATTTTTACAGCAATATTTAAAAAAGCCAATTCATGCGATAAGGCTTCCGAAAATCCCTCAACTGCAAATTTTGAACTGCTGTACAAACTGGAAAATGCTCCTGCATTTACTCCTCCAAAAGAAGAAATATTGATTATTGAACCGCTTTTATTTTCCCTCATTAATGGAAGTATCGCCTTGGTAACTTCCATCAAACCAAAAACATTGACATCAAATTGTCTTTTTATTTGTATTTCGTCAGAAGCTTCAAAAACGCCCATCAAGCCATAACCGGCAGAATTGACTAAGACATCAATATTCCCGAAAACCTTCACTCCTTTTTTGACTGCCTCGTCAATACTTAAACTGTCAGTTACATCTAATTTCACCACTAATACATTCTCTAATTGAGAAAGTTCTGATTCCTTTTCTGGCGAGCGCATTGCAGCGATAACATTCCATCCCCTGCCATTAAACAATAGAGCACTGGCTTTTCCAAATCCGGAAGAAGCTCCTGTTATAAATACCGTCTTTTTCATAATTAAAATAAGTTAAAATTTATAAGGCAAAGTTCCATCGAAAGTCTCTTACGGATGTATGCATTTCTTGGCATTACGTATACATTTCTCTGTCATAAAAGATTAAGACTATTTAATTTCCCATCATTCGTACTTCTGTGCTATTCTTCCGCTGATATGTCTTATTACTTCTGAGGGTGCAGAAATATCTTTGTACTATCAATTTAAAACAATAAGAAATACTAAAATTTAGATATCATGGCAAGAATAATTTTTATCACAGGAGCATCAAGAGGGTTTGGAAAACTATGGGCTGAAGCTTTTTTAAAAGCAGGCGATAAAGTGGCAGCATCTGCAAGAAACATTACAGCACTGGATGATCTGGTCGAAAAATATGGCAGTAACATTCTCCCTATTTCATTAGACGTTAATAAAAAAAACGAAGTAACTCAAGCCGTAGCAAAAGTTAAAGAGCATTTTGGCGCTATCGACATTTTAATTAACAATGCAGGTTTTGGTCTTTTTGGAACAGTGGAAGAAACAAGCGAAGAACAAGCGAGAGCACAAATGGAAACCAATTTCTTTGGATTATTATGGGTAACGCAAGCTGTTCTTCCTGTAATGAGAGCTCAAAAAAGTGGACATATCATACAGGTTTCAAGTTTTTTAGGCATTACTACCCTGCCTTTATTAGGCTTATACAATGCCTCTAAATTTGCGGTAGAAGGGCTTAGCGAAACTATTGCCAGTGAAGTTGCCCATCTGGGAATCAAATTTACTTTAATCGAACCAAACGGTTTTGCAACAGAATGGGCTGGAAACTCCGCCGTACAGACAACAGCTGAAATTGCAGATTATAATCCGGTACGAGAAGCCTTTGCATCATCTGGAGAAAATCCCGAAACATGGGGAAAACCGGAAGCCACAGTGGAAGCGATATTAAAAGTGGTAAATAGTGCCAATCCTCCGCAACGTTTATTATTGGGGAAAATTGCCTACCATACTGTTAAAGAAGTGTACACAAATCGTCTTGCGGAAATTGACGATTGGAAAGAAGTAAGCATTGCTGCTCACGGACATTAAAAGATCTGGCAGCAATCGTGTTTATGTGCTGCTTTTTCGTGGATTTGAACTATCCTGCCGGCAGCCCAAACCATACTTTTGTCAATATATAAATACGAAAAACAACCATTAAAAACTAAAAATGAACACATCAACACAACAATTAGTAAACAAAGCGCTTGATGCTCACGGAGGCATACAAAATGCCGGTAAATTTCAGACCTTAAAACTGCATGCCAATATCGGCGGTGCTGTATGGGCAGTAAAGGGACATGAAAATGCACTTGCTGACGTAGAATTTACGGGATCATTAACAGAACAAAAAGCTTCATGGAAAAATCTTTTTCAGTCTGGTTATACATCAAGTTTTGAAGCTGGAAAAGTGGCTCTTTTCGATGAAAAAGGCGCATTAATTGAAGAATTAGAAAATCCGAAAGAGACCTTTAAAGGACATACTGTAGAAACGCCGTGGACCAAAGCTCAATTAGTTTATTTTTCGAGTTATGCCACCTGGAACTACGCTACTACCCCATTCAATTTTTTAGTGCCGGGAACTGAAATCAATCAATTGGAAGATTGGAACGAAAAAGGAGCAATACTCCAAAGACTAGAAGTCATTTACCCTGACGGATTTGCTACACACAGTAAACGACAAATATTTTATTTTGATGCTGACGGCTTATTAAAACGTCACGACTACTGGCCTGAGGTTTTAGGCGGTTCATCGGCAGTGCAGATCATAGAAAACCACAAAAATTTCGATGGCATTGTAACAGGGACTAAAAGAAATATTTATGTGCTGAATGACACAGATAACAGTTATTCAACAGATCTTGTATTGGTTTCTATTGATATCCTAAATGTCTCATTTGAATAATAATGAGTACTATTTTTCATTCTCAAAATTAAAAAATCATGAAAACTTCAGAAATAAATGCTCTAACAGCACCCACACATTATATAGAGGCAAACGGAGTTAGTTTTGCTTACCGCAGATTCGGAAAGCCATCTGCAATTCCGTTAGTAGGATTTCAGCACTTTACTGGGACATTAGACAACTGGGATCCTATTATTTTAGATGGACTGGCCGCAGAAAGAGAAATAATCATTTTTGACAATGCCGGTGTTGGAAACTCCTCTGGAGAAACTCCTGACAATGTTCTTGCTATGACCAATGACGCTGTAAATTTTATTAAGGCGTTAGGAATAGCTAAGATTGATGTACTGGGATTTTCGTTAGGGGGTTTTATTGCGCAGTATTTAGGAGAACAGCATCCTGATTTAATTAACAAAATAATTATTGTAGGCGCAGCTCCGCAGGGTACAAAAGCACTGCATAATTTCCCTCAGCTAATTGCCAGAGCACAGGAGAAAGAACCAATGGAAATTTTTCTGTATATTTTCTTCACATCATCACAAGAGAGCAGAAACAAAGGAAAGGCTGCATTACAGCGTTTATATTCCAGAACAGAAGACAGAACAAAAGCTGCAACAGATCAAGCAGTTATGGCACAAATGAAAGCTATTACGCACTGGGGTACCGAAACACCTTCAATTAACCTGAAAAAAATACCGCATCCGGTTTTGCTTATACAAGGAAGCAATGATGAAATGATGGATTCTGACAGTTCATACACCCTGTTTAAAGAATTACCAAATGCAGTACTGACTTATTATCCAAATGCGGCACACGGTTCTTTTTATCAGTATCCTCAAATGTTTGTCAACCAGGCAAATTATTTTTTGAATAATTAAATAGTCTGTAATCATCAATTTTTAAACAATTGATAGTTTTGATTATAGACTGAATAATAACATTGCATTTGCTGCATTCACAGCAAATGCAATTTCTTCAATCTTCTAACGATGAAACATTATAAAACATTAAGCGAATTACATAAAGATAACGGCTGGCCCGCTCCTCAAAATCCTCTATTTAGTATTGTGGGCTGCCAGTCAAGCTGTCCGCTGGGCAATCGGGAATACACCACTGATTTTTATATGATTGCATTTAAAAAAATTAAATCCGGGACAATTATGTATGGTAAAACTCCTTACGATCACGACAATGGATCTATGTTTTTTACCAAACCGCGTCAGATTATTGAAATGAAAAATTTAGAACTTGAGGAACAAGGTTTTATGCTATTTATACATGAAGATTATTTGTACCGTAACGAGTTATATTCTATTATACAGCAATACGCTTTTTTTGATTATGAAACGAACGAAGCCATCCATCTGTCTCCTGCTGAAGAGCTGATTGTCTGGGAACTGTACAATAAGATAAACATAGAATATCTGACAAATCCTGATGAATTTACCAGAGAAATCATATTAAGCCATGTAGCATCTATCTTAAAATATGTACAGCGTTTCTATAAAAGACAATTTATTGACAGGAAACAATTATCAGGCAGGGTAGTTTCTAAATTTAATGCCGCTTTAAAGCAGCACTTAAACAATGGCAAGCTAAAAGAAGATGGTTTGCCAAGTGTCGCTTTATTAGCTTCACAATTACTATTATCGCCAAGATATTTAAGCGATTTATTGAAACAGGAAACCGGTAAAACCGCTATTGAGTTAATACATGTTTATTTGATAACAGAAGCCAAAAATTTACTCCGTTCAGGAGATAAAGGTGTAGCCGAAATTGCTTTTGAATTGGGATTTGAAAATGCATCCTACTTTAGCAGGCTTTTTAAAAAGCAGACCGGATTACGTCCACTCGATTTTAAGCATTCTTTGAACTAATAATTAGTTTCATCCAATGAAAATAAATAATGACAATGCAGAAAACACTGACGACACGCGAATTACATAAAAAGTAAACCCTCACTCTAGTTTTTTTTCTTACTATGTCCATATATTTGTGTACCACTAAATACAAAGAATACATGAAAGTTTTTGAGAACCTATCGGCCTATAATAAATACTTAAATCTTTCAGAACCTTTTCATCCCTTGATGGACAGCAGGGTTTGCAAGCAGGCTATTCCGAATTTCCCGCAGTCAAGCAAAGAAATTCAGGTTAACATGTTTAAGGTTTCATTAAAAAAGAACTTTACCGGTGATATCAAATATGGCGCAAATAAATACAAAACAGATAATGGCTTACTGCTTTTCAGCAGCCCCGGCCAGGTCGTATCATGGGAATCACTTACTTTTTGGGATGGGTATGCTTTTGTATTTCATCCTGACCTGATTAAAAAGCATCCCATTGCGCAGAAGATCAGCCAGTATAAATATTTCAGTTATGAAATCAGCGATGCTCTGTTTATGACTCCCGAGGAAGAAGAAACTATAACATGGCTGTTTACCAAAATCCACCTTGAACTTCTAAATAATACAAATAATGCCAACGAAGATGTAATACTCTCACTGTTGCATGTTATCCTAACTTATTCAGAGCTCTACTACGAAAGACAGTTTAAAGAAAACGGATCAAATACTGCTTCTGCTTCTGTTTCATCAAAAGTAAAAACACTTTTACAGCAGTACTATAATGATTTATCAGTACCTGTAAAAAGTGTCCCAACAGTAGCCTCCATTGCAGATGAGTTGAATTTATCTCCCAATTATCTAACCGACCTGATAAGATTGGAAACTGGGAAAACTACCATTAACCTCATACATGAATATGTAACCGAACAGGCGGAAATATTATTGCTTCAGACCGATATGAATGTCAGCGATATTGCATATCAGCTGGGATTTGACAATGCGTCCTATTTCTCCAGACTATTTAAAAAAAACAAAACCTACACACCGGGCGAAATCAGGGAAAAGTACAGGTAATTTCGTGTTTTGTGAAATAAGAAGGTAACGGCTTTGCATACTTTTGAGTATGCAAATTTAAAAGCCTTTACGATGAATTCGAATTTTTCAAATTCCCAAACCCAGTTCAGCATCATCAATTCCCTCAAAGTGGCGTTCCGCCATTTTGGACAGGGCGAACCTATATTATTTTACAATCGTTTCCGTGGAATACTCGATACATGGGATCCACTATTTTTGGATACACTCGCAGAAAAATACACTATTGTATTATTTGATTACCCTGGAATTGGAGAATCGGAAGGAGAACTATCTACTGACATCGCTGAAGTAGCTGCTGTTGGAGTAAAATTAATGGGAAATTTAGGCATTAATAAATTTCATGCTGCAGGATGGTCTTACGGCGGCCTTGTCGCGCAGACTGCTCTTTTCATGAATAGAGAGAAAGTTGCTAAAGCGGTTCTTATTGGTACAAATCCTCCTGGAATTAATGAAGTTCCTTTTGACAAAACTTTCTTTGAAAGAGCGCTTAAACCTATAAATGATCTTGAAGATGAAACGGTTGCTTTTTTTGAGCCTTCATCTGAAAAAAGCAGGGCTGCCTCCAAAGCTTCTTTTGATCGGATAGCGGTAAAACTTGACCGCACTAAAATTCCTTCCACTCCAGAGCAATTTCAAAAGTATTTTGAAGGTTCCGCAATGATAAAAAAAGACATTCATGATTATCGCGGCCAATATAAAACGCTGAAAAATCCGGTTTTAGTCATATCAGCTGATCATGATATTAGTTTTGCTGTGGAAAACTGGTTCCCTCTTTTAAGACATGCACCTTCAATGCAGCACATTATTATCAACGATGCCGGACACGGACTTCAGCATCAGGAGCCTGTTCTTATTGCGGGCTACATCAGTTTGTTTCTCAGTTAATAAATTCTACACTAATAATTAAAATTCTTAATCATGATTTTTACAACACAAAAAATAAGTGAATCTTACTTGAAAGTAAGGATAGAAAATCCACCTGTTAACGTTTTTGATGCTGCTTTTTCAAAACAGCTGATTGTTTTAATGGATGAAATGGAAGCAGATAAAAATCTAAAAGTTGTTGTTTTTGAAAGTGCAAACCCTGACTTTTTTGTGGCACATGTTGAACTTCTAAATATTACTGATTTTCCAAAAGGTACAGGAAAAACAGGACTTTCAATTTCATGGCCAGACATTGCAAAACGTCTCGAGCAGGCCCCATTCGTAAGTATTGCATCGATAAGAGGAAGGGCAAGAGGTCTGGGAAGCGAGTTTGTACAGGCTTTTGATATTCGTTTTGCCAGTAAAGAAAAAGCTTTTTTCGGCCAGCCAGAAATCGGAATAGGTTCATTTCCAGGCGGAGGAGGACTAGAACGTTTACACCTTCTAACCGGAAAAGCAAGAGCTTTAGAAATCATTTTAAGCGGAAACGATTATGATGCTGAAACTGCTGCTCTTTACGGGTGGGTTAACCGTGCAGTTCCAGACGCTGAACTGGACACTTTTGTTACGAATTTTGCCGAGAGAATTGCCTCATTTGACAAGTTTGCCATTGCCTCTATTAAATCAATAATGAATGAAAGAGCAGTGCTGCCAAAAAATGACCATATTATGGAAACACAGACCCGTTTCTTTCAATCTTTAGAATCACCAGAAAGCAGACAGCGTATAAAAAGACTTTTAGATAATGGCCTGCAGACTTATGGTGATGTTGAATTAAACTTGGGAAAACATCTTTAATAGCTGCCTGCTTCATAATTTTCATAACTAAATCAATTTGTACAAAGCTCTGCAGTTTTGTACAAATTGATTTATTGAAGCATAAACTGCTGCAAAGTAATTAGAAGCAAAAAAACTTAACTTTATATTATAATTAATACATACTTCATGAAAGCATTCATAGTAAATAAATACGGAAAGAATGAGAAACTGAAACTAGTTGAAGAAGCATTACCCTCTGTAAAAGAAAATGACATTTTAGTTGAAGTACATGCAGCTGGACTCAATCAGCTTGATTCTAAATTGAAAAGCGGTGAGTTTAAATTAATTTTACCATACAAAACACCTTTTATCCTGGGGCACGATCTGGCTGGAATTGTAATAAAAACAGGAGCAAAAGTAACTCGTTTTAAAGCAGGAGATGAAATATTTGCAAGGGTCTCAGATATGAGGATTGGCACTCTTGCAGAATATATAGCAGTCGATGAAAATGATGCTGCTCTAAAGCCCAATAATATTTCAATGGAAGAAGCTGCGTCTGTTCCTCTTGTCTCCTTAACAGTCTGGCAGGCATTTGTGGAAAGAGCAAATCTGAAGAAAGGGCAAAAAGTTTTTATTCAAGCTGGTTCAGGCGGTGTTGGAACCATCGCAATTCAGCTGGCGAAACATTTTGGAGCATTTGTCGCCACAACAGCCAGTGAAAAGAATTTTGACATGCTGAAAATACTTGGAGCAGATATTATAATAGATTATAAAAAGGATAACTTTGAAACTATTCTTAAAGATTATGACGTGGTACTTAACAGTCAGGATATTAAGACACTTGAAAAATCATTGACAATTTTAAAACCAGGAGGCAGTATTATTTCAATTTCGGGACCTCCAACTCCAGAGTTTGCAAAATCAATCGGTGCATCATCAATAATACGTTTTATCCTTTGGTTAACCAGTCTGAAAATCCGTAATAAAGCTAAAAAATTAAATATTAATTATTCATTTTTATTTATGAAGGCCAACGGTAAACAACTGGAACTGATTGGTAATTTACTAGAATTAAAAGAAATTAAACCAATTGTAGATAAAACTTTCCCTTTTGAGCTGACCAATGATGCTTTTGATTATCTGGAAAGCGGACATGCAAAAGGAAAGGTTGTGGTAAAAGTAAAATAATTGTGTTATGGAGTTGTCTTCAATTTTGCCACGAAACGTTAAGGCGGTTTTGTAAAAAAGAAGCTCACATAAAAACTATTAAATTGAATTAATGCTGCTTTAATCAAAAATTACGGTTGAATCTCCTTTTCCCATTATAACTTTACTTGTCAGACCGATAAATATTCCATGTCCAACAATTCCATTAATATCATTTAACTTTTTAGATAAAGAAACAGGATTGGAAATGAGGCCAAAATCAGCATCTATAATATAGTTGTCCTGATCTGTTTTAAATGATTTATCTCCTGTCATTCTAATTTTTCCAATACCATTTAATATTTTAATTTGACTTAAAATATAATTTGAAGCAAATGGAATTACTTCAATTGGGACTTTGAATTTCCCTATTTGTTTTACTTCTTTTGATGAATCCGCTATTATAATTTCTTGTTTTGTTAATGAGGCTACAATTTTTTCTCTAAGCAATGCACCCCCGCCGCCTTTGATTAAAATTAAGTCAGAGGTAAATTCATCTGCTCCATCAATTGTGATATCTATTGAATTTATCAAATTAATATCAATCAAAGGAATATTTAAAGCCTCAGCAAGTTCTTTAGTTTTATTAGAAGTTGGTACCGCTTTTATTTTTAGGCCATTGCTGACAAGTTTTGCAATTTCTCTTATTGCATAAACAGAGCTTGAACCTGTACCTAATCCCACAATCATATTATCTCTTAGTAATTTAACCGCTTCTTTTGCCGCTAGCTCTTTTTCTTGTTCTAAATTCATGGTTTATTAAATTTGTGAATCTTCAATTAAAAGTAGTAGTAAATTCTATTACAAATTTATTTTTTTAATAAATGCTGTTCTTATCCAATACACTAATATTAATTTATGCTTTTTATTTGTCATTAAAAATCACTGTAGTTTTTTAAGCTAAAAACTACTTAAAAGGACACCTTCTCCATTTCAACGATTCATTTTGCCTGTTTACCTAAAATCATACCTTTTAAAGAAGTTTTCTAAAGACCTTTACATAAGAAAACAAAGCATTACTGCTTATAACTTAAAAACTTGAAATTATGAAAGCAACCATTGGCCTTACAGAAAAAAATACTGACGCTGTTTCTAATGAATTAGCAAAACTGCTCGCAGACGAATTTGTACTTTATACTAAAACCAGAAATGCACACTGGAATGTTACAGGCGATAATTTTCATGCCAATCACATTTTCTTCGAAAATCAATACAAACAGTTGGATGAAATCATTGACAGCGTTGCAGAACGTATGCGCAAAATTGGCCACTACGCACCTGCAACCTTAAAATCATATCTTGAACTTACGCATCTTACAGAATACAGTGAAAGAACAAACGATGGTTTAGGATTTATGAAAGATCTATTGCAAGACCATGAAAGCATCATTGAATTTATTCGTGGCAACATTACTCCTTTTGCCGATGATTACAAAGATTATGGTTCAAGCGATTTTATTACTGGTTTAATAGAAATTCATGAAGAAATGGCATGGATGATACGCTCTTACTTTAGATAAAATAACAAGGAATAAGTATATTTGTCTAAACCAAAAACAAATACCATGAAAGCGTTAATTGTTGATGACAATGATATTGCAAGAACTACTTTATCTCATTTGGCTAAACAAATTCCAAATCTTACTGTTGTAAATGAATATTCGAATGCTATTGAAGCGTATCATCATTTACAGGAAAATCAGGTAGATTTAATTTTTTTGGATATTGAAATGCCCGAGATGACAGGAATTGAGCTGACAAAAAATCTCGCAGGGAAAGATATCATCATCATTTTTACCTCTTCTAAAAAAGAATATGCGCTGGAGGCATTTGAATTGAATATTGCAGATTATATTCTAAAACCAGTTACTCCTGCCCGATTTTTACAGGCAGTAAGCAAAGCGCAGTCCATCATTGAAAGCCGGAAAGAAAATGTGCAGTTTGGCAAAGAAGAATTTTTATTTGTAAGGGATTCCAATATTACACGACGCTTAAAACTGGATGATATTTTTTACGCAGAGGCAATGGGCGATTATGTAAAGTTTTATACTAAAGAAAAAATGTTTGCCATTCACGGTAAAATGAAAACTGCTGAAGAACGACTGCCAAAAGATGATTTCATTAGAGTACATCGTTCCTATATCGTTTCTATTGGTAAAATCGATACTTTACAAGATGGCGGTATTATGATTAATAAAAAATTTATTCCTGTTGCAGATGCCTACAGAAAAGCACTTAACACAAGAATGAATGTATTTTAAATATCATTTTGTTTTCGATGCTGGGAAACTAGAATTCTGTCTTATTGAATTAAGATAGTACAATTTCATATACACTTATTTTATGATAAATACGTCTACCGTAATGGGTAACAAACGCTTTAGTTATTTTATAATCAGTAGTTTTATTTTATGCAGTATATTATTGATTGCTGTACAAATTAATTCGGCTCAAAATACTAAAGAACTCATACGAAATAATAATACACTTTTAAACGAACTGCGTTCCAGCAATCATTTAAGAGAAATCGACCGTGATATTTTAGGGATCGAAAGCAGAATTCGGGCTTCTATCGCAACCAATGACACTACGCATCTGGAAGGCATTGATCAGAAGATCAGGCAGATCAGGAATTTTCTTGATTCGCTGTCTGTAGATAATTCTGATCCAGAAGAGGAAAACCTAATACAAAGACTTGGCGTTCTGGCCCAAGATAAAATGAAGACAAAAGGAAAACTCCTGCATCGTTTTGATTCTTTAGGAAATATGGATGATGATAGCTCGATTGCTAATCCTAGAGCCAGAATAATTTCTAATGAGATTACCGATATTACAGCAAAGATTTACCATAAGCGTCAATTGCGCATGGTAGAGTTGCGAAATCTAAGTGTGGAAATGGGTCAAAGAGCAAAACTTTACGACATCTCCTTATTAGTTTTACTAGTTTTGAGTGGTGCCGTTATAGGGTATCATATTATGCGCCAATTTAGAAGACAACATTTTCTGATTAAAGAATTGGATATTGCAGAAAAAAAAGCATCGATCGCCGCTCAGACCAAAGAAAATTTTCTGGCTAATATGAGTCATGAAATCAGAACGCCGCTTAGTGGTATTTTAGGTTTCACTAATTTATTACAGAAAAGGCCTTTGGATGAAACTTCCGCAGAATTTGTGAGTTCTATTCAGCGTTCGGGTGAAAATTTAATGACCATTATTAATGACATACTCGATTTATCTAAAATCGAGGCTGGAATGATGCGTATTACGCCTGGAATATTCAGCATCAACGGATTATTGGATTCGGTTGAAACGCTTTTTTCAGAACGTGTAAAAGAAAAAAAATTAACCATCTCCAGTAAAGTCGATACTTCGATTCCTGATACTTTAATTGGTGATGCCACCAGATTAACTCAAATATTGGTCAACTTAATTGGAAATGCCATAAAATTTACCCATCAGGGATATGTAAGCATTGAGGTCTATAACAAACTCCAACATGAAGATAAGGTTATTGTGGGCTTTAAAATTACGGACACAGGAATTGGAATTGATAAAGAAAAGCTAAATGAAGTCTTTGAAAGATTCAATCAAGGTGAAGATTCTACCACTCGAAATTACGGTGGGACTGGCCTAGGATTATCAATAGTAAAAAAACTGATTTTATTGCAAAACGGTGATATTGAAGTAAAAAGTGAACAAGGAAAAGGAACAACCTTTAGTTTTTATATTCCGTATGATATTGCTAAAGAACAGCTCACTTCTAAACCTATTGCCAATATTAACCACTTTAAAGATATCTCAAATACTGCTTTGAGAGTTTTAGTTGTAGATGACAACGCGATCAATCAGAGTTTAATGAAACATTTGCTTTCTCAATGGAATGTTGATTTTGAAATGGCTTCTAACGGTTTGGAAGCAGTAGAATATTTAAGCAAAAAAGATTGTGATCTGGTATTAATGGATTTACAGATGCCTCAAATGGATGGATATACGGCTGTGCAGCAAATTAGAGAAATCTTAAAACTGGATATTCCCATAATTGCCATGACAGCACATGCCCTGCCTGGCGAAAGAGAAAGATGTTTGAGCCGAGGAATGAACGAATACATTTCAAAACCTATAAAAGAGGAAGAACTTTTTAAACTGATTGCTGCTTTTGGATTGAAAGAATCAAATTCGGAAGAAACAAACATTATACAATCTGATCCTGTTTTTCAACATATTGACCTTTCGTATATGCAATCGGTAAGCGGCGGTAATAAAGCGTTTGAACAAACTGTGACCAAACAGTTTATTGATAACGTGCCACTACATTTGAAACAGCTTATCGTAGCTTATCAAAATCAAGATTTTAAGATGGTGAAACTTAGAGCACATGATTTACAATCAAGTGCTGCTATAATGGGTTTATTACCGCTTTTAGAAGAAAAACTCGATATTCTCGAGTTGGCAACAGAACAGAATACAACTTTACAGCAGATTTTAAATGATGTCGAAAAGATTTTGAACTCGTCTCTCTTAGAAGCTAAAGTTTTTTTTAGAATCACTGTGAAATAAATAAGACAAGAGCTCGTTTTAAATTCAAGAAAAACCATCTTACTATATATTATTCAATTGAAAGACTGTCTGTAAAAGGCGGTCTTTTTTGTTTTTTTTCATTTTAAAATATAGCTGTATAAAATGCCCATTTAAATAATCATACATTAATGATTGCAGGCGTAATTATCGTTGTGTCCCAGTGGTTGAAACCACTGGTTATGTTTTCTCAGATTGAAATATTTTTATTGTCTTCATTCCAAACTTCAGAACAACAAACGATTGATTTCGCTATTTAAACGAGTGTTTTTGCCCATTCGATGAATAGTGGAATGCTACACGAATGTAAGGCAGTAAATTTACTTCAGTTAAACATTTAAAACCAAGAAATCATGGAAATCATCCAAACCAAAGAAAACGCATTATCACATTCAGCAGTAACTGCAGTTATTAATGCTCCTATTGAAAAAGTAAATATTGCAGACTGGCTTTTAAACCTTCCTGATGCAGAATACCAACGTTGCTCAACTCAGCATATTGGTGCAGGAATTACCAGCACCTATGAAGGCGAACCTATGTCTATTAATGTAGAAACAATTGGCGATGCTTTAATGGTACAGCATTATGTGGCAACAGTTCATCGTCCAGATTATTGCCGTATGTTGTCTATTTCAGATTCTATTACTAAAAACGGACGTACTAAAGTTCAGGTTTTATGGGAACTTAAAGTAACCAAAATTGATGAAAATACTTGCCTTTACACCAATGAGATTCATGCAACTGCAACACCAGAAATGTTTGAATACTTAAAAGAACATGGAGTAGATCTAGCTGGCGCTGCTGCTTCAAGACAAGCTGCTTCTGATGCACACAATCATGAAGAAACTCCTAACTTTGCTAAAAGCATAGAAAACAAAGCATTAACTGGAAAATACAATCAGCCTTTTTAATAGTATAGAAATCGAGCGCACCAATGTGCGCTCTTATTATTTTGAGTATTATGAAAAATAACTTGTTTGAAATACTAATCGGTTCTTGGACATTAGTTGAATTGATTGAAGTACCTTTAGGGGACGGAAAAATTACAAATCCGATGGGAACCAAACCAAAAGGCATTATTATTTATAACAGCGACGGCTATATGTCGGCACAAATAATGAATACTGATTTTGAACATTCTGATACAAAAGACAGTCCTCCTTATCTCGCCTATTCTGGTCCCTTCAAAACTGATGATGAAAAACAAATAGTCAGCCATACCATGTCTGTTTCACTTTTTGAAAATTGGAGAAATGAGACACAAAACAGAAAAGTTCTTTTTAAAGATGGATTGCTTCATTTAGAAACAGAGAAACCATTTATAAGTAATTCACGTTGGGTCATTCATAAACTTACTTGGAAAAGAATGGAACAAACCAATAAAAACCACTAATCACAAACTACATAAAAGCAATAGTTATAACTCAATTTGGAGCTCCAGATGTACTGAAACTGCAGGAATATCCAACTCCAGAAGTAAGCGGAGACAAAGTGTTAATAGAAGTTAAAGCAGCAGGTTTAAACCGCTCTGACATCTTCCAGCGTGAAGGGAATTATCCTGCACCAGCTGGAATTTCATCTGAAATTCCTGGTTTGGAAGTTTCTGGAATTGTAGTCGAATGCGGACCAGATGTTACCGATTTAAAAATCGGCGATCAAGTCTGTGCTATTCTCGCTGGCAGTGGTTATGCAGAATATGTAAGCGTTCGGGAAGGTCAATGCCTGCCAATTCCAGCTGGACTGACTTTTGCTGAAGCAGCAAGTTTGCCTGAAACAGTTTTTACAGTGTGGTCAAATGTTTTTCAGAGAGGAAACTTAAAATCTGGGGAAACTCTTTTGATTCACGGCGGTAACAGTGGCATTGGCATTACGGGAATTCAGATCGCTCATTCGCTAGGCATTCGCGTAATTGTAACAGTAGGATCTGATGAAAAAGGCCAAAAATGTCTCGATCTTGGCGCTGCATCTTATATCAATTACAAAACCCAAGATTTTGAAACCGTTTTGCAGGAAGAAGGAGTCGATGTCATCTTAGATATGATTGGCGGTAATTACTTGAGTAAAAATGTAAACATCCTAAAACCCGAAGGCAGATTAGTTCATATTAATGCGGTAAGCGGCAGCCATGTAGATCTTGATATTTGGAAACTAATGATAAAACGTTTAACAATTACCGGAAGCACTTTAAGAAGCCGAGACTATGATTTTAAAAAACAGCTAGCCAAAGAAGTGCAGAAAAATGTCTGGCCTTTAATCGAGTCAAAACAATTCAAACCGATTATTTTTAAAACCTTTCCTTTCACCGAAGCTCCTGATGCACATCGATTATTAGAAGATGGCAGTCATACGGGTAAAATTATTTTAGTTCGATAATTAGTCCGAATAAAACTTAAACCTCAACCAAAAATAAATAGTAATATGGAAAATCAAGGCGCATCTGTTGTTATTACGCACCATATTTTGGATGGAAAAGAACAGGAATATGAAAAATGGCTGGATGAAATTGTTCCCATTACCAAACACTCCAATGGTTTTATCGATTTGCAGATCGTACGGCCAATTCCGCATTTAACGTTTGTTTACACGGTTATTATCCGATTTGACACCATTGAAAACCTTAAATACTGGATGGAATCTGAAGATCGAAAAATGCTCATTAAAAAAGCCAATCCATTATTCAGAAAAAATGACAACTACCAGATAAAATCAGGTTTGGATTTTCTTTTTAATGCAGAAAACGAAGGAAACAAAGTTCCTGTTCGCTGGAAACAATTTCTTGTAACATGGTCTGCTATTTATCCATTGTCCCTTTTAATTCCTTTATTGGCACTCCCCTTTTTGAGATTTTTGAAAGTACCGTCAAATCATTATTTTGATGGATTAATAATTTCGGGCATCATAGTCTTTTTAATGGTATTTGTTGTAATGCCCAATTATACCAAACTGATCAAAAAATGGCTTTATAAATAATTAAAACTTCCCTCATTACAAAATCAAAAATCACTGTCGTTTGCAGTGATTTTTTTTGGTTTAAACTCTAAAGAAACAAATCCTCTACAATCAGAAAGCTTCAAATTATTCCTAAAGTTTCTCTTACTAAATTCAACGACTCATTTTGCCCATTTAACGAATTCAAACTATACTCAGCATATATCTTCAATAGCTTTACAATAGAATTAAAAACCAATACAATTAATCATCAAAAAGCTATTATTATGACTACCGAATTATTAAGTTTCAAATACGAACTAGAAAAAAAAGAACCACGCACCAATGACGGCGGTACAACAAGAGGAGCTTCTGTTAAGGATTTTCCAGCTTCTATTGGCATTGCAGGAGTTTCCATGAGATTACAGCCGGGAAGTATGCGCGAATTGCACTGGCACGCAAATGCAGCAGAATGGGCTTATGTTATTTCAGGAACGGTTCGCACCACGATTATTCATCCAAATGGCAAAAGCTACACAGATAATTTTGAACCAGGCGATGTTTGGTATTTTCCAAAAGGATACGGGCATTCGATCCAAGCAACGGGAACAGAAGAGTGTCATTTTATTTTAATCTTTGATAATGGTAATTTTTCCGAAGATCATACTTTCAGCGTTACCGATTTTGTATCCTGCATGCCTCCAGAAATTGTTGCTCAAAACTTAGGAATTACTTTGGAAGAAGTGGCCGCATTACCTCAAAAAGAAGCCTACTTTGCAGCCGGGATTGTTCCTGACGAATTATCATTTACTGCCGCTTCACGACCTAAAGAATCAGATATCGAATTAACCAACTTACACCGTTATCCTTTGCATTCTCAACAACCTAGAATAATTCCAGGTGGCGGTTTGCAAAGATTGGTAACAAGCAAAGAATTTCCTATCAGTACCACAATGGCGGGATCTATTATAGAATTACAGCCAGGCGCTTTAAGAGAAATGCATTGGCATCCCAATGCTGATGAATGGCAATATTATATTTCTGGTCAAGCCGAAATGTCTGTTTTCTTAGCAGAAAGCACGGTCGTTACCGAACAATTCAACGCTGGAGATGTGGGTTATGTACCGATGGGTGCTGGACATTACATTAAAAATACTGGAAATACCGTCTGCAAAATCTTAATCGGATTTAATAGTGGGGTTTATCAGTCTATTGATTTGAGCGAATGGCTTGCAGGAAATCCAAAAGATGTGGTCGTCACCAATTTTGGTCTGGCAGAAGGTGAAATCGAAAAATTCCCTAAAAATAAATTGTTCATCCAACCTTAATAATACGCATTGTGGCTACCGAAACACAGTTCATAGATTCGTCTGAACAAACCAGATCGCAGGAGAAACTAGCCATATTTTTAGCCTTTATCGCCGGTTATCTTGATGCTGCCGGTTTCCTTAAATGGAAAGTATATGTTTCTTTTATTAGTGGAAACAGCACACAGCTGGGAATTGCTTTAACAAGTGGTAAACTTAACGTACTTATTTCATCTTTAAGCGTTATTGGCTGTTTCGTGTTCGGAATATATGCGGGAACTTGTATTTCGTTATGGAGAGAATCTAAAATTCAGACACTGCCGTTTTATATTGTTTCCGGTATTCTGATTGTCTATACAATGGCATCCAATTACTACAATATAAATAACGGATTGTCGATTCCTATAATCCTATTTTCAACTGGTGTTATGAATACCATTGTAACAACAGTAGGAGATCAAAAAATAAATACTGATTTCGTAACAGGGACTCTAAATAGTCTTGCTAGAAATACGGCAATGCTGAGTTTGTCCCGCAATAAAAACAGTCGGAAGTTTTATAAGCTCAATGCCATTCGCCTTTTGTTATTATGGATTGGATTTTTACTTGGAGCATCAATTGTTCCGATTATCCTTCCATTATTGAAAAATTGGACACTTATTTTGCCCGCAGCATTATTAATTGTTTGTGCATTGTTCCTGCTGTTAACTGACTTTAACCTTAAAAATAAATCTTATGCTGAAGAAAAATGACATTGCCCCAGATTTTACATTATTTGCAACACCAGACCAAAAAATCACTTTATCCGATTTTAAAGGAAAAAATGTGATTCTGGCTTTTTATCCAGCCGATTGGAGTCCGGTTTGCAGCGATCAAATGGCACTTTACAATGAAATGCTTCAATTTTTCAAGAAATACGATGCTGAAATTTTTGGTATTTCGGTAGACAGTAAATGGTGTCACATGGCTTTTTCCCAATCTCGAAACCTGCATTTTCCTTTGTTAGCAGATTTCGAACCAAAAGGAGAAATATCAAAAAAATATGGTGTGTACAATGAAACAGAAGGCGAATGTAATCGTGCTCTTTTTGTAATTGACAAAGAAGGAATGATACAATGGAGTTATCTCTCACCAATGGCCATAAATCCAGGAGCCAATGGAATTCTGGAAGCTTTAGAAAAACTTTAAAACCAATAAATCATGTCACTAAAACCAGAGGTCAGTAAAACTGATCATATACAAGGAAAAAAAGATGCTAAAATAGTAATCGTAGAATACGGAGATTATCAATGTCCCTATTGTGGTGCAGCTTATCCTATTCTTAAAGAAATGATGAAGAAATACGGCAAACAGATAGAATTTGTTTTTAGAAATTTTCCATTATCAGAAATGCACCAACATGCTCGTCCTGCAGCAATTGTCGCAGAAGCGGCCGCATTACAGGGAAAGTTTTGGGAAATGCATGATGCTATTTACGAAAATCAGAGATTTTTAAGCGAACCTTTTTTATTAGAATTAGCGGAGAGACTATGGCTCGATCCACATCAATTAAATACTGATATTAAAAAAACGGAACTGGCAGCAAAAGTAGATGCTGATTTTGAAAGCGGCGTCATGAGCGGTGTCAATGGTACTCCCTCTTTTTTTGTTAACGGCAGGAAATTTAATGCTGGCGCAGATGATCTGTTGTTATTGATGAGCGAGATTGTGAAATAAAGGAGTACTGATAAGCATCTATCAATTAACGAAGTAAATCTATTTTTTGATCTAATTTTTAATTAAATTTACGTAAGAACCTTGAATTACAAAACTATGGAAATAAATTATTCGGAATTAGTTTCCATCAAACATGTAAACGTCCAGAGAATAGACGGCACCGAAGCTTCATCGTTTTTAGACACACTTTCAGTAGAAGAACCTTTGGAAATCAGGCTTTCTTATGAATCTGATTCTAAGAGAATACAAAAGAATATTTCGGTTACGATGCGGACTCCGGGTAATGATATTGATCTAGCTGTTGGTTTTTTATTTACAGAAGGAATTATTACTTCTTTTGAAGACATCAAAGATGCTTATCAACTAAAAATGAATTGTTTGTCTCAAAAACAAAACATTGTTCAGGTTGATCTTAAAGAGAATTTCAGTCCGAATTTGATGCAGACAGATCGAAATTTCTATACTACTTCAAGTTGCGGCGTATGCGGAAAAAGTTCGATTCAATCGATAAAAACGGTAAGTCCTTTTGGCAATTTAATAAGTCCACAGAGCACAATTGATGCATCCGTTTTTTATACACTTCCTGAAAAATTAAGAATTGCGCAAAGTGATTTTGAATCCACTGGAGGTTTGCATGCTTCGGGACTTTTTAATAGGCAAGGCGATTTGATTCTTTTGACTGAGGACGTTGGAAGACACAATGCATTAGACAAATTAATTGGTAGATCGCTTACAAATCAGTTACTCCCGCTAAACGAACATATTTTACTTCTAAGCGGAAGGGCAAGTTTTGAATTAATCCAAAAAGCAGCAATGGCTGGAATTTCTATCATTGCTTCTATTGGCGCTCCATCGAGTTTAGCGGTCGAACTTGCAGCAGAATTCAATATCACTCTTTTAGGTTTTCTAAAAGATAACAGATTGAATATATACAATTCATCAGATCAAACCGTAATCGTAACAAAATAGCCCTTAAACCAAAATGTAATGAAGAACGATCAGCAACAAAATACAGACGATTTAACCAATAAATTGCCTCAAGCAGAAAATCCGTACCAGCTTTCTAAACTTAAATTGACAAAAGTTGAAAAATGGGCAGCCGGCGTTCCCGCAGTTATGGCTGCGGTAAGTGATCTTATTGAAGACAAAACAGTTCTTAGAGGTGGAAAAGCTTTGTTCAAGATGAATCAAATAGGTGGTTTTGACTGCTCCAGCTGTGCCTGGCCGGATCCTGACGACGATCGATCTCCATTGGGTGAATATTGTGAAAACGGAGCTAAAGCTTTAGCCGAAGAAGCTACAACCAAAAAAGTCACAGCAACTTTCTTCAAAGAAAATTCTGTTTACAGCCTTTCGCAATTAGACGATTATCAGATTGGAAAAATGGGAAGATTGACTGAACCTGTGTACATGCCCATTGGCGGAACACATTATCAGCCCATTACTTGGGAAGATGCTTTTGCAAAAATTGCGTCACATTTAAATGCACTTGAATCTCCTAATGAAACAGCTTTTTATACTTCTGGAAGAACAAGTAATGAAGCTTCTTTTCTTTATCAGCTTTTTGCAAAGGAATTTGGAACCAACAATATGCCGGATTGCTCCAATATGTGCCACGAAACTTCTGGAACTGCTTTGAAAACTACAATTGGAATTGGAAAAGGAACAGTTACTCTAGAAGATTTTTATGATACCGATGTGATTGTGATAATCGGACAGAATCCAGGAACTAATGCGCCTAGAATGCTGAGCGCTTTAGAAAAAGGTAAAAAAAACGGTGCCAAAATTATTGCTGTTAATCCATTGCCTGAAGCAGGTTTAATGGGATTTCATAATCCGCAGGCCATAAAAGGAATAATTGGTTCAGGCGGAAAACTAACAGATCTTTTTCTTCCCATAAAAATAAACGGCGATATGGCTTTGCTGAAAGCTATAGAACTTCTATTAATTGAAATGGAAAAGAAAAATCCAGGAGAAGTTTTTGATCATGAGTTCATCAAAGACAAGACAACTGGTTTTGAAAATTTCCAGAAACAATTTGAGAATTTAGATTTAGATCATCTTGCCTTTCTCTCAGGGGTTTCTAAAGATTTAATTATAGAAGCTGCAGAAATGATTGCCTTCAAAAAAAGAATTATCGTCTGCTGGGGAATGGGATTAACGCAGCAGCCAAACGGAGTTGACATGATTAGAGAAATTGTCAATATTCTTTTGATTAAAGGCAGTATTGGAAAACCCGGCGCCGGTGTCTGTCCAGTTCGTGGACACAGCAATGTACAGGGAAACCGAACGATGCTTATTGATGAAAAACCAACAAATGAACAATTAGACCGTCTGCAGGCTTATTTTGGATTTAATCCGCCACGAAATCATGGCTACGATGTCGTTGGAACGATAAAAGCAATTCATGAAGAGAAAGTAAAAGTTATGTTCTGCATGGGAGGAAATTTTCTATCGGCCGCACCAGATACTGCTTATACTGCTGAAGCATTTAGAAAACTGAAACTTTTGGTTTGTGTGTCTACCAAACTTAATAGAGGTCATTTGATACACGGAAAAGAGTCGCTTATACTGCCTACCCTGTCCCGAAGTGATATGGATATCGTAAATAACGAAGTGCAAATTATCAGTACCGAAAATTCTATGGGCGTTGTACAGTCTTCAAAAGGAGTGCTTCAACCTATATCAGATCAATTCATAAACGAAACTCAAATTGTCTGCCGTATGGCCATGGCAACACTTGGAAAAAAATCTGTTGTCAATTGGAAGCTTTATCATGAAAGCTATGACGCAGTAAGAGATGCGATAGAAAACTGTATTCCTGGTTTTGAAAATTACAATATCAGAGTTAGGGAAAAAGGAGGTTTTTATCTGCCAAATGCGCCTCGTCATGGCGAATTTAAAGCTAAAGAATCGGCTGATCGTGCGGCATTCACATTAACAGAAATTCCCGATAATGAATTAGGAGCAGATGAATACATGATGGCCACAACCCGCACGCATGACCAGTTTAACACTACTATTTATGGCATGGACGACCGCTATAGAGGAATAAAAAATGAAAGACGCGTTATTTTTATGAATCAAAATGATATTGATAAAGCAGGATTCAAAGCGGGAGACAAAGTAGATTTATTTAATTATAATGATGGAATCGAACGAATTGCTCCTTTATTTCTGATCGTTTCTTATCAAATTCCAGAGCGTAATACGGTAACTTATTTTCCTGAGACAAATGTCCTGGTTTCTGTCAATAATGTCGTGAAAGAAAGTAATATGCCAGCTTCTAAATATGTGAAAATAAAAGTAAAAAAACACGATCCTGCCATTTACGAAAAGATAAAACATATGTAATTCTTTTCAATACAAAAATATTTAACGGAAAACTTTTTTGAGCGTTTTCTTAGACTAAAGAAATAAACTTTTATTACTTAATCTAGGTTAATCGACTGCTCTTGGCTTGCCGTATAAATTTGTCAAAGAAATCTAAATCACAAAAAACAGATAAAAAATTAGAATTTAATGACAATACAAAAAATTAGGATACTCCTAATTTGATTAATCTTTAAACCATAAAAAAAATGAGTACAATTACAACCAAAGACGGAACAGAAATTTATTATAAAGATTGGGGAAAAGGACAGCCGATTGTTTTTCACCACGGATGGCCTTTATCGTCTGATGACTGGGACGCACAGATGATGTTTTTCTTAAAACAAGGATACAGAGTTATCGCTCATGACAGACGAGGACACGGTCGTTCTGGTCAGAGTTCGGAAGGCAACAATATGGAAACTTACGCACAAGACGTAGCAGAATTAACTGCTGCGCTTGATTTAAAAGATGCCATTCATATTGGGCACTCAACTGGCGGTGGTGAAGTAATCCGCTACGCAGCAAAATATGGAAAAGGCCGCGTTGCAAAAGCAGTTATCATTAGTGCCGTAACGCCAATTATGATACAAAATGAAGCCAATCCAGATGGTGTGCCATTATCAGTTTTTGATGAAATTAGAGAAGGAACTGGATCTTGCAGATCACAATACTTCTATGATTTCCCTATTCCATTTTATGGATGGAACCGTGAAGGAAAAACAGTTCAGGAAGGAATTAAACACAATTGGTGGCGTCAGGGAATGATGGGATCTGTACTGGCTCATTATGAAGGCATTAAAGCTTTCTCTGAATCTGATTTTACAGAAGATCTTAAAAGTTTAGATATTCCTGTTTTGGTACTTCATGGAGAAGATGATCAGATCGTTCCTTACAATCAGGCTCCAAAAGCAGCTGCACTTTTGAAAAATGGAAAACTAATTTCTTATCCTGGATTTCCTCATGGTATGCCTACGACAGAAGCAGAAACTATAAATAAAGATATTTTAGCTTTTATAAAATAATTACTAAAGTTATTTAGAATATAAAATTAAGTCTCTTAAAGTTTTTAAGGGACTTTTGGCTGTATAAATCTATATTGAAATTACCTTCGTTTTCGCTAAAAAAAGTTAAGATAGTCCTCAAAATTATTTGATATTAATGGCTGAGTTTATATTTGCGTTGCTATCTGCTTGTTTAAAATCCAACTTCAAACCTTAATTTAAAAATGGATTGATAGAAAATACTGTCAACCGTTTTATAAGTCTGCTAATTCGGGATAAAACAGTTATAAAAAAAAATCTTACTGATTTTTCATGAATCTTATCAGCAAAAAAAAAGTACTTTTGTTGAATGCATAAGCAGAATTATAATGCTCATTATAATCAGGTTGCATTCTCAAACATTGTTTACACAATTAAACTTTACCCACTGGGCAACATCGTGACAACACCGGTTTTAAAAAAAAAGAAAGGCAGGAAATATGCGGGTTCTGGGCTTAAGGTTCGAATCCTGCTCTCCCCACAAAAAAACGTGGTAAAGCCTGCAAATCGTAAGATTCGCAGGCTTTTTTCTTTTATGCTAGTTTTCATTTTTTTTAACAGAACAAAATTTCTGTGACAAAATCGTGGTACTTTCAATCTGGAGTTACCTCCATTTTTGCCACTAAAAACTAAGATGAATTTTACAGATCTTGCGTCTGTCTAAATTTTGTAGTAGAATTGTACCGCAATGCATTTTAGAAGAATAAAAACTCATCAAAATCAGGCTATAAGAAGTTTAGGTTCGAAACATTTAATCAATCAACTTAAATCCCTTATTTCTGATACTAAGAATTTCTACAGTCGGATCGGCGCTTAAGTATTTTCGGAGACGCGTAATGTAAACATCCATACTTCTGGCCGTAAAAGGATTATTATCGCCCCAAAGCAGTAACAAAGCTTTATTGCGATCTAGTAACTGATTTTTATTTTGGATAAGTAAATCCAATAATTCCGATTCACGCTGTGAAAGATTGACCGATTTGCCATCAATTGTTAATTCAAGTCTGTGAAGATTAAATTGAAAATTTCCAACTTTTATGTTTTTATCGTAAGTTGTGGAAATTTCTTCACCCGAATGGATATACTTTCGCCTTACCAGTTTTTGAATTCGCAGAATAAGCTCTTCCATGCTAAAAGGCTTTTTCATATAATCATCGGCACCAATTTTTAGTCCTTTTAAAACATCTGTGATTTCATTTTTTGCAGTGAGAAAAATTATCGGAGTCAGCTGATCTACTATTCGAATATCTTCTACAAGCGAATATCCATCTTTTCTAGGCAGCATAATATCGACTACACAAATATCTGGTTTCTTTCTCTGAAATAGTTCCCAGCCTTCTACTCCATTTTTGGCAATTGTAAAACTGAACCCTCGCAATTCAAGAGTTTCTTTTATAATAGTTGACAACACCTCTTCATCTTCTACCAGCAAAACATGAATTATCTCACTCATAACGGAAATTTAATAATAAAGGTTGTACCCGATCCTAAATCACTTTTTACAGTTATTTCACCCGAAAGTAAACTAACTAGTTCTTTTACATAACTTAATCCTATTCCATAACCTTTTACATCGTGCAAGTCGCCAGATGTAATTCTGTAAAATTTATCAAAAATTAAAGGGAGATTTTCTTCGCTTATTCCAATACCATTATCCTGAACTTCCAATTGCCAATATTTTGATGTACTCAAAACCTGCACCACAATTTCAGCAGAATTAGCACTGTATTTCAAAGCATTATCTATAAGATTAGTCAATATTGCGTCAATCATATCTTTATCAGTAAGAATGGTTTCATTTTCCAATTCAGTGATAATTGTTATCTGATTGGTATCATTTACCTGAAACTTATTTACTATGCTTCTTACTAATTCAACAATATTTACATGATTTAAATTTACATATTTTACTCCTAATTCGTATCTCGTTATGTCCAAAAGACGATCTATATTGTAATCCAGTTTATTTAAAACATCTGCATTAATTTTTAAATAGCGAATTGTCTTCTCTGGATTAGCAGCTTCGCCAAATTGTAATAATGCTTCATTAGTCGATTTAAGAATAGAAATTGGTGTTCTCAATTCGTGCGTAATATTGCTTATGAAATTATTCTTTTTAGAATCCAGCTGTTTCTGTCTGTAGATTATTAATCCCAAATACCAAAGACTTCCGCCCGTTAGAATTACAAGAATTATAGAAACTGCCAGTGGAATACTATTTTTTAAGAGCAGGTACTTTCCCGTTTTAAAAAGTCTGGCTTCAATTATCCAGTTTTTTTCATTTGTACCTAATGGAATGCTTACAACTTCTTCAAAATCTAAAATTGCCTTTTTTTTCAATGACAATTTATAGTCAATAAAAATTTTCTCTTTGTCGAGTTCTTTTCTAAAATTTTCATTAACCAATAACAAATCAACACTTTGCTTATTTGATGAAGCAATTAATTTTACTAAAAACAGACGAACATTTTCGAGGTTTGCACTATCTATTTTTAAAGGTTGCATTCCTATTTTAAGAGATCCAGCAGATTTTGGAAAATCTTTTTTTAAGTTTAAATTTTCTTTCTTTTCATCTGTAACTTCACTTATAATTGACAAATAAGGATCGCTGTTAGATAAACTCGTTGGGGTTCTTACCTTTTCGAGAAAGAATAAATCTATACTTCGCTGTAATGCATTTTTTACCTTGACTTGAAAATTTTCCTGACTTTCCTCATAAGTCCTGTAAACCCAAAAAAATTGAAAAAGCAAAATACTGCAAGCCGTAATAGAAGTGATTAGAATAATTTTAAACTGATTTTTCATAGCAAATTATAATATACAAATATATCTCATTTTGGCATTTGAATAACTCAGTTAACACTAGTTAACATTGGTTAAGAGCGCTTTAACCTACCGGAAAAAGTTTACGACTACATTTGACATGTATAACTTAAACAATTGAAATCATGAATACTGGAAAACTTTTAATGTGCGCGACTGCATGTTTCCTCTTTGCAAATATGAAAGGTCAGACTTCATTTGGAGATGATACTCCAAAAAAATCGATTCAATTTCTTTTACCAAATGGTAAGGTTCTTAAAAATCTTGATAGTCTTGAAAATGCTTGGGGAAAAGGCCAGATCCTATTTAGACATAATGAAGAAGATGATAAAAATGGTGTGATGCATCTTGTAAAAAAATCTTCAGATTATACAGATAAAGAAACCAAAAGCAAAAAAGCTTTAGCAGAAATGCTTAATAATCCGGCTCCGGAATTTGAACTCAAAGATCTTGAAGGTAAAACATGGTCTCTAAAGGAACTTCGCGGTAGAACTGTGGTGCTAAATTTCTGGTTTACGTCTTGCGCTCCGTGTATCAAGGAAATTCCGGAACTCAATAAATTAGTAGACGAATACAAAAATAAAGATGTTGTTTTTCTTGGACTTACATACAACACTCCTCAACATGTTGAAGCTTTTCTGAAAAAACGTGCTTTTAACTACACGCAATTGCCAAATGCGGGCGAAATAAGCAATGAGTATAATATTTTCTATTTCCCTACAAGTTTTGTAATTGATAAAAACGGTATTATTAAAGGCATTATGGACAAAAGTGACAATATATATCATGATTTAAAAACGATCATTGATTGAAATTGATATATTTTCTGCCACAACAAGCTAAGGCGGTTTTGTAAAAAAACAAAAAGGTAAAATCAAATAAATTGATCTTGCCTTTTAAATTTTATAAAAAAAGCTGCTGACAATAATTATTTCAATTGAACAGCAGCTAAATAAAAAAAGAACTATTTACTAAAATTTATAATGAACTCTGAACGTCTGTTTTGTTCATGTTCTTTTTCTGAACATGTTACACCATTTGAACAATGATTTAATAAATGTGTTTCACCAAATCCTTCTCCACTAACTCTTTCTTGTGCAATACCTGAATTTACGATGTATTCAACAGTTGCTTTCGCTCTGTTTTCAGAAAGCTTCATGTTAAATTCGTCTCTACCTCTACTATCTGTATAAGAATTTACTTTTAAAGATAAATTTGGACGGTCTTTTAGTAAAGCAACCACCTTATCTAATTCTTTCTTAGAAGATTGTCTAATTTTATAACCATTTAAATCAAAATAAATAGGGCTAAGTTTTAATTTGTCTGTTAAATCATCTCCATCCTGAATTTTGACTTTCTCACCATCAACAACAACTTCTAACTCTCTCACTATTTCAAAACTGATTTCCTTTTTCTCTAAAGGTTTCAAAAGCTCTGTGTTTACCGTTTTATCTGCATAAGATAATTTAGTGTATAACACTCTATAATTTATATATGGATCTACAGCAATTTTGTAGTTTCCTGCCTCATCGGTTTTTGTAGTGCCAACATTTTCATTATTTGAATTGAATAACTGAACATTGTAGTTGGCAATTGGTTTACCATTTTCTGTAATAGTTCCAAATACTATTGATCTGTAGTCAAAATCAAAAATTACTGGTGAATTTTCGGTAAAACTATAAATATCATCGTTACCATCTCTGTTTGAAGAGAAATAACCTTTTTTGTTTTCTGTATTGATCACATAAGCAAAGTCGTCCGAAGCCGTGTTAACTCCATCGCCAACATTTACCACATGGTATTTTCCTTCATTGTCTTTCATTGCAGCAAATACATCTAAACCACCAAGTCCTGGGTGACCATCTGAAGCAAAATATAAAATACCATTGTTATCAACATAAGGATAAGTTTCACGTCCTGGTGTATTTATTTCATCACTTAATTTCGTAACGTCATTGTTTACTAGAACTCCTTTTTTCAAACTTACAACATACAAATCTGAGTTACCAAAACTATTATTACGGTCAGATGCAAAATATAACTGTGATTCATCTGGGCTAATCGCTGGATGCGCCGAAGAAAAACCATCACTATTTATTGGATAAGGAAGTTCTTTTATATTTTTCCACTCTCCTTTAATGTTTTCTGCAACGTAAATTTTCAAGAAAGTAGTCCCGTTTTTGTCGGCTCCTAACTTACCATCTTTAATGTTATTTCTGGTAAAATACATATACTTACCATCTTTTGTTACTGCTGCACTACTCTGATGGTATTTAGTATTTACATCACCTTTAATTAAGGCAGCATCTTCCAATCCTCCATCTGTAGTAAGTTTAGCCGAATACAATTTCATGAATGATTTTTCATTCCAGCTGTGTTTACGTTTAATAATTACTCCTGTATCTCTTGCTGAAGCAAATATCACTTTATCTTTTCCATCAAATGCAGTTCCGAAATCTGAAACTGGTGTATTGATACTAACTGGTTTAAAACTGTAACGTCCAGACTCTTTTTGAATGTCAGACAGTAATTTTTGCTCTTTCCAGTTCTCGCTAAGATCTTTTTTACCTGTTACTGCATAGTATTTTTTTACGACAGCACTAGCTTCATTGTATTTTTTTGTATTGTTTAGAGCCTGTGCATATCTGAAATAAAACTCAGAATCTACAGATTGCCCTGAATTAAAAACTTTTGAATAAGCTTCTGCAGCTTCAGGGTATTGCCCATTAAAATAATAGCTATTTCCCAATTTTGTATAAACTTCTAAAGAAGTATTACCTTTATCGACCAGATTTTTATACAACTTAGCCGCCTCAATAAAAGCAAACTTATTATAAGTTTCGTTTGCTTTTTCAATCTTTTTATCCTGCGCATTAACAACTCCTATTTGCAATAAACAAATACAAAGAATAGTTAGTACAGTTCTTATCTTTTTAGATATCATTTTTTTATCCTAGTTTATGGTTATTAAAAGAATCTTGGAGTAACAAGTCTGTATTTGGTTCCAGAGAACAGGTCAAAACGAAGGAAAATTTCATGAGATCCTGAATTATAATTCCCTATTTTCTGTGTATCATAGTCATAAGCGTAACCAATATTCATTCCTGATGTAACCTGGAATCCAGCCATAGCACTTACAGCTGCATCCCATCTGTAAGCTGCTCCTAAAGTTAATTTTTCATTAAACAGGAAGTTTGCAGATAAATCAACAGCTAAAGGCGCACCGCTGACCATTTTTATCATAGCAGCTGGCTTGAACTTAAGATTATCGTTTAGATCAAATACATAACCTCCCATTGCATAGACGTGCATTTTTTGAGAAGCTACAGATGTTTTTACATTGTCATAAAATTTCGTTTCCAAAATCATTGGCACAGATAAACCTGCATACCATTTTGAAGAGTGAAAATAGGCCCCTGCTCCAAAATTTGGAGAGTTTTTTGTCACAACACCACTAAGGTATTGATCGTTCACATCATATATAGTAGCTTTGGTATAATCGATCTGTGCAAAATTTCCTGAGGCGCTAATACCTAAAGATAAAAATGTATCTGCTGAAAGCTGAAGCGGATAAGCATAGCTCGCTGTTAAAGTTGTTTCTTTAGTAAATCCAATCTGATCACTGATTACTGACAATCCTAAACCTTGCCCATTCTCTGTAATAGGCGCTTCTATAGAAAAGTTTGCTGTTTTTGGTGCTCCATCCAATCCTACCCACTGCGTTCTATACATTCCAAAAATACTTGGTATACCACGTGTTCCCGTGTATCCTGGATTTATCGTCAGAGTATTGTACATATACTGTGTATACTGTGACTGCTGCTGTGCGGAGACTTCCAAAATTCCCACGAACAACAAGATTAATAAATATGAAATCTTTTTCATTAGTTCTAATTTCTTTTAATTATTGATTATTGATATACAAATAACCTGTTCTCTCTTTTACCTCTGTACCAGTATTATATTTCACTATGTAGAAATATGTTCCTGTTGGAAGTTTATCGCCTCTCTTAATTGTTGCACGTCCGTCTGAGTATCCTCTGAACATGTTATCGCTTTCATTGTAAGACTTAGCGTCATAAACCTTAACTCCCCATCTATTGTAAATCTCGACTTGGTTATCTGGGAATTGGTTAATTCCTTTAATAACAAAGCTGTCATTTAAACCGTCATCATTTGGTGAAACCGCATTATAAATAATAAGATCTTTTACATCGTCTGTTTTCTTAACCAAAGCCATTGTAAAAAACCCGTAGCCGCTTACCTGTGCTGTTAATAATTTTTCATAAGGCTTTCCAGGCAAAGGATCACTTACCTCTCCTTTTTCATTTATCCATTGGCCAGAAACAGCGTCCCATCGTGTTATAACAACCTGATAATCATCTCCAGGATTAAAAAATTCTGAAGGTGTTGTACGGCTGTCCATTGTTAAGCTCAAGATTATTTTTTCAGCGCCTTTATCTTGTGTTACTTCCCAATACTCATTATTATTGATCGTGATAATTTTTACATCTCTACTATCATGTGAATGAATGTAGTGTGAGTTTTTATTAAAATACTGTGTAGTATAAATATCTCCGTTATTAGTGCCTGCTGCATGATAAGAAGGTCTAAAATAATTTCCAGCCCCAACAGGGAATTCAAAAGCTGCATTCCCATCTTTTTCTACCTGACCATCAACAAAACTTAAGTCGCTCGTAAGTGTATGACCTGCTTTTTCTCTGAAAATTACTTTTCCTCCATAATCGCCAGCCAAAACAACTCCCTGCTTAAATTCAGAGTTACCTCCTACGGCTATCTTACCTGATAAATGGAAAGGTACTGGAGAAGATGAATTTTCAAAAAATGCATTTTTTAAATTAGAAACCTGAGTTCCTTCTATAAATTGATCTTCAGTTCCATGAAAGTAGGTAGAACCATTTTGGTTTTTTGTATATGAAACTTCACCATCATTTTTCCAATTTTGAAAAATGTACAGTTTACCGTCATTTATAAAATTTCCTGATGGTGTATTTTCATAATCCATGTAAACGGCCATTATGGTATTTGGGTCAATTTTCACATCGCCAGTATTTACCATTTGTGCATTTGCATTTTGACAAGCAAACAAACTTGCCGCAAAACCAATTAAACAAACTGCAGTTTTTTCAGAAACTGAGTTTTTTTCTATAATATCCAAGTAATCATTATTCATTTCTTGTCTTTATTTAATTCGGTATTTTTTATATTTTAATTTCTATGCAAAATTAATTCAGGTGCAAAACCTGTATGCCCCGAAAAAGTTATTGTTGTATTAGAATAGGGTTAATCTGTTTGTGAGATGAAACAGTTGGTTCTAATGAACGAAGTTGCTTTCATTAGATGTTTGCCAATTATACAAAAGGCTT
>Ga0160502_100340_pt1 | contig 39021 bp, 36 predicted proteins | sample DIDnMG_14_FD_108237 | JGI IMG/M metagenome (GOLD analysis project Ga0160502, IMG submission 108237) | Enriched soil microbial communities from UW Madison campus, WI, USA - DID2933_E24_Xylan MG | ecosystem: Environmental > Terrestrial > Soil > Unclassified | place: USA: Madison, Wisconsin... | reverse complement strand
GCCGGTACTGACAAAGCCTGTCTGTTGCTTGTGCCGGCCTCTTCGCAGCACAAGGCTGCTCCTACAAAGGACGCGTCAAACGAGCGATATTTGTTCTCTGCGCGACAGCGCAGCCCAAAAGGGCTGGGCGATCTCCCACAGGAATACCACTCTCTTCAAAACCAGTGATGTACCTGTGGGAGCGGGTTTACCCGCGAAGAGGCCGGTGCAGGCCTACATCGGCGGCGACTGCTCCGCCGGCTTGTCCTTGTTCACCCCGGGCACATGCAGGCTGCCCTCGGCCACCTGGCCTTCGAGCTGCGGTTGGGTCACCCAGGTGAGGATGTCGTAGTAGCGACGGATGTTGGCCACGAAATGCACCGGCTCGCCGCCACGGGCATAACCGTATTTGGTCTGTCGATACCACTGCTTCTGCGATAGCCGCGGCAGCATCTTCTTCACGTCGAGCCACTTGTTCGGGTTGAGCTTCTCGCGCTTGGCCAGGGTCCGGGCGTCCTCCAGGTGGCCTGTGCCGACGTTGTAGGCGGCCAGGGCGAACCAGGTGCGGTCCGGTTCCTGGATGCTGTCGTCGAGCTCTTCCTTGATCTTCATGAAGTATTTCGCGCCGCCCTGGATGCTCTGCTTCGGGTCCAGGCGGTTCGATACGCCCATGGCCTGGGCGGTGCGCTGGGTCAGCATCATCAGGCCGCGCACGCCGGTCTTGGAGGTGACCTCGGGCTGCCACATCGATTCCTGGTAGCCGATGGCCGCCAGCAGGCGCCAGTCCACCTGCTCGACCTTGGCGTAGCTCTTGAAGTGCTTCTCGTACTTGGGCAGGCGCTGCTGCAGGTGCTGGGCGAAGGTATAGGCACCGACATAGCCCAGTACGTCGACATGGCCGTAGTAGCGGTCCTTCAGGCGTTGCAGGGTGCCGTTCTTCTGCGCCTTGTCGAGGAACTCGTTGACCTCGTTGAGCAGGCTGTTGTCTTCACCGGCCGCCACCGCCCAGCGCTGGTCGCGGGTGTCGCCCAGGTCGAAGGCAACCCGCACGTTGGGGAAGTACACCTGGTTCATCGCCAGCTCGTTGGAGTCGACCAGGGTCAGGTCGATCTGGCCTTCGTCGACCATGCGCAGCAGGTCGACCACCTCGACGGCGTCGGATTCTTCGTACTCCAGGCCCGGGTACTGCTTTTTCAGCTCGGCCAGCTGGTCGGCGTGGCTGCTGCCCTTGAGTACCATGATCTTCTTGCCGACCAGGCCCTTGGCGTTGGTGGGGCGCGCACGGCCGTTGCGGTAGATGACCTGTGGGGTCACTTCCAGGTAGGGGTGGGAGTACCTCACCTGGGCCTTGCGCCGTTCGCTGGTGACCAGGCCGGCAGCCGCCAGCACCGGGCCGGAGGGCTTGCCGAGGCTATCGTACAACTCGTCGAGGTTATCGGCGGTCTCGATCTGCAGCTTCACGCCGAGATCCTCGGCGAAATGCTGGACCAGTTCGTACTCGAAGCCGGTTTCGCCGTTGCGGTCCTGGAAGTAGGTGGCCGGGCTGTTGCGGGTGATCACGCGCAGCACGCCATCCTCCTTCACGCGCTCGAGAGTGCTGGGTTTTTCAACGCAGGCACCGAGCAGCAGAAAGAGTCCGGTTGCGAAAAGCCATCTGGCGCAACGCTGGCGCAAAGCAGTGTGGGCGAACATAGGTTGCAGTATACGCAAAGGACTGGCCCAACCATATCTCGACAACTGTTAGCTTGTCTGGTAGCGGGTTCTGTGCTTTGGGGGCTTGCCTTTGGAGGTTCAGCGCCTGGGAGATCGAGCGCCGCGCGGGCGGCGCTCGATCTCCCAGGCGCTAAATCTCTAAAGGTAGGCCTCCTGAATTCTGACCCGCAAGTCCGGTTCCGCCGCCCGGCAGCCGTGGCTTAGAGCGGGTGCCGAAACCCTTCGAATTAGGCTAGAATGCACGGCCTCTAAGCACACCCCTTCCTGAGGCTGTCCCGACGATGTTGATCCTGCGCGGCGCTCCTGCCCTTTCTGCCTTTCGCCACGGTAAATTACTCGAGCAACTGAGCCAGAAAGTCCCCGCTGTTACTGGTTTGTATGCCGAATTCGCCCACTTCGCCGATGTCGACGGCGAGCTGACCGCCGACCAGCAGCAGGTGCTGGGCCGTCTGCTCAAGTACGGCCCGAGCGTGCCGGTACAGGAGCCGAGCGGCCGCCTGTTCCTGGTCGTGCCGCGCCTGGGCACCATTTCGCCTTGGGCCAGCAAGGCCAGCGACATTGCCCACAACTGCGGCCTGCAGTCGATCCAGCGCCTTGAGCGCGGTATCGCTTACTACGTTGCCGGCAGCCTGAGCGAAGCCGACGCCGAACTGATCGCCGCCGAGCTGCACGACCGCATGACCCAGCGCGTGCTCGGCCAGCTGGAGCAGGCCGCTGACCTGTTCAGCCATGCCCAGCCCAAGCCGATGACCTCGGTGGACATCCTCGCCGGTGGCCGTGACGCCCTGGCCAAGGCCAACATCGACCTGGGCCTGGCCCTGGCCGAAGACGAGATCGACTACCTGGTCAATGCCTTCCAGGGCCTCAAGCGCAACCCGAACGACATCGAACTGATGATGTTCGCCCAGGCCAACTCCGAGCACTGCCGCCACAAGATCTTCAACGCCAGTTGGGACATCGACGGCCAGGCTCAGGAAAAGAGCCTGTTCGGCATGATCAAGAACACCTACCAGATGCACAACGAAGGTGTACTGTCTGCGTACAAGGACAACGCCTCGGTGATCGTCGGCAACGTTGCCGGCCGTTTCTTCCCGAACCCTGAAACCCGCCAGTACGGCGCGGTGCAGGAGCCGGTGCATATCCTGATGAAGGTGGAAACCCACAACCACCCGACCGCCATCGCCCCGTTCTCCGGCGCTTCCACCGGTTCCGGCGGCGAAATCCGCGACGAAGGCGCGACCGGCCGTGGCGCCAAGCCCAAGGCTGGCCTGACCGGTTTCACCGTATCCAACCTGCGCATCCCGGGCTTCGAACAGCCTTGGGAGCAGGCCTACGGCAAGCCTGAGCGCATCGTCGATGCCCTCGACATCATGATCGAAGGCCCGCTGGGTGGCGCTGCGTTCAACAACGAATTCGGTCGCCCGGCCCTGACCGGTTACTTCCGTACCTTCGAGCAGGCCATCAACACCCCGCACGGTGAAGAAGTGCGCGGCTACCACAAGCCGATCATGCTGGCCGGTGGCATGGGCAACATCCGTGAAGACCACGTGCAGAAGGGCGAGATCACTGTCGGCGCCAAGCTGATCGTGCTCGGTGGCCCGGCCATGCTGATCGGCCTGGGCGGCGGCGCTGCTTCGTCGGTGGCGACCGGTGCCAGCTCGGCTGACCTGGACTTTGCTTCGGTACAGCGCGAAAACCCGGAAATGGAGCGCCGTTGCCAGGAGGTCATCGACCGCTGCTGGCAGCTGGGCGACAAGAACCCGATCGCCTTCATCCACGACGTCGGCGCCGGCGGTATCTCCAACGCCTTCCCTGAGCTGGTCAACGACGGTGGCCGTGGTGGCCGCTTCGAGCTGCGCAACGTGCCCAACGACGAGCCGGGCATGGCCCCGCACGAAATCTGGAGCAACGAATCGCAAGAGCGTTACGTGCTGGCTGTCAGCGCCGTCGATTTCGAGCGCTTCAAGGCTATCTGCGAGCGTGAGCGTTGCCCGTTTGCCGTAGTGGGTGAAGCGACTGAAGAGCAACACCTGACCGTAAGCGACAGCCACTTCGGCAACACGCCGGTAGACATGCCGCTCGATGTGCTGCTGGGCAAGCCGCCACGCATGCACCGTTCGGTTACCCGCGAAGCCGAGCTGGGCGATGACTTCGACCCGAGCAAGCTGGACCTGGACAACGCCGTTCAGCGCGTCCTCAGCCACCCGGCCGTGGCCAGCAAGAGCTTCCTGATCACCATCGGCGACCGCACCATCACCGGCCTGGTCGCTCGTGACCAGATGGTCGGCCCGTGGCAGGTACCGGTGGCCGACTGCGCCGTCACCGCCACCAGCTTCGACGTCTACACCGGTGAAGCCATGGCCATGGGCGAGCGTACTCCGCTGGCGCTGCTGGATGCCCCGGCGTCCGGCCGCATGGCCATTGGCGAGACACTGACCAACCTGGCCGCAGCACGCATCGAGAAGCTGTCCGACATCAAACTGTCGGCCAACTGGATGTCCGCCGCTGGCCACCCAGGTGAAGACGCCCGCCTGTACGACACCGTCAAGGCTGTCGGCATGGAGCTGTGCCCGGAGCTGGGCATCACCATTCCGGTCGGCAAAGACTCGATGTCGATGAAGACCAAGTGGAGCGACGAGGGCGTCGAGAAGAGCGTCACCTCGCCAATGTCGCTGATCATCACCGGCTTCGCCCCGGTCACCGACATCCGCAAGACCCTGACCCCGCAACTGCGCATGGACAAGGGTGAAACCGACCTGATCCTGATCGATCTGGGCCGTGGCAAGAACCGCATGGGCGCCTCAATCCTGGCCCAGACCTACGGCAAGATCGCTGCCCAGGCACCGGACGTCGACGATGCCGAAGACCTCAAGGCTTTCTTCGCCGTGATCCAGGGCCTGAACGCCGACGGTCACCTGCTGGCCTACCACGACCGTTCTGACGGCGGCCTGGTCACCACCGTGCTGGAAATGGCCTTCGCCGGCCACTGCGGCCTCGACCTGCACCTCGACCCGCTGACCGACAGCCGTGGCGACGTACCGGCCATCCTCTTCAACGAAGAGCTGGGCGCGGTCATCCAGGTTCGCCAGGATGCCACTCCGGACGTGCTGGCACAGTTCAGCGCCGCTGGCCTGGGTGAGTGCGTCGCGGTGATCGGCAAGCCGATCAACAACGGTGAAGTGTCCATCAGCCTGAACGGCGAAGTGCTGTTCGACGACGACCGCCGCATGCTGCAGCGCCAGTGGGCCGAGACCAGCTACCAGATCCAGCGCCTGCGTGACAACGCCGACTGTGCCGACCAGGAATTCGACCTGCTGCTCGAAGAGGACAACCCGGGCCTGTCGGTCAAGCTGGGCTTCGACGTCAACGACGACATCGCCGCGCCGTACATCAAGAAGGGTGTGCGCCCGCAAGTGGCCATCCTGCGCGAGCAGGGCGTCAACGGCCAGGTCGAGATGGCTGCCGCCTTCGACCGCGCCGGCTTCGCTGCCATCGACGTGCACATGAGCGACATCCTCGCCGGCCGGGTCGACTTCGAAGCCTTCAAGGGCCTGGTCGCCTGTGGTGGCTTCTCCTACGGTGACGTGCTGGGTGCCGGTGAAGGCTGGGCCAAGTCGGCGCTGTTCAACAGCCGCGCCCGTGACGCCTTCCAGGCCTTCTTCGAGCGTACCGACAGCTTCGCCCTGGGCGTGTGCAACGGTTGCCAGATGATGTCCAACCTGCACGAGCTGATCCCGGGCACCGAGCACTGGCCGCACTTCGTGCGCAACCGCTCGGAACAGTTCGAGGCGCGCGTGGCCATGGTCGAAGTGCAGAAGTCCAACTCGATCTTCCTGCAGGGCATGGCCGGTTCGCGCATGCCGATCGCCATCGCCCACGGTGAAGGCCATGCCGAGTTCGCCAGCGAAGAAGCACTGCTGGCAGCCGACCTGTCCGGCTGCGTGGCCCTGCGCTACGTCGACAACCACGGCAAGGTCACCGAAGCCTACCCGGCCAACCCGAACGGCTCGCCGCGTGGTATCACCGGCCTCACCAGCCGCGACGGTCGCGTGACCATCATGATGCCGCACCCGGAGCGTATGTTCCGTGCCGTGCAGAACTCCTGGCGCCCGGATGAGTGGCAGGAAGATGCCGCGCTGATGCGTATGTTCCGTAACGCGCGGGTGTGGGTGAACTAAGGCGTGTACAAGCTCGCCTTCTTCGTCCCCGCCAGCCATGTCGAAGTGGTCAAGGCCGCTGTGTTCGCCGCTGGTGGCGGGCGCATCGGTGACTATGACCACTGCGCCTGGCAGACCCTGGGCCAGGGCCAGTTCCGCCCGTTGGACGGCAGCCAGCCGTTCCTCGGGCAGGCCGGTCAGGTCGAGGTGGTGGAAGAGTGGAAGGTAGAGCTGGTGGTGGCTGACGAGCTGATTGCCCAGGTCGTCGCTGCACTCAAGCAGAGCCACCCGTACGAGACGCCAGCCTACGAAGTCTGGCGGCTCGCCGAGTTCTAGACCGCATCAAGGCAATTCGCGGATAAACCCGCTCCCACAGGGATCGCACAACCTTCGGGTATTGTGCGATCCCTGTGGGAGCGGGTTTATCCGCGAAGAGGCCCTACAATCCAGCCACAATCTCCTTGCCCTGCCCGGGTCGCTTCAGCCACCCACAAGCCAGCAACCCCACCTCGAACAGCACCCACATCGGCACCGCCAGCATCGTCTGCGAAAACACATCCGGCGGCGTCAGAATCATTCCCACCACAAAGCAGCCTACGATCACGTAGGGCCTGCTGCGCCGCAACGTAGCCACATCGGCCAACCCCACCCAGACCACGATAAACGTCGCCACCGGGATCTCGAACGCCAACCCGAAGGCCAGGAACAGTGCCAGGATAAAGTCCAGGTACTGGCTGATATCGGTCATCATCGCCACGCCTTCCGGTGTCACGCTGGCAAAGAAGCCGAACATCATCGGGAACACCAGGAAGAACGCGAAGGCCATGCCGGCATAGAACAGCACGATGCTCGACACCAGTAGCGGCAGGGCAATGCGCCGTTCACGGCGGTACAGCCCCGGCGCCAGAAAGCCCCAGGCCTGGTGCAGCAGCAGCGGCATGGCCACGAACAGCGCGCACATCGCGGTCAGCTTGAACGGCGTCAGGAACGGCGAAGTGACGCTGGTGGCGATCATGCTCGCGCCTTCCGGCAAGAAGCGCCGCAGCGGTTCGGAAATCAGCGTGTACAACATCTGTGCGAAGGGGAACAACCCGGCGAACACCAGTGCCACCAGTGCCAGGCAACGCACCAGTCGTTTGCGCAGGTCGCGCAGGTGTTCAGTCAGCGGCATGTTGGCCGCCGGGTCCATGGTAATACTCATGAAGCGTTTTCCTTAGGGGAAGCGACCGTGGCCGCATCATTGGCCGGCTCCGCGTTCAGGGTGATGCCCTGGCGGATCTCCTGCTCCAGGCGCTGCAAAGGCGCACTGTCGAGATTGGGGAGCTCGACAGCGCGCAGTTCGATCTCCCGCTCCACCTGGGTGCGCAGGGCGTGCATGGCCCTGCGCGCCTGGCCCAGGCCGCGCCCGAGGGTGCGTGCCGCCACCGGCAAGCGCTCCGGGCCCAGCACCAACAGCGCGACGATGCCGACCAGCAGCAACTCGCTGAAGCCTACCTCGAACATCAGGCCTGACGGTCCGCTTGAGGCTGTTGCGTGGCCTGGCCAGCCAGCGGGGCCTGCTGCTGTACGTGCGCCTGGCCAGGGGCGTTGGCGTCATTGTCGCCGCCCATGGACTTGCGAAAGCCCTGGATCGCCTCGCCCACATCGCTGCCCAGGCCCTTGAGGCGCTTGGTACCAAACAGCAGGAATACGATCAGCAGTACGATCACCAGTTGCCAGATTCCAATGCCACCCATTGCGACCACTCCTGTAAGGTCATGAAAAGGAAGGGCAATCCTGCCTCGCGTAGATGACGTGCACATGACGAACGGTCACTGCCATCTACCTGCAACACCTGGCGTGTTGACTGGCGTCTTTATTCGGCGATAGAGGCAGGCAAGGATGGGTGGCAGGCAACAGCGGGGCGTGGCCCTGCTGATGGTGATGGTGGTGCTGGCGATGCTGGCGGCGGGCATGGCCTGGCTGGTGGAAGATGGCCGGCGCCAGGTCGAAGACGTGCGCCTGTTGCACCAGCGGGTGCAAGCGCGGGCGATGGAACAGGCCGGCCTGGCCTATGCCGAGCAGGCCCTGCGTGACCCCAGCTGGCGGCTTAGCCCGCTGTTCTGGCAGGCCTTGCGCGGGCAGCCGCTGAACTATGATTTTGGCGCTGGCCAGGCGCAGTTGCGGGTGCGCGACCTGCACACCTGTTTCAACGTCAACGCGTTGCTCGGCGCTGATGGCGAGCGCGCTGCGCGCCAGTTGCGTTACCTGCTGGGCGACGACATGGCTGCCGAGCGCCTGGTCGATGCGCTGGCTGACTGGCTTGATGCCGACAGTGATGCCCGCCTGCAGGGCGCCGAGAGCGCCCAGTACCTACGCCAGCGACCACCGCGCCTGGCTGCCAACCAGCCGATGCTCGATACCAGCGAGCTGAACCTGTTGCTGGAGCCGGATGCCGACCGGCAGGGTCGTTACCCGATGCTGTGCGCCTTGCCGCAGACCACCGGCTGGCGGCTGAATGCCAATGCCCTGGGGCTGGAGCATTTGCCATTGCTGGAGGCGCTTTATGAAGGGCGTTATTCGCGCTCGTTACTCAGCCGCATTATCAGCGGCCGGCCGGCGTCGGGGTATGTGGATGCAACTGCATTGCGCCAGGCGTTGGGGGCTGTGGACGATGAAAACTTCGAGCGGTTGAGCGAAGGGCTGCTGCTGAACAGTGGGGATTTCCTGTTGCAGCTGTCGTTCGCGGAGGAGGGGCGGGTGATACGCAGCGAGTTCCAGGTGGAGGCGCTGGGGGTGGTGCAATGGCATGCCCGGGTGCCGGCGCAGCAGGTGCGGATCAGGAGCCGGGAGCCGATAGTTCAGTAATATTCACCGGCCCATTCGCGGGTAAACCCCACAGGTACTGCACAGGGTTCAAAAACTGTGCGCTACCTGTGGGAGCAGGTTTACCTGCGAAGAGGCCGGTACAGCCAGCACAAGGCTGACTGACCGGCGCCATGTCAGATAGTCCCGATTTCCCCGCCATCGATACGCTGAATCACCACCGTCGCAGCCCGCGGCCTTACCGTGGTACCTGCCGGGGTGGCATCGGTGGCCTTGTCGGTATACGGCCAATTGTCCGGGTGCTGGATGTTGACGAACAGCGTCTTGTTGTCCGGGGTAAAGGTAATGCCGGTCACCTCGCAGCCATTCGGCCCGACGAAGAAGCGGCGCAGGTCTACCTGGTTCTGCGCGTTCACCGGCACCTGCTTGCCGCTGGCATCCACCAGGTTGGTGGGGATCACCGCCAGCAGCTGGTCGTTGGTGTAGTCGGTCACGGTACTCTCGCCGTTGTCTGTCTCGAACCACAGCACGCCACGGCTATCGAAACTCATGCCGTCCGGGCTGGCGAACTGGTTCAGTTCGGTCAGGCCGGAGCGGTTGATATCGGCGGTGCCGGCAGCGTTGGCGCCGAACACGAAAATGTCCCATGTGAAGCTCAGCTGGTCGTCGCTGTCGTGCCAGCGGATGATGTGGCCGTGACGGTTCGGGCCGCGCGGGTTGGCTGCATCGACCTTTTCTGGCGTGCGCGCGCTGTTGTTGGTCAGGGTCAGGTACACGTCGCCGTTGAGCGGGTTGACCGTGGTCCATTCCGGGCGGTCCATCGGCGTTGCGCCCACGGCATCGCCAGCACCACGGGTGTTGAGGATGATGCCTGGCAGGTCGCCATACAGTGCGCCCAGGGTGCTGCCGCCAGTGGTGGCGGTGGCCACGTCCAGCAGCAGCCATACGCCAGTGCCGTCGGCATTGAAGCGGGCCACGTACAGCTTGCCCTGGTCGAGGTACTTGGCGCCGGTGGCCAGGCGGTCGGCGGGGTTGGCATCGGCGGCGTCCCACACGGCGGTGGACACCCACTTGTACAGGTACTCGTTGTTCGAGTCGTCACCCATGTACCACACCAGCGGCTTGCCGACGACGGGCAGGCCCGGGCAGCAGCCTTCGTGGCGGAAGCGGCCCAGCGCGGTGCGCTTGGTGGCCAGGGTGCTGCTGTTGTATGGGTCGATTTCGACGATGTAGCCGTAGGTGCTGGCTTCGTTGCGATAGTCGTCGGTGGCGCTGGCGCCTTTGACAGTGACATCGAAACGGGCGAATTCGTCGGCCACTTCGCTGCTGTCGCCGGCTGCGGTTTCCCACTTGTACTGGCCGCTGGAGGTACCTACGCCAATGCGGCGCTGGTCTTCAGGGCGGGTGCCTTTGTTGACGAAGATGCCTGGCCAGTTCTCCTCACAGGTCAGGTAGGTGCCCCATGGGGTATAGCCGTTGCCGCAGTTGTTGTTGGTGCCGCGGCAGTGGGTGCCGGCGGTGGAGTACTTGGTCTTGACGTGGTCGGTACCCCGCAGCGGGCCGGTGATTTCCATGCGCGAGGCGGTAGTGAAGCGGCGGTTGAGCGGGTCGTTGTCGACCACCTGCCAGCGACCGTTGAGTTTCTGCAGGCGCACCACACCGGCGCCGTGGGCGTTGATTTCCTTGCGCACTTCCTCGGCCGGGCGCTTGCCGTTGACATCGGTGGTCGGGCCGGCCGGGTGCAGGGCGGCGGTGTCGATGTACTCGAAGTTGATCGCCAGCAGGCCGTCTTCGGAGCTGCCGTTGATGGGGAAGAAGTGCATGCCGTCATGGTGCATGCCCATGGCGTTGGCCTGGTCGGTCGAGGTGTTGCTGCCGTCGGACTTCCACGGGTTGCCGTTGCTGTTGATCGGCGTACCCCAGGGCGCCAGCACGTAGGCGCTGTAGCCGGTGGCAACCACGCAGGCGTCGGTGCGCGAGCCCGGGATGGATTGGAAGCCTAGTGCCAGTTTCGGCACTTCGGGCTCAGTCACGGGTGGCTCGGTCACTGGATCATCGTGATCGGAGCCACCACCGTCGAAGCAGCCTGTCAGGCCGGTACCGGCAATCATGGCGATGGCGGCGCCCAGGCTGCCGCGTATCACACTGCGGCGGCTCAGATAGGCATCCATGACGTTGGCCATCGGCAGGTTGCCGCTTTGGTTCCGGTCCAGGTTGTCGCCGGTATCTCGACTCATCAGGGTGTCCTTATGTTGGCTGAGTTAGAGGAAACCGCGACTTTAGTGCGCAAATATGATGATTCATTGGCAGAAATGTTAAGGGGGTTTTAAAACAACCCGCTCTTAGAAGCATGCTGTACAGATCAATTTGGAATGATTGTCGGATTTCTGCCATCAAACTGTAATGCCAACGCCGCAACATCCGGGGCCCTGAATGAACACGGAAAAGGATGGCAGGTTCGATGGCAAGCAGTGTGCACAGGCGCGAAGTGATTGGCTGGATGGGTGTCGGTGCCTTGGCACCGTTACTCGGCGCCTGCTCCGCCTTCCCTGGGCAGCAAGGCGGTAACGCGCGCCTCGACCTGCTGTACGTGGCCGACACCCTCGATGCTCGCCAGCCTGGACAGGCCGTTGTGCCGGCCACCCGTCTGGGGCCGGTCAGCCACCTGGGCCGCGCTCCATGGATGACCGGCAGCAGCGCCAGTATCGCCTACCCGCAACTGGCGCCACTGCTCGATGCCAGTCAGGCTGCATCTGCGCAGCTGGGCGGCTATGCGGTGCTGGCGGCGTTGCTGGAGCAATTGCGTGGCGAGGCTGGGGCGGGCAACAGCCTGACCCTGGAAAACGGTCAGGGCTGGAATGGCAGCGGCCTGGCCTACCTGACCCAGGGCGAAAGCGGCCTGCAGGGCAGTCAGCTGCTGGGCATCGAAGCACGGGTCAGCAGCGACGAGCGCGTGCTGTGGCCACAGCGCAGCCCGGCGCTGTATCGCCAGGCAGGTGCCGTCACCCTGGGCGCCGGGCTGGCGGACACGCAACGCCAGGCTTTGGGCCTGGAGGCCTTGCACATCTTCGAACGCGGCGGCGCACGTATTGCCGTGGTCGGCGTGACCGACCCCTACGCCCAGGACCAGAAAGCCTCTCTCAAACAGTGGTACCAGTCATTGCAGCCGGTGTTCGAACAGGCCCGACGCGAGGCCGACCTGGTGGTGGCCATGGCCGATGTCGGTACCGGGCCGGGCCTGTGGCTGGCCGAGCGGATGCCGCAGATCGACGTGTTGCTGTGCGCCCGCGGCCAGGACCTGTGGCCGGCGCCGGTCGAGGTGAGCCAGGCCAGCGGCCGCCGTGTACCGGTGCTGTTCGCCGGTTGCCGGGGCTGCGGCGCCTTCCGCCTGCGCTGCCAGCGCGTGGCGGGGCTGTGGCAGTTCGCCGGGCGTTTCTTCCCGGCCTTCGAACAACAGCTGGCACCCGCCGCGCAGCAGCGTGTCGGGGCATTGCAGGCAGAACTGCGCCAGCAGCGCGCCGGCCACGCGGCCTGGCTCGATCAACCGCTGGCCCGCGCGCCCCAGGCGCTGTGGCGCCGCGACACCCGAGGCGGCAGTTGGGACCGTCTGCTGCATCAGGCCCTGGCCGACGACAGCCGCATGCCGGTGTTGCTGCCGGGCCTGCGTTATGACTACCCGCTGCCCGCCGGGGCGGCCATTACCCGCGAACACCTGATCAGCCTCACCGGTGGCTACCCGGCACCGGTGGTCGAAGCACCGGCCCGACAGGTCGAGCAAGTGCTGGAAAACGCTGCGGAGCAATTGTTTGGCGACCCGCTGCTGCTGGACAACAGCCAGGACCTGCCGCGCTGGCAGGGCCAGGCCTGGCGTGTCAGCTACAGCCCGCAAGGCAAGCGCATCAGTGGCCTCGAGCCAGCGCAGGGGCTTTGCCGCACGTTTGGCCTGCAATTCGAAACCCAGACCGGAGAGCCGCTGTGGCAACGGGTCGAAGCCTGGCTCGCCCGCCAGGCGACCGACTGGCAACTGGCGCCGCTGCAACTGCCTGAAGTGCACTACGTGCAGGGGCACCCGGGCTGGCACCCAAGGCAGTTGGCCTCGTGACGCTCGCCTCGCGCCTGCTGACTGGCGCTGGCCTGACCCTGGCCGGCTGGCTGGCGGCCCAGTGCGTGCTGCAACTGAGCCGCCAGCCGCAACCGGCCACTGCGCCCGTAGCGGCCAACAAGCCGCTGCCTGGCTTGATGGTCGGCCATTGGCTGGTACCCGTCGACGACGATGCCATCGCCATCACCCGCCTGCCGCTGCAATACCTCGGCGGCCTCAAGGCCCGGCCGCTGGCCTCCAGCGTGGTAGTGCTGCGCTATGGCGAGCAGGTGCGCACTTTGGCCCGCGGTCAGCACCTGGCGCCAGGGATCGTGCTGCAGGACATCGATAGCGATGGCCTGATTTTCAACAACCAGGGGCGGCGTGAGCGCCTGCCCTGGCCGCCACGCCCCGCCGTGACCGGCCTCAAGCGGCAAGGATGAACGATGCTTGTTAGATATTGCGTGGCGGCCGTACTGAGCCTGGCCCTGTCCGTGGCCTGTGCTGAAGAGCCGGTGTTCGATGACAACGGCACGCCAATGTACGAGGTGAACTTCGTCGACACCGAACTGGGCGAGTTCATCGACAGCGTGTCGCGCATCACTGGCACCACCTTCATCGTCGACCCCCGGGTCAAGGGCAAGGTCACCGTGCGCACCGTTGACCTGCATGACGCCGATGCCATCTACGACATTTTTCTGGCCCAGTTGCGCGCCCAGGGCTATGCCACTGTCGACCTGCCTAACGGCAGCGTGAAGATCGTTCCCGACCAGGCCGCTCGCCTGGAGCCTGTGCCGGTGGAGGCAGGAGGGCAGCAGGGGGAGGGCAGCGACAGCGTGGCTACTCGGGTATTCAATGTGCGCAACGCCGCCAGCGAGCAGGTACTGGGCATTCTCAAGCCCCTGATCGACCAACGGGTCGGTGTGATCACACCTTACCCGGCGGCGCACCAGTTGGTCGTTACCGACTGGCGCAGCAACCTGGAACGCATCGCCAGCTTGCTGCGCCAGCTCGACCGCCCCCAGGACGCACCCGGCAGCGGCAGTACCCAGGTCATCTACCTGCGCCATGCCAATGCGGGCGAAGTGGTCAAGGTGTTGCGCGGGCTCAGCCAGGAGGGGATGGTGCCCTCGGAAGGTGCGGGCGAAGGAGAGGGCAAGGACAGGCCCGTAGTACCTGCCGGCGGAGGTTCGGGCATCCGCCTGGAATACGAAGAAGGCACCAACGCCGTGGTCATGGTCGGCCCCGACAGCGAGCTGGCCGCCTACCGTGCCATCGTCGAGCAGTTGGACATCCGCCGTGCTCAGGTAGTGGTGGAAGCGATCATCGCCGAGGTGTCCGACAGCAGCGCCCAGGAACTGGGCGTGCAGTGGCTGTTCGCTGACGAGAAGTTCGGTGCCGGCATCGTCAATTTCGGCAGCAACGGGGTGAACATCGCCAACATCGCCGGGGCCGCCGCCAGTGGTGACAACGAGGCCCTCAGCGACCTGTTGTCCAGTACCACTGGCGCCATGGCGGGTATCGGCCATTTCGGCGGTGGTTTCAACTTCGCCATGCTGGTCAACGCGCTGAAAGGCAAGAGCGGCTTCAACCTGCTGTCCACGCCCACCCTGCTGACTCTGGACAACGCCGAGGCGTCGATCCTGGTCGGCCAGGAAGTGCCCTTCGTCACCGGTTCGGTGACGCAGAACAACGCCAACCCGTACCAGACCATCGAGCGCAAGGAGGTCGGGGTGAAGCTGCGCATCAAGCCGCAGATCAACATCGACAACAGCGTGCGCCTGGACATCGTCCAGGAGGTGTCGTCGATTGCCGAGTCTACGGCTGCCAGCGACGTGATCACCAACAAGCGCGAGATCAAGACCAAGGTTATGGTCGAGGACAACGGCCTGGTGATTCTCGGCGGCCTGATCAGTGACGAACTGAGCACCAGCGACCAGCGCGTGCCGCTGCTTGGCGATATCCCTTATCTGGGCCGGCTGTTCCGCTCCGACGCCACCAAGAACACCAAGCAGAACCTGATGGTGTTCATCCGCCCGCGCATCCTGCGTGACGGACCGAGCCTGGCCGGGCTCAGTGAAGGCAAGTACCGCACCTTGCAGCAGACCACGCCGCTGCAATTGCCTGACCTGGCTGATGCGCAAAGCGCTACGCCGCTGCTGCAAGTATTCCCCTCCAGCCGCGCACGGCTGGAAGGCGGTAACTGGTGATGCTGCCTTATCGTCAGGCACGGCAGAGCGGGGTGGCCATGGCCCCGGCGGAGCAGGGCTGGCAGCTATGGCTGCGGCACGACGCCGACAGCGCTCAGTTACAGGAGCTGCTGCGCGTGCACGGCCAGCCCAGCCTGCTCGAATACCTGGAACCTGCGCTGTTCGATGAACGCCTCGGCCAGCTGTACCAGGCCGGCGATGCTGCCACCGCTGCGCTGATCGAAGGCATCGGCGACCAGGTCGACCTGGACAGCCTGATGAGCGAAATGCCACGCATCGAGGACCTGCTGGAAAGCGACGACGAGGCCCCGGTGATCCGCCTGATCAACGGCCTGTTCGGCCAGGCCTTGCGCCTGCACGCCTCGGACATTCATATAGAAACCTTCGAGCAGAGCCTGGTGGTGCGCCTGCGGGTCGATGGTCACCTGCGCGAAGTGTTGCGCCCACCGCGTGCGCTGTCGGCCATGCTGGTGTCGCGGATCAAGGTCATGGCGCGCCTGGACATCGCTGAAAAGCGCCAGCCCCAGGATGGCCGTATCACCCTGCGTGCGGCGGGGCGTGAAGTGGATGTGCGGGTCTCGACCCTGCCCGGCATCCACGGCGAGCGGGTGGTGATGCGCGTGCTCGACAAGCAGGCCAGCCTGCTGGCGCTGGGCAACCTGGGCATGCCGGCAGCGGTGTTGCAGGGCCTGCGCAGTTGCCTGGCGCGGCCCAACGGCATCGTGCTGTCCACGGGGCCGACCGGTTCGGGCAAGACCACTACGTTGTACGCCAGCCTCAACAGCCTCAACGACGGCAGCCGCAATATCCTCACCGTCGAGGACCCGGTGGAATACGCAATCGCCGGCATCGGCCAGACTGCCATCAACCCGCGTGCCGGGCTGACCTTCGCCAGCGGCCTGCGCGCCATCCTGCGCCAGGACCCGGACGTGATCATGCTTGGCGAAATCCGCGACCAGGAGACCGCGCAGATCGCCGTGCAGGCAAGCCTCACCGGCCACCTGGTGTTGTCCACACTGCACACCAACAGTGCGGTGGGCGCGGTGACCCGCCTGCGCGACATGGGCATCGAACCGTTCCTGATCGCCTCGTGCCTGCGCGGCGTACTGGCCCAGCGCCTGGTGCGGCGCTTGTGCAGTTGCGCCGTGGCGCGCCCGCTGCAGCCGGCGGAACGTGACCTGTGGCCCGAGTTGGCGACTCTTGGCAGCAGCCACCACGCGGTGGGCTGTGAACAGTGCCAGGGCTGCGGTTATGTCGGGCGGCTGGGCCTGTATGAATTCATCGAACTGGACGCCGGGCTGATCGGCCTGCTGTACGACGGCGCCAGTGAACTGGCCATGCAGGACTACCTGGCCGAACGCCGGCAGAGCCTGGTGGCGATGGCCAGCGACTGCCTGGCTCGTGGCGAGACCAGCCTGGCCGAAGTCTTGCGCGTGGTGCAGGGCTGAGCCGTGCCGACCTATCGCTACCAGGCCGTCGACCTCGCCGGCAAGACCCGCAAGGCCAGCTTGCAGGCCGACAGCGAACGTCATGCTCGTCAGTTGTTGCGTGAGCAGGGGCTGTTCGCCCGCCGGTTGCAGCGCCTTGAGGCTGGCACCCGGCAACCCCGGCGCCAGCGCCTGAGTCGCGCCCAGCTGTGCGAGCTGACTCGTCAGCTGGCTACCTTGACCGGTGCAGGCATCCCTTTGGTCGATGCCCTGGCTACCTTGGAGCGGCAATTACGCCAGCCCGCCCTGCACAGTGTGCTGGTGGCCTTGCGCGGTTCGCTGGCTGAAGGCCTGGGCCTGGCCCGCAGTCTGGCGCGTCAGGGGGCACCGTTTGCTGGCCTGTACTGCGCGCTGGTCGAGGCCGGGGAGCGCTCCGGTCGCCTGGCCCAGGTGTTGACCCGTCTCGCCGACCACCTGGAGCAGGTACAACGACAACAGCACAAGGCTCGTACCGCGCTGATCTACCCCACTGTATTGGTGGGGGTGTCATTTGCCGTGGTAGTCGGCCTGATGACCTTCGTCGTACCCAGGCTCACCGAACAATTCGCCCACGCCGGGCAGAGCCTGCCGTTCATCACATCGCTGTTGATCGGCCTGAGCCAAGGGCTGGTGCAGGCCGGGCCCTGGCTGTCGGGGCTGGCCCTGTTGCTCGGCGTGCTTGGCGGCTGGTTGCTGCGCAAGCCACACTGGTGCCTGCGCCGCGACCAGTTGCTGCTACGCCTGCCACACATCGGCAGCCTGCTGCAGGTACTGGAAAGCGCGCGCCTGGCACGCAGCCTGGCGATTCTCTGCGGCAGCGGCGTGGTCCTGCTCGAAGCCCTGCAAGTGGCCACCGAAACCGTCGGCAACCGGCGTATCCGCCTGGCCATGGAGCAGGTGCGCCAGCAGGTGCAGGGCGGCACCAGCCTGCATCGCGCGCTGGATGCCAGCCAGCAATTCCCGCCGCTGCTGGTGAACATGGTGGGCAGCGGCGAAGCCAGCGGCACCCTGGCCGACATGCTCGAGCGCGTGGCGGATGACCAGGAGCGCGGTTTTGCCCGCCAGGTCGATACCGCCATGGCGCTGTTCGAACCCCTGATGATCCTGGTGATGGGCGCCGTGGTGCTGTTCATCGTGCTGGCGGTGCTGCTACCGATCATGCAACTCAACCAGGGCCTGCAACTGTGACGACAAGGAGTACTGCCATGCAGCATCGACGTAACCGCCAGCGCGGCTTCACCCTCATGGAAATCATGGTGGTCATCTTCATCATCGGTCTGCTGATTGCCGTGGTCGCGCCCAGCGTGCTGGGCAACCAGGACAAGGCCATGAAGCAGAAGGTGATGGCCGACCTGGCAACCCTGGAGCAGGCGCTGGACATGTATCGTCTGGACAACCTGCGGTTCCCCAGTAGCGAGCAGGGCCTGGCCGCGCTGGTGAAAAAGCCTGCCCATGAGCCGCTGCCACGGGCCTGGCGCAGTGACGGCTACGTGCGCCGTCTGCCGGAAGACCCTTGGGGCACCCCGTACCAGTACCGTATGCCCGGTGAGCATGGCCGGGTCGACATTTACTCGCTGGGCGCCGATGGCCTGCCGGGCGGCGAAGGCCAGGATGCCGACCTGGGTAACTGGGAGCTGTAAAGGGTGCGCCGTCAGCGGGGCTTCAGCCTGATCGAGCTGCTGGTGGTTCTGGCCATCGCCGGTCTTATGACCGGGCTGGCGGTGGCCGGGCTCGGCAACAGCCAGGCCAGTGTCGACCAGGCCCTGCAACGGCTGGCGACAGAGACCCGGGCGCAGGCCGCGCTGGCCCGGCATGCCGGGCAACTGCGCGGGTTGCGCTGGAATGGCCAGCGCCCGGAGTTCGTCCGGCGCGAGGGTAATGGCTGGGTGATTGTAGCGGTCGCCCTGGGCGACTGGCCCAAGGGCCTGCGCCCGGACTGGCCGGCCAGCCCGCAGCCGCGCCTGCTGTTCACCCCGCATGGCTGGGCGCAACCGGGTAACGTGCGCTGGCGCTGGGCCGATGGCAGCCAACAATGGGCATGGAGCCGCGATGGCCGCTTGCAGGTGGTGGTTGCCCCATGAAGCGCCGTCAGCGTGGTTTCACCCTGCTGGAAGTGACCGTGGCCTTGGCCATCGCCGCGGTGCTGGCGGTGATCACCAGCCAGGTCCTGCGCCAGCGCCTGGCGGTGCAGGACAACCTGCAGCAACACCGCCTTGGCCTGCTGTGCGCGCGCGAACTGCAAACCCGCTTTGCCGTCGAGCAGTACTGGCCAGCTGCACACCAGGTTGGCGGTGAACTGAGCCAGGGCGGCCAGCGCTGCCACTGGCAAATGCAACTGCGCCGTACCGGCGTACGCGACCTGCGTCGTGGCGAGCTGCTGTTGTTCGCCGACCGCGACCAGCGCCTGCCGCTAGGCCAGTACACCGTGTTCCTGGAGCGGCCATGAGTTACAGAAATCCTGAAGCTTGTGCGGTCCCTGTGGGAGCCGGTTTACCCGCGAAGCAGGCACCGCGGTGTATGGCACCGGCTTCGCCGGTGTTCGCGGGTGAACCCGCTCCCACAGGGGCGGCGTATACCCGTCAGCCCGGTATCCTGACGACGAAGCACCGCCAGGCCGGCCTGACCTTGATCGAGCTGATGGTCGCCCTGGCCCTTACCGCTGTGCTCGGCATCATGCTCGCTGCCCTGGTCAACAGCTGGCTCAAGGTCCGCGAACGCCTGCAGGTCACCACCCAGGAAACTTCGGTGCTGGACTTCTGTCTGGCCCTGGAGCGTCGCTTCGACAGCCCGGTAATGCGCCGTGTCTACGACCAGCGCCTGCCCCTGGCCAGCCGCTGGCTGGACTGGCAACCGGCAAGCAAGCAGTTGCTCTGGGTCGCCATGACCGGCATGCCGGAAGCCGAAGGCGGCTCGCGCCTGCAGCGCCAGCGCCTGCGCTTCGAGGCCCGCGAGCAGCGCCTGCTGCTGGAAACCTCGGCCGACCTCTACGCCGCCGCCGCTCCACGCTGGGTCCAGCGCGACCGGCTCGACCGGGTCAGCGCCATGAATGTTCTTTATTACCAGGGCGGCCGCTGGCTGGCCTGGCCTTCCGACCAACCTGCGCACCCCGGTCGTGGCGTGCGTCTGGAACTGCAGCGTGACGGAGCACCCTATGTTTGCACCTTCGCCCTCCCGTGGGGGCGCTCATGAAGTTTGAATGGGGGCGGCGCACCCCGGCCCAGTCGTGGCTGTTGCTGCGACCGGGCGTTGTCTGGCACTGGGCGCTGGCCGAGGGCGGCCTTGTGCAACGCCAAGGGCAGGGCGAGCCCCCGGGGAACCTGCAGGCCCGTGTGGCGTTGGTCCTGCCTGCCGAGGCCTGCAGCCATTTCCGTGTGCCGGCACCGCCTGGGCTCAAGCGTGAAGAGTGGCCGCTGTTGCTCGAAGACCGCTTGCTGCAGGCCCCCGATGAAGTGACATGCGCCTGCCTGGGTCGCGACCCCGGTCATCTTCGGTTATTGGTGGTGGCCCGCCAGCAACTGGACGACTGGCGCGGGCAGTGTGCCGAATGGGGGTTGCAGGTGGCGCGTTGCTGGGCGGAGCTGCAGTTGCTGCCTCCCCCCGAGGCTGGCCGTGCCTGGCAATGGCAGCGCACACCGGGCATGTCCCTGTACAAAAGTCTGGCCGAAGGCGCGCAGGAGCACTGGCTGGCCTGGCCGGATGCACTGGGCGAAGTACCACGGCAACCGTGGGCGGGGCTGCAAAAGGTCGCGCTGAGTGGCGACTGGCCCAGTACGTTGGTACCGCTCGATACATTGCCCGGCCTGTTCGAGCGTACCCGCAAGGTGCGCTCGCTGCCGGTGGTTTCCCGGCCGCAGCAACGGCTGTTCGCTACCTGCCTGGTACTGGCTGCCGTCTGGGGCGGGTTATGGTTGAGCCAACAGTGGCGCCAGGCGCAACTCTGGCGCAGCCAGGTCACTGCTGTGGTTGGTGAGCAGGCCAGCCCCCGGCCTGCTGCGCAGGCCCTCAAGCGCCTGCGCGAAAGTGAGCTGCAACAGCACCTGCGCACGCGCCAGCTCGAAGACCTGCAGGCGGCGTTGCAGGCCTGGCTGCGTGACCACCCCGGCTGGCGCCTGCAAGCGGTGCGCTTCGATGGCCAGCGCTGGCACCTGCGGCTGGAGGGCGAGGGCAGTGCGCCGCCATGGAGCGACATGGCTACAGCTGCCGGGGCCTCCGTCCAGGTGCAAGATGGCCAAGTGGTGTTTGACCTCGGAGCAGCCTCATGAACCGGGACTGGCTACAGCGTCATCGTCTGAAGTTTGCCTGGGCACTGATTGCTTTGTTGCTGGCCTTCCTTGCCCTGCGCGCAGGCCTTGCGCAATGGCGCGAGCTCAGCCAGTGGCGCGGGCTGGCCGAACAGGCTGCCAGCCTGCAGCGCGGCCCGGGGTTGAACCTGGAGCGGCTACGCCAGTCGGCCCAGGCGCGGCAGATCGAACTGGCCGAGGTCGATGCGCAGGGCAAGACCTGGCAACTGCATGGGCAGGTAGCCGACGAGCGCGTGCTGCAAGGCTGGTTGCAAAGTCTGCGTGCAGAAGGTGTACAGCTACTGCAATGGGGGCTGGAGCAGGATGCCAAGGGCATGCGCTTCGACCTGGTGGTGCAGCCATGAGCCGCAAGGGAATGGGGTGGGTTGTACTGGTATTCGTGCTGTCGGTAGTGGTTGAGCTTCCGGCCTGTTGGGTGGTGCGTGCGTTCGGCCTGCCAGTGCGTGATGCCAGTGGCAGTCTCTGGCAAGGCCAGGCCCAACAGTTGGGCCCGGTCGGGCCTTTGCACTGGGCGGTACAGCCTTGGCGCTTGCAGGCGAGTGCGCAGCTGGGCTTTCAGGGCCAGGCTTGGCAGTTGCGTGCCGAAGGCTGGCCTTGGCGCTGGCGGCTCGACGCCTCTGCGGTGGGCGCCCAGGCGACCGTTCCGACGGATTACCGCCTGGCGGGTCAGTGGCAGGGGGCATTGCGAATTCAGGGGGCAGGGCGCCAATGCCATGCCAGCGAAGGTCGCATAACGGTAACCGACCTTGCCCTGAGCGAGCCCTGGTCGCTCGGCCTGGGGCAGGGCTGGCTGGAGATGGACTGCCAAAACGGCTGGGGCCTGCGCGGGCAGTTGGTGCAGCAGGGGCAGCATCAACTGGCCGTGGATGCCGACCTGCCAGGGCGCCGGGCGCAGGTAGTGTTCGAGTTGCAGCCGGAGGCGGCGCTGACACCCTTGCTGCGCGGGGCGCAGTGGCTTGGGCCGCAGGCGTTGGCCGGGCAGCGAGACTTGCGCTGGTAAGGGGAAATGCGTGGAGATTGCATGGAGGCTGGGAGGTGATCGGCTTGAGTCTTGAGTGGGGGCGCAAATCGAGCGCCGCCCGCGCGGCGCTTCGCGGGACAAGCCCGCTCCCACATTTGTTGCAACGTGGCCATGCCTGTGGGAGAGGCGTTGTCAGCCTGGGTGCATGGCTTGAGACAGGTGATGCGGCAGCAATGCCAACTCAGAAATCCAGTCAACCCACCAAGGCTGGCAACCATGGCCTGACAGGTTCGGCACGTTGCAACAAATGTGGCCATGCCTGTGGGAGAGGCGTTGTCAGCCTGGGTGCATGGCTTGAGACAGGTGATGCGGCAGCAATGCCAACTCAGAAATCCAGTCAACCCACCAAGGCCGGCAACCATGGCCTGACAGGTTCGGCACGTTGCAACAAATGTGGGAGCGGGCTTGTCCCGCGAAGCGCCGCGCGGGCGGCGCTCGATCGTGCAGGCGCCGGAAATGCTCCGACAAACCTCAAGGCCGGATCTCGATCAACGTCCCATCCCGCACCAGGTCCCATACTTCCTGCATGTCACGGTTACGCATGGCAATGCAGCCATCGGTCCAGTCCAGGGTATGGAAGTACCACTCCGGGTACTCGTCGTTGATCGGTGTGCCATGAATCATGATCATGCTGCCGGCGCTCACCCCTTCACGGGTGGCACGGGCGGAATCGGCGATATTCGGGTAGTTGATATGTATGGCCAGGTTGAAGCGGTCGCTCTGCTTGCGCCAGTCCAGCCAGTACAGGCCCTCGGGGGTTTTCTTGTCGCCCTCGCGCTCCTTGGCGCCCTTGGGCTGCTTGCCCAGCGAGATGCGGTAGGTCTTCAGCGGTTCGCCACGGCTGATCAACTGCAGGCGGCGCTCGGACTTGATCACCAGCACCTTGTCGATCAGCGGTTGCATGGCCTGCTGCGAAGGAGACGGGGTTTGTGCCACCGGCTGGGGCTTGCGAATGATGGTCTCGGTGAAGGCCGCCTGGGACACCGAGGTAACGCAAAGGCAGAAAAGGGCGAACAACCAGCGCATGTAACGGTATCCCTGAAGGCTTCTAGGTAGTGGTCGAGACGTTCATCGGCGGCAGGTATTCATGGCCTATGGGGTAGTGCTGCCCGATGCGGTCGCGATAGTAGCATTCTAGTGTGCGAGTGACGGTGCGGAAAGCCAGCTCGCCCCAAGGTATCTCATGTTCTTCGAACAGCCGCACCTCCAGGCTTTCGACACCGACAGCGAAATCGAGGTCTGCCAGCTCGGCGCGGAAGAACACGTGCACCTGGTTGATGTGTGGCAGATCGAACAGCTGGTACAGGTTCATGCTGCCGACCCGGGCGCAGGCCTCCTCGACGGTTTCGCGACGGGCCGCTTGGTCGAGCGTTTCGCCGTTTTCCATGAAACCGGCAGGCAGGGTCCAGAAGCCACGGCGTGGCTCGATGGCGCGCCGGCACAGCAGCACCTGGCTACCCCAAGTCGGCAACACGCCGGCGACGATGTTGGGGTTCTGGTAGTGGATGGTCTGGCAACACTCGCAGACATACCGCAGGCGGCTGTCGCCCTCGGGGATCCGCTGAGTGACCGGCTGGCCGCACGCGCTGCAGAATTTCATGTGTCGTTCCTTTTGCTTCGGGCTATCTTGGCGCGCCGGCCGGGCCGCCGCAAGCGCGCGGGGCTTGGGTGCATCGCGCCTTTGGTGCATCATGCAAGGCAGGCCTTGGATACGAGCGTGCGCAATGCTGGACGAGCTACTTCGCCGAATGAGCAACCACCAACCCGCATCACTGGAAACCGACCGACGGTTCCCCGAAGCGGCGGTCCTTTTGCCCATTACCCGCAGCGAAGCACCCGAGCTGGTCCTGACCCTGCGCGCCAAGGGCCTGTCCACCCACGGAGGCGAAGTGGCCTTTCCCGGTGGCCGCCGCGACCCCGAAGACCCGGACCTGGTGTTCACCGCGCTACGTGAAGCCGAGGAAGAAATCGGCCTGCCACCAGGCCTGGTCGAAGTGATCGGCCCGCTCAGTCCGCTGATTTCCCTCCATGGCCTGAAAGTGACGCCATTCGTCGGGCTTATCCCCGATTTTGTCGAATACCGCGCCAATGATGCCGAGATCGCGGCAGTATTCACCGTGCCGCTGGAGTTCTTCCGCCAGGACCCGCGCGACCATACCCACCGTATCGATTACCAGGGGCGCAGCTGGTATGTGCCCAGCTATCGCTATGGCGAATACAAGATCTGGGGTTTGTCGGCGATCATGATCGTCGAACTGGTCAATCTGCTGTTCGATGCCGGCATCAGCCTGCACCAGCCCCCTGAGCGTTACATCGAAAACTGAGCGGGGCCAACCCGTCGTCTGCGTTTGCAGCCTGAGGAGCAAGCATGAAATACCGCCTGGGCGACCTGCGGGTCGAGAGCCACCCTACCAGTTGGGCCGCACCCAACGCCACGCTGATCGGCAAGGTGCGCCTGCAGGCCAATGCCAGCGTATGGTTTGGCGCGGTGCTGCGCGGGGACAACGAGCTGATCGACATTGGCGAGGGCAGCAACGTGCAGGATGGTACGGTGATGCACACAGACATGGGCTCGCCGCTGACCTTGGGCAAGGGCGTGACCGTTGGTCACAACGCCATGCTGCATGGCTGCACGGTGGGCGACTACAGCCTGGTTGGTATCAATGCGGTGATCCTCAATGGTGCGCGCATCGGCAAGCACTGCATCATTGGCGCCAATGCGTTGATTGCAGAAGGTAAGGAGATTCCCGACGGCTCGCTGGTAATGGGCTCGCCGGGCAAGGTGGTGCGTGAGCTGACTGAACAGCAGAAGCGCATGCTCGAAGCCAGTGCCGCGCATTACATGCACAATGCCCAGCGTTATGCACGGGAGTTGGTGGTTGACGATGAGTGATGTCGTAGAGCGGCCGGTGGCCTCGCCGTGCGTGAGCATCTGTGCACTGGACGAGCAGGATATCTGCACCGGTTGCCAGCGAACCGTGGCGGAAATCAGCCGCTGGGGGCGGATGGACAACGACGAGCGCCGGGCTGTGCTCAAGCGTTGCCATGAAAGGGCCGTGGAGGCCGGCCTCATCCTGTAGGCTGACGCGCCCCCCTGTAGGAGCAGCCTTGTGCTGCGAAGAGGCCAGCAAGGCAAAAGGTGATCGTTCGCAGATATGGCCTCTTCGCAGCGTAAGGCTGCTCCTACATGTCCTGTGCATGGCTTGAGGTCGGTGCCTGCGGGTTTACCCGCGAACAAGCCAGCGGTAATCTGTGCGGCTTGCCCACAGACCACCCGCCAATGTTCTATCTGATTGCCTACATCAGCAGCGTAGTGCTGATCAACTACGCCTTCTCCAGCGCACCACACCTGGACATCATCTGGTCCGCCTGGGGTGGCCTGGTGTTCATCCTGCGCGACATGGTGCAGACTCGCTTCGGCCATGGCGCCCTGGTCGCCATGTTGGTGGCGCTGGTGCTGTCCTATGTCACCTCGGAGCCAGCCATCGCCCTGGCCAGCGCTACCGCGTTCTTCATTTCCGAACTGATCGACTGGCTGGTGTTCAGCGTTACCCGCCGACCGCTGCGCGACCGCCTGTGGCTGAGCTCGGCACTGAGCATCCCGGTGGACACCTTCATCTTCTTCGGCATGATCGGCGCCCTGACCCCAGCCGTGATCGGCACCGCCATGGCCTCGAAATTCGCCGGTGTCACCGCCGTGTGGCTGGCCATGGCATTTCGCGCCCGGCGGGCCGCCGTGACGGGTTGATGGTGTAGAATAGCGGTCCTTTTTCAGCGGGCGGCGCCAAGCCTGGTGCGGCCCCGGACGCCTCGAGGACCTGAAATGACCCGTATCGGAACCCCCTTGTCGCCCACCGCGACACGTGTACTGCTCTGCGGCTGTGGCGAGCTGGGCAAGGAAGTGGTGATCGAGCTGCAGCGCCTGGGCGTCGAAGTGATCGCCGTCGATCGCTACGCCAATGCCCCGGCAATGCAGGTGGCGCACCGCAGCCACGTGGTCAACATGCTCGATGGCGTGGCCCTGCGCGCGGTGATCGAGGCCGAGAAGCCGCACTACATCGTCCCTGAAATCGAAGCCATCGCCACCGCCACCTTGGTCGAGCTGGAAAACGAAGGTTTCAACGTGGTGCCGACCGCCCGCGCCACCCAGCTCACCATGAACCGTGAAGGCATCCGCCGCCTGGCCGCCGAAGAGCTGGACCTGCCAACCTCGCCGTACCACTTCGCTGACACCTACGAAGACTACGCCAAGGCCGTGGCCGATGTCGGCTACCCATGCGTGGTCAAACCGGTAATGAGCTCGTCGGGCAAGGGCCAGAGCCTGTTGCGCAGCGATGCCGACCTGCAGAAGTCGTGGGACTACGCCCAGGAAGGCGGCCGCGCCGGCAAAGGCCGGGTCATCGTCGAGGGCTTCATCGACTTCGAATACGAAATTACCCTGCTGACCGTGCGCCACGTCGGCGGTACTACCTTCCTTGAGCCAGTCGGCCATCGTCAGGAGAAGGGTGACTACCAGGAGTCGTGGCAGCCGCAGGCCATGAGCCCGAAGGCGCTGGCCGAGTCGCAGCGGGTGGCCAAGGCGGTCACCGATGCCCTGGGCGGTCGTGGCCTGTTTGGCGTGGAACTGTTCGTGAAGGGCGACCAGGTGTGGTTCAGCGAAGTCTCGCCACGCCCGCATGACACCGGCCTGGTGACCCTGATCTCCCAGGACCTGTCGCAGTTTGCCCTGCATGCCCGCGCCATTCTCGGCCTGCCGATTCCGGCAGTGCGCCAGTTCGGCCCTTCGGCTTCGGCGGTGATCTTGCCTGAGGGGCAGTCGCAGCAGACCAGCTTTGCCAACCTGGGTGCGGCGCTGAGCGAGCCGGATACCGCCATTCGCCTGTTCGGCAAGCCGGAAATCAACGGTACCCGCCGCATGGGCGTGTGCCTGGCGCGTGACGAGTCGGTCGAACTGGCGCGTGCCAAGGCGACCCGTGCTGCGCAGGCGGTCAAGGTCGAGTTCTGATCCGATTGGGGCTGCGTTGCAGCCCATTCGCAGCACAAGGCTGCTCCTACAAGGGCAACGCATCCCCCTGTAGGAGCAGCCTTGTGCTGCGAATGGGGCGCAGGGCGCCCCCAACTGTTCAAAGTTCGGTATTGCGGGTCTCTTTCAGGCACAGCACGGCAATCAAGCTGATCACCGCCGCCACCGACACATAACCCCCCACCCAGCTCAACCCACCCATGCTCACCAGCTTCTGGGCAAAGAACGGTGCCGCTGAGGCGCCGACGATGCCGCCCAGGTTATACGCCGCCGAAGCGCCGGTATAACGCACGTGGGTCGGGAACAGTTCAGGCAGCAGTGCCCCCATCGGCGCAAAAGTCACGCCCATCAGGAACAGCTCGATGGCCAGGAACAGCGCCACGCCTGCGGTCGACCCCGAAGTCAGCAGCGGCTCCATGGTAAAGCCCGAGGCCACCGCCAGCAGGCCGCCGACGATCAGCACCGGTTTGCGCCCGTAGCGGTCGCTGAGCCAGGCCGACAGTGGTGTGGCCAGGGCCATGAACACCACCGCAAAGCACAGCAGGCCAAGGAACGTCTCGCGGCTGTAACCCAGTGTGGTCACGCCATAGCTCAGCGAGAACACCGTGGAGATATAGAACAGTGCGTAGCACACCACCATCGCTGCTGCGCCCAGCAGGGTCGGCAGCCAGTATCTGGAAAACAGGTCGACCACCGGCATTTTCACCCGCTCGTGGCGCGCGACAGCCTTGGCGAATACCGGGCTTTCTTCAAGCTTCAGGCGTACATACAGGCCCACCAGTACCAGCGCGGCGCTGAGCAGGAATGGAATGCGCCAGCCCCATTCGCGGAACTGCTCGTCGCTGAGCACCAGGGCCAGGGTCAGGAACAGGCCGTTGGCGGCCAGGAAACCGATCGAAGGGCCCAGTTGCGGGAACATGCCGAACCAGGCGCGCTTGCCTTCCGGCGCGTTCTCGGTGGCCAGCAAGGCCGCGCCACCCCATTCGCCACCCAGGCCCAGGCCTTGGCCAAAGCGCAGCAGGCAGAGGATGATCGGTGCCCATACACCAATGCTGTCATAGCCCGGCAGCACGCCGATGGCTGTGGTGGACACGCCCATCAGCAGCAGCGAGGCGACCAGGGTCGACTTGCGGCCGATACGGTCGCCAAAGTGGCCGAACAGTGCCGAGCCCAGCGGGCGCGCCAGGAAGGCGATACCGAAGGTGAGGAAGGCCGCCAGCATCTGCGCGGTACCCGACCCGGACGGGAAGAACACCGGGCCGATCACCAGGGCGGCGGCAGTGGCATAGACGTAGAAATCGTAGAACTCGATGGCGGTACCGATGAAGCTGGCGGTGGCTACCCGCGCGGGCGAGTTGACCGGTGCGGCAGGCGCTTCGGCATAGGTGCTGCTGGTTGTCATTGAATAGGTCCCTGACAGTCTGGTCCGGCTCCATGGGGTCAGCCTCGCGGCGTGCAATGCAAAAGGGCAGGCACGGTGGCGCGGGCGCCGGAGCGTTTTGTTTTTGTGTGCGCCCGACTGACGATAGCCCAAGGGGGGTAGGGGCGGAGGCGGGCACTGTTCGGGGTGTTGAAACAGGGCCGCAGGGCGTGTCAGTGGAGCGGACTGGCCGTGGGGCGCCGGGTGCGGGTAGCAGGCGGGACGGCGGGGCTGGGTAAGCGTGACCCGAGTATAGCTATCGGGTCACGGTCCACACCAGTACCTTGCTGGCACAATTGTCCTCTGTTTCGAGGATTTCCAGGCGATAGCGGCCGATCTTCAGGCAAACGGCGCTTTCCGGGATGCTTTCCAGCGCTTCGGTGACCAGCCCGTTGAGGGTTTTCGGCCCGCCGTCGCAGGGCAGGTGCCAGCCCAGGCTGCGGTTGATCTCGCGCAGCGAAGCGGTGCCGTCGATGACGAAGGTGCCATCGGGCTGCGGGTGCACGTGGGGGTTGTCCAGGCTGTGTTCATCCTCGAACTCGCCAACGATCTCTTCGAGGATGTCTTCCAGGGTGACGATGCCCAGCACTTCGCCGTACTCGTCCACCACTACGCCCAGGCGGCGCTGCTGCTTGTGGAAGTTCAGCAGCTGCATTTGCAGGGGCGTGCTCTCCGGCACGAAATAGGGCTCGTAGCAGGCGCCGAGCAGCGCCTCCAGGGTCAGCTCGGCCTTGGGCAACAGGTGGCTGATCAGCTTGGTGTTGAGGATTGCTTCAACCTGGTTGATGTCGCTGTGGTACACCGGCAGGCGGGTGTGGCGGCTGACGATCAGTTGTTCGATGATGCGCTCGATCGGCTCGTCGAGGCTGATGCCGTCCACTTCGTTACGCGGTACCAGGATGTCGTTGACGGTCATCTTGTCCAGTGACTGCAGGCCGTCCAGTATGCCGTGGCGCGGCGCTTCGTGTTCCTCGTCCTCGTCGAAGTCATCGGCTTCCTGCGGGTGCAGTGCCACGGCCGTGGCTTGCGCACGGAACGGACGCAATATCAGCTTGGCAACGCCATCCAGCAGGCAGGCCAGCGGTTGCAGCAGGGCGAGGGGGACTTTCAGCAGGCTGGCGCCGAGGCTGACGAATGCCTGCGGGTTGCGCCGGGCCAGACGCCGCGGCAGGTATTCGGCAAACACCAGCAAGGTGAGGGTGGCGGCCAACCCGGCCAGCCAGAAGCCCTGCTCGCCACTATGGCGCTGGCCGACCAGGCAAGCCAGGCCCAGCACCAGCAGTTTGCCCAGGCTGGCGCACAGCACCAGGGCCTGGGCTGGCAGCACGGGCTGGCCATCCTCGCCGGCGCGCAGCGCGCCATTGAGTTGCAGGCGGGCGGCATCCACCGCGGTGAACAGCGCCGACCACAACAGCGCCAGTGCCAGGGTGCCGAATAGCGGTGCGTACGGCAGGGTATCCATGGGCGGCCGTCAGATATGCAGGATAAATTCGCGAACCAGCTTGCTGCCGAAATAGGCCAGCATCAGCAGGCAGAAACCGGCCAGCGTCCAGCGGATGGCCTTGTGGCCACGCCAGCCCAGGCGGGTGCGGCCCCACAACAGTACGCTGAACACTACCCAGGCGACACAGGCCAGCAGGGTCTTGTGTGCCAGGTGCTGGGCGAACAGGTTGTCCAGGAACAGCCAGCCAGAGATCAGCGACAGCGACAGCAGGCACCAGCCGGCCCAGAGGAAGCCGAACAGCAGGCTTTCCATGGTTTGCAGCGGCGGGAAATTGCGGATCAGCCCGGACGGATGCTTGTTCTTCAACTGGCGGTCCTGTAGCAGCAGCAGTAGCGCCTGGAACACCGCGATGGTGAACAGCCCGTAGGCCAGGATCGACAGCAGGATATGCGCAAGGATACCCGGTTCTTCGTTGACCAGCGGCACCGTGCCGGGGGGCGCGAACTGGGCCAGCAGCGCAGTCACCGCGCCCAGCGGGAACAGCAGCACCAGCAGGTTTTCTACAGGTATGCGCAAGCAGGCCAGCAGAGTCAGGGCGATGACCGCCACGGCGATCAGGCTGGCGGCACTGAAGAAGTCCAGGCTCAGGCCCAGAGGTGTGATCAGCTGGAAGAACAGCGCACCGGCCTGGGCGAGTACCGCCAAGGCACCCAGCAGGGCAAGCAGGCGCTTGTCGGCCTTGCGGTTCTGGGCAAGGTAAGAGCCCTGGTAGATGGCCGCAGCTATATATAGGCCGGCGGCGATCAGGTTGGGGATGAGGCTGGGTGAGGAGAACATAAGTCCTGGTTGGCGAGCCTTAAAGAGACGGAGTTTGGCATAGATCGCGCTGGTCTAGGAAGACTGGCAGACCGCGGTGCGGCATTCGCGAGTGAACCCGCTCCTACAGGTACGGCGCCGGTTTCGAATGTGGTGCAGACCCTGTGGGAGCGGGTTCACCCGCGAAGAGGCCGGCGCAGCCACCGATTATCTACCATACCGCCGCCAAGGTGTGCGCCGCCGTCGCACTTCGCTATAATCGCCGCCTTGCTGTGCCCGGCGGGTATGCATTCCCCCTGGGCGCCTGACAAACCTCGGCTTTTACTCGGCCTGAAAGGATCACCATGTTCGAAAACCTGACCGACCGCCTGTCACAGACGCTGCGCCATGTCACCGGCAAGGCCAAGCTGACCGAAGACAACATCAAGGACACGCTGCGCGAAGTGCGCATGGCCCTGCTCGAGGCCGACGTTGCCCTGCCGGTGGTCAAGGATTTCGTCAACAGCGTCAAGGACCGTGCAGTCGGCACCGAAGTGTCGCGCAGCCTGACCCCGGGCCAGGCGTTCGTGAAGATCGTCCAGGCCGAGCTGGAAAGCCTGATGGGTGCGGCCAACGAAGACCTCGCGCTGAACGCCGCCCCGCCCGCCGTAGTGTTGATGGCTGGTCTGCAGGGTGCCGGTAAGACCACCACCGCCGGCAAGCTGGCGCGCTTCCTCAAGGAGCGCAAGAAGAAGAGCGTGATGGTGGTGTCCGCTGACGTCTACCGTCCGGCGGCGATCAAGCAGCTGGAAACCCTCGCCAACGACATCGGCGTCACCTTCTTCCCGTCCGACATCAGCCAGAAGCCGGTGGCCATCGCCGAAGCGGCCATCCGCGAAGCCAAGCTGAAGTTCATCGACGTGGTCATCGTCGATACCGCCGGCCGTCTGCACATCGACGCCGACATGATGGACGAGATCAAGGCGCTGCACGCCGCGGTCAAGCCGATCGAGACCCTGTTCGTGGTCGATGCCATGACCGGCCAGGACGCCGCCAACACCGCCAAGGCGTTTGGCGAGGCGCTGCCGCTGACCGGCGTGGTGCTGACCAAGGTCGATGGTGACGCTCGTGGCGGTGCCGCGCTGTCGGTACGAGCCATCACCGGCAAACCGATCAAGTTCATCGGTATGGGCGAGAAGACCGAAGCCCTCGAACCGTTCCACCCCGACCGCGTCGCCTCGCGCATTCTCGGCATGGGGGACGTGCTCAGCCTGATCGAACAGGCCGAACAGAACATCGACAAGGCCAAGGCCGACAAGCTGGCCAAGAAGCTGAAGAAGGGCAAGGGCTTCGATCTCGAAGACTTCCGTGACCAGCTGCAGCAGATGAAGAACATGGGCGGCCTCGGCGGCCTGATGGACAAGCTGCCGAGCATCGGTGGGGTCAACCTGTCGCAGATGGGCAACGCCCAGGGCGCGGCCGAGAAGCAGTTCAAGCAGATGGAAGCGATCATCAACTCCATGACGCCGGCCGAGCGCCGTGATCCTGAGTTGATCAGCGGCTCGCGCAAGCGCCGAATCGCCATTGGCTCCGGCACTCAGGTGCAGGACGTCGGCCGCTTGATCAAGCAGCACAAGCAAATGCAGAAGATGATGAAGAAATTCTCCGCCAAGGGCGGCATGGCCAAGATGATGCGCGGCCTGGGCGGGATGCTGCCAGGTGGCGGCATGCCGAAGCTGTAAACCCTATTCCGGGTGCATGCCGTTTGTCCGGCAGGCGCCCAGAACCCCCGCTGTGGCGGGGCAACGGCCGCGGATTTCGCGGCTCAACCGGCAGATCTGGACGGTAGGGCAGGGCCTTGCCGAAAAAGTCATTTGCAAATGTCCGTGTATTCCCCGAGAATATGCGGCCTTTTGGGCACCCGTGTGCCTATTTGGCATTCAGATTTGCAGTACCAGCTGCTGTATCAACTGCAGCACCGACTATAGGAACGATGTTCACATGGTAACCATTCGTCTGGCCCGTGGCGGCTCGAAAAAGCGCCCTTTCTACCACCTGACCGTGACCAACTCGCGTAACGCCCGTGACGGCCGTTTCGTTGAGCGCGTAGGTTTCTTCAACCCGATCGCTGCTGGCGCCGAAGTCAAGCTGTCGGTCAACCAAGAGCGCGTCAACTACTGGCTGAGCCAGGGTGCACAGCCGTCTGAGCGCGTTGCTCAGCTGCTGAAGGACGCTGCCAAGGCTGCTGCCTGAGTAGTATGAACGCGACGCCAGAAAAGGCTGACGACCTCATCGTCGTTGGCAAGATTTTTTCGGTTCACGGCGTTCGCGGCGAGGTGAAGGTGTATTCCTTTACCGATCCGATTGAAAACCTGTTGGATTATCCGCGCTGGACGCTTCGGCACGAAGGCAAGGTAAAGCAGGTCGAGCTGGTCAACGGTCGTGGCTCCCAGAAGGGCCTGGTCGTGAAGCTGAAAGGCCTCGATGATCGCGATGAAGCCCGTCTTCTGAGCGGTTACGAAATCTGCATCCCGCGGAGCCTTTTGCCCAACCTGGCTGCTGACGAGTACTACTGGTACCAGTTGGTGGGCCTGAAGGTCATCAACCAGGACGAACAACTGTTCGGCAAGGTCGATCACCTGTTGGAGACCGGTGCGAACGATGTAATGGTGGTCAAGCCCTGCGCTGGCAGCCTGGATGATCGCGAGCGTTTGTTGCCCTACACGGCGCAATGTGTGCTCGACGTCGACCTGGAAGCAGGCGTGATGCGGGTTGAATGGGACGCGGACTTCTAAACGATGGGTAACCTTCGCGTAGATGTCATCACGTTGTTCCCCGAGATGTTCTCGGCCATCACGGAGTACGGCATTACCAGCCGCGCGGTGAAACAGGGGTTGCTTCAGGTGACTTGCTGGAACCCGCGGGACTACACCACAGATCGTCACCACACGGTGGATGATCGGCCGTTTGGCGGTGGTCCGGGCATGGTGATGAAAATCAAGCCTCTGGAAGACGCCCTGGTTAGCGCCAGGCAAGCGACCGGAGCAACGGCGAAGGTGATCTACCTGTCGCCACAAGGCCGCAAGCTGACCCAGCAGGCGGTCAAAGGCCTGGCCGAACAGGAATCGTTGATCCTGATCGCCGGTCGTTATGAAGGCATCGACGAGCGCTTTATCGAGGCTCATGTCGATGAGGAGTGGTCGATTGGCGACTATGTGCTTTCCGGTGGCGAGCTGCCGGCCATGGTACTGATCGATGCGGTTACACGGCTGCTGCCCGGAGCTTTAGGGCATGTGGACTCGGCGGAAGAAGATTCCTTCACCGACGGTCTGCTCGATTGCCCGCACTACACCCGACCTGAGGTGTATGCGGATCAGCGTGTTCCCGACGTGTTGCTAAGTGGCAACCATGCACACATCCGGCGTTGGAGAATGAAGCAGTCCCTTGGTAGGACCTTCGAACGACGCGCCGATCTTCTGGAAAGTCGCTCGCTTTCTGGAGAAGAGAAGAAGCTGCTCGAGGAATATCTCCGCGAGCGGGACGATAGTTAAACGTATCGATGGTGGATCACGTATCCATCTTAGGAGCACAGCATGACCAACAAGATCATCCAGCAGCTCGAAGCCGAGCAGATGAGCAAGGAAATCCCGACCTTCGCACCAGGCGACACCGTTGTCGTCCAGGTTAAAGTGAAGGAAGGCGAGCGTTCCCGTCTGCAGGCATTCGAAGGCGTCGTTATCGCCAAGCGTAACCGCGGTCTGAACAGCGCCTTCACCGTGCGCAAGATCTCCAGCGGCGTTGGCGTAGAGCGTACCTTCCAGACCTACAGCCCGCAAATCGACAGCCTGGCCGTGAAACGTCGTGGTGACGTGCGTAAAGCCAAGCTGTACTACCTGCGCGACCTGTCCGGCAAAGCCGCTCGCATCAAGGAAAAACTGTCCTGAGTGCAGTTTGCCCGGTGGCCGAGGCCGCCTAGCGAGAAAAAGCAGCCTTCGGGCTGCTTTTTTGCTTTTTGCCCCCCGAAGATGTGATTGCCATGACTACCCGAGACCAGGAAATCCTGCGCCGTACCGAACTGTCGGTGACCCGCGTGACCAAGGCGGTGTTCCCCAGCACCACCAACCACCACAACACCCTGTTTGGCGGCACCGCCCTGGCCTGGATGGACGAAGTGTCGTTCATCGCCGCCACGCGCTTCTGCCGCCTGCCGCTGGTGACCGTGTCGACCGACCGCATCGACTTCAAGCACCCGATCCCGGCGGGCTCGATCGTGGAGTTGGTGGGGTCGGTCATCAAGGTGGGTAATACCAGCTTGCAGGTGCAGGTGGATGTGTTTGTCGAGAACATGTACCTGGATGGGCGCGAGCGAGCGATCCATGGGGTGTTCAGCTTCGTCGCCATCGACGAGGACAAGCGCCCGGTGCCGGTTTTGCCCCAGGCCTGAGTTCGCTCCCACAGGGATCGCACATACCTCGAGGGCGGTGATATCCCTGTGGGAGCGGCTTTAGCCGCGAAGAGGCCAGTACAGACAACAATTATGCTGCTGTGAAACACTAAGCCACCTCCAACACCCAGCAGCCCCCGAATGCCCGCCCTGGACCACCCCCTGATCGACCAGTTCCTCGACGCCCTGTGGCTTGAAAAGGGCCTGTCCGAAAACACCCGCGTGTCCTACCGCAGCGACCTGGCCCTGTTCAACGGCTGGCTGCAGGAACATTCGGTATCCTTGCCCGACGCCGGCCGCGACCTGATTCTCGACCACCTGGCCTGGCGCCTCGACCAAGGCTACAAACCGCGCTCCACGGCACGCTTCCTGTCCGGCCTGCGCGGCTTCTTCCGCTACCTGCTGCGGGAAAAGCTGGTGGCCATCGACCCAACCCTGCAAGTCGACATGCCGCAACTGGGCAAGCCGCTGCCCAAGTCGCTGTCCGAAGCCGACGTCGAAGCCTTGCTGCAGGCCCCTGACCTGGGCGAAGCCATCGGCCAGCGTGATCGCGCCATGCTCGAAGTGCTCTATGCCTGCGGCCTGCGGGTTACCGAACTGGTCAGCCTGACCCTCGACCAGGTCAACCTGCGCCAGGGCGTGCTGCGGGTGATGGGCAAGGGCAGCAAGGAGCGCCTGGTGCCCATGGGCGAAGAGGCGGTGCTATGGCTGCAGCGCTACCTGCGTGATGGCCGCGCGGAGCTGCTCAATGGCCGCCCCAGCGACGTCTTGTTCCCCAGCCAGCGCGGCGAGCAGATGACCCGGCAAACCTTCTGGCATCGCATCAAGCACCATGCCCGAGTCGCCGGAATCGACAAGCCGCTGTCGCCGCACACCCTGCGCCATGCCTTCGCCACTCATCTGCTCAACCACGGCGCAGACCTGCGCGTGGTACAGATGCTGCTGGGCCACAGTGACCTGTCGACCACGCAGATCTACACCCATGTCGCCAAGGCCCGCTTGCAGCAACTGCATGCCCAGCACCATCCGCGTGGATGAATGTTTTTCATGTTCCGCCGACCGGCCCTTGCAAGGCCCTTCACCGGTGGTTTGATGTGGTAGGCTTGGGCGGTTTGCACCAAGGGCCGCACAGTCACCGCGTATTTTCCGCAGGTGGCGCCCTCCGGCCCCTGTCCGCCTTCAGGAGTTCCCATGCGCGTGACCCAGTTTTTCGCCGCCGCCGCGTTGGCGCTGGCCAGTACCTTTGCCGTTGCTGCGGCAACCGACAGCAATGCCGCTGCCGAGCAGGCCATCCGTAAGTCGTTGCAGAACCTCGAGCTGGAAGTGCCCGTCGAAAGCGTGGCCAGCAGCCCGGTCAGCGGCCTGTATGAAGTCAAGCTGCAGGGCGGCCGTGTGCTGTATGCCAGCGGCGACGGCCAGTTCGTGATGCAGGGCTACCTGTTCCAGATCCAGGACGGCAAGCCGGTCAACCTCACCGAAAAGACCGAGCGTCTGGGTATTGCCAAGCTCATCAACGGCATTCCAGCCGCCGAGATGGTGGTTTATCCTGCCAAGGGCGAGACCAAGTCGCACATCACCGTGTTCACCGACACCACCTGCCCGTACTGCCACAAGCTGCACGCCGAAGTGCCCGAGCTCAACCGCCGCGGTATCGAAGTGCGCTATGTCGCCTTCCCGCGCCAGGGCCTCGGCTCGCCGGGTGACCAGCAGTTGCAGGCCGTCTGGTGTTCCAGTGACCGCCGTGCGGCGATGGACAAGATGGTCGAGGGTGAAGAAATCAAGGCCGCCAAGTGCGCCAACCCGGTCAGCAAGCAGTTCCAGCTGGGCCAGTCGATCGGCGTCAACGGCACGCCGGCGATCGTCCTTGAAAGCGGCCAGGTCATTCCGGGCTACCAGCCGGCACCGCAGGTCGCCAAGCTGGCACTGGCCAAGTAATCCAATTCAGTACGCCGTCGTCATGGGGTGACGGCATGTTTCACGGTCGGCATGGGTGTCGTCCGTTCAATGGGGAGTTCACAGTGAAACCGGTCAAAGTAGGCATCTGTGGGTTGGGGACCGTCGGTGGCGGAACCTTCAATGTACTTCAGCGCAACGCCGAGGAGATTGCCCGCCGTGCCGGGCGCGGTATTGAAGTGGCACAGATCGCCATGCGCTCGCAGAACCCGAACTGCCAGATTACCGGTACCCCCATTACCGCTGACGTGTTCGAAGTTGCGAGCAACCCGGAGATCGACATTGTCATCGAGCTGATCGGTGGCTACACCGTAGCCCGTGAACTGGTGCTCAAGGCCATCGAGAACGGTAAGCACGTGGTCACCGCCAACAAGGCGCTGATTGCCGTGCATGGCAATGAAATCTTCGCCAAGGCACGCGAGAAGGGTGTGATCGTCGCCTTCGAAGCGGCTGTGGCCGGTGGCATCCCGGTGATCAAGGCCATCCGCGAAGGCCTGTCGGCCAACCACATCAACTGGGTGGCCGGCATCATCAATGGCACCGGCAACTTCATCCTCACCGAAATGCGTGAGAAGGGCCGTGCCTTCCCGGACGTGCTGGCCGAAGCCCAGGCGCTGGGTTACGCCGAAGCCGACCCGACTTTTGACGTTGAAGGCATCGATGCCGCGCACAAGCTGACAATCCTCGCCTCGATCGCTTTCGGCATTCCGCTGCAATTCGACAAGGCCTACACCGAAGGCATCACCCAGCTGACCACTGCTGACGTGAATTACGCCGAAGCCCTGGGCTACCGCATCAAGCACCTGGGCGTGGCCCGCCGCACTGACGAAGGCATTGAACTGCGCGTACACCCGACGCTGATTCCGGCCGACCGCCTGATCGCCAACGTCAACGGCGTGATGAACGCGGTCATGGTCAACGGCGATGCCGCCGGTTCCACCCTGTACTACGGCGCTGGCGCCGGCATGGAGCCTACCGCTTCGTCGGTGGTTGGCGATCTGGTCGATGTGGTTCGTGCCATGACCTCCGACCCGGAAAACCGTGTGCCGCACCTGGCCTTCCAGCCGGATTCGCTGTCGGCCCACCCGATCCTGCCGATCGAAGCCTGCAAAAGCGCCTACTACCTGCGCATCCAGGCCAAGGATCACCCAGGCGTACTGGCCCAGGTGGCCAGCATCCTCTCGGAGCGTGGCATCAACATCGAGTCGATCATGCAGAAGGAAGCCGAGGAACAGGACGGCCTGGTGCCGATGATCCTGCTGACCCATGGCGTGGTCGAGCAGCGCATCAACGACGCCATCGTCGCCCTGGAAGCCCTGCAGGACGTGGTCGGCAAGGTCGTGCGCATTCGCGTCGAGCAGCTCAACTAACAATAGTGCCGTCGGGCCGCCAGCGCGGTCCCGGCCCCAGCATCGAAGGTTTGCATCCATGCGCTATATCAGTACTCGCGGCCAGGCCCCGGCCCTGAATTTCGAAGACGTCCTGCTGGCTGGCCTGGCCAGCGACGGCGGTCTGTACGTCCCGGAAAACCTGCCACGCTTCACCCAGGAAGAGATCGCCTCGTGGGCTGGCCTGCCGTACCACGAACTGGCTTTCCGGGTGATGCGCCCGTTCGTCGAAGGCAGCATCGCCGACGCCGACTTCAAGAAGATCCTCGAAGAAACCTACGGTGAGTTCGCCCACGCCGCGGTTGCCCCGCTGCGTCAACTGAACAGCAATGAGTGGGTGCTGGAGCTGTTCCACGGCCCGACCCTGGCGTTCAAGGACTTTGCCCTGCAACTGCTTGGCCGCCTGCTCGACCATGTGCTGGCCAAGCGCAACGAGCGCGTGGTGATCATCGGCGCCACCAGCGGTGACACCGGCTCCGCCGCCATCGAAGGCTGCCGCCGTTGCGACAACGTCGACATCTTCATCCTGCACCCGCACCAGCGCGTCTCGGAAGTGCAACGCCGGCAGATGACCACCATCTTCGGTGACAACATCCACAACATCGCCATTGAAGGCAACTTCGACGACTGCCAGGAAATGGTCAAGGCCAGCTTCGCCGACCAGTCATTCCTCAAGGGTACCCGCCTGGTTGCGGTCAACTCGATCAACTGGGCGCGGATCATGGCCCAGATCGTCTACTACTTCCACGCTGCCCTGCAGCTGGGTGGCCCGGCGCGTTCCGTGGCGTTCTCGGTGCCGACCGGCAACTTCGGCGACATCT
>Ga0160502_100337_pt1 | contig 39191 bp, 43 predicted proteins | sample DIDnMG_14_FD_108237 | JGI IMG/M metagenome (GOLD analysis project Ga0160502, IMG submission 108237) | Enriched soil microbial communities from UW Madison campus, WI, USA - DID2933_E24_Xylan MG | ecosystem: Environmental > Terrestrial > Soil > Unclassified | place: USA: Madison, Wisconsin... | reverse complement strand
CGAGGTTTTTCTCTTAGGATGTGCCATTTTACTATATTATTTATCCGTTAATAGTTTCTTTAATTTTTCCCAACGCGGGTCAATATCTTCTTCTTGTTTACTCTCTTCCTTTTGTTCTTTTACACTCAGCTCATTCAGTTTTGTTAAAGCTTCTGTTTGCAAACTTCCATCTTTAACTCCTGGATGAATTCTCTTTTGAGGTACAGAAAGCGCGATCATTTCATAAATATACTGCGCAACATCTATCTCAAACTCACCATGCGGCAAAATCAACAGCTCTTCATTATCATTGTTAAATTCATCTCCAAAGCGAACAATCAACTTCATTTTCCCTTTTATAGGTAAATCAAAATCTTCGCCCGTTAGATCACAAGGCACATTTACTGTTCCTTTGTGTTTGAATTCTAACTCTAACATTGTACTTTTCTTATCGAAAAGCAAATTGACTTTAATATCCGAACTTTGAAACTCATCGTATTCAAAATTCTTAAAGAACTCGTTATTTATCTGATACTCAAAATGGTGTTTTCCTAGTTTTAATCCTACGAAAGGAATTAAAAATTCTTTTGTTTTGCTCATTTCAACATCAATTTGATCAATTCGATTCTAAAACTAGATATCTGAATTGGGGTGCAAAGATATAAAATTATTACAAATCTAATAATCTTATTCACCTTTTTTTGTTTATAACTGTTTTTCTTTTATTTTAAGAGGTTTTTGGCTAATCTCCTCATACTGATTACGCGAGCGAAAAATATCAATCGCAAGATATACTGCTTCTTTAAAAGAATTGTAATCTGCCATGTCTTTCCCAGCAATATCATAGGCTGTACCATGATCTGGAGAAGTTCTAACTCTGTTTAAACCTGCTGAATAATTAACTCCTTTTCCAAAAGACAATGTCTTGAACGGAATTAATCCTTGATCGTGATACATTGCTACAATAGCATCATATTTTTCATAATGACCGCTTCCAAAAAAACCATCTGCTGGAAATGGACCAAAAACCATTGTTCCAGAATCAAATATTTTCTTTAATGTTGGCTTTAAAACCAAATCGTCTTCTTTTCCAATTACACCACCATCACCAGCGTGCGGATTGAGTCCTAAAACTGCAATTTTCGGCTTTACAATACTAAAATCTTGAACTAGAGATTTTCTAATAGTTTCTATTTTTTTAGTAATCAATTCTTCTGTTAAATGAGAAGCGACTTCATTTAAAGGCACATGATCTGTAATTAAACCTACTCGAAGATTATCTTGAACCATCATCATAAGCGCATTGCCTTCTAATTCTTGATCTAGATAATCCGTATGTCCTGGAAATTTAAAATCTTCAGACTGTATATTGTATTTATTAATTGGTGCTGTAACAAGAACATCAATTTCACCCTCTTTCAAAGCTTTAGTTGCCGCTGTAAATGATTTTATTGCGTATTCACCTATCTTAGGATCGTTTACCCCAAAGTTTATATCAACACCTTCTCTCCAAAGATTTAAAACATTTACTTTTCCTGGTATAACTTGATCTAATTTATCAACTCCGTGAAATTGAATCGTAGATGTAAAACTTTTTCTAACGAAAGAAAGAATTTTAGCATTTGCAAAAATAACCGGCGTACACAATTCCAACATACGAGAATCCTCGAATGTTTTCAGTATAACTTCGCTTCCAATACCGTTTAAATCTCCAACAGAAATTCCAACAATTATATTTTCTGCTTTTTTATTCATGAGCTCAGTTTATTTATTACTAATTTTGATGTGCAAATTTAGTAAAATAAAACCACAATGTTCACAGGAATTATAGAAACACTCGGCAGGATTCACGAAATTCAAAAAGACCAAAACAATCTTCATATAACAGTTGACTCATCCATTACTCACGAATTAAAAATAGACCAAAGTGTTTCGCACAACGGAATATGCCTTACAGTTGTTGCCATTAAAGATTCTCTTTATACGGTTACTGCAATTGATGAAACCATTTTAAAGACCAATATTGGCGACTGGAAAACAGGCGATATTGTAAATTTAGAAAGAGGAATGAAGCTTGGAGACCGTTTGGACGGACATATTGTTCAAGGTCACGTAGATCAAACTGGAACTTGCATCAAAATTGAAGAAGCCAACGGAAGCTGGAATTATACTTTTGAGTATGACAAAACCCTAAACAACATCACAATCGAAAAAGGTTCGATTACTGTAAACGGAGTAAGTCTTACGGTTGTAAACTCTAAAACAAATGAATTTAGCGTTTCAATTATTCCGTATACTTATGAGCATACTAACTTTAAAGATTTCAAAGTTGGAACAAAAATCAACCTTGAGTTTGATGTAGTAGGAAAATACATTTCTAGACTTTATTCGATCAACAAATAAAATCCAAAATTTTTCCATAAAAAAAGCTTCAATTTAAATTGAAGCTTTTTTTGTTTGATTTTTATATATCACGGTTGCACCTAATGCTAAACCGCCAATTACTAGAAAAACAATATTTTGGTCTATTGGAAACGTAGGGTTACAACCAAAATCTTCGCATTCATCATCAAGTGTGCCTGCGGTACCATTCGTAGTGGCCACTTTTGCTGTAGGAGCAGGTGGATTTGACGATCCGGCCAACATGAATGAAACATTTAATAATATTAAAGTAACTGCTAAAAAAGGGGCTTTTAGATTTTTCATAAATTCAAGCTGTTAAAAACAGCAAGTCTGTAATTATTAACAAATATTCTTTAATAGAAATTTCGCACAAGACATTTCTGCCTGCAAAATCTTGGACAAAAGTATAAGTTTTTTGCACAAAAGCAACTTTTAAAACGAAAAACATGGAAACAAATTTTAACAGTTTCCGTTTTTAAAGACCTAATACCTTTTCTGAAAACGTTATAGAACATAAAAACCTCATTTTCATTATCCTTTGCAAAATTCTCAACCTTATAAGAATTTCCTGATTTTAACAAAAGTACATAAATGTCCGTTCTTCAAAAAATTTAATTTATCAGAATTTACGCAAAATTAAAACGATTGGTTTTTCACTTTTATTATTTACTGTTAAAACTTTTTTTCGAAATAAATATCTTTGCAAAATAATACCTTTAAAAAGGAGTCTTTTTCTATTTTTACTTTTAAAGAGACCCATTTCAAAAACTGAAACTTATTTTAATCCAAAACAAATGAAAAACAAATATACCGTAGGAAGTCTATATGCTGGTGTTGGCGGTATTTGTTTAGGTTTTGAAAATGCGGGATTCAAATTAGAATGGGCAAACGAATTTGACAAAAAAGCCTGTGTTACGTACAGAAACAATTTTGAACACACGCTCATCGAAGGCGATGTAATGCAGATTGATGTAAAAGAACTTAACAAAATAGATATTCTTACTGCTGGTTTTCCGTGTCAGCCTTTTTCTTTGGCCGGACATAGAAAAGGTTTTAAGGACAGTCGCGGAAATCATTTCTTTAAAATTTTAGATTTCATTGACGAAATGAGACCAAAAGTGGTATTTCTTGAAAATGTCAAAAACCTAAAAGGACACGACAAAGGAAATACAATGAAAGTTATTCAGCGTGAGATTAAAAAACGCAACTACACTTTTGATAGCGCGATTTTAAACACCAAAGATTTTGGAAATATTCCGCATAATCGAGAGCGAATTTTTATGATTGCTTTTGATAAAGACTTCGTTAAAAAAGGCTTCAAATTCAGTTTTCCTGAAAAAGAAGAATTAACAAAAAAGGTAACCGATTTAATTACCAAAGAACAAGTCGAAAAGAAATTCTATTATACTGAAGACAAATATATGTACAATATGCTAAAAGAGGCTGTTGTACGCGAAGACCGAATTTATCAGTTTAGAAGACAATATGTACGTGAAAACAAAAAAGAAGTTTGTCCGACTCTTACAGCAAACATGGGAACTGGCGGCCACAATGTTCCAATTATTACAACAGAATTTGGTTTTAGAAAATTAACTCCAAGAGAATGTTTCCGTTTTCAGGGATTTCCAGACAGTTATAAATTACCGAAAATTTCAAATTCTAATCTTTACAAACAAGCTGGAAATTCGGTAAGTATGCCAGTTATTGAAAGATTGGCTTCCGAAATTTTCAAATGCATTGAAAAAATCGAAACTAAAAAAGCAAAAGCAGAAAAAGTTTAAATACTCAAAAGCATTATTGTTCCTTCAATTCTGGCTAAACAAACTTCAAGATTTTTTTCAATTTCTTTACTCCAAAATCGCAAAACCGTCCAGTTTTCAGAAATTAAAAACGCATTTACTTCTTCGTCTCGCTGTATGTTTCTTTCAATTTTCGGAATCCAATAATCCCGATTCGATTTGATTCTAAGCTGTTGCGTTTCCCAATCTTTTCCATGAAAAAACTCGCTATCGACAAAAATGGCAATTTTATATTTGGCAAAAGTAAGATCAGGTCTTCCAAATATCTTTTTATTGTTTTTTCGATATCTGTGACCCAATTTCCATAATGCTTTAGCAAGCCTTACTTCGCCTTTTGTTGCAGTACTTTTTATCGCCTGCATAGTTTTACTCCTCTGTTCGGGAGTTAATCTATCCATCTGAAGATTAAATTTGTTTCGGATGGATAAAGTTAAGGGATTTTAGGAAAAGGAACTTTTAATTTTTGTTTTGAAAAATTTCAATTTTCACATTTCGAAAGTAGTAAAAATCAAAAAAGCCCCTACATTTCTGTAAAGGCTTTGTTTTTTTTTATAATTTATTTAAAAAACTATTCTAAACATGCTTTAGATCAAAACTATAATAATACTCAATCAACTTTTTACCATCTTGATAATTCTTAATCCAAGCGTCTTCATCATGACTCAATTTCACTATTTCATTTCTAGACATCCCTTTAAATCTTTTTACTATTTCTTCCAAAGTATTCACTTCTAATTCACTAAAACATTCTGGATTAAATTCTCTATTCTCAATAATATTAAATACCTCTCCATAATAACCATTACCATAATCTAACATATTGATTTTAAAATTACCCTCTCTCTGCAATTTCTCAAAAATAGTTTGAAAATTATTCGGAACTGGCCCATAATCTATTGCCACATATCTTATCCCACTTATTGAAAATGAAGTCTTTTTAAAACTTAAAAAATCAGCATAGAACAGCAATTTATTCATTACCGTCTTTAGCGGACTTAAATGCTGAGTAAAGAAAACTATCATTTCAGTAAATTTCTCAAGACTTGGTGATTTATAACCAGTATATATATCAGGACTACTATTACCCAAAATATAATTTTGAAAATCAACATTAAAATGGTTTTTTCTTTCTTTTTGAATCAAATCATCAATATGTTCCAGTAGCTCTGTTTTCTCTGTATCACCAAAAACATCTTTGCTTTCTTCAACAAGCAATCTAAACGATTTGGGATTATTAGCTAGCTGTATAAGTTTAGCATTTGCCAAACTCGGAACCTCACCGCTTTCATAATTCCTATAAGTATTCACTCCAAAACCTAAAGAAAGCCCCATTTTGTTTGCTGGCAAACCATACTTCTTTCTAATCTTAAGGATTTGCTCTGGAAATGGCAAATTATATTTATCTAAATATTGATTGTATACTTGTGTTAAATTCAATGTATCCAATTCTGTATCTGTAAAACTTTCTTTGCTACCCTCACAATAATAAGAATGATGAGTATATGTAAATTCTTCTTTTCTAAATATTATTTTTTTCTTCTCTTTTACTAATGTCATTTCACTACCTGTAAATGGACTTCTCATATTTAAATGGTTTTAAAAGGATATTTTAAGCGATGTTCAGAAATATGAAATGAAACACAAAATGATTTTGTTGGCAATATTGTAATTTTAATATAAACTTCTTGATTTTTTACATTTACTCCGAAAACCCACATTGGGTTTGTGCCAAATTGATCATTTGCTAAAGGTCCTTGACAATAATCCTCAATTTTAAGTTCTGACAAGACATTATCTCTAAATTTTGGAGTTATTTCTAAATCTGCTAATGTTTGCGTGTTTTTATCTCTATTGGCATACAAGACTCCAAAAGCACTCATATTTGCTTTAAATTCTTCTAAGAAAATCTTGACATCATTGTTATTCATTACAGCAAAAATATTACCCTTAAAGATTGGGCAAAAGTACAAAATAAAAAATTAAAAACAACTATATAGTTTACATTTAAAACCAAAATATAAATTAAAACAACTATAAAGTGTAAAAACCTAAATTAATTAAACATCCAGAAAGATTTTTCATATAATAAATTAACCATTTAACTGTAAAAACAAAAAAGCCTCTACATTTCTGTAAAGGCTTTGTGAATAAGAAATATTCCTAAATTATTTATCGATTAGCTTTTCAAGCCTTTGCATCATTTCCTCTTTCTCTTTCAGCATACGCTCGTACAAAGCAATTTTTTCTTCATGAAGTTTTAAAACTTCCTTTACAGGATTAAATGTACAATTATCATTCATTTGATATCCAATTGCACCGTTATCAAATGTATTAGAAATAATATTTATTGCTTGCTTTTCATCAAAATTCTGAAAAGCTTCAACAGGAATCTTTAATACAGCAGAGATTTGTTTCAGCAAATTATCTTCGATTACATCTTTCTGCTCCAGCATAGAAATTTTCTTTTGATTCCAATCTTCTCCCAAATCATAAGCCAATGCCTCCTGTTTTATATTAAGCATTTCTCTGAAACGTTTTACGTTTCTTCCCTGATGTATTTTTTGTTCCATAATGAATATTAATTTTTCTAAAGCCCTAAATATAAAGCCTCACGAATTAAAAATCTGATTTTCAAAGATAGAAAAATATCCTTTAAAACATTCTTTTGTCAGATATTATCGATGTTTTGAGAAGACTTTTCTTTTAAAGAATTGAGGTAGATGCACATAATTCTTTTGTCGTAAGAAAACAAAAAAGCCTTTACATTTCTGTAAAGGCTTTGTGTTTCTAAAGAAGTGGTCCCACCTGGGCTCGAACCAGGGACCACCTGATTATGAGTCAGGTGCTCTAACCAGCTGAGCTATAGGACCGGTTTAGAGGATGCAATATTACTACTATTTTTCATTCACTCCAAATATTTTAAGACATCATTTGAATTTAATTTTAAATCTTTCTTCGAATCTCAAAAACGAAATTGATTTTCAATACCTTATTCAAAAATAAAAATGATGTTTTTTTATTTAATTTCCTGACAAAGCTCTACTAAAACGCCATTTGTGTTCTTTGGATGCAAGAAAACAACCAATTTATTGTCGGCTCCTTTCTTCGGAACTTCATTAATCAAGACAAAACCTTCATTTTTTAAACGGGCAATTTCAGCTTCGATATCATCAACGTCAAAAGCAATGTGATGAATTCCTTCTCCTTTTTTCTCCAAGAATTTAGCAATCGGACTTTCTGGATTTGTTGCCACCAAAAGTTCAATTTTATTATTTCCTGTTTGAAAAAATGAAGTTAAAACACCTTCGCTTTCGACCGCTTCCATTTTGTAAGACGGAACGCCAAGCATTTTTTCGAACAAAACATTTGCGTCGTCCATATTTTTTACTGCAATCCCGATATGTTCTATTTTGTTTACCATCGTTTCAAATTTATTGGTTCACATAAGTACTAAAATATCCGCATTCTGCAATTACATCTTGATAATATTTCGTATCCGAATAGTCTTTTCTTAAAGTCTTGAATGCGTTCCAAGCAATAAAATTAACTTTATCCTCGCGAATTTCCCAATAGCTATTTACGTCGTTGTATTTTTTATTGTAATAATCGTTTCGTTCACATTTCGAAATCAAATACAAACATTTTGCTTTTTGATCTTTGGTAGAAGCAGCTTCAAAAGCTTTTTGGTAATACATTTTCGAAACCGAATTGTCTGTAATCATATCTTTCATCGAATTTCTAAATGAATACGGACTTGATCCATAACCTACAATGGTGATTTCGTAGAAAGTTCTTCCGTTTCCAAAATGAGAAATATTATAAAATGCATTTCCTAACAAAAGACTATTTGTGTAAACATCTTCTTTTTGAGCCAATTTCTCTTGCATAGATTTTATCGTAGTCAAGAAATCCATATAAGTATATTTTCTTTTTTGATACGCCGCGTGCTCGCAATCATGACAATCTTTTATATTTCCGTTAAACGGATTTCCTAAGAATTTATAATATTGAACAGAATCCGTTTGCTGCATAAACGCAATTGCTTCTGGAATTTTGTTTTTGAAAGTCGCCTGAACTGCTTGGAAATTATTGATATCTTTCAGTTTCAAACTGTAAATTCCTGCACCAATCTTCTCGATTTCTGACTTATTAGATTTTTCCAAAAAGCTTTTAATCGCTAACAAATCCTTTTCATTATCGTAATATGAATTTCCATCATTCCAGTAACTGTAACGTGATTCGCCAAAAATCTCAGCCATAACTTGATTTCCTTTTTCTTTGTAAAGATGAGACAAATAACTCCTGCTCCATGAAGAAGCATTTTGATAGCGAAATTCCTGCCCTTTATAAGTTTTCGGAAGTTCATAATACAACCAATTCAAATCGGCTAGGATTGTTATTTCATTTTTATCGGTCAGTTTATCAATCTTATTTAAGTTATTTACAAAACGCAATAAACGAAGCTGCATTCCAGCCAGTTCTGTTTTCGGAAGCGTTTTTTCAGCTTTGCTGTAATTTTTATCTGCATTAGCATACTCTCCTTTTAAAGTCTGAAGATATCCAATCGCAATATCCCACAAATAGGGTTTCTCGGTATTTCCAGCAGCAGAAATTTTCGAAATCAAATCAACTGCGCTGTTGTCTACTTTTGCTTTGTTTTCTGTTTTATTCTCTGCAACGGTTTGCTGTTTCGGTGACTGATTTTCTCCTTGTCCAGTTAGCTGAAACGAGTTATTTATAGATTGTTCTAATCTATTTACCAATCGCGTCGCTAGATAATTCAAATGTTCACTTTTCGGATTTAGCTCATAAATTTTCTCAATCGCCTGTTTTTCATCTTTATAATATCCGTGAATTGCCCAAAGTGCAGCTTTCTCATCATTATTTTTTGCCATCGCCAAAGCCTTTGTCCAATCTGATTCATTTTTTGGACGGAAACTATACGCCGTTACAACTCTTAATTCTGGACATTTATCAAAAACCTGCGCGTACAAATAATTGGAAACAGCATATTTTTTCTGTTTGAAATTAATTCCAGCAACATAAGCCAAAGCACGATAATACAAAGTATTTTTTGGAACAGAACTTTCTGTTTTATTAAAAAAGTCAATTGCTTTTTGTTTGTCATTACTATAAAAACGCGCTTTCACGGTCAAAAACCAATATCTGTTTTTCAAAAACGGATCTGATAAAGTGTTGTAAACATTTTCTATCGACTGAATCATTTTGGCATCATTGAAGGTTTTTGCCACAACTGGATCGTAACTCCAATAATCTTCGCCAATTGAAACCGTTTCTATTTTTTGAGCCAAATACAAAAATTCAACAAAGTTTTTGACTTTATCATCTTTTAAATTCAACTTTTTGCCCCATTTCTGAGAACCTTTATTTTCCTTTTTTGTTTTATAAAAAGCATGCAGATCTGTTATTTCTTCTTTATTCTGGATCGCATTTTTTTCATCAGAATAATATCTTGGCTTTTCATCTCCAATCAAAAAATAATTTACTGTTGTTGTATCTACTTTTCCTTTTAAATAAGTAGCCCAATCTGATTTGATATTAGAATTGAAACGAGAATTGTGCTGCGTATCAAAACCAATTCCGTAGAAAATTCCGCCCGATAAAAACAAAGGCGAATACGATTTATCGGCAAAAGTTTCAGGAGTAAAATTTGAATTATAGCCAAAGAAATCCCAATCGTCTCCTCCGGCACAGGCATATATAATTCCGTATGCAGAAAGCAAAACGGCACTAGAAACAAGAAATAATCTGCTCAAAAGTGTTTTTTTCATAATTGTTTAAATTGAATTCGTCTAAATCGTAAAATATAATTTCGTTTGGCTTTTCGATAAGATTATCCTGCAAATCTTCTGCCATTTCTTTTAAATTGTCTTTTGTAATTTCTTCTATTTTCAAAAGATCATTTTCTTCATAAAAAACTCCATTTTTATAATTGGATCTTTTCGCTCTGAAAAAAATCGGGCTTGTTTTTTCAAAATTTGGATCTTCTTCCAATTCTTTCCTATTCATTTTCGAACGAAGTCCGATTACTTTATTATTTCTAATATGAACTCCCCAAGAATAAATTGGAAATGCAAAATCCAGATGAAGCGGATATTTCTTTAAACTCTTAAGATATCGTTCCGCCACTTTCTGATCGTAAATCGAATTAAGAGAATCGGGCGCGATTGACCCCATGTTGTAATACATTAAAACTCCAGAATCGACGCTTGGAATTTTTGTTTTCTTGAAATATTTCACTTGATGCAATCGAATTGTTGCCGAAAGTTTTTTCTTCGAAAGCTTCTTAAAACTCTTTATAAACTTGAGATAATTTTCTTTGCTTTCTAAAGACCAATCGCAATCAATCTGAATTTCTTGAGAAACGATTTTATTTTTAGAATTGATCTGTTCGATAAAATCAAAAGTTTTTTGAGCCAAATCTTCTACATCAAGATTCTTTTGAAGCATTACTTTGTTCTGAATAAAAACAACTGGAACAATCGTATATCCGCTCGGATTTATTTCAAAACGAATTGGACTTATCGGAATTGGGAATTTAGATTCAGGATGAAGACCGATATCAAAATATCGAACATAAAGCTTGCTGACGTTGTTTTCTTCTAAAACTTCTTTTTCAATTTTAGAAAATTTGAAGATCGTTTTCCAGTAATAAAAAGAGATAACTGGTTTTTCGTTTTTAGTGCATGAGAACATTAAAAAGAGAAACAAAACTGAAAAAAGTCGCTTTAACAAAACTTAGAAAATTACATTTTAATTCAAAAGTAAGAAATTATGTCTTTTTAAAATATTCAAACAATAAAAAACTGAAGAATCGCAAAAGTTTGAAATCCTAATAAATGGCCAAAAAATTTCAATTAAAGCAAATATAATTGTTATTTTGTGCAATCAAATTGAAAAACCGTTATGTTGAAAGACACCTTAAAATACATTGCATTTATAATTCTAATCTCAATGATAAGCTGCGCGAAAAGAGGCAGCATTACCGGCGGTTTAAAAGATACGTTACCTCCTGTTTTAACATCTAGTTTTCCTAAAAATTTCAGCACTGATTTTAAAGGAAATACCATCACTTTAAATTTTGACGAATATGTCAAACTAAAAAACACAAATAAACAGCTGATTATTTCTCCTCCATTAAAGTATGAACCTTTAATTACGCCATCTACAGCCAGCAAATTTATAAAGATCGAAATTCGTGATACTTTACAGCCAAACACAACTTATAGTTTCAATTTTGGACAAGCTATTACGGACAATAATGAAGGAAATGCGTTAAACCAATTCAAATATATTTTTTCGACAGGACCTTATATTGATTCTTTAAAATTGAGTGGAAGAATTAAAGACGCACGCGAGAAATATGTCGATAATTTCGTTTCTGTAATGTTATACGAAGTGAATGACAAATTCAAAGATTCTACGATTTACAAAGAATTTCCTCGTTACATTACAAATACTTTAGATAGTATGAGAACTTTCCAGTTTGAAAATTTGAAAGCAGGAAAATATCTTTTGATTGCACTAAAAGACAAAGGTTCAAACAATAAATTCAATCCGAAAGACGATAAAATTGGATTTTTGAAAAACTACATTACGATTCCAACAGATACAGTTTACGAGTTAGAATTGTTTAAGGAAGTTTTGCCTTTAAAGACTTTCAAACCTATTCAAGCTTCTGGAAACAGATTATTGCTTCCGTATGAAGGAAAACAGAATTTCAAGAATTCGAAACCAAAAATTGCACTTAAAAATGGCGGTGAAGTTCTAGAAACTATCATTACACAATTCCCGAAAAAAGATTCGCTTCAAGTTTGGTATAAACCCCTAAAAGTCGATTCTTTATCAATGGAAGTATCAAAAGGAGATTATAACAAAAAGTTTACTTTTAAGATTAAAGCCCTTAAAAAAGATACTTTAGCTATCAAACCAGTACAAAATGGGCAAATTAATTTTAGAGAACGTTTTACTTTAGAAACCGAAACTCCATTGGTTAAATTTGATGAAACTAAAATCAAATTAATAAACAAAGATTCTGTTGCTGTTCCATACACAACCGAATATGACGAATTTGACCAAAAATTATATATTGATTTTAAGAAAGAGCCTTTAGAAAAGTATCAAATGACCTTTTTCCCTGGCGCTTTGACTGATTTTTACGAAAAAAGCAACGATACTTTATCGTATAAGCTCGCAACAAAAGAATTAGAAGATTACGGTAATCTGGTATTGAACTTAAAAAATGTAAAACGTTTTCCAATTATTGTAGAAATCACCAACAAAAAAGGAGATAATGTGCTCGCCAGCGAATATTCTGAAGGAGCAACCAAAATCTCATTTAATTTAATGGTTCCAGAGGAGTTTACGATTCGAGTTATTTATGATGACAACAAAAATAAAGTTTACGATACTGGAAATTTCTTAAATAAAACCTATTCTGAGGAAGTATTTTATTATCAAAAAGGTGTCGATGTCCGCTCTAACTGGGACGTAGATGAAACTATCGATTTAAGCGTTCCTTTTAATCCTGAAGTCGAGAAAAAACAAGACGATAAAAAGAAAAAAGAAGCAGAAAAGAAACGGAAAGCATTCTAGATTTTAATTTCGAAAGTATCCTGGTCACCTAGGAAATTTAGTTTTCTTCGGGTTTCCATCATTATATCTTTATCCAATTCAGCCACGAAAACACCTTCTGTTTCTTGTGGCTTTATTATATAATTTCCCCAATAATCAATTAATTGAGTATGTCCATTATGCTCAAAATTATTATCGTCAAAACCAATTCTGTTTACGCCGGCAACATAACTCAAATTTTCTATCGCGCGAGCATTTAGTAAAGTATCCCAAGCGCTTGTTCGAACTTTTGGCCAATTGGCAACATACAAAAGAAGGTCGTAGTTTTCGACATTTCGCGCAAAAACAGGAAAACGTAAATCGTAACAAATCTGAAGGCAGATTTTCCAGCCTAAATATTCCACAATTACTTTTTGAGTTCCTGGAATATAAAATTCATTTTCTCCCGCAAGCGAAAACAAATGTCTCTTGTCATAATATTGAAAATCTCCTGACGGAAAAACAAACAGCATTCGGTTATAATATTCTCCGTTTTCAGTAATTACAAGACTTCCTGTAATTGCCGCATTTTTTTCTCTTGCTTTTAATTTCATCCATTCAATAGTTTCACCTTGCATCGTTTCTGCAACTTCAGAAGCATTCATGGTAAACCCAGTCGAAAACATTTCAGGAAGCACAATTAAGTTTATTTCTGAATCCAATTCATTTATCTGGTCATCAAATTTTTCTCGGTTTGCAACAGCATTTTCCCAAATAAGATCGGTTTGAATTAAAGCAATTTTCATCTCGTTTATTTTTTATATAAAGGTAGAAAATAATGATTGATTAGATCACAACCAAACTTGGAACGGCACTTTTGTACTTCTGTAATTTTTCGTGATTCGGTTCTTCTTCAGTAATAACATAATTCACTTCAGACAAACTAGCAATTTTCATTTTAAGAACTGTATTTAGTTTCTCTGTAATAGTTAAAACCGCTGTTTTCTTAGAAGCCTGAATCATTGCTTTTTTTACCTGAACAGTTTCCCAATCAGAATCAGAATAGCCGCCGTCTACGTCTAAAGCATTTGTTCCTAAAACTAAAAGATCTGCTTTTATATTGGCTAATTGATGAAAAGCTTCTCCGCTCACACACATTTGACTGTACGAAGAAATGCTACCGCCAATCATGATCGTTTTGATATTTGGTTTATCTAAAAGCTGAACCGCTGTTAAAGCCGTAATCGTAAAAACAGTCAAATTAAGATCGTTTGGAATTAATCGGATGAACTCACGAATCGTTGTTCCTCCATCAACAATTAAAACCATTCCGTCATGAAGAAGACCAACGGCTTTTTGTGCGATAACTTGTTTGGCCTCGACAGCATAAGTCTGGTTCGATGAAGAATAGTGATATCCTTTTGTCATGGCGCCACCTTTCACTTTAATTAAAAGTGCGTCAGCGTCAAGTTCATTAATATCCCGACGAACAGTATCTTCGGAAACACCAAGTTTAGCCGAAAGAGTTTCAAAACTCACACGCGTGTGCAGGTTGATCTCTTTTAGAATATGATTTTTACGTTCTTCTTTACTGTAATTTAAAACTTCATTTTCAGTGCTCATGCCGATCGATTTTTTGTAATTACAAAAATAAACATTTCATTAAATAATTCATCGAAACCAAAAGCCGTATTGGCAATAAAAATTTTCAATAAATTAGTTTTTAAAAGCATTTCGATATCTTTAAAACTGTTTTTAATAAAAATCTAAAGTTTTTCTCCCATGAAAAAATTCCTTTTTTTATTTTTTGTTCTTTCTTTTTTAAACGGAAAAGCACAAAACTCTCAACAAAACATTTCTATTATTCCCGCTCCAAATTTTTATAAATTGACTGGAGACAGTATTCGGATAAATGGAAAAGTTCAGGTTATTTTTAAAAACAAAAATTATAGTGAAAAGGAATTAAAATCGGCTAAAATTTTAGAATCAGCATTTAATACAAAAGCCAATTCGAAAAAATCTAATCTTAAAATTGAATTTGATTCAAGCAAAAATCTTTCTTCAAAAGAAGAATATAAAATTGAAATTACTTCAAATAAAATTACAATTATTGGTCAAGAAGAAGGACTTTTTTATGCCGTTCAATCTTTAATGCAGCTTCTTCCAAACAAAATTTCTGATGAAATAAAATTGCCGTGTGTAATTATCGAAGATTCACCTCGATATTCTTACCGAGGCTTGCATTTAGACGTCTGCCGTCATTTCTTCTCTGTTTCTGTTATAAAAGATTTTATTGCACAAATGGCCAGTTATAAATTAAATAATTTTCATTGGCATTTAACCGACGATCAAGGTTGGAGAATTGAGATTAAAAAATATCCAAAACTAACTGAAATCGGATCGAAAAGAAATCAGACTTTAGTCGGAAATAAATTCGAAAGAACTCCTTTTTTCTTTGATGGAAATCCGTATGGAGGATTTTATACTCAAGAAGAAATCAGAGAAGTGGTAAAATTTGCCGAAGAAAATTATGTGAATGTAATTCCTGAAATCGAAATGCCTGGACATGCTTCTGCGGCTGTAACGGCTTATCCAAATTTGGCTTGTTTTCCAGATCGAAATTATAAAGTGATAGAATCTTGGGGCGTTTTTGAAGATGTTTTTTGTGCAGGAAATGACGAAACTTTTACTTTTTTGGAAGATGTTTTAACAGAAGTTATGGCTTTATTTCCAAGTAAAAACATTCACATTGGCGGAGACGAATGTCCAAAAACAAGATGGAAAGTTTGTCCAAATTGTCAAAAACGAATCAAAGATTTAGGTTTGAAAGACGAACATGAATTGCAGAGTTATTTCATCAAAAGAATTGAAAAATTCTTGAATGCAAATGGAAGACAGATTTTTGGCTGGGATGAAATCTTGGAAGGCGGGCTCGCACCAAACGCAGCCGTTATGTCTTGGCGCGGAGAATCGGGTGGAATTCACGCAGCAAAACTGAAACATCCAGTTGTAATGACGCCAGAAGGAACTGTTTATTTTGATTATAATCAAGGTTATTCACCAAACGAACCTCTTACGGTTGGAAGATTAAGCACTTTAGAAAAAGTGTATCATTACAATCCAACTCCAATTGACAGTTTATCAGTTGAAGAACAAAAATATATTATTGGAGTTCAAGCCAATCTTTGGTCGGAATATTTGACAAGTCCTGCAAAATTAAATTATATGCTTTATCCACGTGTTTTTGCTTTAGCAGAAATCGCTTGGACAGCACCTCAAAACAAAAATTACGATCATTTTATTCAAAATCAACTGCCTTATCATTTAGAAAAACTGGAACTGCAAAATCGATTGTATAAAGTTCCAACACCTTTTGGAGCTGATGAAACAGCTTTAATTGCATCAAAATATATTTTAGATTTAAAACCAACCATCAAAAACGGAAAGATATTTTATACGATTGACGGTTACAATCCTGATGAAACGGCAAACCTTTATCAAAATCCTGTTACGATAAATATCCCAAAAGGAGAATATAGAACCATTAAAACAATTCAAATCAGCGAAAGCGGTAAAAGAAGCTCTATTAATAAAATCATTGTTCGAAATCCTGATTTAAAATCTGCTTTGGCAATTCAACCCAAAAAGAGTGGTTTGAAGTATGAATATTTTACTGGAAATTTTTCACAGGTTCAAGATTTAGAACTTTCAAAACCTGTTTCTTCAGGAATTTTAGAGGGCAAAATTAGTGCTGAAAAATGGAAAACGAAATTAGAGCGTTATATCGGTTTAAAATTCGACGGATATATCTTTATTCCAGAAACTGGAAATTATACTTTTTCGACACTTTCAGACGACGGATCGAAGCTTTTTATAGATAATGAACTCATTGTAAATAATGACAACATTCATTGGGCAAATGAAGCTTATGGTGCTGTTAAACTGGAGAAAGGTTTTCATAAACTCAACATCAGTTATTTTGACTTAACTGGCGGCACAATTTTAAACTGTTTTATAAAACAGGAAGGAAAAGAAAAACAAGAAATAAGCGCTTCGCAATTGTATTATGAATAAAAACAAAAAACGCATCAAACTAAATTGATGCGTTTTTTTATTATTTCAAAAACTATTTACTAATTGCTTTACTCAAATCTTTAAAGTCATTGTCTTTTAAATTATAAGCAAAACCTGCTCCATAAAAATAGTAAACACCATCTCCTGTTTTAGCATTTACAACTTGCAAATATTTGTTTCCGTTCATACTTACATATCGTAAATAGTAGATTTCTTCATTGTTAAGAATCTTTCTTTTAAGATCCTCATCTCTAATAAACTGATATTTGTATTTATAATCTTCTACAAGTTTTTTAAGATCTTTTTCGTCTCTTAATTTTTCAGTTCCTTTCCATGGGTTATATTCCATCATGTAAGCTTCAGGAATATATAGTGTATTATCTTTAAGTTTTTTCACTTCAGGTTTTACAAAATCATCATAAAGTCCAATATGTTCTCCTGCATTGATTAACTGATTGATAAGCTGAAAATAGTTTTTTAACATCCCAAGGTTTGTATTGGTAAAACTATTTTCTGTATACATTTTTTCATAAAGAATTGAGATTTTCTCATCTGACCTAGCTGCCATTGCTTCTCCTAAGAATGCATTATTAACGCAAAGCGGAACCCTTGCAACATACTTCATATTCTCATTCAAAAGATTATTCAATTTTCTATTATATTTTTTGTCATCTGATTTAAGCTTAGCTAAACCTTTATCAAATTTTTCTTTATCCAAAACTCGTATTGCAAAATTGGTATGAATATAAACAGTTCCTTTGCTTGTTTCAACTCGATCTCCAATGAATTTTGCAATAGAATATGTTCCATCAATATAATCCAAGATATTAAAATCTTTATATTCTACTACTTTAAATGGAGTAACAGTCCATGTTTCTTTTAAAATTTTCTCATAATCTTCTTTAGAGTTTACTTGAGGAAGCACAAAAACTGTAGTCGTAGATTTAAATTTCTCTAATTCCCCTTTTTCAAATTCATCGTTTGCTCCACGATCAGAAGAGGTAATGGCAACCTGAGCAAAATTTTGAATGCTTAGGGCAAGCATTGCAAATAGTAAAATTCTTTTCATTAATTTAATTTGTTTTTGGTTATTATTTATGGAATAAAAGTAGTACAAAAAAAACGCATTCAAACTAATGAATGCGTTTTTTTAAATATACTAAATTGTATTCTTTATCCTTTCAAGCTTGCAGCTAAATACTCACGGTTCATACGTGCGATATTTTCAAGCGAAATTCCTTTTGGACATTCGATTTCACAAGCTCCTGTATTTGTACAGTTACCAAAACCTTCTAAATCCATTTGGTGAACCATGTTTAATACACGGTCAGTTGCTTCAACTTTACCTTGTGGCAATAATGCATATTGAGAAACTTTTGCAGAAACGAATAACATTGCTGAAGAGTTTTTACAAGTTGCAACACAAGCTCCACAACCAATACAAGCAGCAGCATCAAATGATTTGTCTGCATCGTCTTTTGGAACTGGAATTGCATTCGCATCAATTGTATTTCCTGAAGTATTTACCGAGATAAATCCTCCAGCGTGCTGGATTCTATCAAAAGAACTTCTATCAACAACTAAATCTTTAATTACTGGAAAAGCTTTTGCTCTAAATGGCTCAATAAAAATTGTATCACCATCTTTAAACATACGCATGTGTAACTGACAAGTGGTAACTCCTCTGTCTGGTCCGTGCGCTTCACCGTTGATGAATAAAGAACACATTCCGCAGATTCCTTCACGACAATCGTGATCAAATGCTACTGGCTCTTCTCCTTTGTTGATTAAACCTTCGTTAAGAACGTCTAACATTTCAAGGAAAGACATATCTGGTTCGATTCCATCGATAGGATATTCTACAATCCCTCCTTTATCTTGAGCGTTTTTTTGACGCCATATTTTTAATGTAAGTTTCATTTTGTATCAGTATTAAGTATTAAGAAAAAAGTATTAAGACTTTTCTAAATACTATTTATAGCTTCTTTGAACTAATTTAATGTTTTCGTAATTAAGAGGTTCTTTGTGTAATACTGCATCACTTGGTTTTCCTTTGTATTCCCAAGCAGCAACATATGCAAAGTTTTCGTCATCACGAAGTGCTTCTCCTTCTTCTGTTTGGTATTCCTCACGGAAGTGACCTCCACAAGATTCGTTACGGTGTAAAGCATCTTTCGCGAACAATTCTCCTAATTCTAAGAAATCGGCAACACGAGTTGCTTTTTCTAGTTCCTGATTAAATTCGTAAGCGCTTCCTGGTACTTTTACATCTTTATAAAACTCTTCACGTAAAGCAGCAATTTCTTCGATAGCTTCAGTTAACCCTTTAGCGTTACGAGCCATACCTACTTTATCCCACATAATTTTACCTAATTTTTTGTGGAAATAATCTACAGAATGCTTACCGTTGTTATTGATAAATTTATTGATTTGATCTACAACTGCTTTTTCAGCTTCAACGAATTCTGGTAAGTCTGTAGAAATTTCACCCATTTTAATATCTGGAGCTAAATAATCTCCGATAGTATAAGGAAGTACGAAATATCCATCAGCTAAACCTTGCATTAAAGCAGAAGCTCCAAGTCTGTTTGCTCCGTGATCAGAGAAGTTAGATTCTCCAATTGAGAAACATCCAGGAATTGTAGTCATTAAGTTATAATCAACCCAAGTTCCACCCATTGTGTAGTGAACCGCTGGGTAAATCATCATTGGCGTTACATAAGGATCTTCGTCAACAATTTTCAAGTACATTTGGAATAAGTTTCCGTATTTACTTTTCACGATTGCTGTTCCTAATTTAGTCACTAATGCAGAATCATTAGCATCTAAACCTTTTACGTAAGCTTCTTCAGTTCCGTAACGTTTGATAGCTGCTGCGAAATCTAAGTAAACTGCTTCTCCAGTTTTGTTAACTCCAAAACCAGCATCGCATCTTTCTTTAGCTGCACGAGACGCAACGTCACGAGGAACTAAGTTACCAAATGCAGGATATCTTCTTTCTAAGAAATAATCTCTTTCTTCTTCAGATAAATCTGTTGCTTTTTTCTTTCCTTCACGGATTGCTTTTGCATCCTCAAGATTTTTTGGTACCCAAATACGACCGTCATTACGTAAAGATTCAGACATCAAAGTCAATTTAGACTGGTGATCTCCAGAAACCGGAATACATGTTGGGTGAATTTGTGTGTAGCAAGGATTTGCGAAAAACGCTCCTTTTTTATGAATTTTCCAAGCTGCTGTTGCGTTACTTCCCATAGCATTTGTCGAAAGGAAAAATACGTTTCCATATCCTCCAGAACCAATTACTACCGCGTGAGCAGAATGTCTTTCTATTTCTCCTGTGATTAAGTTACGAGCGATAATACCTCTCGCTTTACCGTTCACGATTACAATGTCAAGCATTTCGTGACGGTTGTACATTTTGATTTTTCCACGACCAATTTGACGGTTCATTGCAGAATAAGCTCCTAACAATAATTGTTGTCCAGTTTGTCCTTGTGCGTAAAATGTACGAGAAACCAAAGTTCCTCCAAAAGAACGGTTATCTAAAAGTCCGCCATATTCACGAGCCAATGGCACCCCTTGAGCCACACATTGGTCAATAATATTTGCCGAAACTTCAGCCAAACGGTGAACGTTTGCCTCACGTGCACGGTAGTCACCACCTTTTACAGTATCGTAGAACAATCTGTAAACTGAGTCACCGTCACCTTTATAATTTTTTGCTGCGTTGATACCTCCTTGTGCCGCAATAGAGTGCGCACGACGTGGAGAATCTTGGAAGCAGAATGCTTTTACGTTATATCCTAACTCAGCTAAAGTAGCCGCAGCCGAACCTCCAGCTAAACCTGTACCAACAACGATAATATCTAAATTACGTTTGTTAGCAGGGTTTACTAAATTAATATGATCTTTATAATTTGTCCATTTGTCCGCTATAGGACCATTTGGAATTTTTGAATCTAATGCCATTATAATTGATATTAATTATTGAAATGATGAAATAAAGCGATAATTACAAAAAGAGCTGGAACTACAACTGCAAATCCATAACCTACTTTTGCTAAAAATCTTGAGTATTTGTTGTGCATCCCCATTGATTGAAGAGAAGATGCGAACCCGTGCCATAAGTGGAATCCTAAAAGGATAAAAGACACACAGTATAAAGCTGTACGGATTGGGTCATGAAATTTGTGAACTAACTCACCATAATATCTTGTAGCATCTGGTGCTGTACCCGCTATGTATTTGTAGCTAACTTCAGGAAACCAGAAATCATAAAAATGCAATCCTAAGAAAGCTAAAATAACCAATCCAGAAATAATCATATTTCTAGAACTCCAAGAAGCGTTTGCAGCTCCGTTGTATTTAGCGTAAGCAATTGGTCTTGCCGCGCTGTTTTGTGCCGTAAGTACAAATCCCATTACAAAGTGGAAAATTACTCCAAATGCCAAAACTGGCTGCATTACATACTGAATCAGCGGATTGTATCCCATAAAGTGAGAAGCTTCATTGAAAACGTCTTCACTAAGAATAGAAATAAAATTTAAGGAAACATGCAGCGCTAAAAACGTGATTAAGAATATTCCCGAAAGAGCCATAGCGACTTTCTTTAAGATGGAAGCATTCAACTGTGCAGATTGTGCCATAAGTGTTAAGTAGTTTGTTTTAAAAAATTACACAAAAATAATTCAATTACAAAAGAACTACAACCATTTCGCTGTTATTTATAATGATTTTAAAATAGCCTATATCTACGTATTTTTACGTACAAAAACTAAGCTGCTAAAAAATAATTCACTATAGGAAACTTCAAAATACTGCTTTTTAAGCTTTAAAGAAAAATTTGAGCTCTAAGTAGATTACTAAAAATTTATCATATTGTTATTTTATTCAAACTTTTGATTTATTTTCTTCAAAAGTGCTCTTCGGCAGAAATTTTGTCTAAGTAAAAAATTGTCATTCCACAACATAGTTTTACCTTTAGCGGCTCAAAAAATTAAGAATGAAAACAGGAATTGATGCTATCTCATTTGATGTAGCAAACATACATTTACCCATAAAAACTTTGGCAATTGCCAGAAATATTGAACCAGAAAAATTAGAAAAAGGTCTTGGATTACTTAAAATGACCTTTCCAGACGTTCATCAAGACGCTGTAGTTTTTGGAGCAAATGCTTTGACTAAACTTATCATTGATAATAAAATCAACCTAAACGAAATTAGCAGAATCTATGTTGGTACTGAAAGCGGTATCGACAGTTCTAAACCAATTGCTTCTTATTTAATTAGTTTAATGGAGCAGAAATTTGGCGAAGATTCTTTAGCAGAATGTGATGTTGTAGATTTCACTTTCGCTTGTATTGGCGGAGTTGACGCTTTGCAAAACTGCCTTGATTTCGTAAAATTAAATCCAACTAAAAAAGCAATCGTAGTTACTTCTGATTTTGCAAAATATGATTTAAATTCTGGTGGAGAATACACTCAAGGTGCTGGAGCTGTGGCAATGTTGATCACAGCAAACCCAAAAATTATTGCTTTTGACGATAACTGGGCAACGAGCACAAAAGGTGTTTTCGACTTCTTTAAACCATACAGAACGATTTCTAAAGAAGAAATTACTCAAAACGCAAACAACGATTCTTGGTTTGATAATTTAGAAGCTGAAATTGAAATTCATAAAGATCAACCGGTTTTTGACGGACAATATTCTAATCAATGTTATATGGATCGTACGCGAAATGCTTACTTTTCATTTAAAAAACTAAAAAACGCAACCGAAACTTTATACAACACTTGGCATAGTATCGTGATGCATTTACCATATTCTTTCCAAGGAAGAAGAATGTTATCTGAAATCTACGCTTTAGACAGTGCCGAAAAAATTATTGCTGATGATATCGCACCTGCAGATTATCAGACAAAAATTAAAGAAGTGGCAAAATCTGAAGATTACAAAACATTTGTAACGGAGAAATTACAGCCTGCAGAATTAGCGTCTTCTTTAATTGGAAATCTTTATACAGGTTCTATTTTCATGGGATTATTATCGACTTTGGCTCATTTTTATGACACGAACAAAGAAGTTGCAGGAACTAAATTTGGTTTCCTGGCTTACGGTAGCGGATCGAAATCAAAAGTTTTTGAAGGAACGATTCAGCCAGAATGGAAATCGGCTTTAGAAAATGTGAAGCTTTTTGAAAATTTAGCGGAAAGTGTAGAAATTGATTTCAGCACTTATGAAAGTCTTCATAAAAAAGAACAAAAACAAAGCGTAAGAACTCCGAAAAACGAATGGGTTTTAGATAGAATCGAAAAAGAAATTCCTGTTTTGATTGGGGCGCGTTATTATAAATGGATTGATTAAATTTCAATAAAGAAATTCCAATAAAAAACCGAAGCAAATTGCTTCGGTTTTTTTGTTTTACACGCAGTTTGTCATTTCGACTGAAAGGAGAAATCACACTCGAAACTCTACAAAGATTAGCGATTTTGCATGTCGAATTACTAGTGTGATTTCTCCTTTCAGTCGAAATGACAAGATTGCGCAAAAACCTTTGTCAAAGTTCAAAACTTTGACAAAGGTCGCATCAAATAGAAAGCATTCTCTAATTATCGCATTGACATATTCTCTAATTAAAAAATCAATCCTTTTTATGCTGTTCAGTATAATTTTGATTTCCTTTAATTCGGATATCTTCACTCTGCATTCCGTTTGCCATTCCTAACATAAAAGCAGTTATTATAATTATAAATTTTCTTTTTATCCAATGAAGAAGCGGTCGTCTAGATTGCTCCAAACGAGAATTTTTATTTTGTTTATACATTTTGAAAATGATAAATGATTAGACATTATTAAATCATCTATGCTCAGAAATAATTTCTTAAGCGCTGTATAAACTTTTATCGAAGTGTTTTGAAGTGATTATTTCATTTATAAAAACAGATTGATTTATAAATGAAGTTAGTTTTTGATGAAGCAGATTTTGCAGTTTCAACAATTTCTTGATTTGAAAAGTAAAGACATTTTCGGTTTTAAGAAAATTCAAAACAATTGAAAATCCTATTTTTTCAGAAGAAACAGCTTGTCCGAATTTATATAAACGAGAACTTTTAAGATTTAATTCTCTTCTTAAAACCACAAATGAAGACTCGTAATATTCTGCCGATTTAGATTGAGAATATAAAGTACCATCGCCCGCAATCACGACAAAAGCCAGAAAGAGTGCGATTAAGTATTTTATATGTTTTTTCAATCTTTAAGTTTTAGATTATGAAACGAAAATACAACTTTTATTTGTTCAGCATTGTTTCTGCTTCATTTTTATAAAGAAGCAATCCCAATCCTAAAACAAAAACCGCACAACTTAAAACCATCAAAATTCCATTTTTCAAAGCAAAAAAGGAAAATCCCACAGCAACCGAACCAACAATTACCATCAAAGACTTTAAGGTTTCTGTTTTTATAAAAGCAAATGCATGCAAAGCCAAACCAAGAAAAAGTAAAGACGGACCAACAGCCACAAATGGATAAAAAATCAATGGTGAATTACTAATATGCTGGCTTAACTGTTCTTTTGCAATTTCATTATTTCCATAACTCGACATGATAAAATCGATTGGGCAAAGTCCGATATGCGCAATAACGCCTAAAGCTGTCAAAACTGAAGCTACTTTATTTGTCTTTGTTTTAGGAAATGCGTCATTAAAAGACAACAAAAAACAGGCGCCAATTAAATTGAACCAATGCGCAAAATCTATCGACTCGCTCAAACTTGGCAAAAGTTTAGAAAAAAATAAATAACTGACTAGAAAAAAGACTAACCCGATCAAGCAACGTTGTTTTGTATTCATAGTTTGTTTTCTCAACTTTTATTGTTTATAAATCGTAAACTTATTATGACTCAAAGCAAAACCCAGATTTTCATAAATAGCTACGTTTTCTATTCGTTTTTTATTTGTCGTTACTTCGATGCTTTTTAAATTATTTTTCTCAGCAAAATTCAAAATCTCATTTATTAATAATCTTCCAACACCTTGACCACGATATTTTTGATGAATAAAAAACTCCTGAATTTCACCAACCAATCCGCAATGATGGAGAAGATTTTGGGTATGAAAACTAATAAAACCTAAACCTTCTGTTTCATTTTCGGCAATTAGATAAAGATTTTTTGGGTTTGAAATGTTTTCATTGAATATTGTTTCGAACATTTTAAAATCTAAAACTTCGTTTTCGAGTTCACAGATTGCTTTGTAGACGAAGTCTAAATCGTGATTTTCTACTTTTCTGATGTTTACTTTTAGATTCATATCTCTAACTAATATCAGTCAGTTTTACAATCTTATCGTCCAAGAATTGAAAAATCGATTTTCCTTTCATATTTAATTCTTGACCAGCTTTTAATCCGTTTGGGAAATCTATTGCTAGAACAGCATAATAATCAATGTCAATTATTGCTGTAATTTCATCTTGTATGAATGATATAATAGTTTGTTTTCTTGCTGAAAAATATTCTTTGCCTTTTTCGGCCTGGGCTGTAAATTCTTTTATTCCATTCAAAGTTAGGTTGATTTCGCCATTTTGAATGTTTTCAAAAATAACCGATTCGTCAAAATCAGCAATCATTTTGTCAATATCAAATTGATTGTATCCTTCAATATAATTTTGGATTATTTTTTCCTTCTCAATCATAATATATTGTTTTATAAATGTTCATTCAACCCAAGTCGTTCAAATTTCTGTTTATACTTTTGAACATAATTATTCCATGTTTCTTTAAAAACTTCATTATCATAAACTAAAGCAGCATAACCTACTGTTTCTTGGCTAAAATGATTTCCAAAAATATTGTCCAAATATTCAATTCCTGAATCGATTACTTTTTTTAGAATTTGTAATTTATCAATTCCAGTTGCTTTGCAAGCTTTATCCAGCCACAATCCTTTTCCAATTTTCACATATTCTACAAGAAGATTTTCTGTTATAAATTGTGAAGGAACATCATTTATATCAGGTTCATGTTTTCCATTTTTAAAAACCAATAAAATCAGTTCTTCCGAATAATGTTCCTCTGAAATTAATCTCAGCATTGTACCGCTTTCAGCCGCTTTGAAACAAAGGTCTTTTGTGATAAACTCATCAGGAATTACCTGAATTGCATAACCATCTTTTTTCACTAGTTTTTCGCAAAGTTCTGGCGTAATAAATTCTTCGTTTACATACGGCAAAGCGTGAAATGTATTTTCTAATGCCATTTCGCACAATTCTTTGGTTTTATACTGAGACGGAACCAATTTCAAATCTCTATAATTCGCTTTTACTCTTAACTCCCAATGAGCAAAGGTTTTTGGAGCTGGCTTACTTTGCTTTAAAACAAATTCGCCTCTTGCCAAATCCCGTTCCAATTCTTCAAAAGTTTCAATTAACGGATTATCTAACAACTTCCTCAGTTCGTTTGAGATAATTTCTTCGTCAGTTTCATCGTCATATTCGCATTCATTTTTAGGATCAATTTCATCTCTATCATTATAATAAAACAAATCATTTTTTCTTTCTGCAAATGTTGTATTGTGATCTGTTACAATAAAAACCGGAGCTTCAATTAAACCAGTACAATTAAAATTACCATGATTATAATAAGTCATTACAACTTCTTTGGCTGTAACATTTCCGTTTATTTCGACATACGAACCGCCTAAAAGTAAACTTTTGCAGGAAACATTTCCGTTTATAAAAACATACGGACCATAATCTCCTTCAGCATTTATAATAGAACCACTAATGAAAGCATTTCCGTCAATTAAAATTCCTTCAATCCTAAATTCATCAATACTTTTAAAGGGAAAATTGAAAATATTGAGATACCTTTTCTTTATTTTATCCTTATAAATATCCAAATGAAAATTGGAATCAAAAAACACATCTTTATCTGCTACAAGAAAAAAATCTTTATCGTCCCATTCGTCAAAATAATCAAATCCTTCTCGATCAAGTAAAAAGGGATATTTAGATTTTACTTCATTTATAGTAACTAATTTAAAAGCTGAATTGTGCATTTTTTATTCTTATTGAACCAAATTTATCTGGCATTTATTTTATATCAAGATTACACAATTCTAAATTCAAAACCAATTCGATAGTCAGAAAAATTGTATTTTTACCCATGAAAAGATTTACAATTTGTATCTCACAAATAAAATCTTGTTTCCTACATAGACCACAAAAGGTAAAAGAATTTTAAATATCTTTGAATCATGAGCACAGTAAAACCAAAACATATAGGCAGAAACATAAGCCGAATTAGAGAACTGAGAGATATGAAGCAGGAAGCGCTTGCTATTGCAATTGGCACAAACCAGCAATCTATCTCGATTATAGAAGGAAGTGAAAGTGTTGATGAAGAAAAACTAAAGAAAATTGCTCAAGCCTTAGGAGTTCCTGTTGAAGTAATTAGAAACTTTTCTGAGGAAGCTGTTTTTAACATTATGGGGAATACATATGATAATGGCTCTTCTTCTGTAAATCATGGTTGCACATTTAATCCCTTAGATAAACTTATTGAATCGTATGAAGAGAATAAAAAACTTTACCAACAGTTAATTCAAGCTGAAAAAGAGAAAGTGACTCTTTTGGAAAAGTTACTTGATAAGAAATAGAAAATTATTTTTATAAAAGAAAAAACCGAAGTTTTGAAATTTCAAAGCTTCGGTTTTTTTTTATGCCTATAGTTTTGTCATTCTGAGGAACGAAGACACGAGCGATAGTGAACTGGCGAAGCAATCACACTAGAAATTCCACAATCAAAATCGCCAATCTTTGTAGAGTTACAAGTGTGATTCTTCGTTCCTCAGAATGACAAACTTTGTGTTTATCAACCTTTTTAGAGTTACTTGCGGAGATTTCTCCTTCGTCGAAATGACAAAATCGGGTAAATACTTTGCGCTTTAGCGACTTTGCGAGATTATTTCGTTACTGTTTGAAGAAATACTCTGCGTTGATCCTTCGACTTCGCTCAGGAAGACAAAACAGAACTTAAACTTTGTGTTCTTTCTTTTCTTTTTCAACAAAAAAATAATCATTGCGTTCTTTGCGAAAAACCTTCGTGTACTTTGCGTTAAAAAAACTTCACAACTTAGCGCCTTAGTGGCAAACCCCAAAAACAAATAAGAAAACTTTAATAAATCTGCTATACGCCACTAATTCAAAAATTAGTAATTTTGAAATTCGAAGTTCAAAAACGAAATAATTATGAAATATCATCAAATAAACAGTGGTCTTTTTGTAAAAAACCGCAGAAAATTCATGGCAGAAATGAAACCTAATTCAGTTGCCGTGTTCAATTCAAATGACATTTACCCAGTTAGTGCCGATAGTACTTTACCTTTTGCTCAACACAGAGATATTTTTTATCTAAGTGGTGTTGACCAAGAAGAAAGCGTTTTGCTTTTGTTTCCAGATGCGCCTTATGAAAGTCAGAGAGAAATTCTTTTCTTGAGAGAAACAAATGATCATATCGCAGTTTGGGAAGGTGAAAAATTGACTAAAGAACGTGCTTTTCAGGTTTCAGGAATTAGAACAGTTTATTGGTTACAAGATTTTCATAAAGTTTTGAACGAAATGATGACGTATGCCGATACGATGTACATCAATACAAACGAACATTACCGTGCGACTGTTGAAACAGAAACACGTGAGGCTCGTTTTGTGAAATGGTGGAAAGAGCGTTATCCAGCGCACAATGTTGCAAAAAGCAACCCAATTTTACAAAGACTTCGTTCTGTAAAAGAAAGCGAAGAAATCGATTTGATTCAGCATGCTTGTGATATTACAGAAAAAGGTTTCCGCAGATTATTAGGATTCGTAAAACCAAATGTTACAGAATATGAAATCGAAGCCGAATTAGCGCACGAATTCATTCGTAACCGTTCTAAAGGTTTTGCTTATACGCCAATTATCGCTTCTGGAAACAATGCAAATGTTTTACATTATATCGAAAACAACCAGCAATGTAAAGACGGAGATTTGATTTTGTTAGATGTTGCAGCTGAATATGCAAATTATTCAAGCGACATGACGAGAACGATTCCAGTTTCGGGACGTTTTACAGATCGTCAGAAAGCGGTTTATAATGCTGTTTTGAGAGTAAAAAACGAAGCGACAAAAATGCTTACGCCTGGAACGCTTTGGAAACAATATCATGTTGAAGTGGGTAAAATCATGACTTCTGAATTACTTGGTTTAGGCTTAATTGACAAAGCCGATGTTCAGAATGAAAATCCAGAATGGCCAGCTTACAAGAAATATTTCATGCATGGAACTTCTCACCACTTAGGACTTGACACGCACGATTACGGATTGCTTCACGAACCAATGAAAGCGAATATGGTTTTTACGGTTGAGCCAGGAATTTACATTCCAGCAGAAAAATTCGGAATCCGTTTAGAAGACAACGTTGTGATTCAAGAAAAAGGAGAACCTTTCAACTTAATGCGCAACATTCCTGTTGAAGTCGATGAGATTGAGACTTTGATGAATGAATAAATAAAAAAGAGGCTGTCCAATATTTTCGGACAGCCTTTGTTTTTATATCAGTGTTTCTTTTTTAAGCCCCAGCGGGGCAAAATATTTATAGACATTCAATCATATACATGCAAAAGAGCTCCAGCGGAGCGAAATATAATAGCATAGCAAAAAAAACATATGTCACTCCTCTGGAGCTTTATCGTTTATAATAAATAAAATTTCTATAAATATTTCGCTTCTCCGAAGCTGATCTTCCAAAACAAAAGAAACTGAAATTCTCTGAACTTTGGAAAATGATATCTTAAACCAATAAAAAAGCCCTTAATAAATTATCAAGGGCTTTTTAAATTATATAAATCGGTTAATTATCCGATTTTTGAGATTTGCACATCCAATTGGAATTTACCGTCAGCTTCATTTCCGTTGATTAGATCAAAAAGTTCTAAAGCTCTTCTCGCGTTTTTCTCTTCTTCTCTTTGTTCAGCTACATACCACATCATGAAATCTTCTGTAGCATAATCATTTTCAGCTCTACATTTTGCGATTACTTTATTTATCGCCTGAGTAACTGCAATTTCGTTTTGCAAAGCAATTTCAAATACTTCTTTAAAAGAAGCAAATTCTTGCTGTACTTCTAGAACAGATGGCGTAATTGCAATCCCTCCCATATCTGTAATGAATTTGAAAATTTTCAGAAAATGCTCTCTTTCTTCTTCAGCTTGCTTATACAAATATGATGCTGTATTAGCATAGCCATTTCTATCCAACCATGCTGCCATAGCTAAATATTTGTTAGAAGCATCACTTTCTAATTTTGCTTGTAAATTCAATATATTTTCTACACCTTCAACTAATGAAGTACGTGTTCTTAGTAAATCTTTCATGGCCTTTAATTTTTATACGTGTAAAATTACAAAAATTAAAGAAGCCGATCGTAACCCCTTGAAAATTTGGATTTAATCTAAGTAAGAATCTAAATAAGCTCTACGTTTACCATATTGCAAAGCATAGAATGCAAGTTGAGGGTAAATTTTGTTCCGTTTAATAAATCTCTTAACTGAACGATTTCGCAGATAGTAAGATTTCTGGAAAAATTTCTTTTGGTAGTTTCAATCAACTGTGCATCTGATTGGTCAGATAAGTCATAAAGCATATCAAGAATATCAACGCTATTAACCTTTCTTTGAAAAATCAAAAAATCATGAATTTTATAACTTGACACAGTATCAATAAAATTGATGATTATACTATTGGTCAAATCACATTGGTAACTATATCCTTTTTCGGTTTCAAATAATACTTTGGTGGTCAAATCGCTAACTAATGCCATTCTGATAAAAATTATTACGGTGCAAAAATATATAATTTGAAACAATTAAACACATAATTAAGACTAATTTAAAATAACAAAATCATATAATGTTCTTAAAAACAGCTCAAGTCCATCAAAACTGTAACATTCTACAACATTATTAGTCTAATTTTAAAAACAAATAACTAAGAAATCATGCAAGCACACGAAATAGATTATCAGATTTTTGGAGAAGAAATGCAGTATGTGGAAATAGAATTGGATCCACAGGAAATTGTAATTGCCGAAGCTGGCAGCTTTATGATGATGGAAAACAATATCCAAATGGAAACTATATTTGGAGACGGTTCGCAACAACAAGGTTCAGGTTTGTTTGGCAAACTTTTAAATGCAGGTAAAAGAGTACTTACTGGCGAAAGCCTGTTTATGACTGCATTTTTAAACCAAGGCAATACTAAAAGTAAAGTTTCATTTGCATCACCCTATCCTGGAAAAATTCTTCCAATTGATTTAACTCAATTTCAAGGTAAATTTATCTGTCAAAAAAGTTCTTTTTTATGCGCTGCCAAAGGTGTTTCTGTCGGAATTGAATTTTCTCAGAAACTAGGTCGCGGTTTATTTGGCGGTGAAGGTTTTATCATGCAGAAAATTGAAGGAGATGGAATGGCATTTGTACATTCTGGAGGAACGATGGCTAAAAAAGAGTTAGCTCCTGGTGAAGTCCTAAAAGTAGATACTGGATGCATTATTGGTTTTACCAAAGATGTCGATTATGATATTGAATTTATTGGCGGTATTAAGAATTCCATTTTTGGTGGCGAAGGTTTATTTTATGCCACTTTAAAAGGTCCAGGAACCGTCTTTATACAATCGTTACCTTTCTCTAGATTAGCAGATCGCATTATTGCATCGGCACCAAGGTCTGGCGGAAACAGTCGTGACGAAGGAAGTCTGCTTGGCGGATTAGGAAATCTTTTAGATGGCGATAATCGATTTTAATTTATAGAAATGGCTTTCAGAAATGGAAGCCATTTTTTATTATTTCACAAAGCAAACAATGTTATAAATAATTTTATAGCTGTTTTAAAGATTTCCCAATTAAATCAAGACATCACGATATTTTACTTTAGCTTTCTTAACTTTGCATTTCAAAACAAAAAATCTTTCATTTTGAAAACGCTTTTATATAAAAACACCAAAATATCATACTCAGATTCGGGAACTGGAAACGCAATTGTTTTGCTTCACGGCTTTTTGGAAAACAAAAAAATGTGGAAAGAATATGTTCAGCTTTTCTCAGAAAAAAAACGTGTCATAACAATCGATTTGTTAGGTCACGGCGAAACAGACTGTTTGGGTTATGTTCATAAAATGGAAGATAATGCCGATGTAGTGAACGAGGTTTTGGAACATTTAAAAATTGAAAAAGCCATAATTCTTGGACATTCAATGGGAGGTTATGTTGGTTTGGCTTTCGCCGAATTATACCCAGAAAAAATTCAAAAGTTAGTTTTACTAAATTCAACTTCTAAAGAAGATAGCGAAGAGAAAAAATTAAATAGAACTCGTGCGATTAAAGCGGTAAAACAAAACTATGTAAGCTTTGTAAGTTTAGCAATTGCAAATTTGTTTAGCGAAAACAACAGAACTCGATTGGCAGAAGAAATCGAAAAAGTAAAAATCGAAGCTTTAAAAACACCTTTACAAGGAATCGTCGCTTCTTTGGAAGGAATGAAAATCAGGAAAGACAGAGAAGAATTGGTACGCAAGAATTTATTTCCAATTCTTTTGATTCTAGGAAAAAAAGATCCTGTTTTAAACTACGAAGAAAGTCTTTCGCAAATCGAAGACACAACTGCAGAATTGGTTTCTTTTGAGGACGGACATATGAGCCAAATCGAAAACAAAGAAGCTTTAAAAACAATTTTACTAGACTTCTTTGAATAAAAATCAAATACTATAAAATCAAAAAAGGCCATTTCTAACCGAAGTTGAAATAGCCTTTTTCTCATTCTTGGGGGCAAAATATCATTATAACTTTGAAGTAATATCTTTTTTGTATTTAGATAAAGTCGCTCTTGTTAAACCAAGATTTGCCTTTGTAGAGTCTACAGCTAAGTAGATAAAATATCTTCCGTCTTCAGAAACATCAATAATATGAATCTGATCTGTAAGGGTAATTAAAATATCATTAATTTTTTGATTTAGCCCTAAAGCTCTAAGCGCATTCAATTTTGCTTTTACAACTTCTAAATTATAAGCTGAAGCCAATTCTGGATCAAAATCAGATTTTACCGTCAATGAACAGTAAGACATTCCTGTCTCAACTTCAGTTACAGAAACTGCTATAAATCCGTTAATATTTTCTTTTAAATCGTTTTGAAAATTTTGTAAAAAATCTGACATGTTTATTAAAATATTGGTTTTAAATTAGTTGTTAAAAATAGAATCCATTCTTCTCAGTAATAATCCCATTTTACTTAAATCTTTAGAAAGCAACGCGATACAATTATCATCTTGATTTTTGCTTGCTACAACAATTCCGTCATTGTTCTTAATCATAACTTGTTTAAGATCTCCGTTGTTAACGTCTTCCGACATTTCAAGGCACATCTTTAAGATCATTCCGATCATTGCTGCAACATTCCCGTCATATTCTAAATTAACAGACTCGTTTAAGATTCCATCAATATTAAAACTCAGTCCAGACTCTGCGCCAGTCTCTTCTACTAGTGTTTGTAAATCAATCATATACTTTTCTTTGTCATGTTTTTGGAAGCGTCAAAGATATTTCAATATCGGCAATTGCGCGATAAACACTTGTTAAAAAAAAGTGTAGTATAACGTACTGACTCACTTTTGTTTATCACTTAATTAATCCTATTTTTTTGCGTAAAATGTTTAAAAAAAAATAACATAAAAAACATATTATATTAAAATCGTAACATTTCGATTGATAAAATTCATTTCTAAGGTCAACGCCTACAAATTGTTGTATTAGGCAAAAGTTTTTATATAGATTTGCAAAAAATTTATTGAAATGAAAACTGTTGACGAATTACGCTTTGACTTAAATGTAAAACTGGAAAAGTTTAGAAGATTTCGTATTGAAAACGGACACATTAATAATACGGCTTCTGGAGAAAAATCTAAAAAAGGTTTCTTCAAAAAAATATTCAGCTAAAAGCATCTTAAAAAATAGCCGAACTTGTTAGATAGCCTTTTTCTTCGAGTTCAGCTATTTTATTGATTTCATGTAATTTACCATCCTTAAGAAATATCAAGTGAGTTGAAATTTTCATGACATTTTCATAATTGTGATCGGTAATTATTATTCCTTTTTCTTTAGAATTCTCTTTAATTAAATCTAATACAACATTGGTCATTTTTGGCGATAATCCACTAAAAGGTTCATCCAAAAATACAAACTTTGATTTATTAAAAAGTATCATTTTAACCTGAAGATAACGTAATTCTCCAAAAGATAAATCTCTAATTTTTTGGTTTAAAAAAGGCTTCAGCAAATCGTCCTGACAAAAAATATCTACTTTTTGTTTAGCGATAGATAACTTAATCGCTTTTAAAACTGAAAAATGATTTGGAATAATTTGATTTTGATGTAGATAACTAATTTCCGTTAATAATATAGCTGAATTATTAAACGAAATTCCGTTTATAAAAATACTTTTATCAGAAGCACCCACGATTCCATATATGATTTTTAAAAGAGTAGATTTTCCGGAACCGTTTAGTCCAAATAAACCAATTATTTCTCCCGTTTCAACTTTAAGATAAATATCCGAAAGCAATATTTTATCACTAAAGCTTTTCCTAATTCCACTTATTTCCAGAGTATGCTTTTTCAAGATATTTTTTGAATTGAGATTAACGCTAAAGCAAACAGGAATACAAAACCAAAATTCATTAAAAAACTGTAAAATAAAAGTCTTCTTTTCGAAAGCCCATTATTCATATAAAATAAATATTCATTTTGACGATACATTTCTTTAAATCCAATACTTGATGCAAAACCAATTGTAGCCATGATCAATAAAAAATAATTAAAGCTTCCTAAAAGAAATGCAATAGCAGAAACGACCAAATTTACAGTCAAAGTTGTCTTATAAAACTCAAATATGTTCCAAAATTTTCTAATAAGCACTTTTATATTTTTTCCTCAAAGGGAATATTAACATCAAAAATTTCGCCCAGCAAATTGGCGATTTCTTCTAAATAAGAATTCAAAATTTGAGATGTTACAATTACATCTAAATCTTTTTCTTCTTTAAAACCAAAAGGCAAAAATCCTGATTTCAAATTTTTGAATGAAATAATACCAACTTCTATAGGAAGTCCTCCTGCTTCTTTTTCAAACATGAAAGCATACGCCAAAACCTGAATGATTTTATCGTTTTTAAGCTCTTGCGTTAACCCATTCCATGTTTTCAATACCACATTCGCCTTCTCTACTTTTCCTGTCTTATAATCAATAATTCGGATTTTACCATCTCTTCGTTCAATACGATCGACATTTCCTTTAATTAAAACAGGAAATGGCAATTTTGGATGAACAAATTCTCGCTCAAAAGTTTGCTCCAAAGCAATAATCTGAATCGCTTCATTATTTCGAACCGACTCCAATTCCATTTTCAGAAAATTCGAAACATTTCTTTTTGCAACTTCAAAAGCCAAAAGGTTTCGTCCTTTTTTGATTTCACCTTCTTTATAAACCAATTTAAATTGCTTCAGAACTTCATCATCCAGCAATTTAAAACAATTTAAAAGATCATTTTCTGAAATAAACTTTCCAATGAAAGGGTCATAAAGCGCTTTAAGCGTTTCGTGAATAATAGTTCCCAAAGTATTCAAAGCAATATTTTCTTCTACTTCTTCCACTTCACGAATTCTCAATATTTTTTGAAAATAAAATTCAATCGGATTTCGAATATAACTCGTCAAAGCAGAAGGCGAAAAACCAGCTGTCGCGATTTCCTTTAAACGTTCCATCACCAATTCAGATTTAGGGACAGAAATTGGTTCGTATGCTGTATTAGGAAGCTCTGGATTATAAATATCGAAAGTAATATTATGTCTTATTTTTTTCTCAACTTCCAACTGAGTTATAAAACGGCTTCTTTCGCCTGCATCGAGTCCGTCATTTTCAGTATTGTAAATTAAGTATATGTTTTTTGCTCTTTGAAGTAAATGATAAAAGTGATAGGTATAAATTGCATCTTTTTCCTTGAAAGTTGGAAGTCCTAACTCGCGTTTTACATCATACGGAATAAATGAATTCTGGGATTTTCCAGCAGGAAATTTCCCTTCATTCATAGAAGTTATTATAACTGTTTCGAAATCCAAAACACGGCTTTCCAAAACCCCCATAATCTGCAAACCCCTTAAAGGTTCTCCTTCAAAAGAAACTTCAGCTAAATCTATAATTTGCTTATAAATTGCATGAAGCGTATCAATATTATCGATGTGATGATGTTTGGAATAGTAATTTATAAGTTTATTGATTACTTTAAAAACACCATAAACAAAAGCTTTTGCAATTTTTTCTTCTTCATTATCATTACTAAAATGTTCTTTAATAGTGATTAATAAAGCAGAAATATTTTTTAAAACAGCAACAGAACCGTTTTCCCACTTCTCAAATAACAGATTAAAAAACGGAGAAGGTTCTGGATGAAGTTCCAAAATTTTATTGTGAGTGATAAACGTATAATTATTCTCTTTAATAATTTTTACAAGTTTTTGCGCATTCGCGTAAGGCTCAACTAATGGATGCGTTAAAATATCAAGCACATCTTTATAATAAAAAACATAGCTTCCGCCTTTTCGAGAAAGTGCATTCGTATGCATTTTGAACAACTTAGCAACAAAAATTTGCGACGGATTATTCTTTCCTGAATATCCCATCGTAATATTTAAAGCTCCAACCGAGGAAGGAAGCGAATACAAGACCGGAACCAATAAATTCTCCTCACCAAGAACTACCGCAACTTTATCTAGAGAAGCATTGGGGTTTTGATCAATTAAATCTTCAATAATACTTCCTGCTAGTTTTGCTTGTCCAATTGTTTTGGGAGTTCCAATAATTTGAATATTCTTCGATTGCGAAAAATCATCAACAATCCACTCAAAAGTATCTGCTTTATAATGCTTCCAGCTTTCTTTAAAACGTCTTAAAAAAAGTCCCGCATCATGATACGGATCATTTAAAAAAGCCTGGTCAGCATCCCAATAAATTTTAGCCTGATCAAGAGCAAGCAAATGCTGAACGATTTTTTCTTCTGCTGCATTCAAAGCATTGAATCCTGCAAAAATGAAAGTGCGTTTTTTAATCGTATTTGAAAAATGATTCAAGTTGTTTACTGCCTCTCTATAAATTAAACCTTGGTAACCAATTGATTTAAACAACAAATGATTATATAATGATTCATAATACAGAGGAAGTAATTTCCAGAAATCAATATAATTTTCCAGAAGTTTTGTTTTCTGATCAACTTCAAGCCCCCATCTTTTTATGTCTTCTATATCTTTCAAATAAGATAAAACATGTGATGGATCTAAAAGATATCTGTCAATTTCATTAAAGTCCTGCAAAAGAGTTTTAGCCCAATTTGCAAATAATTCAAAAGACTGCTGATTTTTTTTTTCTGTAATCGATAAATAAACTTCATAAAATTCGAACAAAAGTTCAATTGAATCTATTGAACGAATTGAAGCAACATCCTGAACAAAATCTTCAATACTTGTAATCTCAGGCGCAATAATAGTTTTTGAAGTCTCTTTTTTAAGAGCTTCAATTAAAAAGACTTTTGCCCTTTTATTAGGAAGTATTATTGTTATTTCAGAAAGTTTATCTGCAAAATCCTGAATTACAACAGAGGCAATTTTTTGAAGAAAAGAAGTATTTACCATATGATAAAAATAAAAAAAGCCATTCAATTAAGAATGGCTTTTCATATTTATTTAAAAACTGGATTATAGTTTTCCTTGGTATTTAGAACCAATGTGTCTAATTTCAGTTCTTCTGTTTTGAGCTTTACCTGCAGCAGTTTTGTTACTTGCAACTGGTTGGCTAGAACCAAATCCTTTAGACTCTAAGTTCTCTGGGTTTACACCTCTTTGAACTAATGCATCTAATACAGCTTTAGCTCTATCTTCAGAAAGTTTTTGGTTTACTTTAGCAGAACCTGTACTATCTGTGTGTCCTTCGATAGAGAATTTCGCGTTTGGATAGTTTTTAAGGATTTCTTTAATAGCATCTAATCTAGCTGGAGTTTCTTTATCACCAGTTTTGAAAGTAGCTTTACCTGAGTTAAAGTAAACCGCTCTTGCTTGAACTTTAAGATCTTCTAAAGCCTCAGAAGTTACTTCTGGACATCCTCTGTTACTAGCTGGACCAGCAACTGTAGGACAATCGTCATCTTTGTCAGCAACACCATCTTTATCAGCATCTAAGATTGGGCAACCACCGTTTTCTTTAGGACCAGCAACTGTAGGACATTTATCGTCTTTATCAGCAATTCCGTCACCGTCAGTATCAGGACAACCTTTTAAAGCAGCTAAACCAGCAACATCTGGACAAGCATCATCTTTATCAGCAATTCCGTCTCCGTCAGTATCAGGACATCCGTTTAATGCAGCTAAACCAAATACATCTGGACAAGCGTCAGAAGCATCAACGATTCCGTCACCGTCAGTATCAGGACATCCGTTGAATTGTTTTAAACCAGCAACATCTGGACAAGCATCATCTTTGTCATAGATTCCGTCTCCGTCAGTATCTTTACCTCCGAATTTGAAAACTAAACCTGCAGTGTGTTGGAAGTGAGATGGAGCATCTGGAGCACCAGAAGCATCTTGTCTATCTCCACTAACAGCCCATTTGTATCTTGTAGCTAGCTCAAGACCAATAGCATCTGTAAACCAGAAAGTAACACCAGCACCTGGGTTAACAGTTCCGTAGCTGCTATCTCCGAAGAAAGTATAACCTCCACCAACAGATAACGAAGGATCAACAACTTTAGATTTGATTAATTCTTGGAAACTATATTTGATAGTAGCATCAATTCCGTAGTACATTAAGTCACCAGGATTAGTTACAACGTTACCTCTATTGTCGTGAGCTGGATCACTTGGATTAAAAGTAACATATTTATCAATTTTGTTTACAGATCCTTGTAAACCAACTGAGAAACCATGTCCTACATATCTATTTACACCAATGTAAGATAGAGAAGGAAGAATATTCCAGTTGTCTTTTACAGCGAATGGCTGCGAGAAGTGTTGGTCAAAAAACCCATGACCAGCACCAGAACTTGTTCTAGTATCCACAGCATTAACCCCGAAAGAGATCGCCCATGGATTGTTACTGTCTTGCGCGTGAGAACTTAAACCCATCGCCATCAATACAGCAACTAAAAGTTTGTTAAGATGTTTCATACTTAATTTTTTTAATTACAATTTAGTTAATTACAAGCAAAAGTAACACCAAATTTTTTAAATACAAAAT
>Ga0160502_100336_pt1 | contig 39216 bp, 56 predicted proteins | sample DIDnMG_14_FD_108237 | JGI IMG/M metagenome (GOLD analysis project Ga0160502, IMG submission 108237) | Enriched soil microbial communities from UW Madison campus, WI, USA - DID2933_E24_Xylan MG | ecosystem: Environmental > Terrestrial > Soil > Unclassified | place: USA: Madison, Wisconsin... | reverse complement strand
TCCGAACAGAGAAGTTAAGCCCGCCTGCGCAGATGGTACTGCAATCCTGTGGGAGAGTATGTCGCCGCCTTTCTTTTGAAAACCCTATCCAAACGGATAGGGTTTTTTGTTTTATAGTAATAGCAAAAAGGAGTTGTAAGCATTGGACAACTCCTTTTTTTTGCTTCACACCACACCTGACAGGTTTACAAAACCTGTCAGGTGTTCCAAACAAACCATAAAAAAACCGGAGTTGCTCCGGTTTTTTTATTCTACGAGTTACACATTCATAAACTAAACTTCTAAATCCTTAACATCATAAGTCCCGTCGGTATTAAAAACAATTTTATAAAGGCCTGTCCCATCATCAACAATTGTAGGAGTACAGGCAAAGGATCTTAAAAACGCAATAAAGCCTCCGGTTCCACCGTATGGATACGAATGCGGCATATACTCTAAGATCCCTGTATTCGGACGAAGCTTTCTTAAATCGACAAAATCAATTTCATAATCCTTATAAAGGACTTCCACTAACGAATAAAAATGCCAGTTAGCGGGCGATTGTTCCGCAGTGGAATAAACGGGTTTTATATCGGTATCAAGAAACCAAAAACGCGATAGGGCATATTGCGGAAATGAATCTAACCAATATTGATCATCTCTTTCGGTATCAGTATCTCGGGACACCTTGAATTTGTCAAAAACAGCTTTTAAATCGTAAAAAGTAGTTTCATCTGGAAAATCAAATTCAAGATAACAGTTGGGTGCTTCCATTTTAAAGTTATTTTGATCAAATATAAAACTATATTGGAATTCTTTTTGACGATGTGCAAAATACTGATGGGAATAGAAAAACAGGAGCATAAATAAACAAAAAGAAATGCCTATTTTTGTTCGTTATTCGTTATAAGCAAATATTTTGGGATTATATAAAAACCTATTCAAGCAAACATTTATCTACGGCGTAGCAACAGTACTGCCAAGAATGCTCAGCTTTTTACTGGTTCGCCTTCATACGGACCTGATGCCAAAGAGCGATTATGGAAATGTAACCATTGTTCTTTCCTGGATGGTCTTTTTTAACGTTATCCTTTCGTATGGAATGGAAACGGCTTTTTTCCGTTTTTACAACAAAGAAGAAAACAAAAAAAGCGTAATTGAAACGACTACCATTTCGTTATTCTGGTCGTCTATGTTATTTCTGGCAGTGGGATTGTTGTTTCGGAGTACGTTGGCCGAATGGGCCGATGTGGAAACCCAATTTGTAACCTATGCCATTTGGATTCTGGTTCTGGATGCCTTGGTGGTGATACCATTTTCCAAACTCAGAGCATTCCAGCGACCAATCAAGTATGCGGTGATCAAAATAGCCAACGTTACCATTAACGTAGGATTAAACGTATTTTTTCTAGTATTCCTTCCTAAAATAGCAAAAGCCGATCCCGACGGATTCATCAGTAGTTTTTATATTCACGATTATCAGGTAGGTTATATTTTTATTGCGAACCTGATCGCGAGTTTAGCGACATTATTGGTTTTCCTGCCGGATTATGTCCGATTAAAATGGCACTTCAATTTCCCGTTATGGAAAAATATGATGGATTACGGATTACCGATATTATTCGCCGGACTGGCATTCGGAATTAATGAACATTTCGATAAAATCCTGCTGGGAAAACTATTGCCGCAAAATATTGCCAAAGCAGAAGTAGGAGCCTATTCGGCCTGTTATAAACTCGGTCTTTTTATGGTATTGTTCCGCACAGCGTATACCTTAGGAATTGAACCGTTCTTTTTTAATCATGCCGACAAAAAAGATGCACCGCAAACTTATGCGGTTATTACGAAATACTTCGTTATTTTCGGCTCGATCATCTTATTGGGAGTTATCGTTTTTGCCGATATCCTAAAACAGGTTTTGGTTCCAAACAGCAGTTATTGGGAAGCAATGAAAGTGGTACCGCTTATTATTCTGGCGAATTTCTTTTTAGGGATTTACACCAGTTTATCGGTATGGTATAAATTAATAGACCGGACAAAAATAGGGGCTTATATTTCTATTGTGGGTGCAGTGGTAACGCTTGTCCTGAATTATGCTTTAATTCCGACTTATAGTTATATGGGATCGGCTATCGCAACACTGGCGGCCTATGGAACCATGATGAGTATATCCTATTTTATGGGAAATAAATACTATCCGATACCCTATGATAAAAAAAGAATCCTGGGCTATCTGATCGTTTCGTCAGTATTGGCCGGACTTTCCTTTTATGTTCCGGCACTCCACAATTATTATTTTGGGGTATTGGCGATCCTGGTTTTCGGATATTTTATCTACCGAAACGAAAAAGATACCTTATTACGAATTATGAAGAAAAAAGTTGCCTGATTTTTTCTAATTTTAAAGACAATTGCAAAATAGAATACGCAAAGCAAATAAATATACAATGACCATAAAAATAATTAATAAATCACAACACGCATTACCCGAATATGAAACGATAGCCTCAGCCGGAATGGATCTGAGAGCCAATATTACCGATCCGATAACGCTAAATCCGTTAGAAAGAGCCTTGGTGAAAACCGGACTTTTTATCGAATTACCGATCGGATATGAAGCGCAGGTACGCCCTCGTAGCGGACTGGCTTTTAAAAAAGGAATCACCGTACTAAACAGCCCGGGAACAGTTGATGCCGATTACCGGGGCGAGATAGGTGTTATTTTAGTAAATTTATCCAACGAGCCGTTTGTTATTGAAAACGGAGAACGCGTGGCACAATTGATAATTGCGAAACACGAAAGAGCCGAATGGGAGTTGGTGGAAATGCTTTCGGAAACGGTACGAGGTGAAGGTGGATTTGGAAGTACCGGTGTGAAATAAACGATAAAAAGAAAAAAAACGTTATATATAAATGATACTTGCTTTTAGGAAAGTATCATCCCTAAAAACATATAAAATCAATGAAGATAATTGTCCCTATGGCCGGTCGTGGATCACGACTGCGACCACATACGTTAACGGTACCAAAACCGTTAATTCCGATTGCCGGAAAACCAATAGTTCACCGATTAGTAGAAGATATTGCCGGAGTTTTAAATCAGGAAATCGAAGAAATAGCATTCATCATTCATAAAGACTTTGGCGACAAAGTACCGGGTGAATTAATTGCTATTGCTGAAAAATTAGGAGCAAAAGGAACAATTTATTACCAGAATGAACCGTTGGGAACAGCACATGCGATTATGTGTGCCAAAGAAAGTATGTCGGGACCAATTGTGGTAGCCTACGCTGATACGCTTTTTAGAGCCGACTTTACTTTAGACACAACTGCCGATAGCGTTATCTGGGTAAAACAAGTGGATGATCCGAGTGCCTTTGGTGTGGTACAATTAAACGATAATAATGAGATCGTTGATTTTGTAGAAAAACCAAAAGAATTTGTTTCCGATCTGGCGATCATCGGTATTTATTATTTTAAAAGTGGTGAAACCCTACGTAGTGAACTACAATATTTATTAGACAATAATGTCGTAAAAGGTGGCGAATACCAGCTAACGGACGGTTTGGAAAACATGAAACAAAAAGGACTGAAATTCGTTCCGGGTACGGTAGCCGAATGGATGGACTGTGGGAATAAAAACGTAACCGTGGAAACCAACTCCAGAATGTTGACTTTTTTAAATAATGACGGAGAAAACCTGGTTTCGGCGAACATTAAAAACGAAAATTCAACCATTATTCCACCGTGTTTTATTGGAGATGATGTCGTACTGATTAACGCAACAGTTGGACCAAACGTATCGTTGGGGAAAGGAACAATCGTACAGAATAGTACCATTAAAAATAGCTTGGTGCAAACCAACGCCACGATTAAAAATGCAACATTAGACAATGCGATGATCGGGAATCATGCATCATTTGATGGTAATTTTACCAGTATCAGCATCGGAGATTATTCCGTTTTAGAATAAGATGAAAATAAAAAGACAGCTCATAATTTTTACACTGCTCGGGTTTCTGAGTGTTCCGGTATTGGTATCGGCACAACAACAGGAACCGGATGCTATTGCTTTGGAAAACGACGAATTCCAGAATAACTTCTACGAATCGTTAAAACAAAAAGGAATTGAAAATTATGATAAAGCCATACAGTCGCTTTATAAATGTCTTAAAACCCAACCGGAAAACCCGGTACTTCATCATGAACTGGGAAAAAACTTCCTGGCTCAGAAAAACTATGCCGAAGCCGAAAAATCGTTTCAAAAAGCCATTGATCTGGATCCAAAACAACGTTGGTATTGGAGTGGTTTGTACGACGTTTATTACGAAACAAAAGACTTTAACCGTTCGATTCCGGTAGTGGAGAAACTAATCAGTTTTGACAAAAAATTCCAGGACGATTTGGTATCGTTATATATGTATACCCAACAATTTGACAAAGCCTTAGCGCTGATCAATGAAATGGATGCAACCACCGGATTAACATCGACATTGGAGATGTACAAACTGCAAATCCTGAGTGATGCCAAATTCCGAAAACCGGAAAAAGAAAACCTCGAACAGGCCATTAAAAACAATCCGAACGAAGAAAGCAATTATATCCAGCTGATCTATTTGTATTCCGAAAGCAATCAGGAAGACAAAGCGTTGGAAGTGGCCAAAAAACTGGAAAAAGCAATTCCTACTTCCGATTGGGCGCAGGTAAGTCTTTTTAAATTTCATCTGAATAACAGAGAACCGCAAAAAGCCGCCGACGCCATGTTTCTGGTATTAAAAAGCAAAAAAATCGATGCTAAAATCAAACATCGTGTACTAAACGAATTCCTGATCTTTTCGAACAATACCAATTCCTTTAAAAAGGAACTGGCACAGGCAGTCGATTATTTGTCGGAAGACCCGAATGTAAACGTACCGAAAGAAATCGGAACATTTTTTCTGGAAAAAAAGAAATATGCCGACGCGATTGCTTACTTTGAAAAAAGTCTGAGCCGCAAAAACGACGACATTGGCACGATAGAATTATTGTTACAGGCCTATACCGATACTGGACAATATGATGCGGTTAACAAAAAAGCAACAAACTATTTGGATTTATTTCCAACGCATGCAAAGTTGTACTTTTTTGCAGGGATGGCGCAAAATCAATTAAAAAATTATAAAAAAGCCCTCGAGTTATTACAAACAGGAATGGATTTTGTAGTAGAAGACAGAGCCCTGGAAATCAACCTGAATATCCAGATGGGCGAAGCCTACCACGGTTTGGGCGATGAAAAGAAAAAAGAAAGCTATTTTATCAAAGCCGATCAATTGTTAAAACAGAAAAAATAATGAAGCGAATAAGTATCGTACTAACCCTGATAGTGTTGGTATCCTGTAAATCCAAACAAAATATAGTGACCGAACAGGGCGCATCCGAAAAAGTGGAAGTTTCGAAGATCATTCAGGGACACTATACCAATAAGCTCGATTTTCAGACAGCCAGTATCAGAAGTACGGTAAGCTATGACGACGGAAAAACAGCCTTGTCGATAAACTGTGATATCCGGATTAAAAAAGACGAAACCATTATGGTAACCGCTCGTGCTTTAGGATTGATCACGGTAGCCAAAGCATTGATCACACCCGAAAGAGTCAGTTTTTACAGCAAAGACGGAAAATATTTTGATGGCGATTATCGTTTATTAAGTAAATGGCTGGGAACCGACCTGGATTTTAACAAAGTACAAAACTTGCTGTTGGGAAGAGCGATCGACGATCTGACAAAAGCGAAATACAATCTTTCGATCGAAGGGGAAAAATACAAGCTGAAAACGAAAGAAGGCAACAACATTATCAAAGAATTTTTGTTTGAAGGCGCCAATTTCCTACTAAAAGACCAGATTGTTTCGCAACAAAACCCGTTGCGTTCGCTGGAAGTAAATTATCCGGCGTATAAATCCTATGATAAGGCAACATTACCATTGAGCATGAACATCGATGCCTATGAAAAAACAAAAGTAAAAATCGAGGTGAGCTATAACAGCATTAGTTTCGACGAAAAGCTCAATTTTCCGTATACGATTCCGGAAGGTTACGAAGAAATAATTATTGACTAAATTTGAAAAAAATATAAAAAATGTACAAAACCCGCTTTAGTATATTGTTGTTATTGCTATCCGTAATCTCCTGGTCGCAGACGGAAGACAAACAACGTCAGCTAGAGGAGCGAAAAGCGCAAATCCAGAAAGAAATCCGAGAAGTACAGAAACTCCTTCAAACCGAAAAAAAGAAGGAGAAATCGGTATTGGTACAGATATCACAGCAGAACACCAAAATCAAATTAAGCGAGAAATTAATCAATACTACGCAAAAACAAACACGGTTACTAACAGACGATATTTATTTAAAACAACTTGAAATTAACAAGCTTGGCCGGGAACTTACGGTTTTAAAAGAAGATTATTCCAAGATGATTGTTAAATCCTACAAAAGTCGTTCGGAACAAAGCCGTATTATGTTTGTGCTTTCTTCTGAAAACTTTTTACAGGCGTACAAACGGATCCAGTACATGAAACAATATGCCAGTTTCCGAAAAATGCAAGGCGTGGAAATCAAAAACAAAACCCAGCAACTTCAGGGCGCTACGGTTGTTTTGGAGACTAAGAAAAAAGTAAAGGAAAAGCTGATTGTTGAAAGTGAAAAGGAAAAACACGAACTGGAGGAAGATAAAAAAGAACAGGAAAAATTAATGAAAGTGATCCAGAAAGACCAGAAAAAACTGGCTGGAGACATTAAGCAAAAACAGGAAGAATCCAGAGCGATCGACCGACAGATTCAGCGTTTAATTCGTGAAGCGATTGCTGAAGCCAACCGAAAAGCAAGGGAAGCAGCAGCTGCACTGGCGGCACGTAATAAGGCAGCAGGTAAAAAAGTAGAAAAAGCAGAAGCAGCACCAGCGGCAGCCGACTCGACTACAAAATTCTATCTGACACCGGAAGGTAAAGCTTTAGCGGATAATTTCAGAGCCAATAAAGGTCGTTTACCATGGCCGGTAGAAAAAGGATTTGTATCCTTAGGTTTTGGTGATCAACCGCACCCGATCCATAAAAGTCTGATCGTTCACAACAGTGGTGTAGAAATCAGTACCGAACCCGGAACCAATGCCAGAGCTGTTTTTGGAGGAGAAGTATTACAGGTTCAGGTGATTTCAGCCAATAACAGAGCCGTATTTATTCAGCACGGGGATTATGTAACGGTTTACCTGAACTTAAGTAAAGTATTTGTTGGAAAAGGAGATAAAGTATCGATCAAACAAAGTATTGGTGAGATCCATACCAACTCATCCGGTAGAGCGGTTCTGAAATTCCTGATCTCACAAAATACCACAACACTAAATCCACAAAGCTGGTTAGCGAATATGTAAAATAGTATGGCTACACCTGACAGGTTTTCAAAACCTGTCAGGTGTGATCAGTAAATAAAAAATCCCCTTGAATTTTCAAGGGGATTTTTTTTATTCCTGCATAAACAGGGCTTTTAATTCGGTTGCTTCATGCGGTTTCATTTTACCGGCAAGTACCAGACTTAATTGCTTGCGGCGCAATGCGGCTTCGAAACGTTTTTTCTCTTCTTCGGTTTGTGGCACTATCGCCGGAACTTCTACAGGACGTCCGGTTTCATCAACGGCAACAAACGTATAAATGGCTTCATTAGCTTTATTTTTAATACCCGATTCACGATCTTCGATCCATACATCAATAAAAATTTCCATAGATGTCTTAAAAGTACGGGATACTTTTGCTTCGACTGTAACCACGCTTCCCAACGGAATCGCCCGGTTAAAGGCCACGTGATTTACCGAAGCGGTCACACAAACGCGGCGGGAATGTCTTCTGGCTGTAATACTGGCTGCACGATCCATACGCGCCAATAATTCGCCTCCGAAAAGATTATTTAAAGGATTGGTTTCACCAGGCAACACCAAATCGGTCAAAACGGTGATCGAATCGGATGGAAATCTTTCTTGCATCTTTTTTTCTTGCAAAGATAACAATAGAAGCATAAAAAAAATCCTGAATTTTCAGGATTTGATAATTTTAAAGCTCTTTGATAAGCACCCAGGCTTCTTTATTATGGTGTTTGTGAATTTCTCGTAATTTTTCCTGAGCATCAGCATACGACGTAAAACTACCGTATAGTACGGGATAAAGACCGAAATTATTTTTTTCAAGACGAACTGGTTCGTAACCTAAACGTGTCAATTCGTTAAAGATACGTTCGGCATTGGCTTCACTTCGAAAAGCACCGGCCATAATATGGTACGGCTTGACCACTTTTGTCTGGTTGTTTTTAACGTTTAACGTTACCGGAGGTAGTGGACTTTCAATAAAGAATGTAGCTTGTTGAATTTCGTGTTGTACTTTTTCCTGTACATTTTTTTTAACCAGAATGTTTTCTTTTTCGATTTGCTGATTGTAATACGATTTATACGTAGTAGCACCAACTCCTAATGATAAAGCAAAAACAGCGGCATATTTCAGGAAGGCATAATTTTTCTTTCTTTCCGGTGTAAAGATGATAGGTGCTTTTTCTTCCAGTTCTTCAACCTGTGCTTTTAGGACTTCTCTTTTGATGGAAGGTGACACGACTGAAGTCAGACCGAAAGAATCCGAAAGGTAATTTACCGAAGTTACCGGTTCGAAAACCCAGTTAAATTCGGAATTAACGGCAATTTGCCCAATATTTTTCAACGGAAGGGTTTCGCGACGTTGTAAGGTTTCAATCCACGTACTGACTTCCTGCTGGATCGCACGTACCGCTTCTTCATACGGCATATTTTCCTGAAGGGAAATATGATTAGCCAGAAGACCGTCATTGTTTTTCAAATGCGGATTAAAAGACACTAACTTTTTAGGAGGATAGAACGTATTCGTACTTCCATTCAGTTGTGCCGATTGGATTTCGGTTAAAAATGCGCCAAATCCGGGAACGGTAACACATTGATAACGATATAACAAAGCCGAGATGTGATTTTCTATCTTCATACCTACAAAATTAGATATTCAATAGTGAATCCCAAATTTTATCAACAAATTTTATTAACAATTCAAATATAGTTGTAAACTACTGGTTGTTAGTTATTTGTTTTGATCATGTCATAGATTAAGGTTTGATAAGGCTGTAAAATGGTCTGAATTTGCCCCTTTCAAGGTATAATTTGAAAATATGCGTATAAAGCGGTAACTTATGGATTATTTAGTTGCATATACGCCATGAAAGATACAGAATTATTTTACACATTAGCCTTATTAAAAGTAGCGGGAATACGGGATGTAATTGCGAAAAGGCTTATTAATCACTTTGGAACGGCCGAAAAAATATTCCATGCACGGTCGGGAGAATTGTTAGCGGTAGAAGGGATTGGTACGATACTTTGTGCTAAACTTCGGGATAGAACCGTTTTTAGTGCTGTTGAAAAGGAATTAAAATTTATTCGGAATCAGAACATTGGGGTAGCATTTTTTAAGGACGACAATTATCCGTGCCATCTGAAATATTGCAATGATGGGCCGGTATTGTTGTTCACGAAAGGTAACATCCGATTGGAACAGTCAAAAATAATCAGTATCGTAGGAACGCGGCAAATTACAGGCCATGGGATTGCTTTTTGCCGCAAGCTTATAGCGGATCTGACGCCCTGGAATCCGGTAATTATTAGTGGATTTGCTTATGGAACCGACATAACCGCACAAGTGGCAGCGGTAGAAAATAAATTGCAGACAGTTGCTGTATTGGCACATGGTTTAAACCGAATGTACCCGGCGGCTCATGCCAGGTTTCAGAATCCGATTATGGAAAATGGCGGTTTTCTAACGGAGTTCTGGAGTTGTGCCAAACCCGAGCGCGAGCATTTTATCCGAAGAAACCGCATTATAGCGGGTATATCGGAAGCTACCATCGTTATTGAAAGTGCCGAAAAAGGAGGTGCATTAATTACAGCATATATGGCCGGTGGTTATAACCGCGATGTTTTTGCCGTCCCGGGAAGGACTACCGATGTGTTCAGTTTCGGATGTCATACGCTCTTAAAAACGCAACGGGCGCATATACTAACGGAAGCCGCCGATCTGGTTTATATGCTTAACTGGGATATTGAAAAGGTTACCGAAAAAGCCGTACAGCAACAACTTTTTGTAGCATTGGAACCGGACGAACAACGCATATACGATTTTCTGTCACAAAATGGAAGAGAGCTACTCGATCTGATCGCACTCAATTGTGAACTTCCGGTTCATAAAGTGTCGTCGTTACTATTACGGATGGAATTAAAAGGTGTTATCCGCCCGCTGCCGGGTAAGCTATTCGAAATACTATAAAAGCAAAACAGAGAGGAAATACCTCTCTGTCTTTTTATAAATAGCCTAATTTTTCACGAACTCGTTTTAGGACACCGTTGGCAATTGCGCCGGCCTTTTCGGCTCCTTTTTGCAACAGTGCATCTACTTCGTCCAGGTGGTTCATGTAGTAATGATACTGTTCCCGTTCCTTTTTGAATTTTTCTACAATCAGTTCAAACAGCGCCTGCTTGGCATGACCGTAACCGTAATTACCACCCAAATAGTTGGCGCGCATCGTCTCGGTAGCTTCCGGAGTTGCCAGTAATTTATAGATCGCAAAAGTATTACAGGTATCCGGGTTTTTAGGAGCTTCAAGTGGCGTACTATCCGTTTCGATACTCATAACCTGTTTGCGTAATGTTTTATCGTCCAGGAAAATATTGATAAAATTATTTCGGGACTTACTCATCTTTTGGCCGTCTGTTCCCGGGATAATCATAATGTGTTCTTCGATTTTCGCCTCTGGTAATACAAACGTATCGCCCATTTGGTGATTAAATCGAGAAGCAACATCTCTGGTAATTTCCAGGTGTTGTAACTGATCTTTTCCAACCGGTACAAATTCGGCATCGTATAATAAAATATCGGCGGCCATTAACATCGGATAGGTAAACAAACCGGCATTTACATCGCTTAGATGATCGGCCTTATCTTTAAACGAATGCGCCAGTGTTAGTCGCTGGTACGGAAAAAAACAGCTTAAGTACCAGGCCAGTTCTGCTGTTTGTGGTACATCCGACTGACGGTAAAATGTAATTTTATTGATATCCAAACCGCATGCAAGCCAGGTTGCAGCAACACTATAGGTGTTTTCACGTAATGATTTCCCGTCTTTTATCTGTGTAGCCGAATGTAAATCGGCAATAAAAAGAAAAGATTCGTTCTCGGGCTTGTTGGCCATTTCAATAGCCGGTAAAATAGCGCCGAGTAAATTTCCTAAGTGTGGTGTTCCTGTACTTTGAACACCGGTTAAGATTTTTGCCATTATTAAATAATTTTCTGCAAAGGTAACGGTTTTGGTAAAAAGTTTTGGAGAATTCTTACTTTTGATTACTGTAAACAAAGGGCAAAAAGGTCCTGATAATCAAAAACAATTAAAAAGACGAATGAAAATAGTAAAAATCCTTTTTTGGACTCTTTGGCGGATCTGGTTCTATGTGTTGGTAACGGTACCGATCATTTTATTATTCCCTTTTTTATTTCTTTCGATACTGTCGGAAAAAACATATCCGCAGTTTTTTATTCTGGCTCGTATCTGGGCTAAAATTATATTCTACGGAATGGGATTCCATTATACGCTGGAAAAAGAAGCGGAATTGGAAAAAGGAAAAAGTTATATGTTGGTTGCCAATCATACGTCAATGATCGATATCATGCTGATGTTGATGTTGGTTAAAGACAACCCGTTTGTTTTTGTAGGAAAAAAAGAACTGGTTAAAATTCCGATTTTTGGGTTTTTCTATAAGCGCACCTGTATCTTGGTTGACCGAAGCAGTTCCAAAAGTCGTTTTGAAGTCTTTAAAAGAGCGCAAAAACGTTTGGAACAAGGATTGAGTATCTGTATTTTTCCGGAAGGCGGCGTACCGGAGAACGAAAATGTACTGTTGGATGAATTCAAAGACGGTGCTTTCCGACTGGCGATCGAACATCAGATTCCGATTGTACCGATGACATTTGGTGACGTAAAAGAACGTTTTTCCTTTACGTTTTTTAGCGGAAGTCCGGGACGTATGCGAATCAAAATACACCAACCGGTCGTAACGGCAGGAAAAACAATGGACGATAGAAAAGAGATCAAAGAAAGAGTAAGAGAAACGATACTAAGCGAATTACTCGAAATGTATAAAAACAAAAAAGCACTCTAACCCAAAAGAGTGCTTTTTCAACTTAACTAAAATTCAAGCTAACTAACTAAAAGCTTAAAATCGATAACTGACACCGGTGTACAAACCAAACAGATATGGTTTGAAATTTCCGGCATCATTACTGAACATATTCAGTTGATATTTAAAGGTAGGTTCAAAATTGGCTTCGAATGCTTTTGCGAAGCGGTATTTAACACCTACACCGATATTGCTACTAACGTGTACGTTATTTAGATTGTTGGCTTCTCCTATAGTTGTATTCAACTCCGGCGATACCAGGTCAATCTTGTTTTGATTCAGGAATAAAGTACTGAAACCTCCAATTAAAGCAACTCCAAATTTCTTGTCGATTAATTTATAGGATAACTCCATTGGAACTTCGATATAACCCATTCGCTGTGTTAAGGAACCGGAATTCATTTTTTCGATAACTTCTCCGTTGGGTCCTGTGGCTAAATTGTTATAATCTTTATTCTGAATCTGAATATTGTTTTTGGTTTGGTTTACATTTTGTAAAGAACGCGCATTCGAACTTTCGTAATACACAATATTATCGGTGTTGTATTCGAAAGCAAGTCGGTTGATACCGGTTCTTAAGGTAAGCTTATCATTTAATTCATAACGTAATCCTAAACCATAACTCATCGTGTTTTCATAATCTTTCGAATTAGACGCAAACTGATTATCAATTGGTGATCCTTTCGAAGTAGAACTAAAGAAAATAGGCGTGGTTAAAGCGGTAACCGACCAGCGTGAAACTTTAGCTTCTTTGTCCTTTATTTTTTTCTTTTCGGCAACCAGGAATTTTTCTTTCTGAACTTTTTCCAGGGCATTTTCCTGTTCTTCGATCGTAGCGATTTCGGAACTATCTTTTTTAGGCATTACGATATAATTGGCAATCGTATTGTTTTTCTTAAAATTAAATTGTTTAAAACGCCCGTTGTTTTTAGAACTGCCTTCATTGGTGTTTCGTTCTGCAAACAGTTTATCGGCTGATTCTGCATTGGATTTCTTACGTCCATTGGCGGAAGCGATATGCGTGTTACGGTGTTTTTTATAATTTTTCTGAGCGTTATGCTGGTATTGTTTTTTTATTTTGGCAGTTGATTCAGATCCCGGATTAAAGCCGGAAGCGTTACGGTTGCCGTTTACGGTATTTTCATTTGTTACAACAGCATTCGCCGGTTCGGTCACAATGCCGTTTTTATCGTTGATACTACCGTTTTTAGTATTCGTATTGTCTTGTCCGCTACCCGAATTTACCATCGGAGCAGGAGTAATAGTACCTGTTCCCGGACTGGAAATAAAATAGGTGGCGGTTAAAAAGCCCAATAGAAAAACAGCGGCGATACCCGAAAGTTTCAGCCAGAAAGGGGCGATAAACCTACGTTTTTTCTTTTCGCCATCCAATTCGGATAAAATGTTATTCCATGCGTTTTTTGGAGGAATGGCTTCAAAATCTTTGAATTTTTCCTGAAAAAGACGATCTATATTTTTTCTTTCACTCATTGTATAGAGGGGACTACTTTTCGGTTGTGTTGTTGCAATTCAATTTTTTCTTTTAAAATCATTCGGGCGCGTGCCAGATTTGATTTTGAGGTTCCTGTGGTAATGTTTAGCATTTCTGCAATCTCCTTATGGGAATAATCATCCATTACATAGAGGTTAAAAACCAATCGGTAACGATCCGGCAATTCCTGAATAATGGAAATCAGATAATCCAAAGAAACATCCTCATCGTCAAAATCGACCGTTGGATTCTGATCAATAATATTATCATTCACTAACTCATAAACACCCTGATTGCGGTATTTCTGAAGAATATTATTAATCATCAATCGTTTTGCCCAACCTTCAAAAGAACCTTTAAACTGATACTGATCAATTTTTTTGAACAGTAAAATAAAACCATCCTGTAAATTGTCTTCGGCTTCGGCATAATTACGGGAATACTTCATACAGACGGCATAAAGCTTTTGGGACAGGAGCTTGTAAAGCTGTTCCTGGGCTTTGCGGTCGTTATTTCTACACTCGTATATTAATTGCTCGAGACTCAAACGAATTACATTTTATTCTTGTACATCAATCTCCCGGACTAAAAACTGATCTATGCCCTGGGAATTTTTTCCTTGCCAAAATCGTAGCACGTGAACCCCTGAAGTTTTAAGGAACAATGGATAGCTCACTTCAAAAGAATTCTCGTTCACGGTTTCACAATTACTCAGGTGTTGTCTTAGGGCATCAACTGCCATTGTAATGGTATTGCCGTTTTTTTCATAATAAATGCCATTAAATGAATAGCAGTTAGTAGGTCGTTTATATTTTAGATAAATTACCGTTTGTTGGCCTGCTTTAAAAGTGCTTGGTAATTCGACATCCTGAACGGGTAACAACTCGAAAGAAATGTCTTTCAATTCAGAATCCGAAGTGCATGCACTAAGAAAAATAACAGAAAAAAGCAGAGCCAGTATCTTTTTCATTTGTATTTTACTTTTGTCACTTTATAGGTAGATATACGAAAATAGAAAAGGTTGCGTCATAAAATAAAAAAACCCGAAATTTTTTTCGGGTTTTTTTATTTAGGCTTCCTGTTGTTTGATTAAATCTTTGATTTTAAGTTCTAATTCATCCATCAGTTCCGGATTATCTTTAATAATGGATTTTACCGCGTCGCGTCCCTGACCTAATTTGGTGTCGCCATAGCTAAACCAGGATCCGCTTTTTTTGATGATTTCGAAATCAACGGCCAAATCTAAAATTTCACCTACTTTCGAAACGCCTTCACCATACATAATGTCGAATTCGGCAGTACGGAATGGTGGTGCTACTTTATTTTTAACGACTTTCACTTTCGTACGGTTACCGATAACGTGTTCACCATCTTTAATCTGTGACGATTTACGGATGTCCAAACGAACCGATGCGTAGAATTTAAGCGCATTACCACCGGTAGTGGTTTCCGGATTTCCGAACATAACCCCGATTTTCTCACGCAACTGGTTAATAAAGAAAACGGTACAGTTTGTTTTGCTGATCGTAGCGGTTAGTTTTCGTAATGCCTGTGACATTAAACGGGCGTGTAATCCCATTTTGGAATCACCCATTTCACCCTCGATCTCACTTTTAGGTGTTAAAGCGGCTACCGAGTCAATAACTACAATGTCGATCGCTCCGGAACGGATCAGGTTTTCGGCAATTTCCAAAGCCTGTTCTCCGTTGTCCGGTTGTGAAATGATCAGGTTGTCGATATCGATACCCAGTTTTTGCGCATAAAAACGGTCGAAAGCGTGTTCCGCATCGATAAAAGCAGCGATACCTCCGGCTTTTTGCGCTTCGGCAATAGCATGAAGGGTTAAGGTTGTTTTACCCGACGATTCCGGTCCGTAAATTTCAATTATTCTACCACGCGGATATCCGTTTACACCCAAAGCCAGGTCAACACCAAGAGAACCGGAAGGAATGGCCTCCACTTCTTCTACAGCACTGTCTCCAAGTTTCATTACGGTACCTTTTCCGTAGGTTTTATCTAGTTTGTCCAGCGTTAATTGTAACGCTTTTAATTTCGCTTCTTTATCTGCACTCATCTTTCGTTGTCTTAAAAATTGGCTTTTATTTTCTGTAAAAATAGTGCTTTTTTTTAAGTTTCAAACAGGATATTATTAACATCGGAAAAACTATTCCGGAATAGGATGTTTAAAGTATATGGCAAGGGTAACCTTACTGAAATCGAATGGGATAGAAAATAAAAAGGGCTTTTTGTTTCCAAAATGATTTTTGTATCTTTGCCGCGGATTCTTCCAATTAGAGTCCCAAACATAATATCTCACTTAAACGTTTATAGCATGCAACTGTATAACACTTTAAGCGCAGAAGAAAGAGCCCAGCTTATCGACGAAGCGGGTCAGCAAAGACTTACTTTGTCTTTCTATGCGTATGCACACATCGAAGATCCGAAAAAATTCAGAGACGATTTATTTTTAGCCTGGAACCCGTTAGGTGTTTTAGGACGTATTTATGTAGCAACCGAAGGGATTAATGCCCAGTTGTCGGTTCCTGCCGATCATTTTTATGAATTCAAAGATACTATCGAAGCCTACGATTTTATGAAAGGCATTCGTTTGAATGTAGCGGTTGAACATGATGATCACTCGTTTTTAAAATTAACGATCAAGGTCCGTCACAAAATCGTTGCTGATGGTTTGGACGACAGTACTTTCGATGTGACGAATAAAGGAGTGCATTTAAAAGCAACTGAGTTTAATGCGATGCTGGAAGATCCGAACACCATTGTGGTGGATTTTAGAAATCACTACGAAAGTGAAATCGGACATTTTGTTGGGGCGATTACGCCGGACGTAGATACGTTTCGGGAATCCTTGCCTATTATTGAAGAGCAACTTTCCAATCATAAAGAAGATAAAAATCTTTTGATGTACTGTACCGGTGGTATCCGGTGTGAAAAGGCGAGTGCTTTTTTCAGACACAAAGGATTTAAAAACGTATACCAGCTGGAAGGCGGAATTATTGAATATACGCGTCAGGTAAAAGCGGAAGGGTTGGAAAGTAAATTTATCGGTAAAAATTTCGTATTTGATCATCGTTTAGGCGAACGGATTACGGATGATATTATTTCGCAGTGTCATCAGTGCGGAAAACCGTGCGACAATCATACCAATTGTGCGAACGAAGGGTGTCACCTGTTATTTATTCAGTGTGACGACTGTAAAGCGGCTATGGAAAACTGTTGTTCGTCCGAATGTCAGGAAATTACACATATGACGTTGGTAGAACAGGTACAGTTACGTCGCGGTATCAAAAATGGAAATATGATTTTCAAAAAAGGAAAATCGGATGCCTTGAAATTTAAAAAATCGGAAACCTCTGCCGAGCAACCCCTGGCGGTGGCCGTTGCGGAAAAACCAAAATCAATCCGTCAGCGTATCGCGGTAAAAAAAGTATTGATCGGAAAAGGCGAACACTACTACCCGAAAGCACAAGTGGGACAATTTACAATCGAAAACGGAGAACTGAACCTTGGAGATATGATCCTGATCGTAGGGCCTACAACCGGGGAGCAAAAAGTGACCGTAGCAAAAATGCAGGTTAACGGAGCTGCTTCGGAAAAAGCGGTTAAAGGTGACAAAGTGACTTTTGCCTTACCATTCCGTATTCGTTTGTCGGATAAATTGTTTAAAATCACCGAATAAATAGCGATGACAATCTCTGGAAAAATTGAACTCATGGCTCCCGCAGGGAACTTTGAGTCGCTTCAGGCTGCGTTGGATAATGGTGCCGATTCGGTGTATTTTGGAGTCGAACAATTAAACATGCGCGCCCGGTCTACGGTGAATTTTATCCTCGATGACCTGCCGGAAATCGCCCGACGTTGCGAAGCCCGAAACGTTAGAACCTATCTGACGCTTAACACTATTATATACGATCACGATTTGTCGGTTGTGAAAACATTGCTTACGAAAGCCAAAGAGGCAAATATAACAGCGGTGATTGCATCCGACCAGGCGGTAATTGCCTCGGCCCGAACTCTAGGAATCGAAGTACATATTTCCACACAATTGAATGTGACCAATATCGAAACGGTAAAATTCTACAGCCTTTTTGCCGACACCATGGTATTGTCCCGTGAATTGAGTTTACGCCAGGTTAAAAAAATCACCGAGCAAATCGAAAAAGAACAAATCAAAGGACCATCCGGAAATTTGGTTGAAATTGAAATATTCGGTCACGGAGCGTTATGTATGGCGGTATCGGGAAAATGTTACCTGAGTCTGCATTCGCATAACTCCTCGGCCAATCGCGGCGCATGCAAACAAAACTGCCGAAAAAAATACACGGTTATCGATCAGGAATCCGGATTTGAGATCGAAATCGATAACGAATACATGATGTCGCCCAAAGATTTATGTACGATCGATTTTTTGGATCAGGTCATTGATTCCGGAATCCAGGTATTAAAAATTGAAGGTCGTGGCCGTGCACCGGAATATGTAGCAACCGTGATCAAGACATATCGGGAAGCGATAGACGCCTATTACGACAAAACCTATTCCAAAGAAAAAGTTACCGAATGGATGGAAGCATTGAATACGGTTTATAACCGTGGTTTCTGGTCGGGTTACTATTTAGGTCAGAAATTAGGCGAATGGAGTGATAATCCGGGATCGAACGCGACACAGAAAAAAGTATATGTTGGAAAAGGCATGCATTTTTATCAAAAATCCGGTATCGGCGAATTTAAAATCGAAGCCTACGATATTAAAAAAGGAGATACGGTATTAATTACCGGACCAAGCACGGGAGCACAGGAAATGATCATCGAAGAAATGTTCGTCAATGATACGGCAACCGATAAAGCTACTCGTGGCGACAGCTGTACGATTAAACTACCGTTCCGTATCCGTTTGTCCGATAAAATGTATAAAATTGTAGAAGCCTGATGGTAATCGTAACCTTACAGCGGAACAAATGCATCGGTTGTAATTACTGCGTCGAAATGGCCCCGGCTCAGTTTCAGATGTCGAAAAAAGACGGAAAAACGGTGTTGTTAAAAGCCGTTGATACCAAAGGATTTCACACCCTAAAATCGCCCGATCATACGATAGCCGAAAATTGCGAACTGGCCGCCAAAGCCTGTCCGGTAAATATTATCACGGTAAAAGAAATCTAAAGACCGAATTACTTTATAAAAAGCCTGTTACGTTATAAAAAATGTAACAGGCTTTTAAATTTTTCATAATTTGGAGGCTGCCACCGGTAACGGTATATGAATGATGCTAAAAAATAGTATCTTTACACACAAAAACATTTTACGAACAAGTAGTGACAGGGTCACGATCTATATATATTCAAAGCATATGGCATGTACAAACTGTTCCACTGGGAGCGCCAAAGACGGAACTCCTAGGGGATGTAAAAATAATGGAACCTGTGGTACCGACAGTTGTAATAAACTAACGGTTTTCGACTGGTTATCCAACATGAGCCTGCCCGGAGGCCAGGAACCGTTCAACTGTGTTGAGGTTCGCTTTAAAAACGGGAGAAAAGAATTTTTCAGAAATGCGGAAAAACTAACCCTGAGTATCGGCGATATTGTCGCTACCGATGCTTCACCGGGACATGATGTGGGAATTGTAACGCTTACGGGAGAACTGGTTAAGATCCAGATGAAGAAAAAAAATGTGAATCCCGAGGGCGAAGTAGCCAAGATTTACCGCAAGGCGACACAAAAGGATATCGATATCTGGATTGAAGCCCGCGATAAGGAAGAGCCGATGAAAGTACGCGCTCGTGAGATTGCCATCAAATTAAATCTGGAAATGAAAATTTCCGATATCGAATTTCAGGGAGACGCTTCCAAAGCAACCTTTTATTATACGGCAAATGACAGAGTCGATTTCCGACAACTGATTAAAGATTTTGCAAAAGAATTCAACACCCGTATCGAAATGAAACAGGTGGGATTCCGTCAGGAAGCAGCCCGATTGGGAGGCGTAGGTTCTTGTGGACGCGAATTGTGTTGTTCGACCTGGCTAACCGATTTTAGAAGCGTAAATACTGCAGCGGCACGTTACCAGCAATTGTCATTAAACCCGCAAAAACTGGCCGGACAATGCGGAAAACTAAAATGCTGTTTAAACTACGAATTGGATACCTATCTGGATGCTTTAAAAGATTTTCCGGAAATGGAAACCAAATTATATACCGAAAAAGGTGACGCGGTTTGTCAGAAACTGGACATCTTTAAAGGTTTAATGTGGTTTGCCTATACGAATGATTTTGCACACTGGCATGTATTACAAATCGAACAGGTAAAAGAAATCATCGCGATCAACAAACAGAAAAAGAAAGTTGCTGCGATCGAAGATTTTGCCATTGAAATTACCGAAGAAGCGGTTGAGAACAACTTCCAGAATGTAGTTGGACAAGACAGTTTAACACGTTTTGATCAACCTAAGAAAAAGAAACGACCTAATAAAAAACGTAAACCAAACAATTCTTCAAACAATTCTTCAAAAGAAAAAAATGCTCCGAAAAAATAATTTTTTAGTTGTAGGATTACTATCGGTATTATTCTTGTCGTGCGACAAGAGTAGAGTTTTTGATGAATATCAGGAAATAGACGGATCCTGGCATAAAGGCCAGAAAGTAACGTTCGCTTTCGACCAGAACGATACGATAACCAACTATAATATGTTTGTAAACATAAGAAATAACAATAGTTATCCGTTTAATAACTTATTCCTGATTGTATCGATGTTACAGCCGGATGGTGTGACCAAAGTAGATACATTGGAATATCAGATGGCCAAAGAAGACGGAACGCTTCTGGGTGATGGTTTTTCCGATATTAAGGAAAGCAAATTATGGTATAAAGAAAACACCCGTTTTCCAAAAGTGGGTAAATATACCGTAAACATTCAGCAGGCGGTTCGCGAAACCGGTAAAGTATCCGGTTTGGATCAATTACAAGGTATTTCGGAAGTTGGATTTAGAATTGAAAAAGCAGAATAACTAAATAAAATGGCACAAAACAATAAAAATCAGAAAGAAGATTTTTCACCTTACGTAAAGAAATTCTGGAAATTTTTTCTTTACGCATTTGGAGGAATCATACTATTCTTCCTTTTTGCTTCATGGGGATTATTCGGAGCGATGCCGTCGTTCGACGAGCTGGAAAACCCGAATTCCAATGTGGCGACCGAAATCATTTCATCAGACGGTGAAACGATCGGTAAATTTTATCTGGAAAACAGAACCCCTATTAAATATGCCGATTTACCGGATCATTTGGTAAAAGCATTGATCGCTACCGAAGACGAACGTTTTTACGAACATTCCGGTATCGATTCCAGAGGAACACTTCGTGCCGTTTTAAGCCTTGGAGGAAGCGGTGGAGCGAGTACGCTTACCCAACAGTTGGCCAAATTATTATTCCACGGGGAAGGTTCGAAATTCCTGCCGTTCCGTATTGTTCAGAAAGCGAAAGAGTGGATCATTGCCACCAAACTGGAGCGTCAGTATACCAAACAGGAAATTATCGCCATGTACCTGAACAAAGCCGATTTCGTAAATACCGCAGTAGGAATCCGTTCGGCTGCCAAAGTATATTTCGGAAAAGAACCGAAAGACCTAACAGTTGACGAAGCCGCTATGTTTGTGGGCATGCTTAAAAATCCATCTTTATTTAACCCGATCCGCCGATTGGAAAAAGTAAGAGAACGCCGTAATGTGGTATTGCGTCAGATGGAAAAAAATGATTTCCTGACCAAAGAGAAAAAAGAATATTATCAAAGTCAGCCGATCGTATTAAAATTCACTCCGGAAAGTCACATCGAAGGAAAAGCAACGTATTTCAGAGAGTACCTGCGTGAATTTATGAAGAAATGGGTAAAAGAAAACCCTAAAAAAGACGGTGGTGGCGAATACGATATCTATCGCGACGGATTAAAAATCTATACCACGATCGATTCCCGTATGCAGGAATATGCCGAAGAAGCGGTAGACGAGCATTTGGCGAATCTTCAGGAAGAATTTTTTATTCAGCAGAAGAAAAACGAAAACGCACCGTTTATCAATATTACATCCGACGAAACCCGAAAAATCATCGAGCGATCGATGAAAAATTCCGAGCGTTGGCGAATTATGTCTGAAAAAGGAATTGCAGAAGATCAAATCAAAAAATCATTCGATGTCAAAACAAAAATGTCTGTATTTACCTGGAAAGGCGAAAAAGACACGATTATGACTCCGAAAGATTCTATTATCTATTACAAACACTTTTTACAAACCGGAGTAATGGCCATGGAACCACAAACCGGATATGTAAAAGTTTGGGTAGGAGGAATCAACTACAAACACTTCCAGTACGATCACGTAGGACAGGGAGCGCGTCAGGTGGGATCGACATTTAAACCGTTTGTTTACGCCACAGCTATCGAACAATTAAAAATGTCGCCATGTGATTCTATTTATGATTCACCGTTTACGATGCCAAAAGGGCGTTATGGAATTGATGCAGATTGGTCACCTAAAAACTCCAGTGGAAACTATAGAGGATTGGTAACCTTAAAATCGGCATTGGCGAACTCGATCAACACCGTTTCGGCAAAATTGATGGACAAAGTAGGACCACATGCAGTAGTAGACCTGACCAAAAAATTAGGAGTAAGCTCCAATATCCCGGAGCGACCTGCAATTGCATTAGGAGCCGTTGAAATCACCGTAAGCGACATGGTAGCGGCATACAGTACGTTTGCCAACCAGGGTGTTTATATGAAACCACAGGTAATTACAAAAATTGAAGATAAAAATGGAGTGGTCTTATACGAATCCATTCCGGAATCAAAAGATGTATTGAGTAAAGACGTATCCTATGCGATTATCAAATTACTGGAAGGTGTAACCGAATCCGGTTCCGGAGCGCGTTTGCGTTATGGATCGGGCGGACCAACCTATAAAAGGGTAACCGGATTACCGTATGCGTTCTTAAACCCGATTGCCGGTAAAACGGGAACCAGTCAGAACAACAGTGACGGATGGTTTATCGGAATGGTACCGAACCTCGCGATGGGTGTCTGGGTTGGTAACGAAGACCGATCGGCGCACTTCAAGAGTACGCAAATGGGTCAGGGAGCTACGATGGCACTTCCAATCTGGGGATTGTTTATGAAAAAATGTTATGCCGACGACAAATTGAATGTTTCGCAGAAACCATTCGAACGACCGGCCAACCTTTCGATAAAAGTAGATTGTTGGGCACCGAAAAAAGTGGTCGACAGTCTCGCCGTTGAAGAGCCAACAACAGAAGAATTTGATTTCTAAATACAAAACGCCTTTTTAAAAAGGCGTTTTTTTTATATTTTTAACCAAAATTAAACAACCACGATATGATTAATAAAAAAGTAAGTAGTGTGCAGGAAGCGCTACACGATATAAAAGACGGGCAGACCATTATGTTGGGCGGTTTCGGACTTTGCGGAATTCCGGAAAACAGTATTGCCGAGTTGGTAAAAATGGATGTTACGGATCTGACTTGTATTTCCAACAATGCCGGAGTAGACGATTTTGGATTGGGATTATTATTGCAAAAACGTCAGATTAAAAAAATGATTTCTTCGTATGTAGGTGAAAATGCAGAATTCGAACGTCAGATGTTAAGTGGTGAATTGGAAGTGGAATTAACACCACAGGGAACCCTGGCTGAAAAATGCCGTGCGGCACAAGCGGGAATTCCGGCCTTTTTTACACCGGCAGGTTATGGTACCGAAGTAGCCGAAGGGAAAGAAGTACGCGAATTTAATGGAAAAATGCACGTGATGGAAGAGGCTTATAAAGCCGATTTTGCGATCGTTAAAGCCTGGAAAGGTGATGAAGCCGGAAACCTTATCTTTAAAGGAACGGCACGAAACTTTAACTCCTGTATGGCGGGTGCTGCAAAAATCACAATTGCTGAGGTTGAAGAATTGGTACCGGCCGGAACATTGGATCCGAACCAGATTCATATTCCCGGGATCTTCGTAAAACGAATTTTCCAGGGAGAAAAATATGAAAAGAGAATCGAACAACGCACAGTAAGACAAAGACAGTAATCATGGCATTAGATAAAATTGGAATTGCAAAGAGAATTGCACAGGAGTTAAAAGACGGTTATTTTGTTAACCTTGGAATTGGAATCCCGACATTGGTAGCCAACTATATTCCACAAGGAATTAGTGTTGAATTCCAAAGTGAAAACGGAGTTTTGGGGATGGGACCCTTTCCGTTTGAAGGAGACGAAGATGCTGATGTGATCAACGCTGGAAAACAAACCATTACCACCTTACCGGGTGCTTCCTTTTTTGATTCGGCTACAAGTTTCGGAATGATCCGTGGACAACACGTAGATTTAACGATTCTGGGCGCGATGGAAGTATCGGAAAACGGTAATATTGCGAACTGGAAAATTCCGGGAAAAATGGTAAAAGGTATGGGTGGTGCTATGGATTTGGTAGCATCGGCCGAAAATATTATCGTTGCCATGATGCACGTAAACAAAGCCGGAGAATCTAAAATTCTAAAAGAATGTACGCTACCGTTAACCGGTGTGAAATGCGTAAAAAAAGTAGTAACCGAGTTGGCTGTTATGGAAATCACACCAAACGGATTTAAGCTATTGGAAAGAGCACCGGGCGTAACGGTTGAGGAAATTATCAAGGCTACGGAAGCAAATCTTATTATTGACGGGGATATTCCGGAAATGAAAATCGATTAATACGAAGCCGTATTTTATAAAAAAGCCTGTTCGATTTATTGAACAGGCTTTTTATTTTGATACTGATAAAAACACCTGACAGGTTTCAAAAACCTGTCAGGTGTAAAATTATTTTATAACGTTAATTCCCTTTTGGAATAGCGGCAATCAGTTTTTTGGTATATTCTTTTTGCGGATGGGCATAAAGCGCGTCAGCATCACCGATTTCCTCTATTTTTCCTTTATTCATTACCAACACCTGATCCGACATATATTTAACGACGGCCAGATCGTGGGAAATAAAAATATAAGTAAATCCGAAATTTTCTTTTAATTCATTTAGCAGATTCAGAACCTGCGCCTGAACGGAAATGTCGAGTGCCGAAACCGATTCGTCACAAACAATAATTTTAGGTTGCAAAGCGATCGTACGCGCAATTCCGATCCGTTGACGTTGCCCACCGGAAAATTCATGTGGATAACGGTTAAAATATTCTTCTCCTAAACCAACTCTTTCCAGTAATTCGATTGTTTTTTGTTTGCGTTCGGCATCGTTTTTATATAAGCCGTGTACTTTCATAGGTTCCATTATCGCCTTTCCAACCGGAATCCGGGGATTTAATGAAGAATACGGATCCTGAAAAATAATCTGAATTTCTTTTCGGAGCGTACGAATCTCAGTTGTCGAAAGCCTTGTAATATCTTTTCCTTTATATAAAATATGACCGGCTGTGGCCTTGTCCAACTGTAAAATAGCATTTCCCAAGGTCGATTTCCCGCAACCACTTTCGCCTACAAGGCCTAAAGTTTCGCCTTCATAAATTTTAAAACTAACATCGTCGACCGCTTTAAAGGTTGTTTTTTTACCAAACAAACCAGCTGTAGAGAAATATTCTTTTTCTACGTTCTGCACTTCCAAAATCGGTGTTTGGGCATACATTTTTTTATGATTTTCGGCTCGGTCTTCAGCAGTAATAACAGTCGTATCGATTGTGTCGTTTAAAAAATCCTGAATCGTAGGCAATCGTTTTGCGCGGTATTCCAGAGAAGGACGCGACGCAATCAACGCTTTGGTATAATTGTGCTGTGGATTTTTAAAAATCTGCTGCGCTTCGCCCTGTTCTACAATTTCGCCTTTATACATCACCAATACGCGATTGGCAATATCGGAAACTAGCGACAAATCGTGTGAGATAAAAATAATACTCATCCGGGTTTGTTGTTGTAATTCCTTTAAAAGCAGGATAATTTCCTTTTGCACGGTTACATCCAGTGCGGTAGTAGGCTCATCGGCAATTAAAATTTTTGGTTTACAGGCAATCGCCATAGCGATCATCACACGTTGTTTTTGCCCACCCGAAATCTGGTGCGGGTATTTGTTATAAATACTATCGGGATTGGGCAATTTCACCTTTTCAAATAGTGAAAGCACTTCCTGTCGGATTTCTTTTTGGGATAAACGGGTATGTTGTGCCAGAATTTCGGCCACTTGCGGACCACATTTCAGCGATGGATTCAACGAACTCATCGGCTCCTGGAAAATCATGGCAATATCGTTTCCTTTTAATTTTTGCCATTCTTTTTCGGATAAAGCAGCGATATTTTTACCGTCCAGTATAATTTCACCTTCGCTAACCTTTGAAATCGCCTTGGGTAAAAGTCCCATAATGGCCAATGAAGTTACCGATTTTCCGGATCCGGATTCGCCAACAATGCCCAGAATTTCATTTTCATACAGGTCAAACCGGCTGTTTTTGACAATAGATGTCCAGTTTCCTTCTTTGCGGAACGAAACCGTTACATTTTGTAGTTGTAAAAGAGGCGTTTTCATTAGTGCAAATGTAGTTAAACAAAGACGATTTCGTCTTCCACCAGTAAATCTTCCCGGCGAAAACGCAACAGGATCTGCGCTACGGCAATGACGTCTTTTTCGCAATAGCGAATAATCCGGTCGATATCTTTTTCGACATGATACACATGGCCTACCTGACTACCGTCGATGTCATCTTTTGGTGACGGAATACCCAGAATGTTCGTGAGTAGTTTTAAAGATGTAAAATGTTTAAAATCGCCAAATTTCCATAATTCCATCGTATCCAGGTGTGGCACTTCCCACGGTTTTTTCCCGAAAAGATTCAGTTTGGGAGGAATGGATATCCCATTGATAACCATTCGGCGGGCGATAAACGGAAAATCGAATTCCTTGGCATTATGACCGCAGAGTATATGTTGCGGCTGGTTAAAATGATTTGCCAGTAAATTGCTAAAATCTTTTAATATTTTGATTTCCTCGCCAAAAAAGGACGTTACCCTAAAATGGCGGATGTCGCTTCGAAAGGTAAAATAACCCACCGATATACAGATAATTTTTCCAAACTCGGCCCAGATTCCGGCGCGTTCGTAAAATTCTTCCGGAGTAAAATCGTCTTTACGCTGGTATTGTGTTTTTAGACTGTATAGTTCCTGTTTGGTTTCGTCTAAGGCGTTAAAGTTTTCTTCTTCGGGAACGGTTTCAATATCCAGAAAAAGAATGTTTTCCAATCTGATTTTTTCTAACATGGCGTATAGTGTATTCTGTTATTTTCTTTTTTCAAGCATTTTATAGGCTTCGCCCACATAAACATAAAAATCGTTACTATGCGGATCGGTTTCGGTTTGCAGGCCTTTTAGATGTCCCAGGCGAACAATAATAACATTGTCTTCCGGAACAACGATAACGAATTGTCCCAAATGACCTCTCATATAGTACATTTTCTTTCCAAGATAATTATGCAGCCACCAGCCATAGCCATATTCCGGAGATTCCGGAAAACGAGGTGTTATGGATTTTGCTACAAAAGTACTATCCAGTACTTGTTTTCCATTCCATTTTCCGTTTTGGAGGTACAATTTTCCGAAACGGGCAAAATCGCGGGCATTGCTGGCAATGCAACAGTAGGCTTTTTCAATTCCGTCGGGTGCATGATCCAATTGCCATAAGGCTTCATTTTCGGCGCCCATGGGTTGCCAGAAATTTTTAGACATATAATCCGACAGGTATTCTCCGGTGGCTTTTTCGATAACCATTGCGAGTAATTCGGTTGCGCCACTCAGGTATTTAAAGCTTTTTCCGGGCGCTTCGTTTACTTCCAGTCCTAAGATAACCTTTTTCAGGTCATTGTCGAAATAAGCGCGGGTTACAATGGAAAACGGACTATAATAATGTTCGTCCCAGCTTAAGCCGGAAGCCATGGAGGACAAATCGCCTACCGTTACCTCCTTGGCATATTTTCCTTTTAATTCCGGAAAGAAGTCGGATACTTTCTGATCGAGACTTTTAATTTTTCCATCCATGATTGCTTTTCCCAAACAAGCCGAAACAATACTCTTAGCCATCGAAAAAGAATTGGATTTGGAATCTTTTCCGTAGCCGTCGAAATAACTTTCGTGCCAGATACTGTCATTTTTGATGATCAGATAGGCAACGGATTGAAGCTCCTTATGGGTTTTATTGAGTGTTTCCGTAGCGGGAACGCTGTTATAATCTTTGGCGATTGCCCACGGTTGTGCGGTTCCTTTTTTGATTTCGCGGTTTGGAAATTCCTTATAATCGTCCAGAAAAGCAGTGGTATACCCTTTGAAATAAATCGTCCTGACCGCGCGAAGTAAATAATCGACATCGAAAATATACATCAGGATAATGATACCGGTAAGGATGATTAAAAACCACAGCAGGAATTTTTTCAGAAACTTCATAAGCACGGAATTAGTAACGTATCTTACGAATTTAAGGAAATTATCGGATTTTTTTCGGTTTCGGAAGGATTTAAAAAAGGCTTTCCTGTTTTACGGGATTTTCGTGTTCCAATAGCCATTGTTTCCGCCATAATCCGCCGGCATAACCGGTTAGCGAACCATCGGAACCAATTACTCTGTGACAGGGAACGACAATCCAAATCGGATTTTTACCATTGGCAGCGGCCACTGCCCGAATGGCTTTTACATCGCCCAGTTTTTTGGATAATTCGAGATAGGACATGGTTTTACCGTAGGGGATTTCCAAAAGTGCCTGCCATACTTTTTGCTGGAAATCGGTACCCTTTGGATTGAGTGTAAAGGTGAACGCTTTTCGTTGCCCGTCAAAATATTCGTTTAGTTGGGAAACAGCGTCCTGAAAATGCTCCGGAATACTTTCGGAAATTAATCCGTCCTGGTGTACCGAAATAACGGAAATACCGTTTGCATCGCCTTCTATTTTTGCGATTCCAAGGGGTGTTTTTATAAAAATAGTGTCCATGGCGTAAAGATACCGGTTTCGTTTTTGGGTTGCAAATCAAAAGTTTGCATAAAAAAACCGGTTTTAAAACCGGTTTTTTCTATTCTTATTTCGCGTGACTCAATATATAGGCTTCCAAAGCCACCAATTCTTCCTCGGGAAGGTTTTTGGTAATGGCAAAATTGGTTTTCATAACGGAATATTGCGACGGATCGACAATAGGTTCTCCTTTTTCTTTTAGAAAGTCAACAATACTGGCACCTTTTTCTTTATAGATTTTGGCGATTTCGGCAATACTGGGTCCAATCACTTTCTGATCGGGTTTATGACAGGAATAACACATCCCTTTACCATCGAAAACCTCCTGACCTAATTCCAGCGTTAACTGGGCTTGCGTTTTTTTAACTTCCGGATACAGGCTTTCTTTTTTTTCTTCTTTTTTGTTACAAGCAGCTAAAAGTGCCATGCAACCCAGGATAAGTATGTTCTTTTTCATGGGATTACTGCATTAATTTAGCGGCTTCTTTCGCAAAATAAGTCGAAATAATATTGGCTCCGGCTCTTTTGATGCAATGTAACTGCTCCATCATGATTTTATCGTGATCCAACCATCCTTTTTCGGCAGCGGCTTTGACCATGGCATATTCTCCGGATACCTGGTATACGGCAACCGGAACGTTTACGGTGTCTTTTATTTCGCGAACAATGTCCAGGTAAGCGATTCCAGGTTTTACCATTACGATATCGGCACCTTCTTCCACGTCGTGTAAGGCTTCTTTAATGGCCTCAATACGGTTGGCATAGTCCATCTGGTAGGTTTTTTTATCCCCAAATCCAGGTGCGCTATCCAAGGCATCGCGGAAAGGTCCGTAGAAAGAGGAAGCATATTTGGCGCTGTAACTCATAATTCCCACATCGTGAAATCCGCTCTCTTCGAGTGCTTTACGTATGGCAAATACGCGGCCGTCCATCATATCGCTTGGCGCAACAAAATCGGCACCGGCTTCGGCATGGCTCACACTCATACGAGTAAGCGCATCCACGGTAGCATCGTTTAGGATTTGTCCGTTTTCGACAATTCCGTCATGTCCGTAGATGGAATAGGGATCCAGTGCTACATCGGGCATTACAATCATTCCCGGAACGGCATCTTTAATCGCGCGGATCGTTTGTTGCATCAGTCCGTCTTTATTCCAGGCTTCCTTACCGGTATTGTCTTTTAAGTTATCGCTCACTTTTACATAGATATTGACTGCTTTAATACCCAGATCCCATAGCTCTTTTACTTCTTTAACGGTTAGATCCAGCGAACGACGGTAGATACCCGGCATCGAAGGGATTTCGATGTTAACGTCTTTTCCTTCTGCCACAAACATCGGGAACATAAAATCGGTAGGACTCAATGAGGTTTCACGAACTAACGAACGAATAGCGTCATTGGTTCTGAGGCGTCTATTTCTGTGTAATGGAAACATAATAACGTGTTTTTAGTGTGTCGCAAATTTAGGTATTTAAAACGGCATTTGCGATTTCGGTCATTGCATTAGAATAAGTTTAACACAGGGGCAAAAAAAAGAGCCTCAATCGAGGCTCTCAGTGTTTTAATTCGGTCTTGTGGGGTGAGTGGTCGGACACAGTAAGGAATAAATTCCGCTTCGGTCCGGATCGGTAATATCGTTTCCGTTTCCGCCTCTTATTTTAGAACAGTCGCTTTTTGATAGTTCAACAATTGATGTTTTTTTGAACGCAAGTAAATTGTTTTTTGTAGTTTTCATGGTGTGTGGGTTTTTATTTGTTGATTCAAAGCTAGACCTAAATGCCTGATAATCAAAGTGAAGTATGCCTAAATTTATAAAAAAAATACCGCTTTTTAATTTTGTAAACATTTGTGAATCAGTTTGTTATAAATAAATTTTTCTTAATAAAAAAATGTTATTTTTGTTATACAAAAACCTGTTAAAATATGTTGCTTTCCCTACTAAAAAGAGTTTTTCTTTGTGCATTTCTATTGAGTTTTCAATCGATTTTAGCAACAGATACAAAGAATCAGTTAAAAGATTCTATTCAGAAATATATTTACAGTAACCCTGCGCTGGCCAAAAAATACATTCACCGCTACCTGTCGATTAGCGAAAAGCAAAAAGAAGACAACGATGTGATCATCGCCTATAATTATTTAGGATATGTATGTATGACGTTATCGGAAACCGATAGCGCTTTTTATTTTTGTGACAAAGCGATTATCAAAGCCTATGGCGCCAATAACCAGAATCTTGTTTTACGGGCTAAAATCAACAAAGCGAGTTTACTCTACCAGACCTATAATTTTGAACAGGCCTTATTATTGTATAACGAAGCACTTCAGTTGGCTAATAAATTAAAAGATTCCTATAGTGTTCGGAGCATCAGTATTAGTATTGCGAATATCAAATACGAAATCGGAAAACACAGTGAAGCACTGGCTGTTTTTAAACGATATTTAAACAACGACGATATTTCCAAATCGGAGCGGGCCTCGCTGGAACTCAAAATCGCCAAGACCTATCTGAAAATGAACCAGCCGGATTCGTCGATGATTTATATCAATAAGGGATTGGACTATTGCAAAGCGGCAAACGATAAAGAACTGGAAGTCTATTTTCTAAACGTAAAAGGATTGAGCTTTTTAAAGAAAAAAGACTACAAAGACACCGAAACGGTTTTGAATGAAGCCTTGCAAAAAGCGATTAAAATCAAAAACAAACGGATCGAAGCCACGGTAATGCTAAGTTTGGCCGGTTTGAGGAGTGAACAAAAGCAGTATAATGAATCGAACCGAGTACTAAAGGCGGGATTATCGAAACAGAATACATCGGACTTTGCACCGGAAGAACTAACGGATTATTACAAATTGCTGGCCGAAAACTATAAAGCGGTAGATAGTATTGGACAATCGAACTTTTATTATCAGAAGTTTATCGATGAAAACTCCAAAAAATCTGCGAAAAAAATCGGAACGCTGGAAGATTTGCATAAAATCGACATTGAAAAGATAGATCAGGAAAAAACAGATGAGGTAAAACAAAAGAACATCCTGATTGTTGCGGTTTTATTGTTAATCGGATTTTTAGGCTTTTTCTACTTCCGAAACAAGAGAAACGCAAGAGTCAACCAAGAGAAATTTGATATTCTGATTGGGAAGATCAACGATTTCGAGGCTAAAAAGCTATTGGAAGAACAGGAAAAGACAACAAAAAGTAAGACAAAAGAAGACATCCTGGAAAGTCAGCTTATTCCCAACATAACCATTAGCAAGGAAGAAGACATTATTGAGACAGAGGAATCCGGAGAGACAGAAATTCCACAGGAAGAACCTCTGGAATCGCCTGAAACATTTGATACAGAAAGCGAAACGATTGCCCATCAGGATGTTGTACCTACCGATGCTAGCTTTATCATTAAAGATGAGCGGGTAAATGATATATTGGAGAAACTGGAAAAACTTCAGGAAAAGAAATACTTCCTCCGACAAGACTGTACGCTACATAATGTGGCCAAAAAATTAAAAACCAATACGGCCTATCTGTCCAAGATTGTGAATAATGAGCTTGGAAAAAGCTTTAGTACCTATATTAATGAGCTTCGGATTAACTACGTAATATTGGAATTAAAGAACAATTCGAAGTTACGGGCGTACTCGGTAAGTTCGATTGCCGATGAGATTGGTTATAAAAGTTCCGACTCTTTTACCAAATATTTTAAGGCGGCAACAGGTATTACACCATCGATTTACATCAAAAAAATAGAAGAAATGAAACATAAAGAAGAAAGTGTATTATAAAATGATATTTTTTATAACTATCTGAAAATCAAAATAATAATTACTTAAATGATGCCTGTTTTTTTATAAAAATAGGCATTGTTTGTTTGTGGGAGAAAAAAAAACGGCTTTACTTTGTCCTGTTGATGAATGAGAAATGAAATGATTTAATCAAAACATTTTAAAAACATTAACGGATGGGTTTTTAGGTAGCGAAAGTATTTTTAATATGAGTAGCTACTCAAAAAACACTAAAAAGCATAAAAAATAAAACAGAGCGTGGAAGGCCCTGTTTTATAGAATGAATTACAAAACGAAATCCAACAAATTATAGGTTGGAGTATCTTTACAAAGATAACTTTTTATTTATTAAAGCCAAGTTTTGATACAAAAAGTTCCCTCCTTTCTAAAGACACACTCACTCCCTTCATTCGTTGGTAAATTTTAAGCCCTTAATGGGTACAATGCTCAGGAACCGACTGATATCGGATCCGACTGAATCAAATTTATTCAGGCAGTATTGCGCTGTTCGAATGGTTAAACAAAACCATATGTCGGCCAATTGCAAACTGAAAAATTAATGACGTTCCAGGAATGCAATGATTTCATTGTAATGGACGTTGCAGCAGAAAATTTAAAAGAAACCATGAAAACGAAAAAAATGATCAACCCGTCGCGATTTAAAAAGAACACCATCGTCGAATTAAATGACGAAGCGGTACAAGAATCCCGATTTTATGCTTCGGTGAAGCGATTTTTTAGGGCTGTAATCCAAATTTTTACAAAAAAGCCTAAAAAAAAGCAATAACCGATTGATCAGATTCCTCGTGGTTAAGATTGTATTCAAAAAGTATTTTGAACCGAATATCTAGTAACTAAATAAAACGAGAATTATGAAAAATCAAAGAATCGACATGTTGTTCTTCTATAAAAGTTCCGTGGCTGAACTTAATGGAGAAGAATTAAAAAGAATCAACGGTGGCGGTACAGAAGTACTGTTAACAAACAATCCATTGAGCTGCACGTTTTGTGTGAACTCAAGTAAAGGACACTATACCAATGAATTCAATCCTATGGCTGGACCGCTATAATGGGTATCAGACCACTGTAAAAACAAATTTTAACCAATTGTAATAACTCTTAATTTTTAAATCATGAAAAAAGAAAACAAAAGCGTACTTACTTTTAAGAAAAGTTCAGTAGCAGAATTAGATCAAAAAGCAATGCGCAACGTAGTAGGTGGTGGAACAACCATCGTTGAAGAGCAAACAACCATTATCTGTGGTGACTGTATTCCGGTTCCGGGACCAATCAGAACAATAATCAAAGCACAGTTCTAATACAATTTCAAAAGAGGAAAAACCGTACTATTCGGTTAAAACACTACGAAAGCAGCGGTTTTTCTTCTAAAAAACAATGTTTAACACAAAAAAACAATCTTATGAAAACGACAAAACACAACAATCGTCTTGATTTTGCAAAAAATGCAATAGTAGAACTAAACGACAACCAGTTACAAAACGTAAATGGAGGTTCGATGGATGCGATCATCAACTATATAGGTGATAAGCTAAAAGACATGATAAAACCACAGGTATAAACGACAACCTTATGAAAACAACACACACAACAAACCGATTGTTATTTGCAAAAAATGACATCGCAGAATTAAATGCTACGGAAATGATAACGATTAATGGCGGTAGTACGATTATGGGTGGCGAAACCTGTACCGGATGCGTATGTATCTCCGTTATCGGAACCATCATGCAGATCGAAGCGCTGTAAGTAAAATCCCCTCTCTTTATAGTCCTATTATGTATAATGTGAACGGCAGCAGCTGTTTGGCAACAGGATAATTATGATCTATAACGAAGCAATCAATAATCAAAACGAAAAAATACAATAGTATGAAAACACAAGTAACAAACAAATTGGTATTCCAATCGAATGCTATTGCCGAACTGGATTTAGCAACGATGAATCAGGTAATTGGCGGAGCGACAACCTTTATCTGTGGTGACTGCGTGGTAATTACCAGCCGTATCGAGAAGGCATTGGACTAACAATACATCCGGAATTCCAACACAATTCCTGTAACATTTCACAACAACAAAAAGTAAAACCTTATGAAAACACAAGCAACAAATAAACTTGCATTTCAATCGAGTGCAGTTGCAGAACTGGATTTAGCAACGATGAATCAGGTAAATGGCGGTGCCACAACCTTTATCTGTGGTGACTGCGTAGTAATTACCACGCGTATCGAAAACACACTGGACTAACAACACGTCCGGAATTCAAACACGATCGAAAGGAAATTTAACAAGAAAAAGCAAAACCTTATGAAAACACAAGCAACAAATAAACTTGCATTCCAATCGAGTGCGGTTGTAGAATTGGATTTAGAAGTGATGAACCAGGTAAATGGCGGAGCAACAACCTTCGTATGTGGAGAGTGTGTAGTGGTTACCAGTCGCATTAAAAATGGAATGGCGATCAACTAAAAAAATAAAGCTATGAAAAAGAAAACCATCAGTAAGCTGGAATTCCATAAAACAGCATTAGTTGAATTAAACGAACCGAAAATGGCGACCATTATCGGCGGTACATTAACTATGGCAGGTGGTACATCATTAGTAATGATAACGATGTATACGGCCATCAATAAAGTAGCGCGCTAAAAGCAACGACGTAATCTCATAAAAACGAAAAAATAAACTTTCATCAGAAAGAAGCGCCATTATTGATTGGATCCGATAGGATATCGAAAAGATGTCTGCCAGGAGATTAAAAAATAACATCATCCGTGAACCATAGCAAACGGGCATTTATAACCCGATGATAGAAGGGAACCGAAAGTTGCAACAGCGCAACGCCCACCAATTCTGTCCGTTTGCCAGTCGTTCCGGGAATTGAAAATAACCCGACGGTATGTTATATCGTCACGAAAACGGATAAACCAAAAAAATAAGAAACATGAAACAGCAAACGAATAACGCACTGATGTTTCGTAAAAATTCACTGGTTGAATTAAACGAACAAAAAATGAATGCGATTGCCGGAGGAACCGGAAGTACAACCTTTATCGGGACAACGTCACTGGTGATTCTTACCGTGGGAACCGAAAACGACATGACATTATTATAAAACGGGGGCTATGAAAAAAGCAACAACCCACCAACTGACATTTCAAAAGCGATCGATAACCGAGTTAAACGAACAAACTATGGCTGCTATTGCCGGAGGAACGCTCACACCATCGAGTGCGACTTTGATCACGATGACCTTACAAACGATTACCGAAAAATTTGACAACAACTAAAAAATAAGAAATATGAAAAAAGCAGACCAAAACAAGCTTCATTTTAAGAAAAATGATATTACAGAATTAAACCAATCCACAATGCGCCAGATTGCCGGCGGAGGAAACACCATCAACGAACAAACGACATTGATTTGTGGTGACTGTATTTTGGTTCCGGGACCGATTCGAAATATCACGAAACTATAACCCTAAACGAAAGTAGCATGAAAACAACACACAACAACAGACTGACTTTTGCAAAGAATGCAATAGTAGAGCTAAACGATGATCATTTGAGCAGTGTAAACGGCGGATCATTAGGACTCTCGATCGTTATGGTGGTATCATTTGTTGTAGGCTATACTACAGCAGTAGCGACACAAGACTAAAACGACAAGCGATCCCTATGAAAACAACGTACAACAACAAACTGGCTTTTGCGAAAAGTTCGGTAGCAGAATTAAATCCTGCAGATATGATAACGATTAACGGCGGATCGACAATTGTAGGTGGAGAAACCTGTTCGGGATGCGTATGCCTTCCGGTACGAACAATTGTAAACGACGTATTTGCCGTAGCCTAAATACAAAGTCGCCCGGACATTAAGCGGAGAAAATCACACGACATAACGGAGAAAACCTGCGGTAAGGAAACATCTGTTTACTTGCGTCGGAACCGGTATGACTATTCACAACCTAAAAAATAACAACAGTATGAAAACACCAAACACAAACAAATTGGCCTTTGCCAAAAACGCCATCGTAGAATTAAACGATGATCATTTAAGAAGTGTAAACGGAGGCTCTCTGTTAACTGTTGCGATTACCGTGGCCATATCAGTAGCGGTAGGTTACACAGTAGAACAAATGCTGGATTAAGTATAACGTAAAAACACAACAATAGTATGAAAACACCAAACACCACCAAACTGGCCTTTGCCAAAAACGCCATCGTCGAATTAAACGATGATCATTTAAACAATGTAAATGGAGGATCGCTATTACTTAGTGCAATTGTGGTAGCCATATCAGTAGCTGCAGGTTACACCGTAGGAAAAAACCTTGATTAAGTATAACGTAAAAATACCAACATTATGAAAACAACAAACACACCAACAAAGCTCGCTTTTGCTAAAAATTCTTTAGTGGAATTAAATAACAGTCAGTTACACGACATCAACGGCGGATCAACCCCGTTATGTTCCGGTTCGGCAATCTTTTATACGATTGTTTATACGGGAACGATGAATACCGTAGCTGCTCAGGAATAAAAAGGCGATCTCAAGAAAACAACACAGCACACGAAACAGACTTTTGCGAAAAGTTCGGTAGCAGCATTAAATCCTGCAGATATGATAACGATTAACGGCGGATCGACAATTGTAGGTGGGGAAACCTGTTCGGGATGCGTATGCCTTCCGGTACGAACAATTGTAAACGACGGATTTGCCGTAGCCTAAACACAAAGTCGGACGGACATTAAGCGGAGAAAATCACACGACATAACGGAGAAAACCTACGGTAAGAGAACATCTGTCCACTTGCGTCGGAACCGGTATGACTATTCACAACCTAAAAACAACAACAGTATGAAAACACAAAACACCAACAAACTGGCCTTTGCCAAAAATTCTATCGTAGAATTAAATGACGATCAATTGAACACTGTAAACGGGGGTTCGATAACAGTAACCCTTATTGTAACGGTGTCGATATTGGCAGCCACTTACCTGGAAGCATAATAAATAAAATCGGAAAACCGATACAATCCATTGATTGCTTTTTTCGGAATAGGATTCGTAACAAGGATTATTAAAACGACGTAAAAAGCGGATCATAATAGTTACAATAACGAATTACGACGGATTTGTCGTAAGCAGAATAGAAAGTCGTCCGGACTTTAAGCGGAAAAAATCACACGACATAACGGAGAAAACCTGTGGTAAGAGAACATCTGTCCACTTGCGTCGGAACCGGTATGACTATTCACAACCTAAAAAACAACAACAGTATGAAAACACAAAACACCAACAAATTGGCCTTTGCCAAAAACGCGATCGTCGAATTAAACGATGCACATTTAATGGAAATCAATGGCGGATCGACACCAACAGTAACATTAGCCATAATAACCGTAGCGGTTATTGAAGCAATGATGGCAGAATAAGCAATACTCAAAAACGAAAACCATGAAAACAACACACCACAACAAACTGGCCTTTGCCAAAAACGATTTAGTCGAATTAAATAACAGTCAGATGTTGGACGTACAAGGCGGAACATCTCCCTTTTTCCCTTCATCCATTATAGGCATAACCATTTTTATTGAAAAAGAAATGGAAGCGAGCAACTAAACCTTAAACCATAAAACCATGAAAACAACACACCACAACAAACTGGCCTTTGCCAAAAACGACCTGGTAGAATTAAACAGTAACCAGATGATCAATGTGCAAGGTGGAACCTCTATCATTGCTACGACAATAATTGGATCCACATCTCTTTTTACATCCACATCTCCTGTAGTATTTGATCAAGTGGAAAAAAATTAAGCCTTAACGATACAAACAACAACGATGAAAACACAAAACACGAACAAACTGGCCTTTGCCAAAAACGACCTGGTAGAATTAAACAACAGTCAGATGATTGATGTGAAAGGTGGAACCTCGCCTCTTATTTTAACAACACTATTTACGGTTACTTCTACGACCACTTTATTGGCTGATCAAGCAGTAGACTAATCCTTAACCTTTAAAAATTTAAACATTATGAAAACGCAAAACGCAAACAAATTGGCTTTTACTAAAAACGCTTTAGTAGAGTTAAACGACAACCAAATGGTAGATGTACAAGGTGGAACGACTCCGGTATGTACAGGAGTGATCATCGGACTAACGATTTACATCGCAATTGACAAAGCTTTAAGTTAATCTTTAACCAACAAAAAACACAAAAATTATGAAAACACAAACTTCCAACAAATTAGCTTTCGCTAAAAGTTCATTAGTAGAACTAAACGACAATCAATTAAACGATGTAAATGGTGGAACGACTCCCGTATGTGTAGGAGTGATCATTGGCCTTTCAATTTATGTCGCAATTGACAAAGCCTTAGACTAATCCTTAACCTTTAAAAATCAAAACATTATGAAAACGCAAACTTCCAACAAATTAGCCTTCGCTAAAAGTTCATTAGTAGAACTAAATGACAACCAGTTAAACGATGTAAACGGTGGAACAACTCCGGTATGTGTAGGAGTAATCATCGGACTAACAATGAGCATCGCAATTGACAAAGCCTTAAGTTAATCTTTAACCAACAAAACTTTAAAAACATGAAAACGCAAACTTCCAACAAATTAGCCTTCGCTAAAAGTTCATTAG
>Ga0160502_100335_pt1 | contig 39268 bp, 25 predicted proteins | sample DIDnMG_14_FD_108237 | JGI IMG/M metagenome (GOLD analysis project Ga0160502, IMG submission 108237) | Enriched soil microbial communities from UW Madison campus, WI, USA - DID2933_E24_Xylan MG | ecosystem: Environmental > Terrestrial > Soil > Unclassified | place: USA: Madison, Wisconsin... | reverse complement strand
GGGTGGAAGCACAGCAATGTGTGGAGCTGACCAGTACTAATCGGTCGAGGGCTTATCCTATGTAAGACTTCAGCTAAGGAATGAACCTTTTGATTTCGCATCCAGTTTTCAGTGTGCAAGACACTGTGTTACAGCGTTCCCTGATAGCTCAGTTGGTAGAGCACTCGGCTGTTAACCGAGTTGTCACAGGTTCGAGTCCTGTTCGGGGAGCCATACATGCTCTCATAGCTCAGTAGGTAGAGTGCATCCATGGTAAGGATGAGGTCACCGGTTCGATCCCGGTTGAGAGCTCCATATCATCAAGGCCCGTTGGTCAAGGGGTTAAGACACCTCCCTTTCACGGAGGTAACAGGGGTTCGAATCCCCTACGGGTCACCACTAGGACGCTTAGCTCAGCTGGGAGAGCATCTGCCTTACAAGCAGAGGGTCGGCGGTTCGATCCCGTCAGCGTCCACCATTATTGGGGATTAGCCAAGCGGTAAGGCAACGGACTTTGACTCCGTCACTCCCAGGTTCGAATCCTGGATCCCCAGCCATTTATCTTGAGCCATTAGCTCAGTTGGTAGAGCACCTGACTTTTAATCAGGGTGTCGAAGGTTCGAGTCCTTCATGGCTCACTTTGTTTCACGCGCATGTGGCGGAATTGGCAGACGCACTAGACTTAGGATCTAGCGCCTTTGGCGTGGGGGTTCAAGTCCCTCCATGCGCATACGAATAGCAGGAACCCTTGATCATCAAGGGTTTTTTGCTTTTCATGGGCTCAAAGCGGACTCCCGTTGCTTCGAGATGGTAACGAAAAGGCTGACAGAATTTCTTTCTTTTTTGTGAACTTCAGCATATTCGACAAACTTCAACATAATTTGTAAAATTTAAGTAGTTTGTGCCTATTACTATTATTGTAAAATTAATATAATATTATCATATGATCGCTGGCCGGCATCAAATAATCTAGCTGGAGGATTATTATGAAGCTGAAACAAATATGTATTGCTGTTCTCATTATTGCCCTGTTGAGCATTCCACAGTCCGCTTTTGCACTCAGAAACGTTGGTGATACTCAAGCCGATGCTGTTTACTTTGCAATAGATCAAAACACTGATCTGATTCTTTCAGATTCTGCAGATGTCGATTGGTTTAAATGGGACAATTTTACAGGTGAAGATCGTAGGGTGACGACTTTCCTTGCCATGCTGAGTGGAACTGGTATATACAAGATGGGGATTAAAATTAAATACAGCAATGGTATCGAAAGCAGCCTCATGTATTCCGACCTTTATATGTTTGGAATCTCATCGTTTAGTAATATTTATGTACCAGCCGGTGCTACTATATATCTAAAAATCGATGCCGTCAACTTTGTTTCGATGTATGATTATTATCGGATGTTTTTTACCCATTCCAGCATTTAAATGAAAGTATATTCAAAGCACCCTCGGGTGCTTTTTTTCATTTGTAAGCGTGCAGCGCTGCTCCTCCCTATACACTGTCTTTATGTGAAACGCATCTTTCTTTGCCATGGAAGTCAAGGTAGGGGGAGGCGGAGTTGTTTTTTTGTTGGAAATTATTTCATATTATTATATAATAAGAGTATGACACGATGTAGTCGAAAGATGTCTATGGGGGTTGAAGAATGGAAGGTTGTTGTCTAACAGCAGAGGGACGGATGACACAGTTAGCCGAGGAGTATTTTCATGAGCCCGCACTGAGGCAGCTTGCAAGCGAATTCATCGTCTATAAGTCGACAGAGAGCGGGGTGTTCGGCACACTGGCATCACTACACTGTCAGATGCATGGCGGAACTGCCGACCAGGCGGTCTACGCTGCGGCTGCTGCAGAGCTCATGATGCTGGCACTGGACATTTACGACGATCTGCAGGATGGGGACAATGATGCAGTGCCGTGGGCACAGTGTCCGCCGCCCCTGGCATTGAACTCGGCGATCGGGTTCCAGGCATTGGCGCTGGAGGCGTTGAGACGAGGCGGCGAAGGATGTCCTGCACGGCATACTGAACTCGCGATTCAGAAGCTCAATGAGGGCGTACTGCGGGCGGTTAATGGCCAGCATGCGGACTTGCGCAGCGAATGGCAGACGGAGGAGGCTTGCCTGCAGATGATAGCTGATAAATCAGGGGCTCTCGTGGCTGCGGTGTGCATGGCGGGTACGGCTCTGGCTGCAGGGGAACGAGGCTGCTATGAAGCGATCGCAGCGTATGGACAGGCGATCGGCATCGCTGCACAGCTACGCAACGATGTGGATGGTCTGGAGCGCTGGGACAAGCGCAATGACCTGCTGCATCGCAAGCGGACATTGCCGCTGCTTTTTATCATGGAGGATCAGACGGAGGAGGCCGAGCGACTTCGCGCTTACTATAGCCACAGAATCGGGCTAGAGGAGATATTGACTGACAAGCTTGGTGTAATGGAGTATATCAGGCGTTGTGGCTGTCTGGAATATGCACAGGTGCATCGTTATATCCAGAAGGGAGTAGCGGAGCAAATTATAGCGGGGCTGGAGCTGGAGGAGCATTGGAAGGAAGCTTTATTGGAATATACCTGATCTATCAGCCACCGCAACACCACGCAACCAAACTGCGGGATACCACAATACAATTAGCGATGCATGGTTGGATAACGCATGCTATAGTAGAGAAGCAAGTAATTACAAGTAAAGGTGGAATTAACATGTTGAAACAAGTTATTGCGCAATTAAAGCAAAGCCCTGAACTGTTGAGCCAACTGCAGCAAGGACGCTTGTCATTTGCGGGTGTAAGTCCTGAAGAGCACAGAGCGTTGGCGGAAGTAATGAAAGCGCAATCCGGAGAGCCGCGCAAAAACGCGAAATTTTGGATGTAGTCGAACTGTTATTTTTAATGGGTTTGAATGGGTTTGAAAGGAATGAAGGGCATTTGAAGGCGACGGCAAGCAAGTGTTGGACATATTTGACAATAGCCTTAATGATGGCCATCTATTTTATTTGGGTTCAATTTAATGTGGCTTACATAGGAATTACTGTAGCCAAGAGCGCTGAAGGATTTATTGTTGATGTTGTCGAACAGGAGGCCTGGTCTGCCAAGAGCGGTATCCGAACAGGTGACCGTATTCTCTTATTGGACGGCCTGCCTCCTGAGGAACATCCAGAGCTAATGCTCACCGGTGATATTAAGGATGCGGCGAGCATCCTGATTGAACGCCAAGAGGAGCGGTTGTTTTTTGACTTCAGCGACATCAAGCAGCAGCCGCTCTCCTTTAACTTGACTGTTGTACCGATGCTGCTGTTTACTCTGTTCTATTTATTCTCGATATTTATTGCCTATAAGAAATCTGACGACCGATCCGCGGTGTTTTTAATTTTGTTTTTTATGTCCGTGCCGCTAGGCTTCTTAGCCGCAGGAGCGGGAGTACGAGGAGATCTTCCCTCTTACGTATTCATGAAGCTGTGTATCATTACGGTTCCGCTCATGTTTCTACAGTTTCTGGGGGCTTACTTTGAATCTTGGGGCATACGGGTGCTTCCTCTTAGGATGAGGTACATTTTTTCTACGCTTTTGCTGATATGGCTGGGCATAGAATGGATGAATGCAATGGCGACAGGGCAGCAATTTTTGACTGGCAGCAACTTTAGAGTTGTCGTCCTTTTTGCGTTGGAGATGCTCTGTGTCTGGATGGTATCGTTTAAATTGTATTTTGACTATCGTAATACTCAGCACTCATCGCTGTTAAAATATATGATTATCGGCAATGTAGGAGCTTTTGCCCCTTTTATTATTTTATATATTCTTCCACTGCTTCTGCTAAAGGTTGAGCTTGTGGCTGCTGCGGTAGCTGCATCCTTCTTCCTTGTCCTGCCGCTGGTGTATATGTATCTGGTCGCATCCAATCAACTGCTGGATATTGAGTTTATCATTGGGCGGCTGAGATATTACTGTCTTATTGCCGTCATCCCTGCACTGCTGCTAGTTCCCATCATCGGCGCGCTACTGCGTCAAGAGCCATTTCATCTTGTACAATGGCTGCAAGCTTTCCTGGTGATCTATGTCGGGATTATCGTATTTCTATACTTGAAGGAGCTTATGGATCTCAAGCTTCGGACAAGGCTGATCAAGGGTGCGCATCGCTACGAGCAGAGTCTGGAGGCTTTCTCGCGCAAGATGGCGAATGTGATGACGATCAAGGAGCTGGAGCAGAGCCTGGCGCATGAAGCATTATCGCTGCTGCCGATTCATTCGGTCAGCTTTTTGGAACGGGATATGACAACATCATATGTCTCATTAAAAAAGAATCATGGTCTCATTCCACCTCCACATATTGTGCCGCAAATCCAGCATGCCGCGGAACGGCTAAGAGTAGGCGAATATGTCAAGCTCGTCGGAGGCTGCTGCTACATGATCGGTCAGAGCCAGCAGGAGCAGCATCTGATGTGGATTAGTGATAAGGATAACCGGATGGAATTCAATCATGATGAGCGCGTCTGGTTGCGTACTATGATCACCTATGTGGGCTTTGTCTATGAGAATCTGCAATTGATAGAAGGACTTGTCCAGAATCTCAATACCAAGGGAACGGAGAAGGCACCGCCATGGGTGCTTCGTTTGCTTTTTCGCTTGTCGGAGCAAGAGCGGCGCAAGCTCGCTAGCGATCTGCATGACTCTGCCTTGCAAGATCAGTTGCTGTGGTACCGCAGGCTGGAGTCATTGTCCAATGATAACATAGAGCTGTCAGCGGCTACGAAGATGGAGCTTCTTAATGTGCAGGAGGGACTGCTCGATGTCATCCATCAAATCCGGGAAACCTGTAATGAGCTAAGGCCGCCGTTTTTGAAGGAGATGGGTGTTGTCGGGGCATTGAACGATCTATGTCTTCGGGCACAATTGAATGCCAATTATACGGTGACGTTCAAGCATAGCGAGTTCCGCAATATGCTCGATGATGAGCATGTATTGACGATCTACAGAATCACGCAGGAGCTGCTGCGCAACAGCATGAAGCATTCCAGGGCAACGAAGGTTGATGTGGAGCTGTTTCATGATCATCGGTACATACAATATCGTTTCCGAGATAATGGCATTGGGATGGAGCAGGAGCGGTTGCAGTCGTCTTTTCAACATATGGGCTTGTCTGGCATTCGTGAGCGGGTGTGGAGTCTTGAGGGCGAGGTGGCCTTTCAGACGGCGCCTGGGGAAGGACTCGAGGTGGATATTCGTCTTCCCTTCCCGCAGCATGCGGCAGCCCCTATATCCGAGCATCTGTCAGGCTGATGAGCCTCAATGTCAGGCATAGTTGGAGGGGGAGCTAAATGATTCGTGTGTTATTGGTGGATGACCATCCTTCCGTTGGGGAAGGGACGAAGCATATGATCGAGCATGATTCCGATATGCTGGTATCGATTGTATTCTCCGGGGCGGAGGCGCTCCAGCTTATTGATCAGGAAGAATTTGATGTGATGCTCTTCGATCTGAACATGCCGGTCATTAGCGGATTGGAGCTGACCAAGCGAGTGGCGATCTCACGGCCCGATACGGTAGTGCTGATCTACACGGGATATGATATTGCGGCGCACTACAACATGCTCATTGAAGCAGGGGCGTCTGGCTTTATTAGCAAGGCGTCCACCAGGGAGCAATTAATTACTGCGATTCGCTGCTCTCTGCGAGGAGAGGCGGTCATTCCGATTACGCTGCTCAGGCAACTGCGTCGCAGTGAGGTGCGGTTCCATCAACAGGCAGATGGACAGGTAATCGCCGAGGTATCGATCAGTACAAAGGAGCAGCAAATATTGCGTGAAGTAGCGACGGGCAGCAGCAATCGCGAGATTGCCACCAAGCTCTATATGAGTCAACGAACGGTGGAGTATAATCTTACGCGCATCTTCGAGAAGCTGAAGGTGCGTTCCCGTTCAGAAGCGATCAGCGAGGCAAACCGACTCGGCTTGATCCATGACCAGGAGATGTATAACCCGTAACTGAACAGACGCCCTCAGTCCATGCACAGTGGAACTGGGGGCGTCTTGCTGCATCCCGCAAAATATATTGCGCGATTTCATTACGGTAACCCTATAAATATGCGTTGATTTGCGTGATATATTTCGGTGAACAAACTCCGTTTCTAGTCTATCATTAAGTCAAGGTTTTGAAAGAGTGGGGGCAAGGCAACATGTTGGCAAAATCAGAATGTGAAGATGTGGCAGCAGTAGGAATCTCCACTTGTTAATTTAGCATCGAAGCGCTGGTTCCAACATTTCAAGGAAGGAGATGCAGCAAAAAGTGAAGCCTAAACTTAAAGCGCTAGTATACTATGCTCCTACTTCGGACGGTGTTGTGATCCGTTCATGGTCGGATGAGTTTGTGTTAAAGGGCAAGAACATGTATGACTGGATGGAGCGTCTGGTTCCCTATCTCAATGGCGAACAGACAGTCGAACAACTGACGGCAGCGCTGTCGGAGGCTCACAAGCAAACGATAGAGCAGTTGCTACAGGAGCTTGTTAGTAGAAGCGTTGTTGTGGATGCAGCCGCAGATGCCCAGGTGAAGCTGTCGCCAAGAGAATTGGAGTTGTACAAGCAAACCTTGCTGTTTCTGGAGTGCCAGTGTGATGAGGGGAGAGAAAAGTTCAGGTTCTTTCGCAAGTCGCGTGTCCTGCTGCTTGGCCGGGGCGCCGTTCATGCCTCGCTTGTGCGCTCTCTGCTCCGAATGGGGCTTCGCTCCCCGATCTTCTGCGATGGCGCAGATCCAGAGGTTCGAAAAATTGTGGAGGAATGGAAGGCCCAGGATGAGGACTTTCTTCCCTTATGGAGCTATGGCAAAAGCGGCTTATATGCAAGGCCGAATCTGGTCGTATGGGCGGGCGACAGTAATATGGAGGGGGAAGCGATCCCCTGGGTGGAGCGATGCTCCCGGGAGAAGATTCCGCTGCTTGTGACCAGCATGCTGCCTGGTTGCGGGGCAGTAGGGCCTGTGATGGATGAGGATTCGAGGTCAAGCTGGCTATGTCTTCAGCATCGATGGGGAATCGAAGCCAGACAATCTCTGACAGACCAGGAGAAGGCGGAATGCGGCAAGCTTCTTGGCAATGTTGCAGCTATGGAGGTTCTGAAGTATGTATGCCGGATGAAGCAGTCGAATGTGAGAGAACAGGTCGTAACCGTGGGGCCGGGCAAGCTGGAGATTCAACGCCGTCTGTTGCTCCCATCACCGCTTAAAACAGGAGAGCGATACAATGAGCAGGAGGCGCTTGCCTTGTTCCGCATGAGGCGAGAGGAAACGGCTAGTGTAGCGTTGATGGCCTCGATTCGGGCGGCAGTGGATGCGCGCACAGGTATCCTTTGTTCGCTGCAAGCGTGTGAGCTGCATTCTTCAGATCTGCACATCTCGCCGCTTCATCATGTAGTGGCGCAGATGAGACTGCCAGGAGCCGGCCACGATCCCCAGCCGTTCATTGGCTGGGGGACGACGCCAGAGATAGCCGCGGAGCAGGCCGCACGCGAAGCGATGATGGCTTATGCGCAGTCAGTAAGCCTGCAGATGCGCAAGCTGGGGCTGGAGGCGATCCACCGGGCTGACAGGTGCACAACAACAGCAGATGTTGTATGGGCTTGCGGCCGCAGTTATGCAGAGTGGCGTGGGAGGGGCATATTGGCGAGTATAGCGGGAGAACAGCTAGCCAAGAAGAGGCAAGAGGCGCGGCGGATGAAGGTGCAGTTGATACCGTGGGATACTGCACTTGCCCATGCACAATGGCTGCAACAGCGGCTTACGCAGCCTATCGAGCTGATGGCACGGAGGCTCGCCTATGGCATCGGCGTGGAGGTGGCCGTCTGGAATGATGGTGTGCTGCTGGGGCAATCCATAGGCCGCTGTGAAGAGGAAGCGTTGCTAGGTGCGCTTCAAGAGGCGGTCAGCAACCAACAGCGAGGGATAGCTCCGACTCAGGCAAGAGGAGAGCAAGCACAGCCATGCACACCTGGAATGGAGACGGTGCAGGAGCAAGGATACCAGTCGAATGATTGGGATTGCAGTCGTGATAGCCGTAATCTGCTGCCATGGACGGAGTGGACAGCGGATGCGGAGCGTCGCCTGGCTGAAGCTGGACTGGAATTAATCATGAGGCCTTGGCTTGGAGATGCGGCGTTATATGACTGGGGTTTGCTCATTGGTAGATTTTATCTGCAAGCCCGTGTAGGTGAAGGAAGTCACTGAAGGTAAATGTTCTGTTCAAGATGAGCTGGTGCTCGTTCTCTAAAGCTAATTTCCCCCTGCCGCGTTGCTTTTCGCAGGCGTACCCCCTGGTGCGCCTGCGAAAAAGCGCCTGGCATGGAACGAAATTTCGGCAACATCTGCTCCTTGCGGAGCTTGCAAACACCCTAGTGATACTCAGGATATAAAAATGTGTCTAACAGAAGGGGGGGGGAATGATGCATGTCATGCTAGCCCATGCAAGAATGGAATTAAAGCTGTTCTTCCGTGAAGCCATTGGGTTATTCTTTGTATTTGTAATGCCTGCCATCTGCTGCTATATTTTCGGACAGCTTTATGGTACACAGCAGCCTGACGGGCTAAGCTCATTTGACGAGTTTATTCCCGGCATGCTCGGAATTATCGTGTTTACCTCAGGGTTTTTCATTATCGGCTTGCAGATTGTGAGTGATCGTGAGAAGGGAGTATATAAGAGGTTCAAAGGAACGGCGGTTAAGCCGTCCTATATGTTTCAGGCTATTATGGCCAAAGGATTTTTCGCAGTCTATGCCGGCTCGCTCCAGATTGTGCTGCTTGCCAAATATATGTTTGATGCGCCGGTTACGAGCTATAGGCTGCAATTCTGGTTAGCGTTAAGCTTTGCAGGGGCAGTATTTATGATATTCGGCTTTGTCATGGCAAGCATCGCCAAGCGATTGCAAGGAGCGATGGCGCTCAGCTTTATCGCGATGTATCCGATGCTGTTTCTATCCGGTGCAACGATTCCTGTGGCTCAACTTCCTCCATTCCTGCAAGCGCTCTCGACTGTCATCCCGCTCAAGTATGCCATTGAGCTGATGCAGAGTGCGTGGAGGGGGGAACTGTTCAGCGTTTCCAGCCTCTCTGATGCGATCGTACTATGGAGCCTGCTGCTCGTTGGGATCGCAGTTGTCGTCCGATATTTTCGGTGGGATCATGAATCATAATTATGACCTCCAGGCAGCTTTCTGAAGCCATAAACCATATAAATTGAACGACATTTTCAACACATCAGGGCAAGCTTAGGCTCCTCCTCAAGCCGGATGGAGCGGTTGAGAGTTTCGTTCAGTTTATAGGGCGGCAGCGGAGCTGCCTGTTCTCGTTATGTAATAGAGAAAGTCAGTGCACCTATCTTATCCTAAGCTGCTGCTGAGCGAAAACGGAAGGAAAGGCGTCAGTCTTCTAGACGCTTGGGAATAGAAGCAGGTAGATGGGACGATGCTTGAGAAGAGGGGGGCTGTGCTACCAGTAATAAATTTAAGTTGCAATTTATTGTGAGAACGATTATCATTGACAGTATAAACAATGACAGTCCTGTTCTATGTTCCCATAGGAAGTGGAGCGAATAAGGCCGATAACTTGATGAGGAGTGGATGTAACGGATGACTCGTTTGACGACAACGAACCTGGACATTGCTTATGAGAAAAGATTGATTGTTGAGGACTTGAATATTGCCATCCCTCAAGGCAAAATTACAGCGCTTGTTGGTGCGAATGGTTCCGGGAAATCCACAATTCTGAAGACGCTGGCGCGCCTGATGTCTCCAAAGAACGGGAGTGTCCTATTGGACGGCAAGTCGATTCATAAACAATCGACTAAGGAGGTAGCCAAGCAATTGGCGATTCTGCCGCAGAATCCGACCGCTCCAGATGGCTTGACGGTATCGGAGCTCGTCTCGTATGGTCGATTCCCTTACCAGAAAGGGTTCGGCTCATTGTCTGCTGAAGACCGGAGAATCGTCAACTGGGCGCTGGAAGCGACAGGCATGTCCATGTTTGCAGACCGCCCTGTGGATCAATTGTCTGGTGGGCAACGGCAGCGCGCCTGGATCGCAATGACGCTCACTCAGGGCACAGATATGATCTTCCTTGATGAACCAACAACCTTCCTGGACATGGCACATCAACTGGAGGTGCTGCAGCTCCTGGAGAGGCTCAATATGAAAGAGAAGCGGACGATTGTTATGGTCGTGCACGATCTGAATCATGCCTCCCGTTACGCGCAACATATGATCGCCATCAAGAGCGGTCGTGTATCCGGCGTAGGTGAACCGGCACAGGTGATGACGCCGGAAATTCTGCGCGAAGTGTTTAACATTGAAGCGGATATTGTTCCTGATCCTCGGACCGGTGTGCCACTCTGCTTGCCTTATGCGCTTGTACAATCCCATCCGGTGGAGTCATCCCCAAGCCTGGAGCACCAGAAGGTGGAGCGCCGTGAGCTTGCGGCAGCGGGAGCCTAGAGGAGCGAAGAGGGGGAACGGACGGTCAGCATACTGACCGTCCGTTCTTGCGAGTTCTCGTATGAATGAATGTGCAGCGAAGGTAACAACTACAGTCGGGCAAGAAATTTTCAAAAAATAATAAAAACCTCTTGCATTGTGTTTTAATCCATGGTATATTATTTCTTGTCGCCGCTGATAACAGTTGGTGATAAGGTGAAGTAATTAATGTGCGGAAGTGGCTCAGCGGTAGAGCATCGCCTTGCCAAGGCGAGGGTCGCGGGTTCGATTCCCGTCTTCCGCTCCATAAGTGCCCTTAGCTCAGCTGGATAGAGCGTTTGACTACGAATCAAAAGGTCGGGAGTTCGAATCTCTCAGGGCACGCCATTCCTTATACGAATGGTGCATATAGGTTAACGGGACGTAGCTCAGCTTGGTAGAGCACCTGGTTTGGGACCAGGGGGTCGCATGTTCAAATCGTGTCGTCCCGACCATCACACATGCGGGTGTAGTTCAATGGTAGAACTTTAGCCTTCCAAGCTAATAGCGTGGGTTCGATTCCCATCACCCGCTCCAGAATAATAAACGTCTGAAACCCTTGGTGCGCAAGGGTTTTTTCTTTGCGCATTTTTCGACATGCGGCATAACCATTCCGCTTCAGGGGGCAATTCATGGGGCAAGCTTGCGCTATTCTGGGTAAGGCTGCTCCAGCGGGTTTATAGCTGTCCGACTCCCGCACAACATTTTTGGGGTGGTGCCGAGGCGAGCTTTCTTCTCTGCTCTACTATGTATCGTAGCTCTTGCGCCGGAGAAAGGAGTGGGTTAATCGAATAGCCGTCTAAACAGCCGGATCAGCAAGCGTGGAAGATAGATGACCAGTTCACCTGCCAGCTCCCACAAGAAGGAATGTATATGTGTCCGTCGGTTGGTTCCTCGTTTCACTTGCTATCTCCTCCCCTGATTAAGTTGCATATAGGAATATACGAGCGGCTTCGTTTAATGTTTCAATTAGCCCGCTATTTTAACATATAAAGGATGCACCTCAGGTATCATTACCTCATATCGAGGGCATTAGTGCGCTTTCAAGCAGAGAATGACAGCGAATATAAGCTAATGATTATTGTTGTTATTTATGAAAGCGCTTATCATAAGGCGGGATACAGTGGCGTTAACACAGATGAAGCTCTGTCTGGCAGACTCCTAGGCAGGAGCAGTAATGAAAGGGTGATGAGGCATTGAGTAGGATTCGAAGCTGGAGAACCTCTCTGACGGCTCTGCTGTCGGTGCTGGTATTTCTGTCCTCCCTGCCGCTGGCAGCGGCAGAGGAGACAGGACAGCCGGAGGAGGAGCCATTCATTCGCATCGGAAGCGAATGGCAGGGAAGCGTATTTGGTGACGTTGGCGGTCAGGACAAGATTACATTGAACAATTTCAGCATCATGGAGCAAGAGGACGGATCGGTAACGATACGCAGCGTCGGTGATCGCGGTAAAATCGCTGGTGGCTCAGAGGGACTGGCTTATTATTATCAGGCGGTACAGCCGGAGGATAATTATGAACTTACGGCAACTGCGCATGTAGACCATTGGGGAGCTGCGAACAATCAGGTATCATTTGGTCTGATGCTGCGCAGCAATATACTGGAGAATGAACACGCCGGCGGCTCCTTCACAGGGAACTACGCAGCGGCGGGAGCATTGGATCAAAAAATGAAAGCGTTCTATAAAAGCGCAGGCACGCTTGTCAAGAATGGTATGGAGTTCGAGGCCGCTAGCCCGCAGACGGGTGAAAGCTACCAACTGCGTATTAAGAAGTCTGGCAGCCTGATCGTCCTGTCTGTGAACGGGGAAGTTCAGACGATCAGCGAGCTGACAGACGAATACCGGTATGTCGGTTTGTATACGGCTCGCAATGCAGTAGTTACATATACAGATGTAGAGCTGAAGCGGGAGGGCGAGGAACCGGAGGTAGAGCTGGGGGAATGGGAATTCAGCGCATTCGGCGGCAATACTAGCCTGGATAAAAACCCTGCCCCAACAGTTGTGGATCATGGTGCGCTGCGGCTGACGGCGACGGGTGGCAAGATAGCAGCGGGCGACGAAGGGATGTCCTACGTCTATAAGAAGATCCCGCAGGGGGTCAACTTTGAACTGGAGGCGCAGGTTACGGTTCATGCGTTCAATCAGACCGCTGCAATCAGTACTCCAAATCAGAAATCGTTCGGGCTGATGCTCAGAGAGTCTGTTGGGACGAACGGCGATGCCTCCACACAGACGACAAGCTATGCGGCTGTAGGCGCTCTGGATCAAGTGATGAAGGGCTACTACAAGCAGCATGGTTCACAGACGAAGCTGGAGCCATATGAGGGTAGCCGAGTGCCGGCTGCAGGCGAGAGCTACACACTGCGTATTCGCAAGATGGGCGATACGGTCATCCTTAGCAATGGCGAGCAGAGTGAGGTTGTGACCCTCGATGGAGCGTTGCAAGGTGAAGTGTATGCAGGCTTGTATGTAGCTCGTGATGCCGATGTTACATTTACTGGCTATGAGATTCGTATAGATAACCGCAAGGTGCAGCATATCGAGGTGGATGCATCGGCCATGAAGACGGTCTATCGGGTGGGCGAGCCGCTTCAATTGGACGGCTTGCAGGTCAAGGCGATCTATGCTGATCAGAGCGCCCAATTGCTAGCTCAAGGCGACTATATCGTCACCGGCTTCGATAGCAGTCAGCCAGGCTCATCGGAGGTAACGGTTCACTATAATGGTCTGGCGGCCAAGATCGCACTCACGATCTCTGCGTTATCGGCTACAAGCCTGCGGGTCAAGTATTACCCGGCCAAGACTGTGTACTATCCAGGTGATCAGCTTGATCTGGCGGGATTAATCGTAGAGGCGAGCTATGATGATGGCTATCTGATCGCAGAGTTGCCGGAGGAAGACTATATCGTGTCTGTGAACGGACAAGCGGTGACGTCCGAGTCTCCATATCTGTTCGGACAACATAGCGGCGAGTCAGTTGTTGAGATTACTGCTGCAGGCGCGCCGCAGGTGAAGACAAGCTTCACGGTAGCCGTCAAGGAGGCCGCTTTCTTGGAGCTGGTCATCGGCCAACAGCCGGAGCAGTTGGTGTATTATCTGGGGGATGAGCTTGACCTGGATGGGTTGGTGCTCTATGCGGTCTACAGTGATGGCAGCCGAGTCAGGCTGATGCGTGGGGAATATGAGGTGGAGGCGTTCCATACCGATGTCCCGGGTACACGCGACATCCGGTTGACCCATAAAGGGAAGTCGGTGGCGCTTCCAGTTACAGTCAAAGCAAGGGAACTGGCAGGCATCGAGATTACGCGCTACCCGCAGACAACGTACCAGGTGGGGGAGAGCTTCAATGCAGAGGGGCTAATGGTAGCCAAGCGTTATGACAACGGTGATCTTGAACCGTATACAGACTTCGAGCTGGATACATCCCGCTATGACAACGCGCTTGCAGGCATCTATGAGCTGGCGATTCGCCCCGCCGACCAGCAGATAGAGCCGATCGCACTTCGGGTTGCGGTCAGGGAAGCGAAGGAGTACACATGGCGGTCGATTCGCTTTGGGCAGTCTACCTCGAATGCCAACAACAAGGTGAATGTGCAGGACAACGGCGTGATTGAGCTGATTGCCCTGGAAGGCGGCGGCAAGGTAACCGGTGATCATGATGGCATCGCATATTATTATACGGAGCTGGACGCAATGCAGGATAATTTCGAATTATCTGCTGATATTCGCGTCAAGGCATATGCCAAATCGCCGCATGATGGCCAGGAATCCTTCGGCATTATGGCGCGTGATGTGATCGGTGAGCCTAATACGTCGAGTGTATTCGCCTCGAACATTGCAGCGATTGGCGGCTACAGCGGGGGGACGCGTGATGCGAATGGCACGCAGTTGTTCGTGCGTACCGGCGTGGAATCACCGGACGGTGCGGGCAGCAAGGGGATTCAGCCGATTATGATTCGCAATGAGCTGCCAGGGCCAGGCAATACATATCCTGCTGCGGCCTACCGTCTGAGCTTATCCAAGACGAACAGCGGTTTTGTCGGCAGATTGAATGATGGACGGGAAGAGCTGATCTTTGAGCCGGACATCCTGAAGATACAGGACAGCGGCAAAATGTATGTCGGCTTCTATGCTGCCCGGCTGGCGACCATCGAGGTGAGCCATATCGAGCTGCGGGTTACAGCTTCCGAGACGGATCCGCCCAAGGTGCTGCCAGAGGCAGATCCGATAGTGCCGCAGTTGGAAATATTGTCGCGTGAGAAAGCCTCGGAGGGCGATTATCGCCTCATTATGCGCTCCAATGTGAGCGGTGTAGCACGGGTCAAGCAAGGGCAGCATGTGATCGCCGAGGAGCTGGAGATGGCGGCTGGAGAACGAGTCGAGGTAGCGGCGAAGCTGCCGGCACAGACTGCGACCAGCTTCAGCATCAGCTATTTGCCGGGTGATACACAGCGACTGACTTCGTATGAGCAGATCGTTCGTAATTTCTCTGTGCGGATGACGAGCTATCGCGAAGGAGCCGACATCTACGTATCGCCAGCGGGCACGCCGACTGGGGATGGCAGCGAGCAGCAGCCGCTGGATCTGGATACGGCAGTCGAATTTGTCCAGCCCGGGCAACGGATCATCGTGCTGGAGGGCCGGTATGTCCGAAGCAAGAAGCTGGAGATTGGCAAGTACAATGACGGGCGCGAAGGAGCGATGAAGACACTCACGGCAGCTCCAGGCACGCGGCCTGTCATCGATTTTGACAAGAAAACAGAGGGTGTCGTATTAAGCGGCAGCTACTGGCATGTGTACGGCCTGGATTTCACACGATCTGCTGGCAATATGAAGGGCTTCACCGTCGGGGGAAGTCATAACATTGTCGAGAACAGTCGTTTCTATGAGAATGGAGACACCGGATTGCAGATCAGCAGAACGGATACGACGGAGAATGATCGGTCGCAGTGGCCGTCTTACAATCTGATTCTGAACAGCACGGCTTTCGATAATCGTGATCCGTCTGACAATAATGCGGATGGCTTCGCGGCCAAGCTGACGGTCGGGGTAGGCAATATATTCCGCGGCTGTATCGCGCATAACAACATCGATGATGGCTGGGATTTGTACACGAAGGCAGGTACAGGTGCGATTGGGCCTGTCATTATCGAGAACAGCATTGCGTACAATAATGGATTTTTGCAAAATGGTACAGTCGGAGCGGGCGATAAGAACGGGTTCAAGCTAGGCGGTGAGGGCATTCATGTGCCGCATATCATTCGCAATAGTCTGGCCTTCGGCAATGGCGCCTATGGCTTTACGAGCAACAGCAATCCAGGTGTTATCGCTCTTCATAATATTGCCTTCAATAATGCAAGGGGCAATCTGAGCTTTACGACGTACCCGGCGATCACGCCAGATTTCAAGCTGGAGGGCTTCGTCTCCTTCCAGATGGAGAGTGCGGCGAAGGATAATTATCCGACCAAGCTACAGTCGCCGAGCAACTACCTGTTCGACGGCAGCGCGGCAGTGAATAGTAAGGGCGTACAATTGACGGCGGCGAACTTCGTGAGCTTGGAGCCGGTAACGGTCTATGAGCGTGATGAGCAGGGCGATATTCAATGGGGCGACTTCCTGCGCTTTATCGCTCCAAGCTCTGGTGAAACACCGGGTAGCTACTATCCGAGTGCTGGCCCGGCAGCCATGGCGGCTGAGGGCAACAAGCAGAATGAGGATGGCAGTGTAACGATCCTGACCAAGACTGATCGGGCAAGCGCGACCCACAGCACTGTAAAGGTGGGAGTCACTAGTCTGAGAGAGGCGGTTGCACAGGCAAAGGCAGATCATACGGGTCGCAAAACGGTACACGTGGCCGCAGATGGCGGATATGATAGTGAAGCGACGGATGGTATGGCCTATGAGTTCAGCCTCCCGGCAGCCAGTCTGCGCGAAGATGCGGCAGTAGGCCTGGAGCTGAAGCTGCATGCGCCAGGTGTGACGGTGACGGTGCCAGCGGCGGCGTTACAGCAATCGTTACAGGCCGATACGCAGCACATCAGCATCGTGATGCGTACAACGGACAAGGCGGCGGGTATGCAGCCTCAGAGCCAAGGTCTGCCTGCCGGTTCAGCAGGTCGGGCGGTCACCGTCGATTGGCTGGTAGATGGTATAGCTGGAGCTCGGCAGCTTGTAGAGCCGGTACAGATTACGTTGCGTCATGCGGCACAGGGAACCAAAGCGGAACGGCTGTCTGTCTACAAGCTGGAGGATAGCACGGCTACCGATGAAGGAACGGGGTCAGAGTCTTCGACCGCAGTAGAGCTGGCGAGCCGCTATCATCAAGCGGATGGAACGATTCAGTTCGAGACGGCTGCACCAGGCATGTACGTGATCTGGCAGGGAGCGAAAAGCTTCACAGATGTACCCGATACGCACTGGGCATATCGGGAAATCCATGAGCTGGCAGCTCTGGGCATCATTCAAGGCGTGAAGGCTGACGGGTTCGAGCCGGGCCGACCGGTGAGTCGTGCGGATTATGCGTTGCTGCTGGTGCGTGCTCTGGAGAAATTAACTTTGCTGGAGGAGCAGTCAAGCAACGCTGCCGTAACGGATTCAGCGGCTGGAGCTGCGAGCACCAGCATCGAGTCCGCAGAAGCAGGTACTAAGGATGCTAACGTCGGTTCTGTAGCATCCGAAGAGACGGCTGCTCAGACAGAGCTGTTCCGTGATGTTCCTCAGGGAGCCTACTACTACGAGGAACTGAAGGCAGCACAGCGCTACGGCCTGATCCGGGGCGGGGCAGATGGCAACTTCTATCCGCAGCGGAGCATTAGCCGCCAGGAGATGTTCGTGATGACCGCCAGAGCGTTGCTGCTGGCAGGCTTCACGGTGCCGGAGATGGAGGGCAGTACCGAGCAGACGCTGAGCACTGTCGGCGATAGGCTGGCTCTCGCCGAATATGCCAAGCAGGATACGGCACTGCTTATCGAGACAGGGCTTGTACGGGGCAACCGGGCAGGGCGGGTACTGCCGCAGGCAGGCGCTTCGCGGGCTGAAGCAGCGACTCTTATATTCCGTCTGATAGAGCTGTTGAGCCAGACGGAGACGGAGTAAATGCATGGCTTGAGTTTGACCATCCCTGCTACAGCATGTGATTAACGAAGGAACAGACAGCACTCTCCCTCTGAGCAGTAAACCAGCGTATGCTGCCTGCTTGCGAGGGGGAGTGTCTGCCGTTGCAGGCGGTGCGGTAGCTCTGCAGGTCCGCAGGGGCACTAACAGGAGCAGCAGAACAGCAGAATAGCACGTGCAGCAAGAGCAGCAGAACAGGAGAGCAGCACATGCAGCAAGAGCAACAAGAGCAGCAAGAGCAGAAGAGGGAGGCAGCCGGGCAGTCGCACCTTACAACTGTATGAGATTGACACAACATCCGTATCCAAGTAAGATAAGTGAAACGTATTAGCCGGCGATGCCTGACGAAGTATCGTATGGGCAGGCCGCTATGGAGAACGGGGGAGGAAGATGTCTAGCATTAAGGAAATCGCCCGGCTGGCCAATGTCTCGCAGGGAACGGCCTCCCTGGTGATGAATGGGAAGGGAGATCAGTACCGCATATCGGCTGCCACACAGCAAAAGGTGCTAGAGGCCGCCAGAGCGTTGAATTATCAGCCGAACATTTCGGCTCGACGCCTCCGCAGCGGCGGGGAGAAGGTGCTGCCCATAATCGCATTATTCTGGACGCTGGATACGCGCACGGTGTTGATCAGCCGTTTTCTGCGCGGGCTGCAGCAGGAGCTGGCAGAGATCGAGGGCGAATACGAGTTGCTAATTCAACCGTTTGTCGGATCGAAGCTAAGCGAAACCCGCAGTCTTGTGACCGGCACGCGCTTCAACGGGGCGATTATCGCCAACCCGACGGAGGAAGATGAGCGTTATCTGGAGCAGTCGCAGCTTAATGTGCCCATTGTGCTGTATCAGCGCAGCTCTGAGCGGTATGCCTCGGTAAATGTAGACAGCTATGCCAGTGGCCGGGCGGTAGCTGAGCTATTCGCTTCCCGCGGACATCAACGAGTCGGTGTGCTGGTGCCGGATGTCTCTTCGGCTGCCATCCGTCTGCGCAAGGAGGGCTTCTTGGAACGTGCAGCGGAGCTCGGTCTGGAGGTGAGGGACGAGCATATGGTGTATGGTGATTTTTCCGAGCGCGGCGGCTACGAGGCGGCATGTAAGCTGGTGAAGACAAGCTTGCCCTCGGCTCTATTTGTCATTAGCGATCAGATGGCTGTAGGCGCATTATCCGGCTTGCATGACAGCGGTAAGCGGGTGCCAGACGACATTGAGCTGGTCGGACATGATGATGATGAGATTGCCCGCTTCACGATCCCTTCCTTGTCCACGGTCCATCTCCCTGTAGAGGAGATGGCGCGAGAATGCTTGCGCATGCTTGTTGACCTTATTCATCATCGTTCGCCAGAGCCTGTCGCCCGCTTGATGGATACGAGCATCGTCCTTCGCACCTCCTGCGGAATCGACAGCTCGAATGCGGATGACGCTTGAATGAAGCAACTGCCACACACTTTTATTATCTTCATCCCACTTCTATTGCTTAGCGGCAATAAAGTGGGATTTTTTTGATGCTCTAAGCCAGGCCGTCTACCCAAGGGCGTCCTTCACCGCCTTTTCGCCCCGTACTGCGTTGCTTTCTCGTGACGTGTCCCGGTATTCCTGAGAGCAAGCGCCTTGCCTGAGACGAAAATTCGGCTCCCGTCGGAGTTTGAAGACACATCCTATACCTTTTGCTAAAACGTATTAATCATTTCTATTGACATGAAAGCGTTTTTAAAATACAATAAAAACGTATTAGCAATACGTTTTAGCAAAAGTTCTAAGTCGTAGTTGAAACCGCTTCAATCCATTATTCATGAATGACAAGGCGAGGTGAAGCATGTCCGGTATAAAAGAGATTGCCGAGCTAGCGCAGGTCTCGCGAGGGACAGTTTCCCTTGTTCTGAATGGCAAGGGCGACCAGTACCGCATATCTTCGGCTACCCAGGAGAAAATATGGAATACGGCGCGGCTGCTGAACTATCAGCCGAATATATCGGCGAGACGGCTTCGAAGCAGCGGTGAAAGTGTACTGCCAATCATTGCCTTGTTCTGGTCGCTGGATACGCGGGCGGTGCTGATCAATCGTTTTCTCAAGGGACTTCAGCAGTCGCTTCGCTCCAATGGTCAGGAATACGAGGTGCTGATTCAGCCCTATGTCGGCAACCAACTGCATGAAGTGCGCAGTCTGTTGACCGGAACACGCTTCAACGGGGCGATCATCGCCAACCCGACAGAGAAGGATGAGCGTTATCTGAAGGAAGTGAATCCGCTAGTACCGCTTGTGATGTATCAACGAGAATCGGATAAATACGCCTCCGTTAACGTGGACAGCTATGCGTCAGGAGAGCAGGTGGCTCGCTTATTCGCTAGCCGTGGCCACCGCAGAGCTGGCATCATCATTCCTCACGTCTCCTCACGAGCGATCCACCTGCGTCGGTTGGGCTTTATCGACAAGGGGAGGGAGCTTGGGTTGGAGCTGGAACCGCGCCTACAGGTGCGCGAGGATTTCTCCGAGCAGGGCGGTTATCAGGCCATTCGGCGGATACTGCAGGAGAGGGAGCAATGGCCGACCGCGATATTCGCCATCAGCGATCAGATGTCGGTAGGGGCGCTCAAGGCTCTGCATGAAGCAGGCATCTGCGTTCCTGATGATATAGAGTTGGTCGGGCACGATGACGATGAGGTAACCAGATATACCGTTCCCAGCTTGACAACGGTTCATCTGCCAGTCGAGCAGATGGCAGAGGCTTGCTTTGGACTGCTGACGGAGATGATGCAGCATAGACTGCAGGAGCCGGTAAGCCGCATATTCGATACGCATCTTGTATTTCGTCAATCCTGCGGGCCATTTCACAACGAATTTCGCGATGCTTAAATGCGGTCAAGGGTACAGGCAGATAAACTGGCCCATCCGCTTTAAGAATAGATTTTAAGAGTAGATATGACAATTGGGGAGGGTATACACGTATGAAATTCAACAAGCTTACCACTGCACTTGCCTCTACTGCGTTGCTCGTCGTCTGTGCCGCTTGCTCCGGACAGACCACTCCGGAGTCGACTGGCTCTACCTCCGGTACAGATACGGCAACCAAGGGGCCGATCAACATCGATTATTGGGGGGGCTGGACAGGCCCTGACCTGGAGACGATGAAAGGGCTGGTCGATCAATTCAACAAGGAGCAGAGCAACATTCATGTCGAGTTTACCTCGATGCAATGGACACCGTTGTTCACCAAGTTTTTGACCGAGATGAAGGTGGGCAACCCGCCAGATGTGCTGGCGATGCATCCATTTGAGATTGGACAGTTCTCGGAGATGGGTGTGCTAGATGATTCCCTTATCGGGCAGGTGCAACTGGACAAGTCGAATTATTCTGATTTTGCATGGGGCGGAACGATGTATAAGGGCACGCAATATGCGGTGCCGCTCGACGTGCATATGCATGGTCTATTGTATAACAAAGAGATGTTCTCCAAAGCAGGTGTAAGCGCTCCCTCGACAGGTGAGGAGTGGATCGCCGCAGCACAGAAGCTGACTATTGATAAAAACGGCAAGCACCCGAATGAAGAGGGCTTCGATGAGAACAATGTCGTGCAATATGGACTGGGCTTCAGCATGAACCACCACGTCTTCTATCAGTTTTACGCGCTCGTGAATCAACAGGGAGCGAACCCGTTCACCGAGGATATGAGCAAGCTGGAGCTGGATGAACAGCAAGCGGCCAAGGCGCTGGGCTTCCTGCAGGATCTGGTATTCAAATACAAGGTGGTGCCTAAGGGGCAAAAATCTCCGGTGGACGACTTCACAGCCGGCAAGGTGGCGATGATCGTCGATGGTCCATGGCAGATGCCGAAGCTGGAGGCTTCGACGATCGACTGGGCGAGCGCGCCGTATCCGAAGGTGTTCGACAAGGCGGCGGCTTGGGGAGCGGCTGAGGTGCTGACATTCCCGGTAAACAAGAAGGCGACAGAGGAAGAAAAGGCAGCGGCTGTAGAGTTCGTGAAGTGGCTGGATCGCAACTCCGGCGCATGGGCGAAGTCAGGCCAGCTCCCTTCCAGCAATGCGGGCATGGAAGCGGCCAAGGCGCTGCCAGGTCGTGAGGCGTTCATTAGCAGTCTGGATAACGCGGTACTGCTGCCGGCGCATCCGAAGGCGACCCAACTGTTCTCCAGCACGGCGCCAAGCCCGATATTGACTGCTGCGCAGGATGCTGTATTGAACAACAAAGATCCGCTTGAAGTTGCACGCGAGCTGAAAAAGAGCATGGATGCTATATTGGCAGAATAATGCCGGATAAGGTTACAGGCACGGACTAGAACTCGCTGTATGCATATTCCGTATGACGGCACTGCCGTCATACGGATGGCATGCAGCCGACAGGATGCAGGATATTTTGGGATAGAAGGGTTGTCGAGGGGATGAAGAACCAAGGCAAGGTTGCCGCTATGTTTCTGTTGCCGTACTTGCTGGTCTTTCTCGTATTCAGGTTCGGCCCCAGTGTGGCCGGCTTGTTCATCGGTTTTATGAAATGGAATATTATAGGGGACGCGAGCTTTGCCGGACTGAGCAACTTCAAGAAGCTGTTTGCCGATCCTATTTTCTTTACATCACTAAAAAATACGTTGTTGTTTCTCGTCATGGCGCTGCCGCCGCTGATTATCTTTAGCCTGCTGCTGGCCGTACTGCTCAATCAGAAGCTGAAATTTCGCAATGCGGTGCGCACCATCTCCATCATGCCCTACGTGTTGATCCCGGCGGTCGTGGGCATCATCTGGAACTGGCTGTATGACAATAATTTCGGCATTTTGAACTATTACCTCAAGCTGCTCGGCCTTAGCCCCGTGGAATGGCTGACCAATGAGAAGTATGCGCTGTTCTCTGTAGCGATCGTCACGGTCTGGTCGTTCCTTGGTTATAACATGATTCTGTATCTGGCGGGGCTGCAGGATATCTCCAAGGATTTGTACGAGGCCTCCGAAATTGACGGAGCTACCAAGCTTCAGACCTTCATGAAAATAACGCTGCCGCTGCTGAAGCCGATCACCTCTATGATTGTGACGCTTACGCTGATTAATACGATTCAAGTGTTCGACCAGATCTTCGTCATGACCAATGGCGGGCCGGGGACGGCGACACTGACGCTTGTACAGTATTTGTACGGCACAGCCTTCCAGAACTATAACCTCGGATATGGTTCCACGCTAGGCATCGCTATTCTGGTCATACTGATCGTCATGGTACAGATTCAATCTAGGCTGCTCAGGCTGGACGAGTAGGGAGGAAACCACATGCATACCAAAAAAGTGATCGCATACCCTGTCATGGCGCTTGTAGCCGTCGTATTTCTGTTCCCGCTGCTCTGGTCGCTAATCTCATCGTTAAAGCCGGAGGCGCAGATCATCAGCTACCCGCCAAAGTGGATTCCGGAGACGTTCTCGCTCTCCAACTATACTGCCGTGCTGAACAATTTCCCGTATATGAGCTGGATGGGCAACAGTGTCGGTATGACCGTAGCGTCTACGCTATTTGTGCTTGTCATCACAACACTGGCTGCGTATGCGTTCGGACGGCTGCATTTCAGAGGCAAAAAACTGCTGTTCATGCTGATTGTGTCCATGCTGCTGATTCCGATTCAGGCTTATATTGTCCCGCTGTTCCTGCTCGTCTCCAAGCTGAACCTGTTGAATAGCTACTATGCGATTGTGCTGGTCGCCGGGGCAAATGTCACGAGCGTATTTATCCTGACCAGCTTCTTCAAGACGATTCCGCGGGAGCTGGAGGAGGCCGCGCGGATCGACGGCTGCAAGGACTTCGGCATCTTCAGCAAAATCATGCTGCCGCTGGCAAAGCCGGCGTTGTCGACTGTGACGATCCTCATGTTCATCTCCAACTGGAACAATTTCCTGTGGCCGCTCATCGCGATTCGTGAAAATTCTCTGAAGCCGCTGGCTGTAGGGATTGCACAGTTCATGGGCGGAGCGAACTCTACTGCGCAGTTCCAATACGGCACCTCGCTGGCCGGGGCGTGCATGGCCATTATTCCATCGCTGATCGTCTTTCTGTCGTTGCAGCGCTATTTTGTGGAAGGAGTGGCCAACACAGGAATTAAGGGCTAGGACGTGACTTCAAACTCGCTCAAGGGCATCGATCACCGTCTTCACGTTCTGTGCTGCGTTACTATCTCTTGCTGTCCCGCGGTGCAATTGTGAGAACGTGTCCCGACCTGAATGAGAAGTCGGTCATGCTCCTGTCTAGTTGAAGTACATTCCGTAGTTGGCACCCAAATAATTAGCATGGCAGCGTCCTAGGGCGTGTATGCAAACCCGCATAAGGGCATCTATCCCCGCCTTTTCGCCCCCTGCTGCGTTGCTTTCCCTTGACGTACCCCGGTACGCCTGCGAAAAAGCGCCTGGCATGGAACGAAAATTCGGCAACATCTGCCCCTTGCGGAGTTTGCATACACACCCTAATGACGACATGTTACCGACAGGAGGAATGCAAGGATGAAGGATGTATTGGGATCAGACCCGTATCGCCCGCTGGCTAATGAGCGGGTGGCCGGGGAGAATCCACCGTTTGCCAGTTGTCACGCCTCGCATCTGGCCGTGCTGTCAGAGGATGAGGTGCTGGCGGTCTGGTTCGCCGGTGCTCACGAAGGGGATGACGATGTCGCCATATGGAGTGCCCGCCGTAGTAAGGGAGCGTGGTCGCAGCCCCAACTGCTGGCGCATGACACGGAGGAGCCGCATTGGAACCCGGTGCTGCACCGCAAGGAGGACGGGGAGCTCGTCCTGTTCTACAAGATCGGTCGCCACATTAAGAGCTGGCGCACCATCATGCGCACATCTGCCGATAGCGGCCGCACCTGGTCAGCACCGAGGGAGCTGGTGCCGGGCGATGAGGGCGGTCGCGGGCCTGTCCGCAATAAGCTGATCGTGCTGCATGATGGCGCCTGGCTGGCGCCCGCCTCAACCGAGGAGGGAATCTGGCGTTCATTCGCTGATCGATCCGATGATGAAGGTCGCACCTGGAGCCGCAGCGCCGATGTATCGATCCGCGAGCTGGAGGGCATTCAGCCCGCGATGGTGACAGGCAGCGATATTCCGGTGTCGCCGCAGTCCTTCATCGGGCGCGGCGTCATCCAGCCGACACTATGGGAGTCGGCACCAGAGCAGGTGCATATGTTGATGCGCAGCAGCGAGGGCGCGATCTACCGCAGCGACTCCCGCGACGGAGGCCGCACCTGGAGTGAGGCTTATCGGACGGAGCTGCCCAACAATAATAGCGGCATCGACCTCGCCCGGCTGCAGGATGGCTTACTTGCGCTCGTGTTCAACCCGGTCGGGCAGAACTGGGGGCCGCGCACTCCGCTCGTCGTGCGTCTGTCCCGCGACAACGGTCAGACCTGGGGCGAGGAATACGTTCTGGAGGATGACGAGGGCGAATATTCGTACCCTGCAATGGTGGCTGTGGGGAATCGGCTGTATGTGACGTACACAGATAAGCGACGGGACATTGCATTCCGCATGCTGGAGCTTCAAGGCTGCTGTAAGTAGCGGCAATCGGGTAAACACAACGATGAACATGGCGTGGCATGAATAGGGTACGGATGAACATGGTGTGGCATGAATAGCATGGCAAAGAGAGAGGAAAAGAGGAGAGCAGCGATGAGCAAGGAGAGAGAAGCGATCGGCGGACAACGGATGCCAGGTGGCGTATGGCCGACGATGATTACGCCATTTACCGAAAATAATGAGATTGATTATGCGGCATTGGAGCGGCTAATTGACTGGTATATCGATAAAGGGGTAGATGGCTTGTTCGCGGTCTGCCAATCGAGCGAAATGTTCTATCTCAGCCTGGAGGAGCGTGTGCAGCTTGCCGCCTTCGTGAAGGAGAAGGCAAACGGGCGGGTACCGGTCATCGCCTCCGGGCATATCTCAGACCGCTTCGAGGATCAGGTGGCTGAGCTGCAGGCGATGGCTGCCACGGGCATCGATGCGCTGGTGCTGATCACGAATCGTCTGACTTCGGCCGAGGAATCGGAGGAGGTGTGGCTGGGCAGGCTCCGCCAATTGCTGGACGAGCTGCCGGAGCAGTTGCCGCTCGGGTTCTACGAGTGTCCGCATCCGTACAAGCGGCTCATCTCGCCGGAGGCGCTGCGCTGGTGCGCCGAGTCGGGACGCTTCCTGTTCCTGAAGGATACGAGCTGCGATGTGGACAACATGCGCGCGAAGCTGGCTGCTGTAGCAGGAACCGGCCTGCAGCTCTACAACGCGAACTCGGCTACGCTGCTGGAGACATGGAAGCTCGGAGCAACAGGCTATAGCGGTGTGATGGCGAACTTCCATCCCGAGCTGTATGTCTGGCTGCATCGGCAGTGGCAGCAGCAGCCGGTGGAAGCGGAGCGGCTGGCTGATTTCTTGAGCCTGGCTTCGCTCATTGAAAGACAACTGTATCCGACGAATGCCAAGTACGATCTGATGCAGCAGGGCGTGCTGACCAATTATCGGTGCCGCTCTAAAAATCATGAAGAATTCACGGCGACCCAACGCCTTGAGGTCGAGCAACTGCGACGCTTGACGATGGAGTTGGCGAATACGTACTCAAATTAAGGGGGAAGCGCTATGAACACAACAGCATTTGTAAATCGGCTGCAAGGAGATATGCCCAAGATCGGCATCCGTCCGATTGTGGATGGACGTCGCGGGGGCATCCGTGAATCGCTGGAGGAGCCGACGATGAAGATGGCGCAGGCTTGCGCTGAATTTTTGAGCGCGAATCTCCGTCATTCCAACGGCCTGCCCGTCGAGTGTGTCATTGCTGATTCCACGATTGGCGGTGTCGGCGAAGCGGCGCGCGCTGCGGAGAAATTCCGCAAGGAGGGGGTCGGGCTGACGATCTCGGTGACGCCTTCCTGGTGCTATCCGCTAGAGACGATCGATACCGATCCGCTCATGCCCAAGGCGATCTGGGGCTTCAATGGCACAGAGCGCCCCGGCGCGGTCTACCTGGCCTCGGCACTGGGAGCGCATAACCAGAAGGGACTCCCGGCGTTCAGCATCTATGGCAAGGATGTTCAGGACATGGGCGACACGGTCATCCCGGAGGATGTCCAGGCCAAGCTGCTCCAGTTTGCCAAGGCGGGGCTGGCTGTAGCCACGATGCGCGGCAAGTCGTACCTGGCGCTAGGCACGGTGTCGATGGGGATTGCGGGCTGTATCGTAGATGAGACGTTCTTCCAGGACTATCTGGGCATGCGCAACGAGTATGTGGACATGACCGAATTCATCCGCCGCATGGAGCGTGGCATCTATGACCAGGAGGAGTATGAGCGGGCACTCGCATGGACGAAGGCGAACTGCCAGCTCGGCGCTGATGTCAACCCGCCTGGTCTTGTGCGTACTGCAGAGCAGAAGGAGCAGGATTGGGAGACCGTGGTCAAGATGACGCTGATCGCCCGTGACTTGATGATCGGCAATCCCAAGCTCGGCGAGATGGGCTATGAGGAAGAGGCGGTCGGTCATAATGCGATTGCAGCGGGATTCCAGGGTCAGCGCGCCTGGACGGATCATTTCCCGAACGGCGACTTCATGGAAGCGATCCTGACCAGCTCCTTCGACTGGAACGGCATCCGCGAGCCGTATATGATGGCGACGGAAAATGACAACCTGAACGCGGTGACGATGCTGATGGGGCATCTGCTGACGAACAGCGCCCAAATCTTCGCGGATGTGCGTACCTACTGGAGCCCGGAGGCAGTGGAGCGGGTGACCGGACGGAAGCTGGAGGGCGCTGCAGCAGGCGGCGTCATTCATCTGATCAACTCCGGCCCGGCAGCGCTGGACGGCACTGGCGAGCAGCAGATCGACGGCAAGCCGGCGATGAAGCCGTTCTGGGACATCTCGTCAGAGGAGGCGCAGGCTTGTCTTGATGCGACAAAGTGGTGCCCGGCGGTGGATTTCTTCCGTGGTGGCGGCTACTCGACAGACTTCACGACCCGCGGCGGCATGCCGATGACGATGGCTCGTATTAACCTGATCAAGGGGCTGGGGCCGGTGCTGCAAATTGCCGAGGGCTATTCTGTGGAGCTGCCGGAGGAGATTCACGATGTGCTGGATCAGCGCTCCAATCCGACATGGCCGACAACCTGGTTCGTACCGCGGCTGTCCGGCAGTGGTGTGTTCCAGGATGTCTATACCGTCATGAACCATTGGGGCTCGAACCATTGCGCGGTGAGCTACGGACATGTGGGTGGCGACCTGATCACGCTCGCCTCGATGCTGCGCATCCCGGTCAGCATGCACAATGTTTCGGAGGATCGTCTGTTCCGTCCGAGCGTCTGGCCGGCCTTCGGCGCGAATGACCCGACAGGCGCAGATTACCGCGCGTGCTCAGCCTTCGGGCCGTTGTATGGCTAGTCCAGGATGAGACGGGGAGTGCAGGGGATTCAGGGGATGCAGGGGATGCAGGAACCTTCAGTGCATGAGCTTTACATGCCATGAGTTGTCTATGTGCTAAACCATTCATGTCCTCAACGTTCAATGTCCTGAACCTTCAACCTCATGAACCTTCAATGTCCTGAACGATTAACGGGATGGATGAGGTATGGCTATATCGTGACGTAGTGATTTGATCATCTGACGTTGCTTCGGTTATATTGTTAATAAGTGCCCTGGCGGCGCTATAGAACATTGGCTGGAGGCTAACTATGGCAATTCACTACAATGCAACAGACCAGACCTTCCATTTGCAAGGCAAACATACAAGCTATGTGATCCAAATGATTCAGACGGGCGTTCCTGCCCATGTGTATTGGGGACCGCGCCTGCGCGAGCAGCAGTTGGGACGAATATTGCAGTTGCAGGAGCGCTGCTCCTTCTCGCCGAGCTCGTTCCCTGATGATATGCGTATCTCGCTGGATACATTGCCACAGGAGTATCCTGCCTATGGAGCTGGAGACCTGCGCCATCCGGCATATCAGATTCAGCGTCCTGACGGCTCTACGGTATCCGAGGCACTCTATGTTGGTCATCGGATCATAGCAGGCAAGCCGGTGCTGGAGGGGCTGCCCGCCACCTATACAGAGCAAGATGAGGAAGCATGGACACTGGAGGTGGAACTGCTCGATCAGGTAGCAGCGCTCAAGATCGTGCTGTCTTATACGGTGTTCCGCGATCTGGATGCGATCGCCCGCTCTGTCCGCTTCGAGAATACAGGGGATGCTCCGTTGAAGCTGCTGCGTGCGCTCAGCATGAGTGTTGATCTGAATCATAGCGAATATGATCTGCTGCATCTGTCAGGTACATGGGCGCGCGAGCGCAGTATTGAGCGTCGCCCGCTTGCCTCGGGAATGCAGGGGGTAGAGAGCCGCAGAGGTGCAAGCAGTCATCAACATAATCCGTTCCTGGCGCTGTTGTCGAAGGATGCCTCCGAGCGCCATGGCGAGGTGTATGGCTTCAGTCTGGTCTACAGCGGTAGCTTCGCCGCTCAGGCAGAGGTCGAGCCGTACAGGACGACGCGCGTCACGATGGGAATCAACCCGTTCAACTTCAGTTGGCTGCTGGAGCCGGGGCAGTCGTTCCAGACGCCTGAGGTTGTCATGGTCTACTCCGCGGAGGGACTGGGCGGCATGTCGCGCACTTATCACAAGCTGTACCGCACCCGTCTGTGCCGCGGACGCTTCCGCGATGAGGCGCGCCCGGTGCTGGTGAATAACTGGGAGGCGACCTACTTCGACTTCACCGCAGACAAGATCGAGCAGATCGCCAAGGCCGGACAGGAGCTGGGCATCGAGCTGTTCGTGCTCGATGACGGCTGGTTCGGCAAGCGCGACAGCGACAACAGCTCGCTTGGCGACTGGATCGTGGACAAGCGCAAGCTGCCGGGAGGGCTTGAGGATCTGGTGCAGCGAGTGCGCAGCCTGGATATGCAATTCGGCCTCTGGTTCGAGCCGGAGATGATCTCGCCGGATAGCGAGCTGTATCGGCAGCACCCGGATTGGTGCCTGCATGTCGAGGGTCGGCGCAGGACGCAGGCGCGCCAGCAGCTTATTCTCGATTTCTCCCGCGAGGAGGTATGCGACGCGATTGCGGAGCAACTGGAGGCGATACTGGGCAGCGCGCCGATTACGTATGTCAAGTGGGACATGAACCGCAACATGACCGAGATTGGCTCGGCGGGTCGCAGTCCAGAACGTCAGCAGGAGACAGCGCATCGTTACATGCTCGGCCTGTATCGCGTGCTGGAGCGGCTGACGCAGGCTTTCCCGCATATTCTGTTCGAGAGCTGCTCGGGTGGAGGCGGACGGTTCGATCCTGGCATGCTGTATTATATGCCTCAGACGTGGACGAGCGATAATACCGATGCGGTTAGCCGCCTCAAGATTCAATACGGGACGAGCCTGGTCTACCCGATCAGCTCGATGGGCGCGCATGTATCTGCTGTGCCGAACCATCAGGTACACCGAATCACCTCGCTGGAGATGCGCGGCAATGTGGCGATGTCGGGCAATTTCGGCTACGAGCTGGATCTGACACGCTTCACTGATGAGGAGAAGGAGCTGGTGAAGCGCCAGGTGGAGCAGTACAAGCAGCTTCGGCCGCTCATTCAGTTCGGCAACCTGTATCGGCTGCTCAGTCCATTCGATGGCAATGAGACGGCATGGATCATCGTCTCGGAGGATCAGAGCGAGGCGGTGGCCTTCTATTTCAGCGTGTTGGCAGAGCCGAATGCGCCATTGCAGCGTCTGCGGCTGCAAGGTCTGAACCCGGAAGCGGATTATGAGACGGCAACGGGCTTGTATGGCGGAGATTACCTGATGCATGCGGGCTTGCCGATCGAAGGGCTGCATGGCGATTTCCAAAGCTTGATGTGGCATTTTAAGCGCGTGTAATCTCGTCATGAGAGGTGCCAGAGGGGGCGCATACCCTGCGGCTGGCAAGGCGTTTGCCCCTTGACAAATGCTGCTGTTTAGCCGTATAGTCAGGGTAGGTTATTTATGTGAGGAGACATGAGGAGAACACATCCAACCTGTTTAACGGGTGAGGTGTGTTCTTTTTTGTGCTTCAATGAACACTCATTACTTATAAAGTTTACGAATGTATACGATACATCCCCATCATACTAAGAGCAGCTAGGTAGGCTGAAGGAGGCTAACATGATGACACAGCAATTTGCAGCACAGCGGCGATTGGAGTTATTGCGGAGCATGGAGGAGGAAGTGCTCGATGTGCTGGTGATCGGCGGCGGGATTACCGGAGCGGGCATATTGTTGGATGCACAGACACGTGGCATGAAGGCGGGACTGGTGGAGATGCAGGATTTTGCGGCAGGCACCTCCAGCCGTTCGACGAAGCTGGTGCATGGCGGGCTGCGGTACTTGAAGCAATTCGAGATCAAGATGGTGGCTGAGGTTGGCAAGGAGCGGGAGATTGTATATGAGAATGGGCCTCATGTGACAACACCGGAGTGGATGCTGCTGCCGTTTCACAAGGGGGGGACCTTCGGCGCATTCTCGACCTCGTTTGGTCTGCGGCTGTATGATTTCTTGGCCGGGGTGAAGCGGAGCGAGCGCCGCAAGATGCTTAGCAAGGAGGAGACGGCGCATCGCGAGCCGCTGCTCAAGCAGCAAGGGCTGCTGGGGGGCGGATATTATGTGGAATACCGCACAGATGATGCCAGGCTGACGATCGAAGTGATGAAGAAGGCCATCGAGCATGGCGGGCGGGCTGTCAACTATGCGATGGCTAATCAGCTACACTATGAGAATGGACGTCTGGCAGCCGTCACTGTGCTGGATCAGATCAGCGGGCAATCCTTCCTCCTCCGCGCACGCAAGATTGTCAATGCGACTGGCCCATGGGTCGATCTGTTGCGGGAGAAGGATCAGTCCAAGAAAGGAAAAATGCTGCGCCTGACCAAGGGTGTCCATCTGGTGTTCGATTCGAGCCGATTCCCGCTAAGGCAGGCGGTCTACTTCGATACGCCGGACGGGCGGATGGTATTCGCAATTCCGCGTGAGGGCAAAACCTATGTCGGCACGACAGATACCGATTATCAGGCTGAACGCGCCACGCCGCGTATGACCTTGAACGATCGGAATTATATTCTTGAAGCGGCCAACTACATGTTCCCCGAGCTGAACCTGACGGCGAAGGATGTGGAGTCGAGCTGGGCAGGCTTGCGGCCATTGATCTATCAGGAGGGCAAGTCGCCATCGGAGATTTCCCGGCGCGACGAGGTTCTGCGCTCTGAATCGGGCATGTTCACGATTGCCGGGGGCAAGCTGACGGGCTACCGCAAGATGGCGGAGCACGTCACCGATATGCTGCAGCGCGAGCTGGAGGCCGAGGGCGCCGGCTCCTATCGGAGCTGTGTCACCAAGAAGCTGCCGATCGCCGGTGGCGAGACAGGCGGCTCGGAGGGCTTCGAGCGGCTGCTTCGGGAGCAGATTCAAGCAGGTAATGCGCTCGGCTTGGATGCGGCAACTGCCGAGCAGTTGACCCGGCGCTATGGGGCGAATGTGCCCGTTGTGTACAGCTTGATCGGCGAGGCGCGGCAAGAGGCTGCAGACAGCAAGCTGCCAGCCGAGGTGTATGCGGCTCTGGAATACGCGCTGCGCCATGAGATGGCGACGAAGCCGGTGGACTTCTTCATCCGCCGCACCGGCGCACTGTTCTTCGATATTGCGTGGGTAAGACGCTACAAGGATGCGGTCATTACGCATATGGCATCGAGGCTGGACTACACGCCTGAGCAGCTTGCCAGCTATGCCGCTGAGCTGGAGCAGCAGTTGACGGAGGCGGTTACGCCCGCGCCGGACAGTGCTGACCGCTAATAACTTCGGCTGGCGCAAGGATCGGCTTGCGTAAGGGATCGGCGCCACTTGGAATCAGGTGGTGGTGCCCTGTGCTGCACCGGATGAATATCGGGAGCATCATGGAGCTTTCATTAGGAATAAGCTAACGTTGCTTCCAAGCATGAACAGAGAATAGGATATACACGGCAACCCTCGCAGGCTGCGCCGTAGAGACGCCCCCACCAGTAGTGACAGGCTTGGGGGCGCATGCGGCACAGCCGTTTTCTTTTTCCAGGTGAATTTGAAGCAAAACTGCGGCAATTCCCTTATAATGAAGTCTATATGGTGTTTTGGCCTGCTGGGGCAGGGAGCGGAGTGTGGCAGGATGCTGCTGGCCATATAACTTCGCGCCGACCTGTGGCGGGTTATACCTTTAGATGACCCTTGGGGGGGAACAGGATGTATCCGATCGTTGATCTAGTGGAGCATCAGGTGATTGCGGCTGTGGAGAAGGAGGATGGGCTGGAGGAAGCGCTGCAGAGCAAGTGCAACGTTATTTTTCTGCTATGCGGTACGATCTTCACGGTGCAAGCGTTGGTGGAGCGAATCAAGCAGGCGGGCAAGCATGTATTTGTCCATATGGAGTTTGTGGAGGGCATTGCGGCTGACCGCAGCGGCGTGACTTATATAGCGCACACGGTGCGGCCAACAGGTATCATCTCAACCAAAAGCGCTGTTATCCGGCTCGCCAGGGAGCAGGGACTGATGACGATTCAGCGCATCTTCCTGATCGATCGCAGTGCACTTGAGCGCGGGGTGAGGAGCGCGGAGACGAGCAAGCCGGATGCGATCGAAGCGATGCCGGGCATTATGCCGCGGATTATTGGTGAGCTGACGCAGATGACCGAGCTGCCGATTGTTGCCGGTGGTCTGATCAGTACAGGGAGAGAGATCGATGACACGCTCCAGGCCGGGGCGCTCGCTGTATCGGCAGGCAGCCCGGTGCTGTGGAATCATGAGGTGAAGGCAGCGGCGGTGTATGAGGAGGACGGTCGTTAATACGAGAGGAGGCGCGATGTGGAGAGTGTATGGCATATATCGGAATGGGACTTGACGATCCGGGTGTTAATCTCTGCTGCGCTTGGGGGACTGATCGGACTGGAGCGTGAGTGGAGCAATCATGCGGCGGGGCTGCGCACACATATTCTGGTATGTATCGGCTCGACGGTCATTATGCTGCTGTCGGCATATGGCTTCAGCGCATTCGTCGATGAGGCCAATGTGCGGATGGACCCGGCTCGTCTGGCGGCACAGGTGGTCAGCGGGATCGGATTTTTGGGCGCGGGAGCGATCCTCCGAACAGGCTCGACGATCTCCGGCCTGACGACCGCCGCTTCGATCTGGGTGGTGGCGGCAATTGGTCTGTGTGTTGGAGCGGGGTTTCTGTATACCGCTGTGCTGGCGACGGTCATCGTGCTCGTCAGCCTGTTCCTGCTGAACAAGATTGAGACGCAGATGCTTCGGCATCGCAGACATCATGAACTGGTGATTCGAATCATCGATCACCCTGGTGTAACGGATGAGATCTTCACGAGTCTCGAGCTGGAGAAAATCAGGATCGTACATGTCAAATTCAGCTCAGAGAAGGAACGCAAGGCGGATCAGTCGACAGTTATTATTACGGAGATGAGGCTGAACGTGAAGACGCGCAACCAGAAGCAGCTCGCTACTGCGATCGAGCACATTACTTCTATGGAGCATGTGTTGTCGACAGAAACGGGATTCCTGAAGGTGGCAGGCAACCCGAAGCGGATGCGGCTGAACAAGTATGAGGAGGAGACGCTGCATCAGTAGACTGTGCAGGGGTAATGCCTTTGTGGATGGACCATGGGCCAGGAGCATTCGTGCTTGTGCGGACGCTCCTGGCCTTGTGTGTCGATGCGATGCCTGTACCAGACTTTAAGCACGTCGATTTCCTCGTTCTTCCACCTCAGGAAGAAGATAATTCCTGCCTGGTCAAGGCTTTTTGCTCGCTGTTCTTTACGGTTCTGCGCTCGCTGTAGTATGATGGTAAGAGTGAAAAAGCGTCGGTGCAAGTGATGCAAACAGGAGGAACGTTATGTCGGAACAAACTACCGTAACGGCAAACCGCTCGCAGCCGAGCAATCTGCTGCGCCGGGATGTTCGCTTTCTAGGAAACATTCTGGGCGAGGTACTCGTCCACCAGGGCGGCGAGGGGCTGCTGGAGATCGTCGAGAAGATTCGCGAGATGAGCAAGACGCTGCGAGCCGAGTTCATGCCAGAGCTCTACGAGGAATTCAAGAAGGTTACCGGCAGCTTGAGCCCCGAGATTCGCCATCAGGTGGTTCGGGCGTTTGCTATTTATTTTCAATTAGTGAATATCGCCGAGCAGAATCACCGTATTCGCCGCAAGCGGGATTATGAGCGTTCAGCCGGAGAGGCTGTACAGCCTGGCTCAATTGAGAGCGCAATCCAGAAGCTGAAGGAACAGAATGTCGCTGTGGAGGACGTGGAGGAGATGCTGGCGGGTATTTCGCTGGAGCTGATTATGACAGCGCATCCGACCGAAGCGACCCGCCGCGCGGTGATGGATATTCATAAGCGGATGGCAGCAGATGTGATGGAGCTGGACAACCCTACGCTGACGTATCGCGAGCGTGAGAAGCTGCGGGAGAAGCTGTTGAATGAAGTGCTGACCCTGTGGCAGACAGATGAGCTGCGCGACCGTAAGCCTACGGTGCTGGATGAGGTTCGCAACGGCATGTACTATTTCGAAGAGACACTGTTCGAGGTGCTGCCGAATGTATATGAGGAGCTGGAGCGCTGTCTGCACAAATATTATCCAGGCCGCGACTGGCATGTGCCAACGTATCTGAAGTTTGGTTCGTGGATCGGCGGTGACCGTGATGGCAATCCGTCTGTGACGGCGGATGTAACATGGGAGACACTGACGATGCAGCGCCAGCTCGTGCTGGAGAAGTACGAGTCTATATTGAAGGAACTGATGAACGTGCTGTCTTTCAGCGCGAATATCGTCAAAATTCCGCAGGAGCTGTTCGACTCGATCCGCAAGGATGAGGAGATGGTTGGCGAGGTGCAGTGCGTGGCGTTGCGGCGCGACGGCAAGGAGCCATACCGCGTGAAGGTCGCCTTCATGCTGGAGAAGCTGGTGAACACTCGGGACGAGTCGCTGAAGGGCTCAGGCAAGCGCTATAATTCCCCTGAGGAATTGAAGCAGGATCTGTACATCATCGACCGTAGCCTGCGTCACCACTATGCTGATTACGTTGCCGATACCTATATACGCAAGCTAATCCGCCAGGTTGAGCTGTTCGGATTCCACCTGTCTGCGCTGGATATACGTCAGCATAGCAAAGAGCATGAGAACGCTATGGCAGAGATACTGGCGAAGATGGACATCACGGCAGATTATGCTGCGCTTCATGAGGATGAGAAGATCGAGCTGCTGCACCGTCTGCTGCAGGACCCTCGTCCATTAACCTCGCCATATCTGACGTATTCGGAAGGCACGCGCGAATGTCTGGATGTGTATCATACCGTGTATCGCGCGCAGCAGGAGTTCGGCGTGAATTGCATCTCCAGCTATCTGATCAGCATGACGCAGGGCGCGAGCGACCTGCTTGAGGTGATGGTATTCGCCAAGGAGGTGGGGCTGTTCCGTCAGGAGGCCGATGGCACGACGATCTGCACGCTCCAATCCGTTCCGCTATTCGAGACCATCGATGACCTGCATGCGGCACCTGCCATTATGTCGCGCTTATTCGAGCTGCCGATCTACCGTAGCGCCGTAACGGCTCGTGGCGATCTGCAGGAAATTATGCTCGGTTACTCGGACAGCAACAAGGATGGCGGCGTAGTGACTGCGAACTGGGAGCTGCGTGTAGCGTTGAAGGAGATTACGGCTGCAGCAGGCGCCTATGATGTCAAGCTCAAGTTCTTCCATGGGCGCGGCGGAGCGCTCGGCCGCGGGGGCATGCCGCTTAACCGCAGCATCCTGGCGCAGCCACCTCATACTGTGGGCGGCGGCATCAAGATCACGGAGCAGGGCGAAGTGCTCTCATCCCGCTATTCGATGCAGGGTATTGCTTACCGGAGCCTGGAGCAGGCGACCTGGGCGCTGATTACGTCTGCTCGGCTGGCCAAGTTCCCTTCGCAACAGCTCGAGGATGGAACGAAGGAGCAGTGGGAGCAGATTGCCAAGTCGATCTCTGAGACGGCACAAGACAAATATCAGGATCTGATCTTCCGCGACCCGGACTTCCTGACCTTCTTCCGCGAATCGACGCCGCTTGCTGAGATTGGTGAATTGAACATCGGTTCACGCCCGTCCAAGCGCAAGAACAGCGACCGATTCGAGGATCTGCGGGCGATTCCTTGGGTATTCGCCTGGACGCAGAGCCGCTATCTGCTGCCAGCATGGTATGCGGCTGGTACAGCGCTGCAGCAATATGTGGATGGGAAGGATGAGAATCTGAATACGCTCAAGCAAATGTATGAGCATTTCCCATTCTTCCGTTCACTGATCGACAATCTGCAGATGGCGCTCGCCAAGGCTGATCTGACAATCGCCAGAGAATACGCGTCGATGATTAAGGATGACGAGATTCGTGGACGGATCTTCGGGCTGATCGAGCAGGAATATCAATTGACCTCGGATATGATCTTGAAGATCTCAGGTCAGCAAGAAATTTTGGATAATGTACCTGTCATTCAGGAATCGATCCGTCTGCGGAATCCGTATGTGGACCCGCTCAGCTACCTTCAGGTGCTGCTGCTTCAAGAGCTGCGCGCACTTCGTGCCAGAGACGAGGATGACGCCGAGCTGCTACGCGAGGTGTTGTTGACCATCAATGGCATCGCAGCAGGTTTGCGTAATACAGGATAGAATTAGCCAGCAAGCATACTGTTGTATGAGCGCAGCAGGCTGGGCGTGGACGCCGCTATAGGGGTGTCCGGCGCCCAGCCTTCTCCTGCACATATACAATGTATGATTCCGTTCAATGACTACCACCACTACCATCGAAACACGCTCCGGCCAAACTGGCTCGTTTGGAGGAATATTCGTGATATCTATAGAAGCGCATTTAGTGCGATTATCTCTCAAAGGCGACCAGCAGGCGTTCGCCGAAATTGTCAGACTGTACCAAGAAAAGCTGTACCATATGGCGTACCGAATGCTTGGCAACCGTCAGGAGGCCGAGGATGTCGTGCAGGACGCTTTCTTGCGTGTGCATCATCATATGGAACGCTACGATGAGAAGTTGAAATTTTCGACATGGATTTACCGCATTGCGACGAACTTATGCATTGACCGACTCCGCAAGCGCAAACCAAGCTATTCACTCGACGCCCAGCCTACCGATCACGAGGGACTGGATGGCTATTCGATGATCCCCAGTGACAACAGGACTCCAGAGAGCGAGGTGCTGCTCTCGGAGACACAGCGTATTATCCATGAAGCGATCGCAACGTTGCCGGTGAAGTACAAGACAGTTATGGTACTGCGCTATTTGCAGGAGATGTCACTGCAGGAGATTGGTGATGTGCTTGGCATGCCTGTTACGACAGTCAAGACGCGAGTGCATCGGGGCAGGGAATTTCTGAGGAAAAAATTAGAACGTGTTCTTTGATGTTTATAGATCGTGATTTGGGCAAAAATTTTAGGAAATCTTTAGATTCGCAAAATAAATGAAACCTTCTATTTGACTGCCACGTATCGTATACGAGTATCATCTTACGAATTATAAGAGTGCAAGGCGGCAATGCCACGTAACCACTCTTGTATGTTCATGTGCCATGCGTTGCCGGGACGAGATTCGGCTAATGTGTGGCATGCCAGCATTTTACAGAAAGGATTGGCTGCCATGGAATGCAACGTCGCCATCGTCATGATGCATGATTATTTAGACGACGAACTGCCAAGGGAAGATAAGATTAAGCTGAAAGAGCATATGAACATCTGCCCAAGCTGCGCCAAGCGGTTTGAACAGTTGCAGCGCACGGAAGCATTCACGCACACTGCCATGATCTGCGGCCTTTCGGAGAGCCGCTTGGATGGCAAGGGGCGTTCAGAGCAGGCCGTTGCTGCGCTGACGAGCCGCATCATGCAGCAGTTGCCGGAGCGCAAGCGTACCTATAGCTGGGTGCAGTGGGTACATCGGCATCCCGCGATTACGGCGGCGGCTGTTTTTTTGCTCGTCATGATGACAAGCTTTTTTGCAATGTGGGATCAAGGCACCGAGTTGATCGTGCGGGGCGCCGGAGAGGATCTGCAACGCATCATTATTGAGGGCGATACAGTGATTGTGCCGCCTGGCGTTCAGATTAGCGGCGATCTGACGATAGAGAACGGCACCGCGGATATTCAAGGTGAGGTGAAGGGAAATCTGACCGTCATCGACGGCTCTCTCAAGCTGGCCTCCACGGCCAAGATCGTCGGTGAGAACCGTGAGATTAATCAGGCGCTCGATTGGCTCTGGTACAAGGTGTCAAAGACAGTCAGCGGTCTGACCTACTGAGCAATAACCGCCTCTCTGGTGACAGAGAGGCTTTTTTTTGATAAGCTTGGCGTGCCAAGTGCGCTCAGCCGTTAACGCTTGATATATAAGGGAAATGAGCGGTATTGCTGATCCTGATCTTCTATATCTACGCGGAACGAAGCTTGGCATGCCAAGTACGCCAAGCCGTTAACGCTTGAAATAGAGGATTTCCGGGCGTAATATAGAAGATAATTAGGTCGTGTCTGAACCGTTCAAGGGCATCTCTCCCCGCCTTTTCGCCCCATGCTGCGTTGCCTTTTCTTGACGTACCCCCGGTACGCCTGCGAAAAAGCGCCTTGCCTGGAACGAAAATTCGGCCAGATCTGATCCG
>Ga0160502_100334_pt1 | contig 39300 bp, 36 predicted proteins | sample DIDnMG_14_FD_108237 | JGI IMG/M metagenome (GOLD analysis project Ga0160502, IMG submission 108237) | Enriched soil microbial communities from UW Madison campus, WI, USA - DID2933_E24_Xylan MG | ecosystem: Environmental > Terrestrial > Soil > Unclassified | place: USA: Madison, Wisconsin... | reverse complement strand
TTTGTTGCACTTTTATGAAAGTGAATTTATGGAAAACAATAACGTACCGAAACACCTTTATTTTTACTCAGTTGGTCTGAGTTATAAAAAAGCTGATGCTGAGGTCAGAGGTCAATTTAGTTTGGATGCCGTTGCGAAGACTCGTCTACTGGAACAAGCTAAAAACGAGGGAATAGAAAGTTTAATAGTTACTTCAACTTGCAACAGAACCGAAATCTACGGTTTTGCTGAACACCCATTTCAATTAATAAAACTTATTTGCGATAATAGTAACGGATCTGTAGATGCTTTTCAAAAAGTTGGTTTCGTTTATAAAAATCAAGAAGCAATCAATCACTTATTTCGCGTAGGAACTGGATTAGACAGTCAGATCTTAGGCGATTTCGAAATTATATCTCAAATTAAAACCAGTTTCATCCATTCAAAATCAATGGGATTAGCCAATGCTTTTATGGAAAGATTGGTAAATGCAGTAATTCAGGCAAGCAAAAGAATTAAGACTGAAACAGAAATTAGTTCTGGAGCAACTTCAGTTTCTTTTGCATCTGTACAATATATTTTGAAAAATGTTGAAGACATCAGCAACAAAAACATTCTCCTTTTCGGAACTGGAAAAATCGGAAGAAATACTTGTGAGAATTTAGTAAAACACACTAAAAACGAGCATATTACTTTAATCAATAGAACTAAAGATAAAGCAGAGAAATTAGCAGGAAAATTAAATTTGATAGTTAAAGATTACTCTGAATTACATTTAGAACTTCAAAAAGCCGATGTTGTAGTTGTAGCAACAGGCGCACAAAACCCAACGGTTGACAAGGCAATCTTGAATCTTAAAAAACCTTTATTGATTCTAGATTTGTCGATTCCAAAAAACGTAAATGAAAATGTTGAGGAATTAGAAGGTGTAACTTTAATCCACATGGATTATTTGTCTCAATTGACAGATGAAACTTTGGAAAACAGAAAATTACACATTCCAGCGGCTGAAGCAATCATCGAAGAAATCAAAGAAGAATTTGTTACTTGGATGAAAGGCCGAAAATTTGCTCCAACAATAAATGCTTTAAAAGAAAAATTAAACGCTATTAAAGCTTCTGAATTAGATTTTCAAAGTAAAAAAATTGCCGATTTTAACGAAGAGCAAGCTGAAATCATCAGTAACCGAATCATTCAGAAAATCACTACTCATTTCGCAAATCATTTAAAAGACGACGATACCATGGTTGATGAAAGCATCGAATGGATCGAAAAAGTCTTCAAAATAAAAGCATCTTAGTTATTTTACCATTAAGACATTAAGAAAATTAAGTTTTATGCTTAATTCACTTCATATCTTAATGGTAATTTTTAATAAAAAAACATGGCTGAAAAAACAATCAGAATAGGAACGCGCGATAGCGAATTAGCACTTTGGCAAGCACATACTGTCGAGAAAAAACTAAACGACTTAGGTTATAAAACCTCAATTGTTGCAGTAAAATCTCAAGGTGATATTATTCTGGATAAACCTCTTTACGAATTGGGGATTACTGGAATTTTTACCAAAACGCTTGACATTGCTATGATCAATGGCGATATTGATATTGCGGTGCATTCTATGAAAGATGTTCCGACGGCTTTACCAAAAGGTATCGTTCAAGGTGCAGTTTTGCCAAGAGCTAATGTTTTGGATATTTTAGTCCATAAAGGAAATCCTGATTTTACAAATCCAAGCACCATCGCAACCGGAAGTTTACGTCGCCAGGCACAATGGTTCAATAAATATCCAAATCATACTGTAGTTGATTTACGCGGAAACGTAAATACGCGTATGCAGAAATTACAAGATAACGAATGGGACGGCGCTGTTTTTGCTGCTGCTGGTTTGGAAAGAATTAATCTGAAACCTGAAAATTTCATCAACTTAGATTGGATGATTCCTGCGCCAGCTCAAGGAGCAATGCTTGTTGTGGCAATGGAAAATGACAATTATACTTTGGATGCGCTTTCTCAGTTAAATGATATTGAAACTGAAATCTGCACTTATATCGAACGTCAGTTTTTAAGAACGCTTGAAGGCGGATGTACTGCGCCAATTGGAGCTTTGGTTACTTATAATGAAGATGAAGACACACTGCATTTTCAAGGAGTTTTACTTTCAATTGACGGAAAACAAAAATTGGAAATCAACAAAACGGTTGATATTTCAGAATGGAAAAAACTAGGTTTTCATTCAGCGCAAGAGATTTTGAATAATGGCGGAACGGAATTAATGCAGAAAATTAAAGAATCCCTGAAAAAATAATGGCGAAACCAATTCAAATACTATCTACTAAAATATTATCTCCTCTTCATAAACAAGAGCTAATGAAATATGGCGTTGAATTAATCGAAGCCGATTTCATTAAAACCAAAAACAAATCTTTCGAATTAAAAGACCTCAACGAGAGTCTGATTTTTACAAGTCAGAATGCCGTTCACAGCGTTTTATCCGATCCAAAATCTGAAGAATTAAAAAAGAAAAACGTGTATTGCGTTGGGCTTAAGACCAAAACGCTTTTAAGCGATAATGGCTTTAATGTTGTGGCTTACACCGGTTATGCTTCTGATTTGGCTGAAATTATCACTTTGATTTATGGAAATGAAAGCTATACTTTTTTCAGTGGAAACTTAAGAAGAGATACTTTACCAGATGCTTTGAAAGAAAACGGAATTAAATTCAATGAAATTCAGGTTTACGAAACTACGCTACAACCTCAGAAAATAAAAGCAAATCCAGAAGCAATATTATTTTTTAGTCCATCTGGAGTTAAAAGTTATCTGAAAGACAATACTATAAACAAACAAATCTGTTTCTGCATTGGCGATACAACAGCAGAAGCTTTATTGAAAGTAACAAAAAATATTATCATCGCTGATCAGCCAACAATTGAAGACGTGATCGAAGATGTAATTCACGAATATAAATAAGAACCTTTGCAACTTTGTCTCTTTGAGACTTTGCAACTAAAATAAAAAACATGTTAAAAAACGACCTATTTTTAAAAGCATTAAAAGGAGAAACAGTACAGCGTCCGCCAGTATGGATGATGCGTCAAGCGGGAAGATATTTGCCAGAATTTAGAGAACTTCGTGATAAATATGATTTTTTTACTCGTTGCGAAACTCCAGAATTAGCTGCTGAAATTACGGTTCAGCCAATTCGCAGAATTGCTCCAGATGCGGCTATTTTATTCTCAGATATTTTAGTAGTGCCACGCGCAATGGGAATTCATGTAGAATTAAAAGACAATTTGGGTCCGATAATTCCAGATCCAATTCGTACAATGGAACAAGTAAACCAAGTTTTTGTTCCAGATGTAAATGAAACATTAGGTTACGTTTTCGACGCGGTGAAATTAACTAAGGAAATGTTGAATGATGAAGTTCCGTTAATAGGTTTCGCAGGTTCACCTTGGACAATTTTCTGTTATGCTGTTGAAGGAAAAGGTTCTAAAAGTTTTGATACTGCAAAAGGATTCTGTTTTTCAAATCCAGTTGCAGCACATACTTTATTGCAAAAAATCACCGATACGACTATTTTATATTTAAAAGAAAAAGTGAAATCTGGAGTAAATGCCGTTCAAATTTTTGATTCTTGGGGAGGAATGCTTTCTCCGGTTGATTATCAAGAATTTTCATGGAAATACATCAACCAGATTGTTGACGCTTTAGCTGATATCACTCCAGTTATTGTTTTTGGAAAAGGATGCTGGTTTGCTCTTGGCGAAATGGGTAAAAGTAAAGCTTCTGCATTAGGAGTTGACTGGACTTGTTCAGCTAGAAATGCACGTTACTTGTCTGGTGGAAACATTACTTTACAAGGAAACTTTGATCCGTCAAGATTACTTTCTCCAATTCCAACTATCAAGAAAATGGTTCATGAGATGATTGATGAATTCGGAAAAGACAAATATATTGTAAATTTAGGTCACGGAATTTTACCAAATATCCCTGTAGATCACGCAAAAGCGTTTATTGACGCGGTTAAGGAATACGGAAATTAAGTGTTCAGTTTTCAGTCGCAGTTTTCAGATTTTACTGCGACTGAAAACTGTGACTGAAAACTAAAAAACATGCTCAACAAAGGTTTACGAGACGAAGAAAAAATAAGAATTGACAATGTCCTGAAAACGTTGCGAACTCTTGTTTTTGTACCTTATCCTTTGACTGTTTTACAAAAAACTGATATTGAAAATCAGCTGAAAGAATTTGCATTAAACATTGAAACTTTACTCGATTATTCGAATGAAGATTTAATTACATTATTAATGCGTCTTCATTTTGATTGGGAACAATTAGAGCAATTTGCCGATATTTTAATAGAATTTTCAAAAGCTGAAAATTATAATTTTGAAAATAAGGCTTTGGCTATTTACCAATATGTTCAAGCCGAAAGCAAAGTTTTTTCTTTTGGAATTAATACTAAAATCTCCTCTTTAAAAAACAAATAAAATGAGTTTTACAGATTGGAAAACAGACCGAATCCAAAATATTCTTCCCGAAGAGTTCTACAAACTGATTGATAAAAATAAAACTCATATTGGCAAAACATTTCCCGTAACACTTGCCAATTCAGATTCTCTTGAAAAAGCTCAAAATTTCATATCGCTAAGTTTAGATAAAGAGGAAAACAAAGAAGGTTTCCATTTTTATGCCCGAGATGTTAGAACCAATGAATTAATTGGTTATTTATGTGTAAAAACAATTGATTACCGCATCTCAAAATGTGAATTTGGATATTTTGTAGACGAAGATTATCAAGGAAAAGGAATTACGTCTAAAATGGTTTCAGATGCACTTGAATTTTGTTTCAACGAATTAATGCTAAACAAAGTTTTTATCTGCACATCTGAAATTAATGTCGCAAGTCAGCGAATTGCATTAAAACATAATTTTAAACAAGAAGGAATTTTAAGAGACGAATTTAGAAATGGAGACGGCACTTTGCAAAACTCTGTTTACTTCGGACTTCTTAAATCAGAATACATAAAATCATGAAAGACAAATTTTACGCATACATACAAAATTTACAAGACCAGATCTGTGCAGGATTAGAAGCTGTTGACGGAACTACAAAATTCCGTGAAGATCTTTGGAAACGTCCAGAAGGCGGCGGCGGAAGAACACGTGTTATTGAAAACGGTACAGTTTTCGAAAAAGGCGGCGTAAACATTTCAGCCGTTCATGGAAAACTTCCTGAAACTATGCAGAAAATGTTTGGTGTTGGTGAAGCCGATTTCTTTGCCTGCGGATTAAGTTTGGTTATTCACCCGAAAAGCCCGATTGTTCCTACCGTGCACGCCAATTGGCGATATTTCGAAATGTATGACGAATCTGGAAAAGTAATCGAACAATGGTTTGGAGGCGGACAAGATTTAACTCCATATTATTTGTTCGAAGAAGATGCAATTCACTTTCATCAGACTTGTAAAACAGCTTGCGACAAACACAATCCAGAGTTTTATCCAAAATATAAAAAACAATGCGATTCGTATTTTTGGAATGCGCATAGAAATGAAGCTCGTGGTTTAGGCGGTTTATTCTTTGATTATTGCAAAGCAAATGAATCAATGTCAATGGAAAATTGGTACAATTTCGTAACCGAAGTTGGAAATAGTTTCCTTGAAGCGTATGTGCCAATTGTAGAAAAAAGAAAAGACCTTTCTTATACCCCAGAACAAAGAACTTGGCAAGAAATCCGTCGTGGCCGTTATGTTGAATTTAATTTGGTTCACGACAAAGGAACATTGTTCGGGTTAAAAACAAACGGAAGAATTGAAAGTATTTTGATGAGTTTGCCTCCGCATGTGCAATGGGTTTACGATCATCATCCAGAAGTAGGAAGCGAAGAAGAAAAATTGATCAACGTTTTGGCAAGTCCGCGAGAGTGGATTTCGTAATCTAAAATTTGATTTGATTTGATAAATTATATGTCGCCCCTCTGGGGCTTCTTTTTTCTGTTGTCGATTCAATTTCTATAAATATTTTGCTCCGCTGGAGCATTTTTTTATGCTTATTAAAGAGGGTTGTATATAATTATAACCAAATATATTTCGCTCCGCTGGAGCTCTTGGTCTGATCTGACCTTTTCGACTCTATAAATATTTCGTTCCTCTGGGACTTAACACTTATCTAAAAAAGCTCCAGCGTAGCGAAATATTTTTAGAATAATTCGCCACACACAAAGCCCCATAGGGGCGACATATTTATAGAAATTAACATCTTCCCCAGTCAAAAGCCCCAGCGGGGCGGCATATTTATTCAACACAAAAAACCAATACTTATCTTACAAATTAAATTTATTAATTAGCTTTATGGTTTAATAATTTTAATTAAAATGGCAAACACCTATTCTCAATTGTACGTTCAAATTGTTTTTGCTGTTAAGGGAAGACAAAACTTAATTTCGACAAAATGGAAAGATGAAATCTACAAATACATTACAGGAATTATCACTAATCAAAAACAAAAACTGATTGTAATTAATGGAATGCCAGATCATATTCATATCTTAGTTGGAATAAAACCAGACATTTCAATATCAGATTTAGTACGAGATATTAAAACCAATTCATCAAAATTCATAAATGAACAAAAATGGATAAATGGCAAATTTGAATGGCAAACTGGTTTTGGTGCATTTTCATATAGCCATTCGCAGTTGACTAATGTGATAAAATATATTGAAAATCAAGAGGAACATCATAAAACAAAAACATTCAAAGAAGAATACATTGCATTTTTAAAACTATTCAATATTGATTTTAAAAATGAATATGTTTTTGATGAAGTTTAATATTGTTTCGCTCCGCTGGAGCTTCAATTTTGGTTGTCAATTTATTAGCTATAAATATTTTGCTCCGCTGGAGCATGTTGGAAAATTAAATACTTATTATTGATGAATTTAAAGTTAATTAGGATATTGTTCTTCACCAGCATTTTTGGATGTTTTGCCCAAAACGACACATTACAGAATCCGTATTTTAAATCTTATAGTGATAAAATTACCGCCAGCGTTTATTATTTAGACACTTCTAACAGTTTCGAAATTGCTTCAGATAATCAGGATCCGAAAATATATGTAAGCCTAATTCCCAACCGACGAGAGCAGATTGGTTTCAATTTAAACTATAAAATCATTGACGTTACAATTGGTTTTGCCCCTAAATTCCTTGGCGGAAATAAAGGCGATTCTAATTCTAAACATTTTAATTTCAACACCCGTTTTTATTACAAAAAATGGATGCAGTCTTTTACTTTCATCAATCAAAAAGGATTTTACATCAGCGATGACAACATAACGGCACAATTGCCTCATATGCGCACTACCAAAATTGGCGGATCGACTTCTTATGTTTTCAACGATAAATTCTCTTTCAAAACATTGGTAAGTCAAAACGAATGGCAGACTAAAAGCTCTGGAAGTTTCATTCCGTCATTTTCTTTTTATTATACCAATCTGGATTTAAATACTCCCGATTCTTCGCCTGGTGATATTTATGTTTTTACTTTGGCTCCCGCCTATTTTTACAATTTCGTAATTAGTAATCGGGTTTTAATTGGAGCTGGACTCGCTTTGGGAGCCGGAATCAATGATATTGACGGCGATACCTCAGCTTTATATCAGGCCGATTTCAATTTAAAACTGGCTTATAATAAAGATCGCTTTTTTGGATTTGCAAGTCTTAACACCGTAAGTTTTGCGCAAGATGAAAAAGTAGATCCAAGATTGAATGATAATATTGCGACTGTAAAACTTTCCGTTGGTTACCGATTTGATCCTCCAAAAAAGGTAAAAGAAGTGTACGACAAAGTCAATGAAAAGATTGGTCTTTAAGAAATCTTAATCTGAAATAAACAGCAAACACGATAAAAATGCTTAAATTACAGTGATTTATGTAAACTAAAATTCATTATTATGGAAAATAGGAACAAAGAACAATTAAATCTCATGCATTCCGGAAAAGGATTTATCGCGGCACTAGACCAAAGCGGCGGTAGCACACCAAAAGCATTATCGCAATATGGCGTTGAAGAAAATCAATATTCAAATGACGAAGAAATGTACACTCTTGTACATGAAATGAGATCCAGAATTATTAAAAGTCCCGCTTTTGACAGCCAATATATTCTTGGTGCTATTTTGTTTGAAAACACAATGGACCGTAAAATTGACGGACAATGGACAGCTGAATATTTATGGGAGAAAAAACACATCGTTCCGTTTTTGAAAGTAGATAAAGGTCTTGCTGATCTTGCCAATGGTGTTCAGTTAATGAAACCGATTTCTAATTTAGACGAATTGCTTGATCGCGCTGTAGATCGAAAAATTTTTGGAACCAAGATGCGTTCTGTTATCAAAGAAGCAAATCCGACTGGAATTCAAGAAGTGGTAAAACAGCAATTTGAAGTTGGTCTGCAGATATTTAAGAAAGGACTTGTACCGATAATCGAACCTGAAGTTGATATTTATATTTCGGATAAAGAAAAATCAGAACAGATTTTAAAAGACGAAATCAAGAAACAGCTGGATTTACTGGATAAAGATGTAAAAGTAATGCTGAAACTTTCGATTCCAACGGTAAAGAACTTCTACAGCGATTTAATGTCCGATCCGCATGTGGTTCGCGTTGTGGCGCTTTCAGGAGGATATTCCAGAGAAGAAGCCAATCAGAAACTAGCTGAAAATCACGGATTGATTGCAAGTTTTTCAAGAGCATTATCAGAAGGACTTAGTGCTGGACAATCTGATGCTGAATTTAATTCGCAATTAGGCAATTCGATTAAAGAAATTTACGAAGCTTCTATTCAATAAAAACCATAAAAAAATCCCTGACGTTTCAGGGATTTTTGTTTTAATTATTTCGAAGTCATTTCGTCGGCTAAATCTAATGTCTGCAAAATGATGTTTTTATCAGACTTAAAAGAGTTTAGTTTAAAAACGAATTTCAATTTATTATCAACTAGCTTTTTAGGCGATTCAATCGAAACATCTGAAAACTGAGAAGAAATTTTTGTCATTCGATCCAATTCTGAATCTTTAGCGTTTTTCCCAAATGTTTTGATTGTTTGCGCAATATTCATCTTTCCAGAAATGTAATTTTTGCTCAAATCTTTCTTGGTGTCTTTAGCAAAAGAGCCTTTTCCTGTTCCAAAATAATCCTTTGTGTTGGCTACAATCACCACATCTTTGTCTTTCAGAATAAAAATATCGCCATAGTCTTTTGTTCCAACAATAGTGTACGCATTTCCGTTTCGAACTAGTATTTTTTTACGAACTCCAAGTTGCAGCAATTTGTCTCCAAATGTTGGATGCGTAGACGTAAAAATCACAGAAAACAACGGAATAGATTTTTTGACTTTCTCTTCGGTTATCTTTTCTTCAAAATTCTCGTCATAATCGTATTTTTTGGTCAAAACCTCAACTTCTTTAACATCATATAAAAAAGCGCTTAAATCGCCGTCAAAAAGTTTCGCTGTGGCATCTTCGTCAACAATCGTAGAAATCAAATCTGTGATAATGCTGATATCTTCTTTTCCGAATTTCGGATTTTGAAATAATTCTGTCGTTAACGATGGAAAATTTTCAAGTGCTGCTTTTGTATTAAAATGATACGAAACATATCCTAAAGGTTTTTCGGCAGGAAAATAATTGAAGATGTTTTTATTGATTTTTCGATTGCTAATTTTGCTTACAACTTCAGCAATCTCAGTTGAATATTCTACAACTTCCTCAATTCGGGCATTGTCATTATCAAAATAAAAATCGACATTTATTCCTTTTATAAAATTCCCGAAATTCTTCTGCATTGGCAGGTATTTATCATAACCGCCAAATAATCCCAACGGATAATTATACAGTGAATAAAAACTCGACATCACGCCACCGTAATTTACCCAAGAAGAAATATCGGCTGCAACATTTATTTTTGGAGAAGTTGGTGCTGTAAAACCATTTTCGAAAAGCGCTTTTATAATCTGACTTTGCTTCTCGGCCAATTTTCTATCAAATTCTGCTTGTTCCACAGTGTATTCTTCATACGGATTTCCGTCATATAAATAATCTTTTTCAGTATCAGCTACTGTGGTTTCTTCAATTATTGGTTCATCATGCATTACAGATGGTTCCGCAATTTTTGGTGTATCGACAACCATTGGAACAGGAGCTTCTATAACCGTTTCTGAATAAGCATCTGAAACTTCAATAGAATCACTCGAAACGGTAGTTTCTGCTACATCATAAAATTTAGACGGAAGTCTTTTTGTCAATTCAAATACAACCAAATAATTGTCATTCCACACAAATGATCTTTTTGCTCCACTTGGCGTAAAAACAGCATATTTGCCGAAATCTTGAATTCCTCCTTTTCCTAACGAATCGCTTTTTTCGCCAGCACCTAATTTTTCAACCAGATATTGCTTAACGGCTTCTTTACTTTTTACAGGAATAGTAACTTGGTAAAATGGAACGCTGTCTAAGAAATTGCCATGAATCGTAATTTTTTCATCTAATTTGATGATTGACGCATATTTTCGAAGATCAAAATCAGGTTTTTTGCTGATGTATTTTGTGATAATCGGATGATTCAAAACTTCGTCAATGCTGACTTTTTTAGAAAGCTGGTTTCCGTTAAACTGTACAAAATAGTCGTATTTATCTGGATTGGTTTGCCCAAAAGTAAAAAACGTGGCAAATAGAAAAATTAGTGTGTAAAAATGCTTCATAAAGTCAAGGCGTTAATTGGATGGTATTGTTCATTAATGTCGATTTTTTAAAAACGCTGTACATACTTTGTTTTAAAAAAACGGTCTTTTTGTTTTTGGAAATTTTACTGTTGACATTGTCTGCCGACAGAATATCTTTATCGAAAGTATAAATAGAAATAATGCTGGCTTCTTCGAGATCTTTCTTTTTCTTTGGGTCGTTTACCACTTTTTCTGGAACTGGATACGAAGCAATTCTTTCGAAAGTTTTGCCGCTTCCGCTAAAGTGAATCTGATCACGCTGATTGTTGATTGTATTTACAACAGCGTTGAGTGCTTTCAGATTGGCGTAGTTCAGTTTGATGATAAAGACATAATTATCAAAATCTGTTTTGGTACTGACGTTGGAAATTCCGTTAATCTTTAAAGCTTTTTCTTTAAAATCACTGAGTTTCGCGGTAATCTCCTGTTCGTTTGGAATTTTTACGCCATCGACTTCTTCGAGCCAAATAGCCGATTTGGTTTTAAACCAAGATTTAGAAAAGTCCACAATTAGAGTATATTCACCACTTTGATCGTCGTGATGTTTGATTCTTTCTGTAATCTCAAAACAACTCGTTAAGAGCAGACAGCAAAATAAAGCGAGAATTTTCTTCATTAGACAAATTTAGATGGAATATTCTGAAAAACCATACTCCCCACCGAGTCTATTTACAATTCATTCATCAAATAATCAAAAAGCTTTTCTGCAAAAAATTGTTCTTGTCCATCTTTTATTAACATAGAAAAAAAATAATATTGACTTAAATAGGATTCGTATTCATAGTAAGGAACCAAAAGAAACTTCGCATAACTTAAATAAATATTTTTTACTTCATCTGAGATAATATTTAAATCAGCCTTTGTGTTAGTTACATCATAAAATATCTCAAAAAAAGATTTATTAATTCTTTTAATAGTTATAAAAGGAGTTTTATTCTTTTGGCAATTTTGCCAATGCTCATTTACAGTTCTAGAACTTTCTATGTATGTAAATTTTTTCATTTGTGTTTTTTTATAGTCTTTAACGTTGATTTACAATCCGTACTCACAACAATTAGACATAATACTGATTCTTAAAACAAAAAAATAATCTTTGGGGCATGGATTGCAAATCCGCGCTATCGTGTTTTATAAGTTGTTGAATATCGTCAATTGTTCATGTGTTATATCATAATATTTAGCAATAGAGGTACTTAAATATTGCATACTTTCTTTTTCTAAAAGCCAAGACAGTTTACCATCTAATATTTTTGTATCAACCAACCTAATGGATTTTAAACGTTTTAGTTTTTTAAGAAACTCAAGAGAAGAAAGGCCTCCACAAGAATCTATAGTTAAAACGCTCAAATTTTCAAGCGTTCCTATTAATTCTATGTCTTTTACTTTTTTACAATTCTGAATCCATAGTTCAGATATTTTAGAATGATTTTCTAAGCCTTTAATTGATTCTAAATTTCGAAGATATCTTAATTCGACGTTTTCTAGTTCTTCCAAAGAAATTAAAGAATCAATATTCTTTATCGGAGAAGAACAAATCTCTAAAAATTGAAGTTTTTTTAACCCCAAAAACTCTTTAATATCTTTTTCTTTAGTATTATAATGGTGAATGACCAATTTTTTAAGATTCTTACATTTAAATATATTTTTGAACTTTTTTTGATATAAAATTGTTAAGTCGTTTAGATAACTTAAATTAGAAAAATCGAGTTCATTTTCACAATCTCCTATAAATTTTAAACATTCCAAAGATTTTAAACTTTCGATATCTTTTAAACTCAAGTAAGAATATCTTCCTAAATTTAGATACTTTAACCCTTCTAGATTATTCAATTTCAATTCATTGACAAAGCCATTTTCACTTTTTATTGTGAATCCGTCAATATATTTTTCCATGATGTAAGATCTTACATCTTCATTGATAAACTCATGATTAATTTTTAAAGATAAAAATTCTCCAAATTGAGTTTGTATTGGTACAATTTCTCCTTCCATAATTCGATGTAAAACTTTAATTTATAGAATTCTTTCTAATTTACTAGCGCGAACGTTTAGCTTATATAATATTTCCTAAAATTCAATAGCGCGGATTTGCAATCCGTGCCCGCAACTGTGAGAACCAATACTAAATCTCAAAACAAAAAATCAATCTTTGCGGGCACGGATTGCAAATCCGCGCTATCGGCTATTTCCAAAATTTTTCTAATTGTTTATAATCTCCAAACCAAAATTTAAAAGCGTCTTTATTTATACCATCTTTTCCTATCCAAAAATCTACAGGATATCTCCAATCTGAGCTATGTGTTTTTCGTTTAGCAATAGCTAAATTTGTATACTCTTTTAATAGACCTTTATGTTTTGTTGTTTCTAAAATACTACAATATCCGAGAGTTTCCAATAAGACTTGGCTTTGTTCTTGTCTCGTCTTGAAACCTTTAATTTTTTTCATTCTTCTAAGTACTTCTTTCTTTAAAGCATCATTCTCATTTGTATTTAAAAGAATATTTAGTATTTCTGAAAAAATTCGGATATCTTCATTTTCAACATTTATAAAATCTTTATCCTTGTTATTATTAAATGAATACAAATAATAGTAATAGTCTTGTAAATCATGTCCAATTAACCCACCTTCCTCTATGCATTCATTCAAACTTTCTTTGTCTTTACTATCTAATTCTTCTGGATAACCAAAAGCTGTAGAACAAATTGCACACGGAGATTCTCTCATTAAAGTTTGATCTTCACGCAAAACAAATTCATGATCAGGTAGAGTTTGCATAATTGCAAAAACAGATAATCCAGATCTTAACTCAGGTTTGTTTGAACTAAAACTTGCTAAAAAAGAAGCGACAATCTTTTCTTTGTTGGTCTTTTTATATTCTTCAAATAATTTATCATTCCATATGTCATGAAAATTTTCGAGTTTTTCTTTCATAATAAATAATTTATAATCTTTGCGTTTCGCTCACACAGATTTGCAATCCGTGCCCGCAACTGTAAGAACCAATACTAAATCTCAAAGCAAAAAAATCAATCTTTGCGAGCACGGATTGTAAATCCGCGCTATCTGCTTTCATTTAATTTTTCTAAAATTCTGTTTTCTAAATCAATTGGAAACCATACTGTTGAAAATTCATGTTTTTCAATTTCATTTCGAGAAATAATAGTTTCTTTTTCGGTATGTAAATCTCTCAATCTAAAATCATTGTCCATTCCGAAAACCATTTTGAGGTTATTATAATTAGAGTCTTGAATCTTATCATAATTTTCAGTTTGTCCAATAATTTTCCATCTCTTTTTTACAATACCATCCCAAAATATCTGAACAGGAGAAAACATAATTCCAGAATTTAAAATTTCATTTTTATCTGTATTAGCAGAACCTATTTTATTGAATATTTCAACTAATACAGAAGAACTTGTTTTAATAACTCTTCCAAAAGCAAAATCCTTATCCAAATCTTCTTCAGATAATTTAATCTTAAGTTTCCAATCATCTTTCTGCATAAATAAAGGAATGCAAAATAGAGTACCTGCTTTTACTTTCATAATTTATTATTCTAAAAGCTAAACCAATTCTACCACAATCATATTTTCAATTATAGTTTTAAAATTAGAATAGTTTAACATATGATTTTTTCCATAATCACTTACAGCTTCATTTCCAACAATCATACTTTCATAATTTTCTTTAAACCATTGTTTTACATCATCATTTAAACTATTATAATAATTAATTGAAGCCTTTTCAGCTAATTCTCTGCTACCATTTTGGAGAATAAAATCTATGTCAACTAAATAACCCTTTTTTGGACAAAACCCTTCTGACACAACTTGATGAACATAATAATCAAGATCATTAGTGCATTTATCTACAACTGGTAAACAGTAAATATTTAACCAATTCATAAATTCATTAACGGCTTTAGTCCATGATTCTTCCTTTGCTATATTCCATTGTAATTTTCCATCTGGAATTCTAAAATGATTTGTTCCCAAACTCAAAAATTTATTCTTAGTTTCTACAGAAGTTATCATAAACTCTCCATAAAAAGCTACATCTTTATCTGACACATTCCTCCAACTAGAATAGAAACGAATTTGATAAATAAACTTTTTATCTTTTTTAGTTATCCAATGTTTTGACTTTGAATACTTCCATCCATCATTTTTTAGATTTTCAAATACTAAATTACAAACACTGTCAAATGCATCTTTTGCTAACATAAAACCAATTTTAAAAATAAGATTTTTCCTAATTTTGCAAAACTACTTCAAATAAAAACATTAAAGCAAATTTTTAGATAATATTAACTCATTCTACAGCAAGCTAAACGCCTTATTTTGTTCCTTTTTCTTTAACTTTGCGCCACTCATTAAAAATTGAGATAAACTTCAAAAAAAATAAAAACAACTGCAGTTTTAGAAATAGATTCTCAGTCTGAGTTTTAAAGAAATCAACTAAAAATCTAAAATCTAAAATCTAAAATCTAAAATCTAAAATTATATGTTCCCATTACAAAGAGGCAGAAGATTAAGAGTAAATGAATCCATTCGTTCTTTAGTACGTGAAACCAGTTTAAGTCCATCGGATTTTATGTTTCCAATGTTTATTGCTGAAGGCGAAAATGTAAAAACTGAAATTCCATCAATGCCAGGAATTTTCAGAAGATCTATAGATTTAACAGTTGAAGAAGTAAAAGAACTTTATGATTTAGGAATTCGCGCCGTAAATATTTATGTAAAAGTTAGCGAAAACCTAAAAGACAATACTGGAAAAGAAGCTTGGAATGCTAACGGATTAATGCAGCAAGCTATTCGTGCTATAAAAGCAGCTTGTCCAGAAATGATCGTAATGCCCGATGTGGCATTAGACCCTTATTCTATTTATGGTCATGACGGAATTATAAAAAATGGAGATGTAGAAAACGACAGCACAGTTGATGCTTTAGTAAAAATGGCTATTTCTCACGCAGAAGCTGGTGCCGATTTTGTTGCACCAAGCGATATGATGGACGGACGTGTTTTACGCCTTCGCGAAGGTTTAGATGCTGCCGGGTTCCAGAATGTTGGAATTATGAGCTATTCTGCAAAATATGCTTCAGCTTTTTACGGTCCGTTTAGAGATGCTTTAGATTCGGCTCCAAGAGAAGCTGATGTTGTGGTTCCAAAAGACAAAAAAACATACCAAATGGATTATGCAAACCGAATCGAAGCGATTAAAGAAGCGTTGTCTGACGTTGAAGAAGGTGCAGATATGGTTATGGTAAAACCTGGAATTGCTTATTTGGATATTGTTCGCGAAATTAAAAATACAGTGCATGTTCCTGTAACCGTTTATCAGGTTTCTGGAGAATACGCCATGGTTAAAGCGGCATCTGAAAGAGGCTGGCTAGATCACGACAAGATTATGATGGAACAATTAATGTGCATCAAACGTGCAGGTGCTAATCTTATTTCTACTTATTTTGCTAAAGAAGCGGCAATACTTTTAAAGAAATAAGATGAAAAAGGTTTTATTTTTATCTGCTGTCTTAGCTTTTGCTTCTTGTAAAAAAGAAGTTTCTGAATCTACAAATACAACAACTGAATCGGTTTCTGAAGGCGAATCGGCGAAAGCCAAAACTCCAGAGGAATTAGGAAAACAAATATTTGAAAGCAACGGAAATTGTTTTGCATGCCATCAGCCGGATCAAAAAGTAATTGGCCCAAGCATTAAAGAAATTGCCAAAATCTACAAAGACAAAAATGGCAATATCGTCACTTTCTTAAAGGGAAATGCAGATCCAATTGTAGATCCGAGTCAGTTTGAGGTTATGAAAACCAATTTTGCTATTACTCAATCAATGTCTGACGAAGAATTAAAAGCAATTGAAGCTTATATTTACAGTCATTTAAAGTAAGAATTTTTTGTAATTTTTAACTACTGCTGACATACTGTTGTCATTAAACACTTTTAAATTTGCTCAATAATTTAAAAAATTAAATAATGAGTATTAAAAGATTTAGCATTATTGGTATAGCTATTAGAACAACAAATGAAGGTGGCCAATCTGGAAAAGATATACCTCAGCTTTGGAACAAATTTATCTCGGAAAATATTGGAGATAAAATTCCGAACAAGCTAGACAACGCTATTTATTGCGTTTATACAGATTACGAAAAAGATCATACAAAACCTTATACGACAATTATTGGATGTAAAGTAAGTGGTTTGGATGAAATTCCAAATGATATGATTGGAAAAACAATTGAAAATAGTACTTACGAAAAGTTTACTGCTAAGGGAAATTTAACCGAAGGTGCTGTCTATAATGAATGGCTTAAAATTTGGAATTCTGATTTAAACCGATCTTTTACATCCGATTTTGAAGTTTACGACCAAAGGTCGGCAAATTTACAAAATGGAGAAGTTGACATCTATATCGCTTTAAAATAAAACAAAAGGAACTCTCTTTTGAAAGCTCTTTTATTGCAAGCTTCGGAGAAGCGAAATATTTATACCAAAAAATAAATATTTACAATATAAAGCTCCAGCGGAGCGACATGTTTTTTATAATCTAATGCATGTCGCTCCGCTGGAGCTTTTTCATTTATCTTCTTGAAATTCTATAAATATTTTACCCCGCTGGGGTATTTTGCTGTAGAAATTTATATCAAAATCAAACGTTCCTACGGAACACAAATATAATGGGATCGTCAATATTTTTTTTTCTACCGATGATATGTTCCTACGGAACATTGTTTGATTATCTAAAAATAGTAAAGCAAAAGGGCGGTCTCGAAATTCGAGACCGCCCTTTTTTTGATTATTAAAATTGATTACCAGATTTTAACTCGTTTTTCTGGTTCAACATACATTTTATCACCTTTCTTAATATCGAACGCTTTGTAGAAAGCATCAACATTCTGAATTGGAACGTAAGCTCTGTACATTCCTGGAGAGTGCGGATCTGTTTTCACTTGATTTTTGATCGCTTCGTCTCTAGTTTTTGTTCTCCAAACCGTAGCCCAAGAAATAAAGAAACGCTGTTCTGGTGTAAATCCGTCGATTAAACCTGGATTTCCATGAGCTTTCAAATACAATTGCAATCCGTCAAAAGCAGCATTGATTCCGCCTAAATCTCCAATGTTTTCACCTAAAGTAAAATTACCATCAACGTGAATTCCTGGCAGAGGCTCAAGAGCACTGTATTGATTTGCTAAATCTGTTCCAAGAGCAGTAAATTGTTTCAAATCATCTTCTGTCCACCAGTCAACTAAATTTCCTTCTGCGTTGTAACGTGCACCAGAATCATCAAATCCGTGAGAAATCTCGTGACCAATTACTGCTCCAATTCCACCATAATTAACCGCTTCGTCAGCTTGGTAATTGTAGAAAGGCGGCTGTAAGATTGCTGCTGGGAATACAATTTCGTTATAAGATGGATTGTAATAAGCATTTACTGTTTGAGGAGACATATGCCATTCTGTTTTATCAACAGGTTTAGACAATTTATCGATGCTTTTCTTAAAGTTCCATCTTGATACGTTTTTAGTATTTTCATAGTAGCTTCCTCCTTCTGCAACACTTTTAATCTCAAGCGCTGAATAATCTTTCCATTTATCAGGATATCCAACTTTAATCGTAATTTTATTCAATTTTTCAATTGCTTTTGCCTTTGTATCTTTAGACATCCAGCTTAAATTGTTGATACGATTTTGGTAAGCCGTAATTACATTATGAATCATGTCAACAGCTTTTGTTTTAGCTTCAGCAGGAAAAACTTTCTCAACATAAAGTTTTCCAAGAGCCTCACCAACTGTTCCGTTCACTACATTTAGCGCTCTTTCTTCAGCAGGAAGCTGTTTAATTGCACCTCTTAATGTTTTGCTGTAAAAATCAAAATTAGCTTGATCAATTGCTGTTGTCAATTTACTTGCTGCATTGTTTAATAGATCCCATTTTAGGTATTCTTTCCATTGTGCAACTTTGTTTGCTTTGAAAACAGTTTCTAAAGCCGTCATATATTTAGGCTCAGAAACAATTACAGTTTCTAATTTAGTAATTCCTAAACCGGCAAAATATTCGTTCCATTTGATCGCTGGAGTTAATTTTTGAAGTTCAGCAATTGTCATCGGGTTGTATTGCAAACGGCTGTCTCTTCTTTCAACTCTGTTTAATCTTGGTTGTGACAATTCTGTTTCTAGAGCTAAAATTTCAGCAGCGCTTTGTTTCGCTTTTTCTGGAGATTCTCCAATAAACTGAAGCATTCTTGCAACATGCAATTCATATTTGGCACGTTTTTCTTTAGAATCTTTGTCATCAGAAGTATAGTAATCTTTATCAGAAAGTCCTAATTGGCTTGGCCCTAAATTTACAGAGTTTTTAGAACTGTCTTTATCATCAGCTCCAATGTAAATTCCGAAAAAACCAGCGTTTCCTTCTTGTTCCATTTCCACCAAATATTTCTGAACATCAGCAATATTTTTAATTGCGTCGATTTTTTTCAGATATGGTTTTAATGGTTCGATTCCTCTTTTATTTCTTCCGATAGAATCTAGATAAGTATTAAACAGGTTAACTGCTTTTCCTTGATCTGTATTTGATTTATACTTTGGATTTTTTGAAGCTTCTTGTAAAACTGCCATTACATCTTTGTCAGTTTTTTTAATCAGCTCGTTAAAACTTCCCCATGTCGTACGATCACTTGGAATTTCTGTTTTTTCTAACCAAGTACCGTTTACATATTTGAAAAAATCCTGACTTGGGCTTATTTTCGTATCCATGTAAGACACATTAATACCTGGCTCTTTTGGCGCTGTTTGAGCTTGAGCTGCAGTTATTGCAAACATTGCAGATATCACACCAAACACAGGTTTAGCAAATTGTTTTTTCATAAAAAATTATAGTTTAAGGGAAAATACAAACATATTGTTATTATTTCAAAAATTGTGTTAAAATTCTAACTGTAAAACCAAAAAGACAGATAAATTTCACAAATAGAATCTGAACACTGAGCTATATGTATACAGATACTCGTAAAAGTTACAAAAGGCTGTTAAAAAAATAATCCAGTAAAGTTTTTAGAATCTGCTTTTTGTATTTTTGCGCCAAATTATTTTTATGAAATCGCTTCTATATAAATACCGCAAATTCTTTATTGTTTTAATAGTATTTTCGGTTGTTACGATATCTTTGTTTTACTCGGCTTTAAAACCAAAAAAGACACTTCCAATTTACAATCCGTCTGATGTAAATCCTGAATTGGTTGACAGTACAATCCAATATAAAAGCAAATACCACACCATTGCCGATTTTTCTTTCATCAATCAAAACGGTGATACTATTACCCAAAAAAATTACGAAGGAAAAATCTATGTTGCCGATTTCTTCTTTACAACTTGCGGATCGATCTGTCCAAAAATGTCAACAAATTTGGTTGATGTTCAAAAAGCAGTTTTAAATAATCCAAAAGTAATGTTGCTTTCTCATACCGTTTTTCCAGAAGTTGACAGTGTTTCTGTTTTGAAAGCATACGCCATTAAATATGGAGTTGTCGACAGCAAATGGAATTTAGTTACTGGCGATAAAAAAGAAATCTACACTATGGCCAGAAAATCGTATTTGGCTGTTAAATTAGGAAGACCAGATCAGCTTTATGATATGGTTCATACAGAGAATTTTGTTTTGGTCGATCAAAAACGCCGCGTTAGAGGTTTTTATGACGGAACAAACAAAGAAGACATAAAACGTCTTTTAGAAGACATCGAATTCCTTTCTCAAGAGTAAAATCCCTTATTTTTAGAAACATTTAGCATTTGTAGAAGTGTTAAATGCCTTGAAATAAAGAATAATTGCCTACTTTTGCAATCTAAATTCAATCTAAATAAGCTTGCAAAATACAATACACACTCTGAAAAAAGGCGAAAAAGCCATTATCAAAGATTTTGATATCGATCTTATTCCACTTAAATTATTAGAAATGGGTTGTCTTCCTGGCAGTTTAGTTGAATTGTTGCAGGTTGCTCCTTTTGGCGATCCTTTATATTTAGATATTAATGGTTCTCATGTTGCAATCCGTATTGAAACAGCTCGTGAAATTGAAGTTGAACTTATCAAAACCAATTTGTAATGAGTGTTCAGAATATCAATGTTGCTCTTATCGGAAATCCAAATACCGGAAAAACCTCTGTTTTTAATCAATTAACGGGTCTTAACCAGCAAGTTGGAAATTACCCTGGAATAACGGTTGAAAAGAAAATGGGTTTCTGCAAATTAACCCACAATATAAAAGCCAACATTCTGGATTTGCCAGGAACATACAGTTTGAACGCAAGTTCGATGGACGAAAGTGTGGTTATTGAACTTCTATTAAATAAAAACGACAAATTATATCCAGACGTTGCAGTAGTTGTAACAGATGTCGAAAATCTAAAAAGAAACTTACTGATTTACACACAAATCAAAGACCTTGAAATTCCGACGATTTTGGTGATCAATATGTCAGATCGTATGGAACGCAAAGGAATTTCTTTGGATATTCCATATTTAGAAGAAAAACTTAAAACTAAAATTGCTTTAGTAAGTTCTCGTAAAGGTCTAGGAATTGAAGAATTAAAAGAATTAATTGTTTCTTATAAAACCATTCCGCACGAACCTTGTTTGAATGCTTCGGTAATTGATCCTGACTATTTCGAAAAATTACAAAAAGCATTTCCAAATCAATTGATGTATAAATTGTGGCTGGTAATTACGCAAGATGTCAATTTTTCAAATTTAGACCGTAATGAAATCAGAAGCACTTTTACCAAATCACATTCCGAATTAAAGCGTTTACAGCAGAAAGAAACCATCAAAAGATATCAATTTATCAATGATGTTTTAAAAGAAGGTTTAAAGATTGATGCTTCGATGGCAAAAGATATTCGAGCAAAATTGGATCGTGTTTTAACGCACAAAGTTTGGGGTTACTTTATTTTCTTTGCCATTTTATTTTTGATTTTCCAATCGATTTTCAGCTGGTCAACTATTCCTATGGATTTCATTGATAGCACTTTTGCTTCATTAAGCAGTTGGGTTGCCGAAGAACTTCCAAGCGGTATTTTAACCGATTTACTTTCGCAAGGAATTATTCCAGGTATTGGCGGAGTTATTATTTTCATTCCGCAAATTGCTTTCTTGTTTTTATTTATTTCAATTTTAGAAGAAAGCGGTTATATGAGCCGTGTGGTATTCTTAATGGATAAAATCATGCGTAAGTTTGGCCTTTCAGGAAAAAGCGTTGTGCCTTTAATTTCAGGAACAGCTTGTGCAATTCCTGCGATTATGGCAACAAGAAATATTGAAAACTGGAAAGAGCGTTTGATTACTATTTTGGTAACGCCGTTCACGACTTGTTCTGCAAGATTACCCGTTTATGCTATTATTATTTCTCTGGTTATTCCGAGCAAACGTGTTTTTGGAGTTTTAAATCTTCAAGGATTAACACTTATGTCGCTTTATGTTCTAGGATTTTTTACAGCCATTTTATCGGCTTATATCTTGAATAAAGTTTTAAAATTAGATTCTAAAACGTATTTCGTAGTTGAAATGCCAAGTTATAAAATGCCTCTTTTCAAAAATGTTGGAATCAACGTTGTAGAAAAAACCAAAGCATTTATTGTGGGTGCGGGTAAAATCATCCTCGCAATATCGGTTATTTTATGGTTTTTGGCTTCTTACGGACCTGGAAAAGAATTCAACGAAGCAGAAACTATCGTAAAAGAAAGATTTGCGAATACAACTTTGGATGAAACCCAATTTGAAAATGAAGTTAATTCTCAAAAACTAGAGAATTCTTATATCGGATTAATGGGAAGAGCGATTGAGCCAGCAATTCAGCCTTTAGGTTACGATTGGAAAATCGGAATTGCATTAATCAGTTCGTTCGCAGCGCGTGAAGTTTTCGTAGGAACTCTTGCAACTATTTACAGTGTTGGAGATACTGATAACGAATCGACCATAAAAAGCAAAATGCAGGCAGAAGTTCGTCCAGATACAGGGAAAAAAGTATTTGATTTTGCAACTGGAATTTCGCTACTGTTATTTTATGCTTTTGCGATGCAATGTGCCAGTACATTGGCCATTACTAAAAAAGAAACCAATTCATGGAAATGGTCAGCAATGCAGTTGGTTTTCATGAGCGGTCTCGCTTATTTTACCGCATTAATTGCGTATCAACTTTTAAAATAAAAAGTTATGTTTCAAGAAATTATAGCCTTTGTAATATTAGGATTAGCCGTCGCTTTTTTGATTAAAAAGTCCTTTTTTAAATCGAAAAAGAAAAAAGATTGCGGCAATGGAACTGATTGTGGATGTTCCTGATTTAAGGTTCTGAGACACTAAGATTCTAAGGTACTAAGATTTAAAACGCAAAAGCTTCACGAGATTACATTCTTTGTGAAGCTTTTTTCGTTTCTTAATACGGTCCATTGTATTTTAGTGATTTTACCAAAGAAACAGATTCTATTAAAGTTCCAACGTTAATAATCCCAGCAACAAAAGACAATAACATTGGTCCAGAACATTATCGTTTATTTAAATTCCCAAACCAAAAAGTTAAGATTATTAATGGCGGGCACATTTTATATTGTGAACAGAATAAAGAGTTTAAAAATACGATTCAGAAGTTCGTTCAAAAAAATAGCTAAACAGAAAAGAAATTAGAAGAAAGACCAAAAATGTCTTATTCTAATGTTTTAAAAACCTATTCAGGCAAGTTGTTGCATTTGCAAAAATTACTTTTGAAATACTCAAAATATATTACAATGACAAAATTTGAAAAAAGAGAAAACACAAGAAATAGAAGGGTTACAAAATTATTATGGTTTTCTTTTGGATTTTTATTCGCTTTTGGAATAATGAGTCTTTTAAAATCCTGATTATAAACCTGAAAAGCTTTAATAATTTAAGATCAAATTTGAATATAAAATGGCTCTAGATTAGAGCCATTTTTATTTTTTGTTCTGAAAACTTGATTTTATAAGATAAAAGAATGCGACGATACTATTTCAACCCTTCCCATTCTGCATAAAACTGAGCGAGGAAAGATTCCATAAAGCGGTGTCTTTCTGCAGCGATTTCTTTTCCTTTTTTGGTATTCATTTTATCTTTTAGCAGTAAAAGCTTTTCGTAGAAATGATTAATAGTTGGAGCATTGTTCTTTTTGTATTCCTCTTTTGTCATATTGTTTATCGGTTCGATTGCTGGATCGTACAACGCACGATTCTTAAATCCGCCGTAATTAAATGCTCTTGCAACACCAATGGCACCAATTGCGTCTAAACGATCTGCATCTTGAACAACATCCAATTCGACAGAAGAGAACTTTCTTTCGAAATTTCCGCCTTTATAAGAGATATTTTCAATGATATTGACAACATGAGCAATGATGTCCTCAGAAACATTTTCGGCTTCTAAAAACGCTCTTGCTGTTTTTGGCCCAATAGTTTCATCTCCATTATGAAATTTACTATCGGCAATATCATGCAATAAAGCACCTAATTGCACAACTGTAAGATCACATTCTGTTTCTTTCGAAATTAAAATTGCATTCTTATAAACTCGCTCAATATGAAACCAATCATGTCCGCCTTCGGCATCATTTAGTTTTTCTTTAACAAAAGCAATTGTTTTAATAATCAGTTGTGAATCGCTCATATAGAGGTTTTTACAGTTTATAAAAAATGTTGATTGCTAAAGATTTTTGAATCTTCAACAATCAACAAATATATTTTAATCAAACTAAAGCAACTTTGTTGCTTTAAAGAGTTTCAACTTTCGAATTCTCATTTTATGTCTTCCTGAGCGAAGTCGAAGGACATCCGTATGGATTTAGCATGAGATCCTTCGACTTCGCTCAGGAGGACAAGCTTTATAAAAATCATCATACTAAAAATTTAAATTCTGAAAATTTAAATTCTGAAATCTAAAATCTAAATTTTTAAAGTCTCGCTGGTTCAACCCATTTGAAAATATGTGATTCTTGTGGAATAACAATTCTTTCAGAGATTTTGGCCATACGACCTGGCAATTTCATTAAGTAATCACGAGCTTTTTCTGCTTCATCAGTCAAATTAGAAATCTTATCAATTTCCCATTTATTGATTAATTTCTGCATGATTTCAACATAATCGTTTGCTGTATAAACTCCAATACGCTGTGCTGAATCTGAAAATTGTTCGAAAGCTGTACTAATTTTTTGGCCAGATTCTCTCAAGAAGTGAGCCGGCATAACGATTTTCTGCTTCATCATGTATTGAAACGCCAACATCATTTCGCTAGGATCAACTTGGAAAATTCTAGTTACAAATTCGCTATAGGCATGGTGGTGACGCATTTCATCACCTGCAATCATTTTACACATTTTAGACAATTTGTTATCGCCAAATTTCTTAGCTATCTGAGCTACTCTATTGTGCGAAACATAAGTTGCTAATTCCTGAAAACTAGTGTATACAAAGTTTTTGTATGGGTCAGTTCCAGTTCCAATATCAAAACCGTCGTTGATCAAGTGTTGCGTTGTCATTTCAATTTCACGCATATTCACACGACCAGACAGATACAAGTATTTATTTAAAAGATCTCCGTGGCGGTTTTCTTCTCCAGTCCATTGTTTTACCCACTTAGCCCAACCGTTTCCTTGATTCCCTTCTTGCTGATCTATTCCTTCTACATCCATCAACCATGACTCGTATGTAGGCAAAGCTTCTTCTGTGATGGTATCACCAACAAGCGTAACCCAGAAATCGTATGGAAGTTCTTTTGCAATCTCGCGTAATTCTTTTACCTCTTCAAAGAAGTTTTCTCCTTGAGAATCTGGTAAGAAATCCGACGGCTGCCAAATTTTTTCCACTGGAATTAAATACTGTTCAACGAAGCTATCCACGTTTTTTTCCAAAAACTGCATTACTTCTAATCTAATGTTTTTTATAGACATTACTTATTATAGATTTGGGTTGTACATTTTAGCTCGGACTAAAACTTAAACCTGTTTATATTCATTTATTCCTTCTTTAACTGCTTTTTCAGTAATCTCCATCAGCTCATCGAACTTGTAATCTTTAACAGCCAAAGCTTTGTGAGCTGTAAATTTGAGGTGATTTCCTAAACCAACAGGAAAAAAACCAAACTTTACCATTTTCCAAGAATTATTGATACTTACGGGTACAACGTATGCAGATGGTGCATATTTGCATAAAATTTTTAAACCGCTTTGCGCAAATTCTTTTGGTACTCCCGTTTTACTTCTTGTTCCTTCTGGAAAAATAACGGCAGATCTTGTGTTTTTTTCGATATATTCAGACAAGCTTTTAATAACGGGTATCGCTTGTTTAGGGTCTTTACGGTCAATTAGGACAGATCCACCGTATTTCAAATTAAAAGAAACACTTGGAATTCCGCTGCCTAACTCCTTCTTACTTACAAATTTACAATGAAAACGTCTAAAGTACCAAATCATTGCCACGATATCGTACATACTTTGGTGATTTGCCACAAAAATAATTGGCACACCTTTAGGAACCGTGTCAACGCCTTCAATTATATATCTTGTTCCAACAAGATTAGTACATTTTAAAAGACAGAAATTTAAATAATCAACACTTTTTTTGTGAGCCTGGTAGCCAAATACATTTAAACAAATCCACTGAATTGGATGAAAAACAGCCAAACATAAACCAAATAATAAATAGTAAATTACCGATATTGGATAAGATATAATTTTTTCCATGCTTCAAAAATTAATGCGCAAAAGTAGTAAATATATTTTTAGACTTATTAAAATTGAAAACAATAACTGTTTTTATGGTTTAATTGTACCTTTGTACTAGAATTTGCAAATTTTTTCTGAATTAAATGAACTTTACTTACCCTAAAAACGAGCGTTTAAAGAGCAAAACGACAATTGGATTATTATTTTCTGAAGGAAAATCAGTGTCTAAATATCCTCTTCGTTTGGTTTACCGTCAAGCGGAAGCAAATTCAGAAGAAGAAACAAAAATTGGCGTATCAGTTTCGAAGAAATATTTTAAGAAAGCCGTTGACCGAAATTACTTCAAAAGAGTTTTGAGAGAAACCTATCGTTTGAACAAACATTTACTTTTGAATAATCTAGATCAGCCTTACTCGATAATGCTTTTTTATCAGACGAAAGACCGTTTGTCTTACGAAGAAATCAACACCAAAATGATACAGTTGTTCGAGAAATTTTCAGCGCAAATCAACAAATCTGAAGATTCTGAAAACAAAACAGAATCGTAAATCTCAAAACGTAAGATTATTAATCAACTTAGACAAAAAAATCGTAGTTTTAGCTCTAAATTGAAATTCTATGCGACATATTTTCTTTTTATCTTTTTTGTTTTTAATTCTTTCCGGATGTAAAAAATCTGAAGCTTTAAATGAAGAAGCTTATGCGATTCAAACTGTACAAATGCCTGCAAAAGCAGAAAATGTTACTTATGATAAAAAGCCAAGTCCGAACGATGCTCCACCACCACCTCCGCCTCCAATCAAAGAAAAAATTGAGCAAAAAATCATAAAGGAAGCAACTTTAAGATTTGAAACCGATAATTTAGAAAATACTTTCGGCCAAATTCAAAAAGCGGTTGCAAGTAGTAAAGCGAGAATTATAAACGATTCTGAAGGAAAAGATTATGGCACTGTTTTTAGAAATCTAATTGTAAAAGTACCAAGTCAGAATTTTGACCGTTTTATAAGTGATGTTTCTAAAGGTGTTTCTTATTTTGAAGTTAAAAATATTTCTGCTCAAGATGTAACAGAAGAATATATTGATCTGACTTCAAGATTAAAAACCAAGAAAAAACTGGAAGAACGTTATCTTGAAATTTTAAAGAAAGCGAACAAAGTAAGTGAGATTTTAGAAATTGAAGAACAAATTTCAACGATTCGAGAAGAAATCGAATCTAAAGAAGGTCAGTTAAAATATTTAGAAAGCCGTGTTTCTGAAAGCACAATTACAATAGAATTTTACAAAACAATTGCCGAAAAGGAAGGCGTTAAAATATCATACGGTTCCAAGCTTTGGAACGCCATTAAATCTGGATTCTATACTTTATCCGATTTATTGATTTCATTGTTAAGCGCTTGGCCGTTTGTAATTTTATTTGTTGTATTTGCCTATTTTATTAGAAAAAGATTAAAAAGAAGAAAAAAAGAATAATCATGTATCCGTATTTCAAAAAGAAATTTATTATACCAGTCGCTGCGGCGGGAATGTTGTTTGTTGGAACCAGTTTTAAAGAGGACTTTTTTGAGATTGCCAAACAGATCGAAATTTTTACAACTTTGTTTAAAGCCGTAAATACCAATTATGTTGACGAAACCAATCCTGGCGATTTGATGGATAAAGCAATCAAAAGCATGTTGGGAAGTTTAGATCCGTACACGGTTTATTTTAATGAACAAGATGTTGTAAACTTCAAAATCAATAACACTGGAGAATATACAGGAATCGGCGCTTTGATTTCTAGAAAAAAAGATCGTCTAATTGTGCGTGAACCTTATAAAAATTATCCAGCAGACAAAGCAGGACTTAAAGCGGGTGACGAAATTATCCAAATCGGTGATATTTTAATTGCAGATTTTAAAGACGATGCTTCGCAATTATTGAAAGGAACAAAAAACACCAAAATCAACATAAAATATCTTCGTCAAGGAAAACCAAATTCTACAGTTTTGGTTTTGGATGAAGTAGATATTAGATCCGTTCCTTTTTATGGAAAAATTGACGACAAAACAGGATATATTGTTTTATCTCATTTTAGCAGAAAAGCTTCAAATGAAGTAAAAGAAGCTCTTGAAAAACTAAAAGCTGATGGTGCTAAACAAATCGTTTTGGATTTAAGAGGAAATCCTGGAGGTTTATTGAATGAAGCAATTGATATCTGTAATTTGTTTGTTCCAAAGAATGAAGTAATTGTAACGACTAAATCTCGAATTGAAAAACACAATAATACTTATAAAACTCAAAAAGAGCCCGTTGACACTGAAATTCCATTGGCGATTTTAGTAAACGGAAGAAGTGCTTCAGCTTCTGAAATTGTTTCGGGTGCTTTGCAAGATTTGGATCGCGCAGTGGTTTTAGGAAGCAGAAGTTTCGGAAAAGGTTTAGTACAGCGTTCTGTTGATCTTACTTATGGAACTCAATTGAAAGTAACTATTTCTAGATATTACACGCCTTCTGGAAGATGTATTCAAGCTTTGGATTATGCACATAAGGACAAAAATGGTGTTGCACAAAAAACAGATGCTAAAAATTTCAATGCTTTCAAAACCAGAAAAGGAAGAACGGTTTATGACGGCGGAGGAGTTTTGCCAGATATCGAATTGGAAGAAGCCAAAATAAGTCCAATTGCAACTGCCTTAATTAAAAACGATGGTGTTTTTGATTATGCAACAAGTTATTATTATAAAAATCCGAATTTGGGAGATAAAATTCCAACTTTAACCGATGCCGATTATATAGCTTTCAAACAGTTTTTGAAAACCAATAAAATCACTTTCGATACAGAAACCGAAATTGCTTTGAAAAATACTTTAGCTGCAGCTAAAAATGAAAAAATAGACGAAACAATTGCTCCTGAATATCAGCAGTTATTAGCCGCTTTAGAGAAAAGCGAAAGCACATTATTGGATAAAAACCAAAAAGAAATTAAAAATATGATTTTGGAAGAGCTGATTAAGAGATACCAATATCAAGAAGGTTTGTACCAGTATTACCTTAAAAACAATTCGGAAATTAAAAGAGCAGTTAGTGTATTAAATAATCAAACAGAATATAAAACGATTTTAAAAATGTAATAAATGAAGCTGACTCTGGCCTTATTTCTGTTCTTTTTTTATACAGTCACGGCACAGCAAAAACCTGTTGAAACGATTTATTTTGAATTTGACAGATATGATTTAACAAGCAAACAAATCAATGTTGTTTCTGATTTTATAAAAAACATTGACACATCAAAAGTGGAGTCGATACAGATTTATGGCTATTGTGATGATAGAGGTACTGATCAGTATAATTACAGATTATCTATTAATCGTGCCAATACAATTCAAAACTTACTAATAAGCAAAGGATTTAATCAAAGTAAAATTGTTATTCTGGAAGGAAAGGGCCGAATTGTTGTAAAAGCAGATACGGTTGAAAATTTATATGAAACCCGTCTTCGAAATCGGCGGGTTGATTTAATTGTCATTAAAAAAAATAGCTTTGGAAAAGGCATTCACAATTCCTTCAAAGACAAATTAAAAGTTGGCGATAAGGTTTGTCTGGAAGCCATTTTATTTGAAATTGGAAGTGCGAAATTGACTCCAATTGCGAAAAAAGAATTAGACAAAGTTGCCGTAACGCTTCAAAAACACCGAAACTTAAAATTTGAAATACGCGGACATGTTTGCTGTACGCCCGAAATCTATAGTGACGGAATTGACAGAGACACCAAAGAAAGAAGACTTTCCTGGAATCGCGCCAAAACCGTTTTTCATTATTTAATTTCCAAAAAAATATCAAAAAGCCGCATGACCTATTTGGGATGCGGCAATCAATATCCGTTAGGAAAGGGTGATAAATACGATCGACGAGTTGAGTTTTTGATTACGCAAATTTAGTTTTTAAAAATTCTAAGATACTGAGTTACTAAGATTCTAAGGTTTTAGCTTATTAGAATGCGCTAAAGATCTTGCAGATCTAGTACATTTTTAATTATTCTCTAACCATTTCAATATGCGGAATATCATCTTCCAAATACATTTCGCTTGTTTGGACAAAACCGTGGCTTTCGTAAAATTTCTTTAAGTACAATTGTGCACCAATAGTGATTTGATCTTTTCCAAAATTGGATTTAATTCCAGCAATTGCTTCTTTCATTAATTCGTGTCCCCATTTTCTATCACGATAGTTTTGGTCAACAACTACTCTTCCAATCGAAGCATTATCAAAGCTTATTCCAGCATCAAATAATCGCGAATACGCAACAATTTTGCCTTCAAACTCTCCAATTAAATGCAATGCTTTCTTGTCTTTGCTATCAAGATCCAAATAAACGCAATTTTGTTCGACTACAAAGATTTCACTTCGCAATCTGAGCAAATCATATAACTCGTCTACAGTTAATGCCTCAAAAGGCTTTATATTCCATTTTAGTTCCATTCTAATTTTTATGTTTTGCCGCGAAGGCACAAAGACGCTAAGTTATATTAATTTTTTAGCTGTGCTAAAGTTTCTCATAGAAATTGCAAAGACACAAAGTTATATCTCTTAGAAATAAAACTTTGTGTCTTTGATTCTTTTACCTAAATAGAAAATTATTTTTTCGTCATTATAATTTCCATGCTTTTAAATTCAGAACCATTTTTTACATCGTACATTTCCATTTTACGAGTCTTTGGATCTACAATAGTATATACTTCGCGATAAGGTGTTTTTTCACCATTAACAGGATTCACCATTTCGCCTTTTAGTTCCATACTTTTTGTTTTTTCATCGTATTTTCCCATTGCAACCATCATTCCGGTTCCCATATTGTCAATAAAGGTTGTGGTGTATTCTTCGCTGGCATTGTTGTAGGCCAAAGTGCTTTTTCCTTCAAAAGGTTGTCCCATCATGGTACCTTGATAACTTGCTTCTTGGTAACGTCCGCCTAAAACCATTTTGATGTTTGCCGTAGAAGTTGCTTTTTCAGCTTTTCCATTTGGTTCTGACCAAAAGGTCATATCGCAATTCCAAGTTCCAACTTCGTCAGCCATTAATTTGTGTGCTGCACTTGGAGTTGCATAAGCTACCCAAGCTTTCATTTGCGCTGCAGAATCAAGCGGTTCTTCAACAACTGTTTCTTCCGTTTTAACACCGTCTACAGCTTTTGGGGTTGGCTCCTCTGTTTTTACTTCTTTTTTACACGAAATAAAACACAGGGCTATAATTGCGAATGTTGTGGTTAATTTTTTCATAACTATTTGTTTTTATGTTTGTTATGAATAAAATTACGAAATTTTTTGCTTCAGGTTTCACGTTGGATATGCTTTATCTTTTTAACTGCAAAGTTCACAAAGGTTTTACGCAAACACCGCTAAGTAAATTTTTAAGGAAGTAACGTTCTCAGAGAACTTGAAACATGAAACTTTAAACAAAAAAACTATCTTTTGTCAACTCTAACTGTTTTTATGATTGCTTCTAAGTCTAGCATTAAATCACGTTCTTGATGTGATGGCGAATAGCAGAATCCTTCGATCACTAAAACTCTATTAAAAGTTTTATCTAAAATTGCATAATTGATAAAAGGACCACTCATAAAATCATTCTTTAATTCCCATGTTCCTTTAGTTTCAAAAGCATCTCTGCTGTCTAAAGTAATTTTTGAAAAATAGGGTGCGTAGGCTTCGCTGGTAATCATTTGCGTATTGGGTTCACGCCCTTGTATGTATTTTCCAATAGAGTCTCGCATTTTTACAATAGCATTTACGACGTCTTTTTTCTTTTTGAAATTGTTCAATGGAATCTGATAAATCAATAAGCTTGTATTCCCACTTATGATTTCTTTTTTTAACCAAATAAACTTCTTTTTGTGTAGCATGTATTCATATCCCGTTGGAATTTGAATATTGATATGAAATTTATTTTTTATGATGGCTTTATTCAGCAAAGAAGCGCTGTTATCTTCCTGAATTTTTTGAATTTCGGCATCGTGAATAATCTTTATTATTTGAGGCGAATTCAATTCAAGACTACAAATAATATCATCGACAGATTTTCCGTAAATTCGAAAAGTGTTGTGAGGTAAAGTTTTACTTCGAATGATTTCGAATTTTTCTGCAGCTGTTTTTTTAACCACAATAATGCTTCGGCTATCAGTAACAAAGCCTTCCAATAATCTTGCAGGATATTGATTTATGGTAAAAAGCGGTTCTTCTTGAGTAAGTCCAAGAACCGGCGAAGCAAATTTATTTCTGATGCTGTCTCCTACTTCTCCATACCATAATTGATCATCAATAATGACCGAAATAGTATTGGTTTTTCCTGAAACTGTTTCATTTTGCTTTTCACTTTTGAAACAAGAAGTCAGTAAAAATGGAAGTAATAGCAATAAAAAATGGGTTTTATTCATTTTTTTAATTTATGAAATAAAACCCAAATTTAATAAGATTTTTCTATTATCCGTTTATTTTAAGTTTCATTCCCGGTTTAATATCTTCATCTTTAATACCATTCCATTTTTTAATATCTGAAATTGTTACTCCAGGATATTTTTTAGAAATACTGTATAAAGAATCTCCTTTTTTAACGTAATAATCTTCACTAACGTTTTTAGAAGGTGCTTTTTTCTTGAATGTATCAACCGAGTTTGATGCAATTGCTGTTGAAACTGGCTCTTCTATAACTATCGCTGCTTTAGAAATAATAAGCGTTTTTCCTAAACCAATGTTATTTGAAGTTAAATTGTTAAGTTCTTTTAACTCCGCAATAGTCGTACCGAATTTTTTTGCAATGCTACCTAAATTGTCTCCAGCTACTACAACATAATCCATATCAACAGCTGATTTCTCTTTTTCATCAGCAGAAGCAATAGCTTCTTCTTTCTTATCTACAATTGGAGCACCACTTTTAACAGGCGCTTCTTCTTCTGATTTTATCTTGATACTTCTACCAATGGCAACTGAATTCGATTTTAAGTTATTCCATTTTTTTAGTTCACTGATGCTAACATTGTATTTAGATGCAATTGCTCCTAAATTATCTCCTTTTCTAACTTTATAGAATTCGAAATCTCCATTTTCAATCACAGCTGGTTTTGCTGCCGCTGGTCTAGCTTTTGGAGCATATTTTACTGCTAATCTTGAATTTATTGATTTCATTTCAGAATCATACTTCACATAAGCATAAATCTGATCTTCGTTTGAAACGAATGTTGCTACTTTATCTTTTGGAAGACGAATGAAGTGCTGTTCTCCTTGATAAAAAGGAACAACTCCCATTTTATACGACGGATTTAAAAGCTGAATCTGAGATTGTGGCATATCTAATAAATCGGCAATCTGTTTGAAAGACATTTGATTTTTGACCGCTACTGTATCAGTTTCAAAGTTTTTAACCACTGCTCTTTCAGGGTTAATTCCATGTTCTTTATGATATTCAAAAAGATACATTGTTGCTAAGAAAGCTGGAACGTAACCTTGTGTTTCTTTTGGAAGATAATTACGAATGTCCCAGTATTTTGTTTTTCCGCCAGAACGACGAATTGCTTTGGTAACATTTCCTGGACCTGAATTGTAAGAAGCTAAAACCAGTTCCCAGTCACCAAAAATATTGTACATTTTGGTCATATATTCAGAACATGCGGCAGTAGCTTTAAGAGGGTCGCTTCTTTCATCAATATAAGAATCAATTTTTAAAGCGTATTGTTTTCCGGTTCCGTACATAAATTGCCAAAGTCCCGTTGCGCCCATTTTAGAAACTGCTTTAGGGTTTAAAGCAGATTCTACAACGGCTAAATATTTTATTTCCAAAGGAACGTTTTGTTTTGCAAAAGCATCCTCAAAGATTGGGAAATAATATTCTGATAAAGCCATTAATCGAGAAAACGATTTTTTACGGTTCTTAAGAAATGACTTTATTATATTTTCTAAACCTTGATTGTATTCGATTTCAAAAGGTGTTTTCTGATTCATCGCAACTAAACGCTGTTTCAGCAATTCGGTTGGAAGTTCTTCATCTACAGTAACATCTTTGTTGATGGTTTGTATGTCTTTAGTCAAATCATCATAAATATCTAGACTTACTAATTCGTTCATCCAAAGACTATCAACTTTTGAAGCTAAATGGTCTCTTTTGAATGTACTTTTAATAGAATCTAAATATGATAGTTTAACCTCAGGCTTAATCTCTAGATCTGTCTTTGCCGTTTCCTGTGCACAGACAGCTAACGAAAAGAAAGCCGAAACCACAAGTGATAATTTCTTTACAATCATATAACATTATTTTAAAATTCTGTAATTCAAACAATTACAAGAGTTGTATTTTTGCAAATCTAAGCCCTTTATTGAAGAAAACTGTTTAAAAAAATGTTAATTGTGATATTTTAGTCTAAAATCGCAGCGATTCCAGGTAAAATTCTTCCTTCTAACATTTCAAGCATAGCTCCGCCTCCAGTAGAAACGTAACTCATTTTATCTTCAAATCCGAACTGTTTTACTGCTGCAACAGAATCTCCACCTCCAACTAATGAAAATGCTCCGTTTTCTGTAGCTTCTGCGATATAGTCTCCTAATGCAATTGTTCCTTTAGAGAAAGTTTCCATTTCGAAAACTCCTAATGGACCATTCCAAAGAATCGTTTTAGAACCTAAAATTACTTTTTTGAAGTTCTCTAAAGATTTTGGACCTGCATCTAAACCTTGCCATCCGTCAGGAATTTCAGTTACGTCTACAACCTTAGTATTTGCATTGTTTGAGAAATCGTCAGCAGCAATAACATCAACAGGAATATGTACCTGAACTCCTTTTTCTTTTGCTAATCTTAAGATTTCAAGAGCTAAATCTAATTTATCATCTTCGCAGATAGACTCACCAATTTTTCCGCCTTGAGCTTTAATGAAAGTAAAAGTCATTCCTCCACCAATAATCATGTGATCTACTTTATCTAAGATATTTTCGATAACCGTAATTTTAGAAGAAACTTTAGAACCTCCAAGAACAGCAGTTACAGGTTTTTCACTGTTTTTAAGAACTTTATTTAAACTGTCAATTTCTTTTGCCAATAATGTTCCAAAAGTTTTATCGTTTGGAAAAAATTGTGCAATAATTGTAGTCGATGCGTGTGCTCTGTGAGCTGTACCAAATGCATCGTTTACATAAATATCTCCAAAAGAAGCTAATTCTTTAGCGAAAGCTACATCTCCAGCTTCTTCTTCAGAATGAAAACGTAAATTTTCTAATAAAAGAACTTCGCCTGGTTTTAAATCTTTTGCTGCAGTTTGAGCTGGTTCTCCAACACAGTTTTCAGCAAATTTTACTTTAACTCCTAAAATTTCAGAAGCTGTTTTTAAGATATGTTTTAGAGAGTATTTCTCTTCTGCTCCTTTTGGTCTTCCAAGATGTGACATTAAAATCACACTTCCGCCTTGTGCTAAAATAGTATCAATTGTTGGCTTTGCTGCTTCAATACGTGTAGTATCAGTTACATTAAAATTCTCATCCAATGGCACGTTGAAGTCAACACGGATTATTGCTTTTTTATTTTTAAAATCGAAATCATTTAAAGTTTTCATCTGCTAATTTTTTTAATTTTTTGAAAGAATAACAAATATAGGACTTTTACCGTACTCTAAATTTCAAAAAAGCAAAAATAATCCATTAATAAAAACGAAAACGTTGTAAATTATGAAAATAAACAAATTAATTCTTAAAAATGATAAAATTACTTGTTTAATCGTGAACAGGACCTTGTGTACAAGGACAGTTACTGATAGATTGTAAGAAATCGAATCCGATTGTGATTGAATGCGTTCCTGAGTTATAGCCGCTAAGACCGTTAAACATCAACTGGTATGAATATGCAAAATAGAATTTTGATTTCATAAAACCAGCCATTGGTCCCATCGCCAAAGGTTTTGGGAATTGGTCATTTAAGAAACGGTAAGAAACTCCAATCCAATAATAGTCTTCGTAACGATTGTAACGTCTGTACTTGAAGTTGAAATCGGTAGTAGAACGTTGGTCACTCGCAAAATATTGAAGGAAAACCGATGGTTCGTATTCTATACGTCTGTTTTCACCATCTTTAAAAGTAAATCCAGTATATAACTGAAAATTAGAAAGTAAATCTGGTTCGTTTGTTCTCTCAGAAGTCAAATTTTTCTTTAAAACGTTATTCGCATTAAAACTCACATAGAAGCCTTTATTACGATATAAAGCACTAAGGTCAAAGTTATTGTTCGATGTACGACGATCATCTGTTACCCCTCCATCTGTACCAGTAAAATTACCAGTTTCTAAACGGAAAGTATTTATGTTGTACGAAATACCAAATGAAAGATACTGTTGTGAATAATAATCTAAGATAAGGTGATGCGCAAACGACACCTTAGCTCCTGTCTGTTTTGTATTACCGTTACTATCATTATACAATGAAATACCTACTCCCGAACGATCTAAAACTCGAAAATCTGCATACACTGATTGGTTATCTGGTGCATCTTTAATTCCGACCCACTGTGTTAAACCGTTGGCTCTAATACGGAGGTTGTCTCCAATACCGGCATACGCTGGGGAAATAATGAAAGGGTTATCAGCTAAATACTGGGTAAACACTGGTAGGTTTAACTCTTGGCTGTAACTTGTTGTTACAGCCATGAGTACTAAGGATAAAATAAACTTTTTCATTGTATTAAATTTTTTAGATAACATCATTGGGGCTATAATTTTGTTATCTGTATAATGTGAAATGTCCAACAAACTCTCTAGGATCTTTCGGATCATTTAGTTTAAGAACGTACCAGTAATCACCTGTTGGCAATTCGTCTCCATGGTATCTACCGTCCCATTTTTCACCTACATGGTATTTCGCTACTACTCTACCATATCTGTCATAAATATCGAACGTTAGTTCTTTGTATGCTAATGCACCACAATCTGGACCAATTGTATCATTTTGTCCGTCACCATTTGGTGTAAAGAAGTTTGGCAAGCAGAAGTCATAGAATATTCCATTAACATCGATTGTTGCCTCACAACCATTTTTGTCTCTCACGATCACTTTATAAATACCTGTTTTGTAGATTCTATAAGTGTTAGATGAAGAGAATGATTCACCATTGAAACTATACTCGTAAGGAGCAACACCACCAGAAGCTTTCACTACGATCATGTTGATGTCTTTACTTTGATTAGTTACATCAATTAAACTTACTGGGTCAACTGCGTTCACATCAAAAATTGCAGTTGGCACTTCACATCCGTTAGTATGTCTTGCTACAATGAAGTGGCTTCCTGGAGCAACATTTGTAAAGACATTACTTGGCTGGAATGTTCCATTATTGTCAAGTGAGTAATCAACATCAGCTGGATTCGTAATTGAAGCATCAATTGTTACTACTACCATATTAGCTTGAGCATTGTTCACACAGTCGTAAGTTACTTCAGCAGTTGGGTTTAGAATTACTGCACTTGGCATGTTTTCTACAAACTGAACTGTACATCCTTCTGCATCTTTCACATAAACTGTATGTGTTCCACCAGCAAGATTTGTGAAATCAAATATTGTCTGAGTAGCTCCACCTACTGTAAATGGTCCGTTTTCATTATCTAAACTTACGCTATATGGCAATGTACCACCTTTAACTTCAATACTGAATGCACCGTCTTTGTCTCCATCACAAACTTCAGGAATCATAGAGTTTGGAACTTCAGTTATAATAACTGGATTAGGCTGTGTAATTTCAATATCTGCTCTTACATAACATCCATTTTCATCTTGAGCAATTACGATATAAGTTCCTGGAGCAAGTCTATCGTATGTTGATTTAGAATCAAACTGATTTAAGTCTGGTGAAATCGCATACTTGATAACTCCTGTTCCTCCTGTTGCTGTAATTACAATTTTACCATTGTTTTCACCGAAACATGAAACATTCGTTGCATCGAAACTAGCTTGTAAAGCAACTGGCGGCTCATTGATTGTAATTGTTGCTGACGCATCGTTACAATCTCCACTTACTACTTTTACAACGTAATCTCCAATTACTAAGTTATCGAATGTACCACTTGCTTGTGGCCCTTGAACGATAACACCTGCTGTATTTTCTAAAGTGTAAACATAGTTTCCTAATCCACCTTTAGCTTCAGCTACAATAACTCCTGTTGCTTCTCCTGTACATTTCACAACTGCATTTGTAACATCCACATTAATATCAAGTGGCTCTAATGCGTCGATCGCGATTTCATTTGAAACAATTCCAACACATCCAGCAGCATCCTTCACATAGTAGCTGTATTTACCAACAGCAACTGGGAAAGTAACTGATGAAGCGAATGAACCTATTGTTGTTGCAAAATTAGCATCTGTACTATAAGTATATGGAGCTGTTCCACCTACTGCACTTAATGTTAATGTTGCTTGAGTTAAACAAGTTTGTGAAGTTGCTTCAACTAAACTTGGAACTACCTCAGTTGGTTCACTGATTACAATATTTGTTGATGTTGCTGAACAACTGAATCCGTCTGTAACTGTTATACTATATGTTCCAGCTCCTAATCCTGTGAAAATTGGACTAGTTTGTGGTCCAGAAGAAATTACTGGATTAGCTGATTCAATATTTAAAGTATACATGTAGTTACTTCCTTGTCCGCCTGTTGGAGGATCTACAGTAATTACAGCAGATTTATCTCCGTAACAAGTTAACATTGTTGCACTTGCTGTTGCATTAATCACAATTGGAGCAGGAACAACTAATACTTCTGTTGCTGTATCAATACATCCTACATTATCTCTAACATTGATT
>Ga0160502_100325_pt1 | contig 40550 bp, 36 predicted proteins | sample DIDnMG_14_FD_108237 | JGI IMG/M metagenome (GOLD analysis project Ga0160502, IMG submission 108237) | Enriched soil microbial communities from UW Madison campus, WI, USA - DID2933_E24_Xylan MG | ecosystem: Environmental > Terrestrial > Soil > Unclassified | place: USA: Madison, Wisconsin... | reverse complement strand
GCCAGAATTACTAGAAATTACTGGAACACCGCACGCCATTGCTTCCAAAGCTGCTAAACCAAAACTTTCTGTTTCAGAAGGCAATAAAAACAAATCGGTCATACATAAAATTTTATCGATCTCGTGGCTGTTTCCAAAGAAAATAACTTTGTCTAAAATCCCCAATTCCTGACACATAATTTCAGCTTTTTCTTTTTCAGGCCCATCTCCTACCATCATCAGTTTAGCTGGAATTTCTTTCTGAACGTTATAGAAAATCTTAATAATATCTGGAATACGTTTTACTTTTCTAAAGTTACTTATATGAGTAATAATACGCTCATTTTCGTTTGCCATTACATAACGATGGCAAGGTGCATTTGGATCTTTTTTGACTTTATCTAACTCAATAAAATTAGGGATTACCTTAATTTTATTTTTGATTTTGAATAACTTTAAAGTATCATCTTTTAAACTCTGAGAAACTGAAGTTACATAATCCGACTTATTGATACTGAAAGTTACTGCAGGTTTATAAAACGGATGATTCCCTACAAGAGTAATATCTGTACCGTGAAGCGTTGTAATCATCGGAAGATTAATTCCTTCATTCTTTAGCATTTGTTTTGCCATATAACCCGCATAAGCGTGTGGAATAGCATAATGTACGTGCAGAAGCTCAATTTTGTACAGTTTAACCATATCGACCAATTTACTCGATAAGGCTAATTCGTAAGGCTGATAATGAAACAATGGATATTCCGGAACATTTACTTCATGGTAATGAACATTCGGATTTAAAAGTGCCAATCTAACTGGCTGACTATATGTGATAAAATGTATTTCGTGTCCTCTTCTGGCTAATTCGAGACCTAACTCCGTGGCTACTACACCACTACCTCCAAAAGTAGGATAACAAACAATTGCTATTTTCATGGATTAAATTTAATTCTACGAAAATACTCAAAAATCACGTTTAAATAAGCTTTTAAATTGTTAGATTTTTGACAAAATTAGATTAATTCCAGTTAATAAATATTTTTAGAAGCAGACAATATCGAATAAAAAGAACCACTCGTCCCGCTGTCCGCTATATCTTTTTCTGTCTAAAGGAGCCAGAAAAAGGATACCGCTCCCATCGGGGCTAGATTAGAAGTTTTCTTTTTCATAAGAACTTTTACCTCAAACTTGTCATCCTGACGAAGGAAGGATCACACAAGCTATTCTACATAGAAATTTACCAATCTTTATTGAGTTTCGCGTGTGATCCTTCCTTCGTCAGGATGACAAAAAAGTCGTAAAAAAAAGGCACAAAATCTAAATTTCATGCCTTTTAAATAATTTATAAATCTTTCTTAGAAAAATCTGCTGTGCCAACTGTCGGCAGCAGGAACTTCCCATGATTCATTGAATTCTTCAATATTGTTTACCAGATTATTGAAAACAATAGTATTCTCAGAAACTGATTTATCTTTTACCATTTTCTTGAAATCAATTAATGGTTTATGTGCGATATGTTCTCCAAGTTTAAAAGTAACGTTCATTTTGTCTAATAAATCGACATTGTACTTTTTCTCTAAACTTTGTATAAATTCTACCGAACTATCAATAGAACAACCTGTAGCAGCCTGAACATCCTGATTTACGGCTAATATTATAAAACGATTGTATTTAAGCAAAAATGAAGCTTCAAGACTTGTGCCATGCGCTGCCCATTGCTCTACAAAAGCTTTTAAATCTGTTTCAATTTCAGAAAACTCTTCCTCAGAAAATTTTCTGTTCGATTGGTAAATCCAGACTCTAGATTCACCTGGTAAATTTTCAAAAGGTATATACATTTTTTAATTTTAGATTTTAGATTGTTGATTTTAGATTCCTGAATTGTTTCAGGTTTCAAGTTTTAAGTTTAAAAACTTAGTATCTTAGAACCTTAGCAACTCAGAATCTTTTATAAATCCTGTGCATTTGCAATTAATTCTGCAATATCCAGAACTTTAACCTGTCCTTCTTTTTCCTGATGTTTAATTCCATCTGTTAGCATCGTATTGCAAAACGGACAACCAGCAGCGATAATATCTGGTTTTACCTCTAATGCATCTTCTGTACGAAGAACGTTTACTTCTTTGTTTCCTGGTTCAGCATCTTTAAACATTTGCGCTCCACCAGCTCCACAACATAAACCATTTGCTTTAGAACGTTTCATTTCAACTAATTCAACGTCTAATTTCTGAATTAAATCTCTTGGTGCTTCGTAAACTTTATTTGCTCTTCCTAAGTAACAAGGATCATGGAACGTAATTTTTTTACCTTTAAATTGTCCGCCTTCAACAGTTAATCTTCCATCATCAATTAATGATTTCAAAAATTCTGTATGATGAATAACTTCGTAATTACCTCCTAATTCAGGATATTCATTTTTTAAAGTATTAAAACAGTGCGGACAAGCCGTCACGATTTTTTTAGCTTCATAAGCATTCAAAACCTCGATATTCATCATGGCTTGCATTTGAAACAAAAATTCATTTCCAGCTCTTTTTGCAGGATCTCCAGTACAACTCTCTTCTGTACCTAAAACTGCAAAAGAAACATTAGTACGATTTAAAATTCGTACAAATGCTTTAGTAATTTTTTTTGCTCTATCATCAAAACTTCCTGCGCAACCTACCCAAAACAAAACTTCTGGTTGTTTTCCTTCGGCAAGCATTTCTGCCATTGTTGGCACCACTAAACTTTCTGACATTTCTCTCACTTTTGTTTAATCGGTTAATCGCTAAATTGTTTATTCGTTAAATAACAAACTAACAATCAAACTGTAAAAACCGAAATTATTTTAAAAATCGATTAAACGGTTAAACAACTAACCGATTAAACAATAAATTTTAATTCTCGTTTTTCCAATTTAAACGGTCTTGCTGGCTGTATTGCCAAGGCGCACCATTATTTTCAATATTAGTCATCATTGCGTTTAATGACATTGGAGCAGCACTTTGTTCCATAACCAAATAACGGCGCATATCCATAATAATAGACAACGGACTAATATTTACAGGACATTCCTCAACACAAGCATTACAAGACGTACAAGCCCATAATTCTTCTGGAGTAATATAATCGTTTAAAAGTGTTTTGTTGTCTGGAACAAAAACGCCTTTATTGGCATCGATATTTTTACCAACCTCTGTCAAACGATCTCTTGTGTCCATCATAATTTTACGTGGAGACAATTTTTTACCTGTTTGATTTGCAGGACAAGAAGACGTACAACGTCCACATTCTGTACACGTATAAGCATTTAACAGCTGAACCCAGTTTAAATCCTGAACATCGCTTGCGCCAAATTTAGCTGGATGTGCATTCTCATCTGCTGGCGCTGCTGCAAACGGATCTGCATTTGGATCCATCATTAACTTAACTTCTTTTGTTACGGAAGCTAAATTGTCAAACTGTCCTTCTGGTTTTAAATTCGCAAAATAAGTATTTGGGAAAGCCAAAAGAATATGCAAATGTTTTGAGAAGTATAAATAGTTCATAAAAACTAAAATACCTGCAATATGCAACCACCAAAAAACTTCAAACATTAATCCAACAGCTTCATTAGATGTACCATTAAAAATTGGTGCTATAAATTGGCTTATTGGATAGCTTCCTGCTTTATGAAAATGAGAATATCCTCCTGGCACATTTTGCAAATGCAAATCAGATGCGTTCATTAATAAGAACAGAATCATCAAAACGGTTTCAAAATACAGAATATAATTGGCATCACTTTTTGGAAACCCATTTAAATCAGAATTAATAAAACGTTTCAAACGAATTACATTTCTTCTAATCCAAAAAGTAACAACAGCAATGATTACCAATATTGCTAATATTTCGAATGAAGCAATTAAAACATCATAAACTACACCTAAATAAGGAGCGAAAACTCTATGAGTTCCAAAAAGTCCATCAATAATGATTTCAAGCAATTCAATATTGATAATTATAAAACCTACATATACAAAGATATGCAGTATTCCTGCAACAGGGCGTCTCACCATTTTTGACTGCCCTAGAGCAATCAATGCCATGTTTTTCCAACGAGCTTTAGGATTATCTTTTCGATCTACGTCAACTCCTAAATTAATATTTCGGATGATTTTTTTTACGCTCGCTGTAAAAAAACCGAAACCTACTACAAGAAGTATTGCGAATAAAATATTATCTAAATAACTCATTTATAATTATTTTTTATCAGTTGAGTTTGTTTCTTCAGTTGGTGCTACGTATGGTTTATTTTTCTTTCCAAAAAGAGAAACGTTTACGTAACGAGTTGGGTAAAGACGAAGATCTTGCAATAACAATTCAAGCTCTTTTGAAGTTTTAGTCAAGTTATTATATAATGCCTCATCATGCAATATTTTTCCTGCTGTACCTTTTCCAGAATTCAAGTTGTTCATTAAAACATCAACTTTAGCTAAAGTTTGGTTCAAGTTGCGAACCGTTTTACCTAAATCTGCTTTGTTTAATGAATCTGAAATTTTATTGAAGTTACCAGACATTTTATTGAAGTTTGTAACCATTCCATTAATCTGTCCTTTATTAGTATCCAAGATATTATTAAGACTTCCTGAAGCTTTATGAAACTGTGTCATTGTCTGACTTAACTCAGCAATTGTTTTCTTTAAATTTTCTTGAGTGTTCTTGTCTAAAGTATTATTTAATCCTGTAACCAAATTATCAATATTCAAAAGCATTTTATCAAGCTTTTGCTGAATTGGTTCAATTTTCCCTCCTAATGATTCTGTCAATCCCAGTTCAACAGTAGACGCCAATTTTTGTCCGTCTTCTGCTAATTCTTTGTCTGCAAAATTTGGAACAATTTTAATTTGCTTTCCGCCAATTAAACTTGGAGAATAAATTGCTGCTGTACTTGTTTTCGAAATTGGAAAATCTGTTTTAAGCTGAAGTTCAACTAATAATTTACCCGTTACTTCATCAATTGTTATCTGATTTACTTTACCAATCGCAAGTCCATTAAGAGTTACTGGCGCTGATGGTGATAAATCCTCAACATTATCATATTCAGCATATAATATTGTATAATTAGTAAAAAGGTCTCTACCCTTTAAAAAACTATATCCCCAGATAAATAATAAAATAGATGCGATGACTAAAATAGCCGTTTTAATTTCTCTTGTTAGTTTCAAAATTCTAAGTGTTTGTTACAAAATTAATATAAATATTCGAACTTGCGCTTATTATTTAATTGCGTCCTGAATATTGATTTTTTCTCCATCTTTAGTTGCCACTAAAAATGCTGCTCCATATCCTTTGCTTTTAGCCTCTTGCAAAAATTTCTGGGCTGTTTCGTAACTTGAAGTTTCTTCGTAGAAATATTTATAAATGTTATTTTCATAAATCATAGTCACGTTTTTAAGTCCTTTAAAGTTTTTAGGCTCTAAAGGTGTTTTCTTAATACTTGCGATAAGTTGTACCTTAAAGAATGTTCCTTTTGGAGCATTTTTTACCACGGCAACTGGAGTAGTCGCTTTTGGTTTAGCGGGAGTAGTATCTCTTATGGGCCGACTCTCAGTAGCTTCTGGAGCTCCTGAACCAAAATATTCGCGTTTATAACTTAAGATCGCTTCTGCAATTGCTCTTGCAATATCATCCTGACCTTCTTCTGAATTTAAAATATTTCCTTCTGTCGGATTTGATACAAATCCAGTTTCAACCAAAACTCTTGGCATATATGCTTTGTGAAGTACCATAAACGGAGCTTGTTTTACACCGCCATGTCGAAGTTTTTTTCCTAATTTTTCAAAATTTTCTTCAATTTTGGTTGCAAGCGTAATACTATTATCCAAATATTCTTCCTGCATCAAAGTCATACCAATCATAGATTCTGGAGAATTTGGATCGTATCCTTCGTATTTACGTTTATAATCTTTCTCTAATGTAATTACCGAGTTCTCTTTTTTCGCAGCTTCAAGATTCGAAGCAACTTTACTTAAACCCATTACATAAGTTTCGGTTCCGTCGGCAGCTGTATTTTTATTGGCGTTACAGTGAATAGAAACAAAAATATTTGAATTGGCTCTATTGGCAATATTAGCTCTTTCGACCAAATCTATAAAAACGTCTGTTTTACGAGTGTAAATTACATTAACATTAGGATTAAGTTCTAAAATCTTCCCCACTTTCAAAACAATAGCTAAAGCAATATTCTTTTCAATTCTTCCACTATAAACCGCTCCAAAGTCATGATCTCCATGTCCCGCATCAAGAGTTACCTTAAATACATTTGACTGACTATGAGCACAAAAGGAGGATATTATTAGAAATAAAGTAAAGATTACCTTAATTTTGTTAATTCTATTCATAAATCTAAAAGTTAATTTTAATAAAATGCAGCTGTTATAATTTTCAGAATTGATTATTTTTGCCAAAAAATTATATGTAAGTTTGACATGTCAAAAAACAAGCCATAATTTTACAAAAATAGCATTTAAACCTTTGCATACAAACTTATTTAATATCGTTTTAATATCATTTTTCCTAACTATAGGTTGTGGTAATTTATATTCGCAAGAAATAAAAAACAAAAAAAAGCCTTTACCTGCTGTAAAACAAACAGATAAAGAAAATCCTGCAATTACAGATACTATTAAACTTGACACTGTTAGACCTAAAAAGACTTTTTTGGATGGAAAAGTTAGATACAGGGCTAAAGATTATGCTAAGATTGACCAAAAGAATAAACTGATCACTTTATATAATGAAGCTGAATTATACTATAAAGATGTAGAATTAAAATCTGGTATAATTGTACTTAATTATGAAAAGGATGAAGTTTATGCTGGAAGAATCAAAGATTCTGCTGGTGTTTTAACGCAGTATCCAAACTTTAAACAAGGAGCAAGCGAAGTACAGCCAGATTCTATACGATTTAATTTCAAAACTAAAAAAGCTTTAATTTATAATTCAAGAACAGAACAAGGTGAATTTAAAATAAAAGCTGCCGTTACTAAAAAAGAAAACGATTCTGTTTACTTTTTAAAAGGTGCCCGTTTTACTACTTCGACAGATGTAGATCATCCTGAATATTATTTCCAAACTAACAAGGTAAAATTTATCCCTGGAAAAAAAGTAATTACAGGTTTAACCAATATGGTAATTGCCGACGTTCCAACTCCGCTTGCTTTGCCTTTTGCTTATTTCCCAATGAGTCAGGAGAAAAGCGTTTCTGGTATTATTATTCCAAGTTATAACGATTCTAACACAAGAGGTTTTTCATTACAAAATGGAGGTTACTATTTTGCTTTAAGCGATAATTACGATTTAACTGTACTTGGAGATTATTACACCAACGGAAGTTACGCGATGCGTTTCGAATCGTCGTATGCCACGCGATATAAGTACCGAGGAAATGTGAATATTCGTTTTGAAAATTTAATTAGCAGCGAACGTGGTTATCCTGATTACTCAAAGCAAGGAATTTACAACATCCAGTGGTCGCATTCCAAAGATTCAAAATCAAACCCAAATTCAACCTTTTCTGCATCGGTTAACATGGGTAGTAGTAAATATTTTAAGCAATCTATTAACCAAGCAAACATTGGTTCGAACTTAAATAATACATTAAGCTCTTCTATTTCATACAATAGAACCTTCAACACTATTCCTGGTTCTCGTATTTCATTATCTGCTACACACAGTCAGAATACACAAACAGAAGACATTATTATGACCCTTCCTTCCCTACAAGGAAGTATTGACCGTGTCTATCCATTTGTTGGAAAAGATGGCGTAAAAAAGGGATTAATCAAAAACATTAACTTACAATATAGTGTAAGCGGTAAAAACTATTTTAAAACAAAAGATTCTTTGTTTTTCAAGCCTCAAATGTTTGATGACGCTCAGTTGGGAATGCAACATACTATTCCACTTAGTACAAACTTTAAACTATTTAAATATTTTAGTGCAGGAGCTTCTACAACTTACCAAGAAACATGGGTTAACAAAACAATTCAAAAAGTTTACGATCCAACCGAAGCAAAAGCAGTTAATGAAAATGTAAACGGATTTGATTCTTATAGAACATATAATTTCAGTACCAATTTAGGTACAACTATTTACGGAACTTTCAATTTTGGTGACGACAAAAAAATCCAGTCTATTAGACACGTTATGCGCCCTAGTGTAACTTATGCTTATACACCAAGTTTTGAGCGCTATTATGACACGTATTCAGTCGATGCGACAGGGAAGATAGTTTCTGAGTATACTAGGTTTGAAAATGGTTTATATGGAGCGCCTGCAAAAGACAATTCAAACATTGTTGGTTTTGCATTAAGCAACACTTTTGAAGCTAAAGTTAGAGACCGTGACAGCACAAAAACAGAGCCTAAAAAAATAATGCTGTTAAACAATTTAAACTTCAGCACAAGCTACAACTTCAATGCTGACGGAAAATCAACATTTGGATGGCAGCCTGTATTAGTTAGCGGTGGAACACAGTTTTTTGACAATAAAATGAATATGAATTTTGGTGCTACATTAGATCCTTATGCGATTGATAACGGTGGTAACAAAATTGATAAATTCAACATTGACAACGGTGGAAGTTTATTCAGAATGACAAGTGCTAACGTAACAGTAAACTATTCTTTCTCCAATAAAGGAACCAGCGAAAAAGACAAAAACACTCAAAGCCAGCGGAACGGTGGACGAAGCGATGACTTATTTGGTACCAATACCGATTTAAATGATAGTCGCAACAGTCAGTTTGCAAATGAACCGGAAAAAGAAGATGCTATTGCAGAATTCTTTAATTCGAAAGTGCCGTGGGATATGACGCTTGCGTACTCTTTAACATACTCAAACGTAAAAAGAGAAAACACGATTTCTGGAAACTCTATCATGATTTCTGTAAATACAGATCTTACGCCTAAATGGAAAGCCGGAGTTTCTACTGGATACGATTTTGTTCAAAAAGGGGTTACTTTTACGCAATTCCGTTTTGAAAGAGACTTATTAAGCTGGAGAATGGCATTTAACTGGCAACCTCTTGGAACGAACTCTAACTGGAATTTCTTCATCGGAATTAAATCTGGTATGCTTAGCGATATCAAATGGAACAAACGAAGCGTTTCAAATAGATAAACTACTTTCGAATCAAAATAAATTCATTATGAAAAAAATCATCTTTACCGAGAAAGCTCCAGCTCCAATCGGACCGTATAATCAAGCTGTATTATCTGGAAATACACTTTATGCTTCTGGACAAATTGCAATCAATCCTGAGTCAGGAGAATTGATTAAAGACAACATTAATGATGAAACGAATCAAGTTATGAAAAACATTGCTGCAATTCTTGAAGCAGCAGATATGACTTTTGAAAACGTAGTAAAGTCAACTATTTTCATCATGGATATGAACAACTTTGGTGCAATAAACACTGTTTACGGTTCATATTTTAACGAAAAAACCGCTCCAGCTCGTGAAACGGTTCAAGTGGCTTGTTTGCCAAAAAATGTTAATGTAGAAATTTCTATAATTGCAGTGCAATAGCATCTAATAATAATTGTGCCGTTGCTTCATTCGTGGCCAGCGGCACATTATGCACATCACAAACACGAATCAGCATATTAATATCGGCTTCGTGCGGATGACTCGATAAAGGATCTTTAAAAAAGAAAACCATCTGCGTAATTCCTTCCGCTACTCTACCTGCAATTTGTGCATCGCCTCCAAGAGGTCCAGAAAGCATTCTTTGAGTTTTAAACCCAGCAGCTTCAGCTTTTCCTCCAGTAGTTCCAGTACCAATTAGCCTTATTTTTTCATTGTGCAAAATAGCTTCATTTTTGATTAAAAAATCAATTAAATCAGCTTTTTTTCCATCATGAGCAATAATGGCAATTTCCATAAAACCAGAACTATTGATTAGCGACATGGTATGCAATTAATCCATCAATAGGTCTTCTTAAAACATTCCCTAATTGAAGCTCATATTTATTGAATGTCTCTTGTAATTCATCTTTCAAATAAAATGCAATAGAACCAACAAAATGCACAGGAACTTCTTTACAGTTATCGAATTGTTTAATGTAATTCTTAACGAAAGATTTCATTCCTTTAAAGATAATTTTTCTGCAGAACTCAGTGTCCTTGTGCTTAATTAAGAACTTTGCGTAAGTAGCTAAATAAGCATTTGGATTTGGTTCTTTATATAATTTATTTTTAATAAAATCTGGATCAACGTCGTACTCTTTTTCAAGTTCAACAGCTAATTCTTTTGGCATTTTATTAAAATAGTATTTTCTAATTAATTCTTTTCCAAAAACATTTCCACTACAATCATCCATAACAATGTACCCTAATGATTGTACTTTTTGATGCAATACTTTTCCATCAAAATAACTGCAGTTAGAACCTGTTCCTAAGATAGAAACGATAGCTTCTTGTCCTTTTGGGGTTGTAGCATAAACAGCTGCATAAGTATCTTCTTGAACGTCTACAATTGCATTAGTAAAGTATCCTTGGAAAATTTGTGACAATGCCGTTTTCATTCTGTCAGTACCACATCCAGCACCGTAAAAGAATAAATGTGTAGCATTTTTTTTGTTTTGTAAGATATCAAAACGGTCATTTAATCTTTCGATAATTTCTGGTCCGTCAAGAATTTCAGGATTCAATCCTAAAGTTTGTGTTGTGAATAATACTTTTCCATTATCATCAATTGCAATCCAATCGGCTTTCGTAGATCCACTGTCAACTATTAATTTCATTGTTGTTTCGTTTTTGGGATTAGGTCTCTCTATTTTTAATTTAAAAGTGTGTTTTTTACATTAATTATAGAGCTAACAAAATAAGAAAATCCCGTTATTTTAAAGTAACGGGATTTTGCAAAAATATATATTATTATTTTAAACCTGCAATATGTACAGATAAATCAATTAATTTGCTTGAGTATCCGTACTCATTGTCATACCAAGAAACTAATTTGAAGAAAGTTGAATTTAAACCGATTCCCGCAGTAGCGTCAACGATAGAAGTTCTTTTATCTGAGATAAAGTCTTGAGAAACAACTGCATCTTCAGTATATCCTAAGATACCTTTTAATTCGTTTTCTGAAGCTTTTTTCAAAACAGCCATAATTTCCTCGTAAGAAGTTTCTTTAGCTAGTTTCACAGTTAAATCCACTGTAGAAACGTCAGCAGTAGGAACACGGAAAGCCATACCTGTTAATTTTCCATTCAAAGATGGGATAACTTTTCCAACCGCTTTAGCAGCACCTGTTGAAGAAGGAATGATGTTGATCGCAGCAGCGCGTCCACCTCTCCAGTCTTTTCTAGAAGGTCCGTCAGCAGTCATTTGAGTTGAAGTAGTTGCGTGAACTGTAGTCATTAAACCTTCAACAATTCCGAAGTTATCGTTGATTACTTTAGCTAAAGGAGCTAAACAGTTTGTAGTACAAGAAGCGTTAGAAACAACTAAATCAGAAGCTTTTGCAGTTTCGTGGTTAACTCCCATTACAAACATTGGAGCATCAGCAGAAGGAGCAGAAATAATTACTTTCTTAGCACCACCTTTTAAGTGCTCACTTGCTGTTTCGATAGTTGTGAAGATACCAGTACATTCTGCAACAACATCTACATCAACTTCGTTCCATTTTAAATCAGCTGGATTTCTTTCAGCAGTGATACGGATATTTCTTCCGTTTACATAAAGTTTTCCTTCTTTAACTTCTACAGTTCCGTTGAAACGACCGTGAACTGAATCATATTTTAATAAATAAGCTAAGTGGTCTACATCTAATAAGTCATTGATTGCAACAACTTCTACATTATCTCTATTGAAAGATTCTCTGAAAACGATTCTTCCAATACGTCCAAATCCGTTTATTCCTAATTTTACTTTTGACATTTTACTAAATTTTTTGCTTTTGTTTTTATTACACTAATTCAAAGTCTAATTTCCTCACAATAAACTTCTCTTCTTTTTTAAACTTTTTATATTGATTATGTCGACATAATGTCTGACACTCTTAATAACTCTCTATCAATTTCTGATTTACCTTTGATTGCTTGTTCAAGTGGAGTTAAAATCACTTTATCTTCACGAAGACCTACCATATAGTTTGATTTTCCTTCTAACAAAGATTCTACAGCTTTTACTCCTAAACGGCTTGCCAAAACACGGTCAAAGCAAGATGGAGAACCTCCACGCTGCATGTGTCCTAATACAGAAACACGCACATCGTATTCAGGTAAATTAGCTTCAACATAATCTTTTAATTCGAATACGTTTTTACCAATTTTATCTCCTTCAGCAATTACAACAATACTTGATGATTTTCCTGAAGCTTTACTTTTTTGAAGTGAATCTAATAAACGATCTAAACCTAGATCTTCTTCAGGAATAAGAATTTCTTCTGCTCCTGCACCAATACCAGCGTTAAGAGCAATGTGACCAGCATCTCTACCCATAACCTCTACAAAGAAAAGACGGTTATGAGAACTTGCTGTATCTCTAATTTTATCTATACAGTCAACAACTGTATTTAAAGCAGTATCATACCCTAAAGTAAAACTTGTACCATAAATATCATTATCAATTGTACCTGGAATTCCCATTACAGGAAAATCAAATTCTGAATTAAAAATTAATCCTCCAGTAAAACTTCCATCACCTCCAATAACAACCAAAGCATCAACACCAGCCTTTACAAGGTTTTCGTGTGCCTTTTTTCTACCTTCAGGGGTTCTAAACTCAACTGAACGAGCTGATTTTAAGATCGTTCCACCTTTGTTTACAATATTATTTACGCTACGAGGCCCCATTTCTTTGAAGTCTCCTTCAATCATTCCTTGATACCCTCTATAAATTCCGATGCATTCTATATTATGATATGCGCAAGTTCGAACAACCGATCGTATTGCTGCATTCATTCCAGGTGAATCTCCTCCTGAGGTAAGAACACCTACTTTTTTTATTGTTTTTGGCATTATTTAAGTATTAAAGTGTAAAATTAGCAAACATTCAGCACTTTTCAGGTTATGATTATTATAAATTAATAAAATATGTTAAATTCAAACGTTTTCGTTAATAAGTTTTTTCTAGGAAAAAATTTCATTAAAAATAATAAAACGCTATTTTTTTAATTAAATCGTCAAAATTAACAATACCCTGATGAAGTGTTATAAAAATCGGAATTTCCCGCTCACTTGGAAAATTTTATTAGAGGGCCTAAATTTAGCACAAAAAAAACCATTATAAGAATAATGGTTTTATAAATGTCTTTTTTTAACAAAGTGTTAATAATCACTATCTGGAATTAATCCCTGATTATTCGTTGGCTCTTGATGTTGCTGCTTTTTCTTCTTTTCTTCTTCTTTTTTCTTTTTCTCTTCCTCCTCTTTTGCCTTCTTTTTGTTTTTCTCCGAATCTTTTTTGCTCGTGAAATTCACATAATCAGGATTTAAGTAAGAATCTTGTAATTCATCAGAAGAAGAACCTTTTACCGCTTTTTCGATTTTATGGTCTTTAAAAAGCTTATTTACTAATTCGCTGAAAGTATCAAAATCTACTTCATACGAAATACCAACACCTTGAGTATATCCAATTCCTTGTCCTACATAATTAATATCGTTTTCTTTATTAAACAAGCGAAGGTTCATTGTACCATCTTCATTTACTCTATATAAGACTTCGATATCTCCAACAATTGCAGATTCGTTTACTCCACCAACAGGAACTCCCAATTTACCATTGATTGTAATTCTTTCATTTACCTGCGAAGATATATTGGCCACAAACTGACCATCGACCTCCTGCCCCGTTCTTCTATCTGCGGCAATATAATTTAAGTCTATATTTACCTTATCATTATCCGATTTGATAATTCCTCCTAACAAACTTGAAGCAGTTTCTGTTAGTGTTCCAGAAAAATCTCCTTGGCTAAATCCATCCGTACTCATGAAAGAACCGGTCGATAATAAATATAGTGCTTGTGTCTGACGGATATCTTTATCGTCTAATTTATATTGTATCTCCGATTTTAAAACATTACTTACCGAAGGGAACTGAATATCAAAATTTGGTTCTGGACTTGCTAAATCTCCTCTCAATCCAATAACAACTTCTACAGGAACTTTTTTATTGAATGAAGAAGTATTATCTAAAAGAACCGCCGGATTGGCTTGGGTTTTATAAACAGCTTCTAAATTTAACTGAGCACGCATTGGGTTTCCTTCCCAAATAATAGAACCTCCCTTTTTAACAGCAAACTTTTTATCGATAAGTCCGCCGTATTTAAAGTTATACGTTCCTTCGTATGCCTGGAAATCTCCCCACATATTAAATTTACCTAAAGTATTGATTTTAAACAAAAGCGATCCATACCCTTTCCCTTTCATACCGTGACCCGAATTTCGATCCAGAATTACTTCTACTTCGGCATCTGGCGTAATATCAAAATCAAATTCCAGCTCAAGTCCATTATAATCCCTTGTTTTTTCAACAATTCCGTTAGCAAGATTGAACTTTTCTTTTGGTGTCACAAAATGAATCCAGCTACTTTCTCCAACACTTTGCACATTATTAATAGGTATCTTCACTTCGGTGCCTTTTTCAGACTTAGCATCTACCTTAATAAATAAACTTTCAACAGGGCCTTTTATACTAGCAGAACCATTTATAAATGCTGTACCAAAATAGGCAGCATCCTCGCTGTCTTTTGTATCAAGAGCGACTAACCTTTTAGAGGTTATATTTAAATCTAATTTCCAATCGCCAAAATTATTGTGCTCAATTGTACCATTCAGCAAACCTTTTGTTCCGTATTTAGTGTCTGTTAACTGATTATTTCTAAACAAGAACTTTTCATTGGTCAAATCAATTACCGTTCGATCACTTAATTCATAATCTGTATTTAGATACGGAATTGTCATCCCTGCTTTTTCTACATACAAACGCCCGTTGATTTCTGGCTTTTTCAAATTCCCGATAACAGCAGCGTTTCCAGAAACAGAACCACGAACATTAGACAAAACATCTCCGCCAATGGTTCCTAAAGTTGCTAGATTGAATCCTTCCAATTTCAGATTCATATCCATAATTGTTTCTTTATTCTCTACCGCAAAAGTTCCGTTTGCTCTAAACGATTCTGTAAAACCATTTTGAATCGATGAATTAACCGTGAATTTTCTAAAACTTTCATCTCCAGAAATATCAAAATTAAGCGTTCCCAATTCTGTTTTATTCAAAACAAGGTGGTCAATTTTTATGGCTGCCGTAGGCTGATAAACATTTTTATTCTGTTTATAATTGACGTTTCCGTTCAAATTACCATTAAAGACAAATTTGGAATTTAAAGGCGTAATTTTATTGATATCAACATCTTCAAAATTCAGCACCAGATCTTTATAATCTGTACCTTTAATAACTCCATTTAAATCCATTTTCTGATTTTCATGCGATAAAACGATATTATCAAACGTGAAATTCTTAAAATATTGATCAATTAAGATTTGATTATCATCATCACTTTTTTCATTTAAGTACCAGATGTAATCTTTAAACTTCATTTCGGATTTCTTGATTCCGACAATATTATTTTTATTCTTGTCTATTGTATGATACAAATCCAGATTGAAATAATCTTCTCCTGCATTTCCTCCTTTAAACTCTGAACGAACAAACAGAGTATCTTTTGCCGTAACATTAATTAAATTAAAATCGCGAATCTTATAATAAGGTGTTTTAATGCTGTCTAATTCGACATACGCATTATAAAGCGGGTTTTTATTATCAATATTAATTCGGATGTTATCAAACGTATTTTTGTCTGCTGTAATCTGTTTCGATCTGAAACGGAATTTAAATTCCTCTAAATCCGAATCAATTTTTCCTCTTACAACTGTAGAAGAATCAATTTTTATTTCAGGATAAAGCATTTCGACCACTTTATCATAAACTCGGAAATTGAAACGCAAAAATTGTCCTTTTCTAACTTTATAAGGTTTATAATTGGTGTACAAACTACCAACGGAATTCATTACCAATTTATCTAATTGATCAAATCTAAACTTTCCAACAATTTTTCCATCTACAACATCATTTGAACTAATTGTAATCGTTCTCAAACGATCTGCGTCAAAACTTGAATTTAAAGTTACTTGATCAAAAACATAAGTCGATTTCGGGTTTTGATATTCTGCATCTTTTATAAAGATATTTCCCTGAAGGTTTTCAATAGAATTTCCAGTTAACTGAACAACAACATCTCCTTTAAAATTAGAAATAGAATCGCTTACGAATTTAAGTTTTCGCAAATCTGAATTCTCAACATTGATATGAAAATCATAACGATTCTCCCTTTTGCTTAAATCCAACAATCCATCAAAACTTAAATTTAAGTTTGGATCATTAATCGCAATTTGACCTTTATAATAAGGAAGCTTAAAATTTCCGTTTACTACTATATTATTATAGGTGTATTTATTGTAATCCAATTTCGCAATATCTCCTTTAATAACAGTATTTAAATATTTTTCGGTAAAACCAACTCCATCAACATCAAGATTTAAAGTCGTTTTGCCAATATCTTTTCTGTTTAAAGCAGCGCCTACATCAAAATTGTTTAAAATGATATTTCCAGAATAAGAAGCTTTATCGATAAAATCCATATTATTCATATGAAGATCGACTTGTCCATTTCCAAGATCAGTTGCCATCTTAAAATCGGTTTCTAAGTCTGTTGTAGAAACTTTTGCTTTTCCAACAATATTAAACTTCCCTATTCTCTTCATTTCTTTCGGAAGTCTTTTACCTAAAACCTCTGGAAGTAAAATCACTAAATCATCATAACTAGAAAGTAGTTTATCAAACTTTCCATCCATAGAAAACTTCTGAGTTTTGCTTCCCAAAAGATTTCTAAAATTGATTGTTCCGTTAATCTTTGATCCATTTGTATCGCTTAATCTCAATCTTGTAAGCGTCATGTTATTCAACGGTCCGTCTAATTTGGTTTTCAGTTTAAAATGCTGATTTTTACCTAAACCATCATAAAAATGGCGAATATCGTTTGTTGCAATAGAAGAAGAATCTATCAAAACGTCAAATCGAACTTTATCTGTAAAATCAAGAAAGTCTGACGGTTTATAATTTAAAATTGCTACACCATAAATTGATGATCTTTTCGTTTTAATAGCCAGATTTTCAACTTTAATCTGTTTTTTGGTATAACTGAATTTCCCTGCAAAATTAGAAACATATAATCCTCGGTGATCCATAAACGAAAACCTATGAATGTTTGTATTTACATCTGGCCCATACAATTTAAACTCACTGATATAGGCGTTTAATTTTGTAAAATCTAAAAATCTAGGAGTAGTTTTATTTTCATCAACAACAGAAAATCTTCCTTTTTCGATATAAGCATTTTTAGCCGTCAGCAAAAAGTGTTTTGTTGATTTTTTCTTAGGAGTATTTTCAACTTCAAAAGCCTTAATAAACTTATTGATATTATTTTCATTTTCACCTTTATAGGTTTTTAGATTGAAAATCAAACCTGTAAGACGCAAATCTCCAAAAATCAAATCTCCATCTAACAATCTGCTGAAACTTGCAATATCAGTAGTAATAATATCCGAATAAATCATCATTTTTTTATGATGATCTAAAATCGTCACATTCTTCAATTTTACTCCACCAAAAATATTTATTGCCGTTTTTTCAACGTTTATATTAACCTTGTAATCTTCGTTCAAAGAATTAGTAACATAATTGGCAATCTGTGTCTGAACGACAGGAAGAGATAGTATGATAGCCAATGCTAACAAAAGTAAAATCAACCCAATTAGGGTTCGTGATATTATTTTCTTTACTTTTTTGATAGCTTCTTTAATTTTAGTTTTTCTTTTAATTTATTTTGAACAGACAAAGAGCGACTGTTTTTGATAAAAATTCTTTAATTTTGGGGCACTGCTTAAATCAAAGAAATTTAACAATTTGATTTGTCAAATATAATTCAAAATTTGTGCCTTTATATGCAAAATCCAGAGGTTTTTATTCTAGCCATCGAAAGTTCATGCGATGATACTGCTGCCGCGGTTTTACATAACGACAAAGTATTGTCAAATGTTGTAGCCAATCAATTAATTCACAATCAATACGGAGGTGTTGTTCCTGAATTGGCTTCCCGAGCGCATCAGCAGAATATTGTCCCTGTGATAGATGCTGCACTTCGTAAAGCAAATGTACAAAAAGAACAGTTAAGCGCAATCGCATTTACACAAGGTCCAGGCTTAATGGGCTCTTTATTGGTGGGAACTTCTTTCAGTAAATCATTATCATTAGCCTTAAATGTTCCGTTAATCGCTGTAAATCACATGCATGCTCATATATTGGCTCATTTTATTGATGAAAAAGGTTACGACAAACCAGAATTCCCTTTTTTAGCTTTAACAATAAGTGGCGGACACACTCAAATCGTAAAAGTGAATAGTTTTTTTGATATGGAAATTATCGGAGAAACTACTGATGATGCTGTAGGTGAAGCATTTGACAAAAGCGCCAAAATTCTTGGGCTTCCTTATCCAGGCGGACCATTAATTGATAAATATGCAAAAGAAGGAAATCCGAAAGCGTTTCCTTTTACCAAACCAAAAGTTCCAGGATTAGATTTTAGTTTCTCTGGATTGAAAACTGCTATTTTATATTTCATCCAAAAAAACAAACAGGCAAATCCAAATTTTATTGAAGAAAACCTAAATGATATTTGCGCTTCTATTCAGCATACGATTATCGAAATTTTGATGGATAAAATTAAACTGGCCGTAAAAGAAACTGGAATTACGCAAATCGCAATTGGCGGCGGAGTTTCAGCCAATTCAGGAATCAGAAATACACTGAAAGAAACAGAAAGCAAATACGGCTGGAAAACTTTCATTCCGAAATTTGAATATACGACAGACAATGCTGCAATGATTGGAATTGTAGGTTATCAAAAATACTTATCTAATCGTTTTGAAACTTCTGCTGTGGTTTCTAAAGCAAGAATTGAATTTTAAATCATGCAGTTATTTTTTAATCCGAATATAGACGAAACAACCGAAAGTTTTTCTTTTGATAAAGAAGAAAGCCGTCATATTATAAAAGTTCTTCGAAAGAAAGATTCTGATATTTTGCATGTTACCAATGGTTTTGGATTATTGTTTGAAACTCAGATAACTCTTGCTTCAGATAATAAATGTACCGTTGAAGTGCTTTCGATAACAAATGCAGAAAAACCTAAATTTCACCTGCATTTGGCAGTTGCGCCAACTAAAATGAATGATCGTTTTGAATGGTTTCTAGAAAAAGCTACCGAAATTGGTATTCAAGAAATTACACCTATTTTCTGCGATCGTTCTGAGCGAAAAGTAATTAATCGCGATCGTTTCGAAAAAATCATTCTTTCGGCAATGAAACAATGCAACGAAACGTTTCTTCCGAAATTAAATGATGCTATTTCGTTTAAAGAATTCATTAAACAAAAGCAAAATGGTTTACAACTAATTGCACATTGCGAAGAAACCGATAAAAAATCGCTGAAAGAGGTTTTAAAACCAAACGAAGACGTTACAATCTTAATTGGACCCGAAGGTGATTTTTCTGAAAAGGAAATTGCTTTGGCATTAGAAAACAATTACAAGCCTGTAACTTTAGGAAATACACGTTTAAGAACAGAAACAGCAGCTGTTGTGGCTTGTCATAGCGTTGTGTTTTTTAATGAATAAACAAATCAAAGACAATTAAATTTATCATTTCAAGAATATAAATCAACTCAATATTGTCATTTCGACGAAGGAGAAATCTCCGCGAGAAGCTCCGCAACGAAAAACAAAACTTTATAGAGTTACTTGTGGAGATTTCTCCTTCGTCGAAATGACAAAAATGCGAAAACAAGATATTTAAAACTTACATGAAAAAAATATTCTATCTATTATTACTAATTTCTATCTCTTCTTTTTCACAAGAAATTGCTTTGCTTAAATACAGCGGAGGTGGTGACTGGTATGCAAATCCAACTTCTTTACCGAATTTGATTAATTTTTGCAATGCCAATATTTACACTCGAATTAAAAACAAACCTTCGACCGTAGAACCAAGTAATCCCGATTTGTTTTCGTATCCTTTTGTACACATGACGGGTCATGGAAATGTCGTTTTTAGTGATGCAGATGTAACAAATTTGAGAAATTATTTAACTGCTGGCGGTTTTCTTCACATTGATGACAACTACGGAATGGATCAATTTATTAGAAAAGAAATCAAAAAGATATTTCCAAATAATAATCTAGTTGAGCTTCCTGCAAATCATCCAATTTTTCAGAAACCATTTCCTTTTCCAAACGGATTACCAAAAATTCACGAACACGACGGAACTCGTCCTCAAGCTTTTGGAATTTTTATAGACAATAAACTGGTTTTACTTTATACTTACGAATGTGATTTAGGCGACGGCTGGGAAGATCCTGAAGTTCATAATGATCCCGCAAACGTAAGAGACAAAGCCTTGAAAATGGGCGCCAACATCATCAATTATATTTTTACTAATTAGTGACTAGTAAAAAGTGAATAGTAACTAGTAATTCATCAAATTAAAAAAGAAAAATTATTTAGATTCTGAGTCACCACTATTTACTAATTACTTTTCACTATTCACTTTTTACTATTCACTTTTTACTATTCACTTTTTACTAATCACTAATTACTAATCACTAATTACTAATCACTAATTACTAATCACTTTTCACTAACAAAAAAATGCAGCTGACTCACGAAGAAAATCAATTTGAAAGAAAAACATTTCCCATTACTTTAGTATGCGATCATATATACTTTCAGCAGAATATTGGTTCTTTATTTAGAATTTCTGAAGCTTTCGGAGTCGAAAATATTATCTTTTTCGGAAAAGATATTCCGCTTACACCTCGCAAAATAAATAAAACTTCACGAAGCACGCATCTTCATGTAGCACATTCTGTTATTGAAGATTTTACTGAACTTCAATCTTTTCTTTTAGATAATGATTTTGAAATTATCTCTCTAGAAATCGCTTCTAATAGCAAACCTTTAAAAGAAGTTACTATTAAAAATAAAAAAATAGCGCTTTTAATAGGAAGCGAAATCAACGGGATATCTGAAGAACTTCTAAAACTTTCTCACCAAATCGTACACATCAATATGTTTGGCAAAAACAGCAGCATGAATGTGGTTCAAGCTGCGAGTATTGCACTTTATGAGATTACTTCGTTGTAAAAAAATCTTTTTAAGAAGATAATTTTCGATTTCACATCAATTTGATTTGTTTAAATTATCGTTAAAATACAGATAATCACGACAAAATGCATTAAAAAAATAATTAAGAAAGAAAAAACTTATTAATATTTTTTATGTATTTTTTGTAGGAATCAGTGTTTGTAAGGGTTTGTAAAATTTCTGACAAAATAATCTTTGTAATATTTTTCTACAATAATTTTTTGTTATAAAATTGCTGCAATGTTTAACTAATCAACATTTTTATAACAAAAACCCAAATTATTATGAAAAAAGTTATTATTACCGCATTTACGGCATTAGTGTTATTTGCTTGCCAAAATGAACAATCTGAATCTGCTAATGCAGATGCAACTGTTGCTTCTCGAAGAGGATGTGCAACACAAGAAGTTCTTGAGGCACAATTAAAAGCTGATCCAACATTGGCAATTAAAATGAATGAAATTGAAGCATTCACGGCAAAACACGCTGGTTCAAATTTTACAGGACGTTTGGTTAATGGCAAAATCGAAATCCCTGTAGTAGTTAACGTTCTATACAGAACAACAGCGCAAAACATTTCGGATGCACAAATTCAATCACAAATCGATGTTTTAAACAAAGATTTTAATGCTTTAAACTCTGACTATAATAATGTACCAGCATTATTCTCAGGAGTTAAAGCAAACATCGGAATTACATTTGTTTTAGATCAGATTATTAGAAAATCTACAACTAAAACTTCTTGGGGAACAAATGACGCGATGAAGAAAACGGCTCAAGGCGGAATCGCTCCTACTTCTCCAACAACTAAATTAAACATTTGGTCTTGCAACATTGGAGGCGGAATTTTAGGTTATGCACAATTTCCTGGAGGTGCTTCTTCAACTGATGGAGTTGTTATCGACTCACGTTACTTCGGATTGTCTGGAACTGCAAATGCTCCATTCAACTTAGGAAGAACGGCTACTCACGAAGTTGGACACTGGATGAATTTACGTCACATTTGGGGAGATGCAACTTGCGGAAGCGATCTTGTTGCAGATACTCCTACTCACAACACAGCAAACTACGGAGTTCCTGCTTACCCTCACTACAGTACTTGTTCAGGTACACCAGTAGAGATGACAATGAACTACATGGATTATGTTGATGATGCAGCGATGTATATGTTCTCAACAGGGCAAAAAAGCAGAATATCAGCTATTTTTACAACTGGAGGAGCAAGAGCTTCTTTTGCACAATAGTTGAATCAAAAATGATAGACAAAGCGAGATGTTTTCATCTCGCTTTTTTTGTTTCATCCTAAATTTTAAAATGCTTTTTCCTATATTTATAGTCTAATATTTAAACATGATTACATCAAAAACTATTTCGAACGGAATTTTAAGGGCTTTAGCAACAATCTTAATCATTGGTATCGTTTTATATTTTCTCTATGAAATACAAACTGTTATTGTTTATCTGTGCATTTCTTTAATACTATGTTTAATTGCGAATCCGTTAGTTTTATTTTTAAAGAATAAATTAAAATTCAGCAATTCAATGGCGGCTACCACCACCATCATCTTTTTTATATTTCTAATTGTGGGTTTCATTCTTTTGTTTGTTCCTTTAATTATTTCTCAAGCCAATAATTTAGCATTACTAGATACTGCACATCTTCAAACTAATTTTATAGAGGCAGAAAGACATCTTGAAGAATACTTTAATATTCAGCATATTGATTTAAATAAAGTGATAAAAGATTCTAAACTTACTTCTGTTTTAGATTTCAGTTATTTTACAGGATTCATCAATTCGATAATCAATTTTATGGCCAATATGGGAATGGGATTGGTTTCTGTGTTTTTTATTACTTTCTTTTTTATTAAAGATCAAGATATCTTTAAAGATCAGGCAAGAAGAATATTACCAGATTCGAATGAGGATAAAATTTTAAATTCTATTACTAAGATAAACCATTTACTGACTCGCTATTTTATTGGTTTATTATTGCAATTGATTGTTGTTTTTATTCTTTACTTAATTGTCTTATTGATCTTTGGAAATAAAAATGCTTTTGTAATCGCCTTCTTATGTGCCATTCTTAATATAATACCGTATTTGGGCCCAATTATCGGAACCACTTTGGCTGGGTTATTAACCATGATAAGTATGATCGGAAAAGATTTTCAGTCAGAAATTCTTCCTACAACAATTTATGTAATTATTGGTTTTTTAGTGGTTCAGGCCATTGACAATAATGTTAGCCAGCCAATAATTTCATCAAAAAGTGTAAATTCGCACCCATTAGAAATATTCTTGGTTATATTAATAAGTGGTATTACGTTTGGAATTGTTGGTATGATTATAGCCATTCCTGTTTTTACAATGATTAAAGTAATCTTAAAAGAATTTTTTCCTAATAATAAAATTGTCTCTGTATTAACCGAAAGAATTTAGCTTTGAATACTTCTATTTTGCATCATGATATACAGGAATTTATAATTCAAAATACTGGTGCAGATGTAACAAAATTGGCGTTGCAAAAAAATCCGTTTCCAGAAACAGATTGGATTTTAATTTTAAATCAAATTGAAGCGCGATCAAAAGCCAAAGAAAAACTCCCGACTTGGTTTACAGCGGAAAATATTATTTATCCAAGTAAAATATCAGTTGAACAAACTTCTTCAGAAAAAACTGCGGCATATAAAGCTTCTTTAATTTCTGGCGAATCTTTTATTGATTTAACTGGCGGTTTTGGTGTTGATGATTATTATTTTTCGAAGAAATTTAAATCGATAACGCATTGCGAAATAAATGAAGAATTATCGGCAATTGTAACACACAATTTCAAACAATTAAAGGTTGAAAATTGTACTTTTTATGCTGGAGATTCTATTCATTTATTAGAAAAAACAAATCATAGATTTGATTGGATTTATATTGATCCATCAAGAAGAAATGACAGTAAAGGCAAAGTTTTTATGCTGAAAGACTGTTTACCAAATGTTCCTGAACTTCTTAATTATTATTTCGAAAAATCAGATTCTGTTTTAATTAAAACGGCTCCGTTATTAGATATTTCTGCAGGATTATCAGAACTAAAAAATGTAAAAAACATTCATATCATAGCGCTTGAAAACGAAGTAAAAGAATTGCTTTTCGAAATTCATAAAAATTATTCGGGCGAAATAACATTAAAAACGGCCAACATTTTAAAAGAAAAAACAGAAACTTTTGAGTTTGTTTTAGGCAGTGAAACATCTTTCCCATCTTACGGATTACCGCTGAAATATCTTTACGAACCAAATTCTGCCATTATGAAATCAGGCGGTTTTGATGAAGTAAGTATTGCTTTTCAGATTGATAAATTACATAAGCATTCGCATTTATATACTTCAGAAGATTTAATTGACTTTCCTGGAAGAAAATTTGAGATCCAAAAAATCATTCCATACAACAAAAACGAAATGAAAAATAAGCTTGCAAATAAGCAGGCGAACATTACAACTCGCAATTTTCCAGAGACTGTAGAGAATATTAGAAAAAAATGGAAAATAAAAAATGGCGGAAATTTGTACTGTTTTTTTACAACTGATGTAAAAGATAACAAAATAGTTTTAATTTGCACCAAAATAATCTAACACAATGAAGCAACTATTTACTTTAACCATTTTTCTATTAACATTTACCGCTTTTGCACAAAAACCTTGTGAGTACAGTGCAAACGTAACCGATTCTATCGGTACTTACAAAGTTACAAATGAGTACTTAATGAGTGAAAAATATTTTGGAGGAAACTTTAATTATATCTTCTTTTCACTGGCTCAAACTGACGGGTTGCCGACTTTAAATATGCAAGCAATCCAGAAAAGTAAAGATTTTATCAAAGCCAATTGTTTTGATAAAAATTCAAAGATTTTTTTACAATTAGAAAATGGAAAAATTGTAACATTAATGCATATCGATCAAGAAACTTGCGGAACATTAATTCGTGATGAAAAAGGTTTTGACAATCGTGTTAATACAGGAATTTTTATGTTCATGAAAGACAATTATGAAGAACTGAAAAAATCGCCTATTTCACTTATGCGTGTAAAATATCTAACTAATACAGAAGATTATATCGTAAAAAGAGAACTTACTTCTGAGTTAACAGGAAAGGTGACACACCCAAACACTTATTTTATGGAGAATATTAGATGTGTTGAGTAATCAATCACATTTCCATTTCTGATTGGAAACTTTATCTTTTAAACCCGTTTTTAAATTATAATGCCACCATTCAGAATCAAATGAATTAAAGCCATTTTTAATCATTGTTTTTTTCAGATAAGCCCTTTTTGAAAGAATCTCTTTTGAAAGCTGTTTAAAATTATGACTGGCCATACTTCCAAAAAAATCAAAAGAAGTTCCCATATCGACTTCTCTACCGGTTATATCCACTAAAGAAATATCAACGGCTCCTCCTCTATTATGAATGGAGCCTTTTTTTGGATCTGCAACATATTCTGGATTCGATACAATCTCCCACATTTTTTTCTGAATATCCAAAGGTCTGTAACAATCGAAAATTTTGATTCTATAGCCTTTCTTCAAAAAATCATTATTTGCGGCAATTAAAGCTTTTACGGTCTTTAAACGAAGCATGCACTCGGCACAATCATACACTTTTGCTTTTAAGAAATTATCTTCGGTTGCATATTTCATATCATATACAAAATCGTTGCTATAATCTCTAAGCTTAACAAATGTAGTATCTGAAATTTCAGCTTCTGCAGTACTTGTATAAGCTTCGTTTTGAGCCTGCAAAGAGTTAAAACCAAAAAGAAAAACGATTAAAAATCTTGAAAAGTGATTCATTGCCTAATAATTTTAAAAATTGAAGTTAAACAAAAAAACTGAAAACTGCTTCTTTAACTTTTTTCTTTAGAGCTCAAATTTACTTTATTGAGTTTATAATTACGTCTTAATTTACTTTCAAAACAGACATTAATTTAATATCTTTATGAATATTAGATCATTACGACTTTGTAAATTAAATTATTAATTCTAAAAATCAGTTATTATGAATTACAGAGCCAAAAAAATTTCTCTAGTTATTTTGAGTAGTTTAATCTTTTTTTCATGCAAAAAAGAAATCATAAAAAGTGTACCGACCACTGATTCAACTTCCATAAAAACAGAAGCTTTAAAAACAGATAGCACTGTTTTAAATCCAACAGATTCTTTATATAATTTGGTCGATAAAAGTGTTATTGGAACTCAGTTTTTATCTAAGAGCAGTTTAGCACCAAGATTAAAAAAATTATTGGGAACTAATTACGATCAAATGGTAAAAGATTGGAATACAGAAACTCCTTTTGAAAAACAAGAAAATGTTCTGCATGCTTGGGGCTGTAAGCAACACGATTGCAATTCTTATTCCTACGATCTTTATATTGATGTTAAAAGCAATAAAATTAATGTTTACAAATTTGCAGAATCAAAACTGACGGTTTTTAAAGAAGATAATTTTGATATTGAGATCAAAGATAATTTCTTAAAAGACTTAAACATTAAAAAGCAAAATGCTGAAATAAAAGAATAAAATATGGTCACAAAAAAAGCGGTTTTAAAAACCGCTTTTTTAGTCTATAAAAATAACTTTCAATAGCTATATCTCGCCTGTCATTAAAATATTTTCTTTCACACCTTTGTTTTTCAGCATTCTAAAATGAGAACGAACAGCGTGATAAAACGGATATGCAGTATAAGGCAAATTATATTCTTCAGCATAACGTCTTATTATTGGTGTAATATAAGGATAATACGTATGTCCAACAGCAGGAAAAAGATGATGCGCTACGTGATGTGTAAATCCTCCATATAAGAAATTAGCCAGTTTACTTTCTGTACTAAAATCCTTAGTTACAATCATTTGATGCATTACCCAAGTATCAGAAAGATTTCCCTCTTCGTCAGTATTGGGGAAATGAGCATCTTCGTCAACGTGAGTTGAAACCAACGCAACAACTCCAATTGCACTGCCACATAAATGCATAGACAGCCAAGCAAAAAGAACAGTATACCAAGGCTGATTTAAAAGCATCATAGGTATAAAAAGTAAATAAATAAGATTAATAATTTTGGCCACAAAAAGTCTGTAAACTTCTTGTCTCGGAATCTTGTCGACAACTTTCTTTACGTAATTATCCTTTGTACCAAAAAAGTCTTTAAAATCTCTAATATAAAGCCAGTTAAGACTATAAAGCGGATAAATAAACCACATATAAATGTGTTGGTACTTGTGGTAATTAAACAGCGGACTGCTTGGAAATATTCGAATAATATCGCTCTGTTTGATATCTATATCCCAATCTGGTACGTTTGGATATGCATGATGCAAACTTATATGGCGTCGCATCCAGAGCCAATGATTACTCCCAAAGAGTTCTAAAACATATAAAAACCATTCATTGTGCTTTGGCTTTTTAAATAAAGCTCCATGTGCAGCATCATGAAAAGCATTTATAAACAAAACGATCATAGTAATACCAGACAAAATGTAAAAAAGAAAAAGTAAAGGGGTCTGGTTACCAAAAATTAAGATACAGGCGTAGAATAAAAAGAAAATTGCCAGAAGCCCTAAAGACTTCACAACATTTAATACATACAACGACGAGTTTTTTAAGACCGTTTCTTCCACTTCTAAACGCATCTTTTTAAAAAAATCATCGGTTCCAGGTTTAACATAAACCGGTCGTTTTAATTTTTCCATATGGTTATTGCTAGAAATTGTTTAACCAAATTTAGCAAAAAAAAACTTAAATAATTAGCTTACATACAATTAAAAAATAAACATCTTAAACAAAAAACCACTCTAATAAGAGTGGTTTAATAAATACGGTTACAAGTTATAATTGTTAGATATTTTTTGGAAAATTTTTAATCTATTCCTCAAATTTTTTCTCCGCTAGCCGTAGCCGAATATTATGAATTCGATCTTCAATTTCTTCTAAATCATTCAAAATATTCTCTTTTTCGTAAACCGCACCAGCTTCATTAACCATATTTTGCTCAATTTCTGGAGCAAAAAGATAATTCAAATCTACATCCGGAAAATTTTTACTTAAACTAATAATAAATTCAGAACCTATATTAGCTGTACCATGTAAATATCTTCCAATCATCGCGGGACTAAATCCTAAAATCGCCCCAACTTCCTTTTGCTTTAATCCTTTAGCCTTAAAGAATTTGCTCAACTTCTCGTTATACATCATTAATAAATTTTAATACAAAATATAGCGACAATATATTTTTAACATAAAAAAGAATGGTAAATATAATATTATTCCTACATTTACATAAAATATGAAAACATTAAATTATAATTAGCAAATATATGTCAAAATTAATCAATAATAGCAATTTTAAAGAAGATAATTCTCACAATAAAAAAGCTTATGAGTTTATTGATAAGCATTTACCTTCAACCTATGTTGATCTTACTATTAACTGTATAACTAAAAAAGGCCAGCCCGCTCCAAGTAAAGCTCTAATCAGAAACGTTAGAAATAAAACCATTTTTAGAAATGATATTTTACTTGCATTAGTTGAAGTTGCATACGAAAATAAAAAAGCTATTGAAAAGATTAAACTTCTTATTTCTTAAACGCAAATCTTATCAAAATTCTTTAGCCAAAAACTTAATTTTATGACAAACCGGAATATCAATAAAAACACCGAACAACAATTAGATTCAATTAACAATCAATTCGAAATTACATCTTCAAACCTAACTGATTTACAAAACACACCATATTTATACGGAATGACTCTTGAACAATATAAAGAGGGAGCTGAAATTCATTCCCGATGTTTTGGTCAGCTTGAAAAAATAATGAATAGCTGAAAGTTTTGTATTCTTTATGTTTTATAAAAATCACATCAAATACACATCATCAATTTCTCCGTTTTAGCATAAACTCCTATAAAAACTAGTTTCATTATAATTCATATAATTCTAGAATTTTAGGTCAAAGACATTTAGCTAAAGTAAATTTTCACTTTTTTGTAATTTGCTTTCTACTAGCTAAAAAACTAAAACCATGTTAAAATTCAGAAAACAATTAAAATATGCCTTAATAGTTTTATTTCTTTCTGTTACGGCTTATAGCTCCCCTATTATTTATGTGAACCAAGTTGGGTTTGACCCAAAAAGTCCAAAAATTGCTATTATTGGATATGAAGGTAAACTTCCAAGTGCAACTTTCGCTATTATAGATTCCGAATCTGGCAAAACAGTTTTTACTTCTAAAATAGAAAACGCAGAAAGTGTTGAGGATTGGAAATTGGGGAAATTGTATTATAAAGCAGATTTTTCCTCTTTTCAAAAACCAGGAAATTATAAAATCAGTGTAAAAATTGAAGATCAAACTTATACTTCTGCCCGCTTTTCAATTGAAGAAAACATATTAGCCAAAAGAACTATTTCTTCAATTGTGCATTATTACAATAAACAAAGAGCTAATACATCTGAAGAACTTCAAGCTGACAAAAATATGTTATTGTTTGGAAGCACTAAAAAAGTTGACGTGCACGGAGGATGGTGTGATGCTTCTGGGGATGTCAGCAAATATTTTTCACATTTAGCTTACGCCAATTTTGTCTCTCCGCAGCAAACACCCTTAGTAACTTGGTCGCTTATAAATACCTCTGAAGCGATTCCGAAACAGCTTACACAATGGAAAATAAAAGATTCTTCAGATAATGAAGCCATTTGGGGAGCCGATTATATGATGCGCTGTCTTTCTGATGAAGATTATTTTTATATGATTGTTTTCAGTTATTTCGATAAAAATCCAGCCGCAAGAAGAATTGTTGGACTTCATGCTAACAGTGTTACCACAGATGAATATCAGAGTGCTTTTCGCGAGGGCGCTGGAATGGCAATAGCTTCATTGGCAAGAATTTCTCAGTGGAATAAGAACGGAGATTTTACTTCAAAACAATATCTAGACGGTGCAAAACGAGCTTATGCCCATCTTTTAATCAATAACACAAAATATGATGATGACGGAAAAGAAAACATCATTGATGATTATTGTGCTTTGATGGCATCGACAGAATTATGGATTGCGACCCATGATAATTTCTATAAAAAAGAAGCCAGAAAATGGGCTCATAAACTTGAAAACCGAATGACGGATAAAGGCTGGTTTAGAAGCAACGACGGAAATCGTCCGTTCTGGCATGCTGCAGATGCTGGCTTGCCTATTGTCGCACTAACAAGGTATTTAAAGAAAGAAACGGACAGTAAAGAAATAGCTTCCGCTAAAAATGTCATCGAAAAGGCTTTGGAGTATAATTTGGCTGTTACAAATAATGTCCCTAATCCGTTTGGTTATGCAAGGCAAAGTTTTTTATTTAAAGATAAAATTCAGGATGGCTTTTTTATTCCGCACGAAAATGAAACTGGCTGGTGGTGGCAAGGTGAAAACGCTAGATTAGCTTCTTTGGCAACAGCAGCAATTGAAGGCGGAAAAAGTATTTTACTTCAAAAAAATAGCAAAATAAAAAAATCACTTGATTTGTATGCTTCACAACAATTATCTTGGATTTTAGGATGCAATCCGTATTCGATGTGCTTTTTATATAAATTTGGAGAAAATAATGTTCCGTATATGCATTCTAATTATGGACACGGTTCTGAAAAAGGTGGAATTTCTAACGGAATTACAGGCAAAGATGGAAATGGAGATGGTTCTGGAATTGATTTTAAAACAGAAGATAAAGGAAACGAATGGCGCTGGACCGAACAATGGATCCCACATTCTGCATGGTTTTTACAAGCTATAACGGCAATGGTTAAACCATAATTTTGGTCACTTCAAATAAATCGCTTTCATGAAAAATTCAACATTATATATTCTACTTATTTTAAGCTGTTTTATTCAACCGAATTGTCTGGCTCAAAAACAAAAAAAATCAGGTTTTAAAGCATTGGTTTTATATGAAAACGGTGGGCATCATCTTGATTTTACAAAAGCTGCAAAACCTTGGCTGAACAAATTGGCAATCGACAGCAGTTTTACAATCGATTATATCGAAAATACAAAAACTATTAACGGAGCATTTTTAAAACAATATCAAGTTTTTATTCAATTAGATTATCCTCCTTATACTTGGAGTGAAGAATCGATGCGGGCGTTTCAGAAATACATGAATAATGGAAAAGGTGGATGGGTTGGTTTACATCATGCAACTTTGTTAGGGGAATTTGACGGATATCCAATGTGGAAATGGTTTTCTGATTTTATGGGCGGAATCCAGTTTGTCAATTACATTCCAGATTTTGCAAGTGCGAAAGTAAATATTGAAGATAAATCTCATCCCGTAACTAAAGGAATTTCAGCTGGTTTCTTGATCAAAAAAGAAGAATGGTATATTTATGATAAAAGTCCGAGGCCAAATGTTCATGTTCTCGCTTCTGTTGATGAATCTACATACGAACCAGATTCAAAAATAAAAATGGGAGATCATCCTGTAGTTTGGACAAATGATCATTTCAAATCAAGAAATGTTTACATTTTTATGGGACATGCTCCAGAATTATTTGAAAACGAATCTTACACTACTCTACTTCGAAATTCTATTTTTTGGGCAGCTGGAAGAAAGTAATTTTTTTATCTAAAGCATAAATATAAAGAGCCACTCAAATGAATGGCTCTTTTTCTATTATTTCCAGTTACTCAGAAACAAGTCATATAACCTATTTGCATCAATATCAATTTCTGAAGCTGAGTACATAATATTCAATCTAGAATTTTGTTCATCATAAGCCAATTTCCAAAGAAACTTAGAAACACGGCCGTCATATTTATCTATATTGTTAATTGTAACAGCAACCAAAGTATCTCCGCCAACTTTTTGCAATTGCACATCGATAACATCTTGCCACTCTATTCTTCCAAAAGCTTTAGCGACTGGGGTTGTTCTTCCATAAAAACCGTTTGCATCTATATGAATTAATGGAGATTTATCTTTTATACTTGCAAGAACTTTAAATGTCAAAATAAGCATCATTAAAAGAATAGCTCCTGAAATAATAGAAAGTTTTATTTTAAATACTCCATCAAAAGTTCCTATTCCGTATAAAAGTGCAATTGCTAACAAAATACTGATTGCGCTAGCGTATAAAAGTAAGTTTCTGGTTTTCTTGGCGTTTCGGTATAAATTTATTTCTTCATTCATGGGGTGTAGTAAAAATTTTTATTTGTTATTAGAATTAAAAATGAAGAAGCAATTTACTGCAAAATTATTAGAAAGAACAATCTATTTTAGCAGAGTTTTGTTGTGATTTTACAAGCGCATACAGCCTGTTTTATTGAATTTATTTTAATTTTTTTTACTGTATCTTATTTTGAATTTGGTTTAATCTTTCAGACAAACTTCCTTTGACTTTAATAACTTCTATTTCAAAATCATCTATTAATTCACCAATAATATCATTTACATTATTTCTCAATTCAGGCAAATTGGAATCTGAGCATGAAATTCGATCGGGTTCTTCAATTGGAACAAATACAAAAACGTCAATTTCTTTAATTGCATTTTGAATTTTATTAAATACTGATGAAAAATTTAATGTATCATCAACTGCTAATGCATATCCTAACAAATCAATCGGACAACGGTCAAAAATAGCATTTCTACCACTTCTCACGATTTGCTTTAAAGAATATTCTAACTGCATCATATAATCATCTGCAGTAGGTATTTCAGAAAAAACAAAGCCCATTTCCTGTAATTCAAAATACGGTTCTGGATAAAACTCATAATCAGGAAGAGATTCATGCAGTTTTTCTGCTAATGTGGTTTTACCTACCAAGTGAGCCCCTAGAATTACTATTCTCATGCCATTAATATTTTTTTAATCATGAACAACTAAAAGTAAACAAAATAGGTACAAAACGAAAAAAAGAAAGCAAAGAAAAAGCATATTTCTCTGAAGCTTTTATTTAGTAGAGGAAAGTTATTCAAATATCTTAATTATTTATTGAGGATTTTCCACAATAGTTTTTTAGTGGCAAAAGATGAGTTTGGACGTTTGAACAAACTTGTGGATTGATATATTTGAGAAATTTGTATCAGATAAAAATGCGAAGAAAATGGAATCAAAAAAAGTTCAACCTCTTTCAGAACCTAAGCTAATACAAAATCTTTATTTTGGAGATAATGTTGAAGGCGAAGTCTTTGTGCCCGATCACATCTTTAGTTATATCATAAGCGGCAGGCATGATGTATGGATAGGATGCAAGAAATATACTTTTACCGCTGGTGATTACCGATTCTTTAGAAGAAATCAATTAACAAAATCTATTAAACATACTGAATCAGATGGATTCAAGTCTATAGCTGTTCATTTTGACCAAAATACTCTTATGGAGATTTCGAAAGAAATCGGTTTCAAGTCAGAGAGGTTTTACGGTGAGAGTGTTAAGGCTATCAAGGCTAATGGTATGTTGACAAAATCTGTAGCCGCATTTAATGAATATGCTCAAAGAAGAGATACTGATGTAGAAATTTTACGAATTAAAATTAAGGAGCTGGTTTTGATACTTGCAGATATTGATCCGGAAATTAAGGAAATGCTATTTGAATTTAGCGATCCTGGAAAACTGGATTTGGAGGGGTTTATGAATGGCCATTATAGGTATAATGTTCCATTGGAAAAATTTGCTTTTCTCACAGGACGCAGTCTGTCCGGTTTCAAAAGAGATTTTGCTAGATTGTTTAGGATTACTCCAAGCAGATGGCTTACTAAAAAAGGCTTTATGAAGCAAAATATTTGATAGAAAATTGCAAGCGGCGCCCAAGTGACATTTATTTAGAAATAGGTTTTGTTAATATGTCTCATTTCTCTTATGCGTATAAAAAAGAATTTGGCATATCGCCTTTACAAAAAAAATAAGAATAGCTAATAATAGAAAAAATGGATTTAAAATTAAAAGGAAAAAGAGCGCTTGTAACTGGTTCGAGTTCTGGATTGGGAGAATCAATAGTTAAAATGCTGGCAAATGAAGGTGCGACCGTTATAGTTCATGGCAGAAATGAAGATCGTGCCAAAGCTGTGTGCCAGGAAATTATTAATAATGGAGGAATGGCAGAAATAGCTTTAGGCGATCTCAGTACAGATAACGGAGCTGATGAGGCTGCTTCTGCTGCGCTTAAAAATGGCCAGATTGATATTTTAATTAATAATGCGGGGGCGACATCACATAAATCCTGGGGCGAAGCAACGGCAATTGATTGGGCTGAAATTTATAACAACAATGTCGTTTCGTATGTAAGAATGATTCAGCGTATAGTGCCACAAATGAAAACATTAGGTTGGGGACGCGTTATTCATATAGGCGGAGGTCTCGGCATACAGCCTATTAAAGAGCAGCCTCATTATAATGCAACACTTGCTGCAAGACATAATCTTTCAATCTCACTTGCTAGAACACTGCAAGAAACTGGGATAACTTCAAATGTAGTTTCTCCTGGGGCAATCATAAATCCTATGGTTGAAGATTGGCTTGTGAATGCTGCACCTAAGTTTAACTGGGGAACCGATTTAGAGGAGATAAAATCTAAGGCTGTTCAGCAGCTAATTCCAAATGATACAGGAAGATTTGGAGAACCTGAGGAAATTGCTGGGGCAGTTGCATATCTTTGCAGCACTTATGCTAACTATATTAGTGGAGCTACCATTCGGGTAGATGGCGGTACAATTAAATGTTTGTAGAATATTCTTCTAAAATCATCTAATAAAAAAGAGGACTTCGATATCCGAGGTATTCTTTTTGAAAAAATTCGCAATGTCTCTGACTTTGCGATTTTTTTTTAGTCTTAAAAATTGTAAACGTGATAAAAGTCTGGTAGCTTTTTGATGTGATGCAAAACAAAAAAGCTCCAGATTTCTCTGAAGCTTTTTTGCTGTACAGGAAGCATTCCAATAACTAGCCAGTTTGCTGAAGATTTTTATATAATTATTGCATTAGCATCATGATTTCAATTGTGCAATAATCAGACAATATACTTAGCGGTTAGATTTGAGCTAATCCTACTGCAGCATTACTATACTTTTTGGCATTGCCTAACCGGCCTTTAGTCTTATTATAGCCCATCTTCGTTTGACAAGTCAGAGAACAATTCAATTAAATTATTTTCTGGGTCTCTAAAATGTGCGACTCTAATTCCCCAAGCTGCCATGTCTTTTGGTTCGGCTAAAAAGTTCAGTCCTTTACTCTGCAGCATGCTGTAACTCTCATCAACACTGTCTACTTTCAAAATTATTGCAATTTTGTCTTGTAAAATTTCATTTTTCTTTGCTTCTGCGCTGCCAATGGCGACACTCATTAATTCTGCTTTAAACAAAGCAAGCCCCGAAAGGTTTCCAATATTAAAACTGGCGAAATTATCGCCAAGTTTGCCCCAAGTGCATTCTAAACCAAGAATGCCGCTGTAAAAATTGAAGCATTTGTCAAAATCATTTACTAAAAGTCTGATGTTATCGAATTTCATTTTGCTTTTTAAATTTAGTTATGAAGCAAAACTACTTTTCTTTCATTGTTGCCAATTGTAAAAATCGGTCGTTTTTGTTTTCAAACAATTCGGTTGGGATATTTCCTGTATGTTTTTTTATATCTTTTATAAAATGCGACTGGTCAAAATAATTATGCTCAGGAAAAAGCTGTCCTTTCTTGATATGCTTGAAAGAAGCGAAAAGTTTTAAAATTTTGCAGTACGCTTTTAAGGGGATCCCAAATCTTTGCTTGAAATAGCGGTTAATTTGTCGGTTTGCCCAAAAAACCTGCTGCGAATATTGTTCGATTGCCAATTCGCCATTTGTCTGATACAATAAGCTGAAAAGCTTTTGTTTTCTGATGTCAATGCTCTTTTGGCAATCCAAAATGGAGAGCATTATTTTATCCAACTTTTTTGTTTCTGCATCTAAATCTATAAATAAGGCTTTATCTAATCCCCAAAAGCTGTTTTCTTTTATTTCTTCACTGTCGCAAAAGCTTGAAATATTTTGCTGTAAAATATAATCAACGGCCAATAATTTAAATCGCACTCCAAAAAGCTGCGTATTGGGTGCAATAGAAACTTCGACTTGTTTGGTCCAAAGTCCTGTTAACGAAATTTCTTTCTGCTGGTAGCTGTCAAAAGATATGATAAGATCAAAACAGCCATCTGGCAAGATTGTAAAATCAAGCTGCTTATTGGTTGAATTGTCAAACCACCAATAATTCTTAACGAAGTCTGCCAATAATTTGTTAGGAATAAACTCTTTATAAATCATTTAAATTGTTCCTTAGAAAGTTGTTTACTGAAAAGGTTTATAAAAGATATTAAGATTAAATTTTTATTGCTTATTATGCGGCATAAAAAAGTGCAGCTTCCAATTCCATATTAAGCATAGCCTACTCCCTACAGTTGAGATTTATTTAAATTCTCCGTCAAATATAGCCATAGCATTACCTACTTGCGCGAGCGTCTCTCTCGTGAATAGATGCTGACAAAGATAGTTAAAACAAAAAAAACTCCAGATTACTCTGAAGCTTATATCGTTGTAGTAGGAACTGGACTCAAACCAAAACCTCACAAATCTTATTGAATCATTATAAATTAAAAGATAAAATAATCCTCACATCCAAATCAACGTCCTTCCAACCAACTCCCCCCTTCACCGGTTAAAATCAAAAAGAAAAGAAGTCTGAGAAAAAAAAAACATATAACTAACTAACTTATTGATAATTCAAAAGTCGAAGTTTTATGGCAGAGTCGTGGCGCAATGCATTTTAAAAAACTACAACCTCAGCAAAATCAACATCTAACAAGTTTAGGTTCGAAACTTTTTGACTTAATAAAAAAGTAATCCTCCAGTTTAAAAAATATTATTTTGCACTTGCTGAAATGCGCTTTTTCGGCTCAGCCTCATTTCTAACTGTTAATTTCTGAATCGGAGCAAATAATCAAGAAAAAGGGTCCAACTTTAATTAAAAAGTCAGACCCTGCAATTTTTAAGCTTACCCCTTTTTACAATAGTGCCAAGTAATTGCTAATGAATCATTATTGTTTAATAAATGTTTTACTGACTACTTCATTTCCTCTTTGAATCTGCAGCAAATAAACCCCAGGAGCTAGATTACTGCAATTGTAAGGAATTTCAATTCTGCCCGTATCATAAATTTGGCTCTTAATAACATTTAAACTGCGCCCGCTGGTATCAAATACTGAAATTGTAACTTTTTGCTGTTCAGACTGCAAAAAAGTTATATTTATATTTCCAGTTGCTGGATTAGGATAGATGCTCAAATCAACTTCTGACTCTAGGGTTGACTTATTGGAACTAAGTACTGATGCTGTGCAGTTAGGTGTGGAGCTAAAAGCCATCTGTGCTGTTGTAAAGTTGGTAAATGCTGCATTGATGTCGATATTAGAAGTATCAGCTGCGCCTTTACCATCGCAATTATCTCTTCCGTTTCTCCAATATGGAAACTGCAAATAAACACCTGGTGTAGAACAGCTGCCAATTTCTGCATCACCACCCACTACAACTGAGCTTCCAAAATCTCCCGCAAACAGCATTGCGTTTCCTTTTATATTTGCTGTGTTTTTTACAGATCCGCCTTCCATCCAGGCATTACCTTCAACAATTGCAGTGTTTGATATCGTTGCGTTGTACACACATGCATTTCCTCTAACAATCGCACTGCCATTTATAGTTCCGCCATCTACCATAGCATAATCTTCTATTCGGGCATTTCCTGAAACATTTCCGGCTCTTACAATTGCATAAGGACCTACATATACTGTAGATGCAACAGTCGCATTATTAGAAACCCATCCGCCTCCGTTAGTGTGCAGATGTCCGTTTGTTTTAAGATAACTTCTGAAATTTGCTGCAGGCTGATATCCTTCAGGAGTAGCATTTGCAATTTTTAGTTCATAAGGATATCTTCTTTGTTTTGGGTAACCAACATCCATATTGTAATTTACATGGACTTTTGGCGCAGCAAAAACTACCAAATAAATATTGGCTTCTGTAGCGGTATTAAGCGTAAACGAAGCTTCGCCATCCACTTTATACATTGGACTGTAACGCGAAATAGTACCATCGGTCTTTGTCGTAACAAAACCATATCTCCATCCTGCTTGAGTTGTATTAACCTCAGTATGTCCTTTAAATTTAATGGTAACTTTCTTTTGGGTTCCCGTACAGGTTGGGTATAAAGGAATTACGTTCATTCCGTAATCTTGTGGAGCCCAATCGTTATTTGTATAATATTGATCTGTTGTTCCTGTAACTTTAGTTAAAAGTGTGTATTCTCTGCTGGTATAGCGAGGCATATTTGTTTTTATGCTGTTATACACCGTTCTGATGGTTTTTCCAAAATTACTCGTCGCATTGATTTGAGAGTTCCATTGGATAGGATAATCAAATGCAGGTTGTCTTTGCGCATATCCCCAAAGATAATCATCAAGTTGGTCTTGCGTAAAACCTTTTAATCGCTTAATGGTTTCAAGCGGATGCTCTTCATTCATAGATTCCGCCCACATTCTTCTAGTGAAATCAAAACCTTCTTTTTCCTGCACATAATACATTAAATGAAAATTCGTGTAATGATGTCTGGTAGACGACCACATAAAATGCTTCGTCTGAATCCAGCGGGTGAGAGTTCCGTCAATTTCTGCCCATTGTGAGTACGCTTGGGCTCGCATAAAATTGGCATGTCCTTCAAAGAAGGGACCTGCCCAATCGTATCCGGAAAATGCTTTTCCCGCACCTGGATTTTCCTGTATCTGCATCATCATTTGCAGGGTGTGTGCAAACTCATGTGACAATGCTCCACCATCTCTTGTGGCTTCCGGATGTACAAACATTGCACCAATTGTATTGCTAAACGAACTGGCTTGAGCAAAGGCCTCTAATCTCGGATCTGTAGAATTCCAAGTATTCATCATCATAATAATGATCTTGTATTTTCCAAAATTTGTTGTTGGGGCATTATTTATAAAATGCAAATCGGTAATGTAGCGTTTAAAGCTAGTCTCAAGCGTATCTGCAACCGATTTCGGAGTAAATCTTAAGGTTGCATCAGCATACGCTGCAGGATTTGTACCCACTTTATCACCCCAGTAAACAACAAAGTTCGTAGACTCATACTTTCTGGTGTTGGATACTTTATTGTAAAATTCATTGTTGGGATCACTCCATTCTGTGGGTGTAAAAAGCGTTTTCTGTGCAATTGCAGAATAGCTGGATAGAAAAATGACAATCAGTAATAAAAGTTTTTTCATAGTTTATTTAATTAATAGGTTAAGAAATAGCATTATATTGTAAATGTAAAAACAACACTAATTTTTTTACAAGACAATATTATCTATATTTAATACTATTTTACCTATTTTATAAAATGCTATTTTCTGTTTTACAATAAGTTATACAATTAAATTTTTAAAAACTAATCAACTCCAGTAATCTCTAGTATAATACTGCTTTCCAGTCTGGAAGAAGAAACTTTTATTCCTAATTTCATCCGTAAATCTTCGGAAAAAACATTTCCTGATGCCTCAAAAGTTTTTTTTGGCTTCCGGCATGATATTAATTTCTTCGAATTTATATTTTTTTAAAGGATCAAGTCATTTTAATGTTGCAAAAACTATAATTAGGACCGGTTAATGGATGCAGGGTATAAGAAAAAACTGCCGACTTGACTTTCTACTGATTCACATACATAAGCACTGCTCTGCTTCGTTGATAAGGCGAAACCAATCGGTACAAATCTCCTTTCCAGATTACCGGACTTAACCTTTTGTAATTAGAAACTGCTTGCTGGCAAAATTGCAACTCGTTTGGTTTTAATCCGCCTACGTAAATATCAAAACCTAATTTCTCCATCATAGCAACATCGGTTTTAAATTTAATAGACTGATTTCCCATAGATGTAAAATGACTGCACGCAGCCCTATGCCGTCAGGCAGCGTTATGAAAGTGAAAGAATTGCTGTTGAACTTAAAAATTTGGGATATAAATTATTCAGCAGTACAGTAAGAAAATACAATTAGGGCTTTCGGCCAAGAAAAAAACTAAAAGCTATCAAAGAGGCAAATAAAAAATTACATATGACAGTTCATGCAAAATATCGTAATTAAAGAATTGTAATGAAATAACTAATCATCCCTTCAAAATTATAACTGCTCGAAAGCTGGAGTGGATACCTTTTTGTTAAAAATTAATCCCCCGTTTTTTCGAATTCTT